>JACCDG010268963.1_pt1 | contig 12882 bp, 9 predicted proteins | sample 7442471 | NCBI WGS metagenome assembly JACCDG01 (sample SAMN15323444, study PRJNA562643) | freshwater metagenome | isolation source: river surface water | place: USA:Blue River Watershed | collected 2017-08-17 | reverse complement strand
TATTGAGATTCCTGGAGAAATCATCGTCCAAAAGATTGGCGATACCAAGGTCCGTATTCAGACTGGCGCCCTGACTTCAGCAGAGTCAACTGCAATTGAAACAGCTTTGACTACAACCTTCGGAGTGACAGCTGAGTCCATTGATACTCAGTTGGTTGGTCCTTCATGGGGTAAGGAAATTACCAAGAAGGCGCTCTACGGCCTTGTTGCCTTCCTATTGGCTGTAATGCTCTTTCTTACAATGACCTTTGAACCGAAGATGGCTATCGCTGCAATCGTCGCGGTAGTCCACGATGTTTTTATTACAGTGGGAATTTATGCTCTCGTCGGTTTCGATGTAACTCCAGCAACGATTATCGGATTCCTTACAATTCTGGGGTATTCGCTCTACGACACAGTTGTTGTTTTTGATAAAGTGCGCGAGAACACGAAGTCAGTTGCTGCGACAAGCAAGCAAACATATTCTCAAGCTGCAAACCATGCGGTGAATCAGACAATTGTTCGCTCTGCCAATACGTCGATCATTGCGCTGCTTCCAGTTGGCTCAATCCTCTTTGTTGGCGCCGGTCTTCTTGGTGCTGGAACTCTTAAGGATCTTTCGCTAGCTCTCTTCATTGGGCTTGCAGTCGGAACTTATTCATCAATCTTTATCGCACCACCATTCCTTGCCCAACTTCGTGAGAAAGAGCCAGCGATGCAGGCTCTTGCAAAGCGAGTGGCAGCTCGTGGTGGAGCAGCTCCAGTTGCGGAAGTGAAGGCAGTGCGACCAAGTACCGGAAGCGGCCCACGTAACCAACCAAAGCGCAAGGGTCGCAAATAACCTAAAGCTTTATGGATACCGAAACCTTAATTGCGCCACTCGTTGCCGCACTTAAGGAGCATCACCCAGATTCTCACGAAGCCGAAATTCGTCGCGCCTTTGATATAGCCCTTAAGGCTCACGATGGCCAACTTCGTAAATCGGGTGAGGAGTACATAACTCACCCCGTTGCGGTCTCGTTGATTCTCGCTGAACTTGGGCTCAACGAGACGACGATTATCGCCTCGCTCCTGCATGACACTGTTGAAGATACTCCTTACTCTCTCAATCAACTTCGAAGTGATTTCGGAGATGAAATCTCCAACCTCGTTGATGGAGTAACAAAGCTAGATAAATTGACGTACGGGCCTACCGCGGAAGCTGAAACTGTTCGCAAGATGGTTATTGCTATGTCTCGTGATATTCGAGTGCTAGTAATCAAACTTGCCGACAGGTTGCACAATGCACGCACGTGGGGTTTTGTATCTTCTGAAAGTGCTCAGAGAAAGGCACGCGAGACTCTCGATATCTATGCGCCACTTGCACACCGTCTAGGCATGAACGCTATTAAGTGGGAGTTAGAAGATCTCTCTTTTGCTGTACTTGAGCCAAAGAAGTTTGAGGAAATTTCGCGATTAGTGGCAGAACGTTCGCCTTCTCGGGACGCTCTCACTGCAGAAGTGATCACGACTGTTGAAGCTGACCTCGCAGCAGACTCAATCGATGCCAGTGTCACTGGTCGTAAAAAACATTTCTTTAGCGTGTATCAGAAGATGGTTGTAAGAGGACGTGAATTTAACGATATCTACGATCTTGTTGGAATTCGAGTCTTGGTTAATGATGTTAAGGATTGCTATGCCGTCCTTGGTTCCATCCACGCTCGTTGGAGTCCAGTCCCGGGTAGATTTAAAGATTACATCGCAATGCCTAAGTTCAATCTCTATCAATCTCTTCATACAACTGTCATTGGTCCGACTGGCAAAGCGATTGAAATCCAAATCCGTACCTATGAGATGCACTCCCGAGCTGAGTTCGGTATTGCTGCACACTGGAAGTACAAGCAAGGGGGAGATCCAGAGAACAACTCTCCGGAAATGATGTGGTTGAGACAACTTCATGAATGGCAGAAAGAGACAGAAGATCCATCCGAATTCCTTGAGGCGCTTCGTTTTGATCTCGGAAGTCCTGAAGTCTTTGTCTTCACACCAAAGGGATCAGTTGTCGCCCTTCCCGGGGGATCTACGGCAGTTGATTTCGCATTTTCGGTTCACACTGATGTCGGTTTGAGGTGTGCAGGTGCCAAAGTCAATGGTCGATTAGTACCTCTTGAATCGAAACTCAACAATGGTGATGTTATTGAGATTGTCACCAATAAAGGTGAGCACGCAGGACCGAGCCGTGACTGGCTCAATTTCGTTAAGAGCCCACGAGCGCGTTCAAAGATCAAGGCATGGTTTAGCAAGGAGCGCCGAGAAGAGGCGATCGATGCGGGTCGTGAATCTATAGCGCGTCAGATGCGTAAAGCTGGTTTGCCGTTGCAAAAGATCTTTGCTGGACATGCACTTCTGGAGCTTGCCCACGATATGCATTATGCAGATATAGATGCTTTATATAACGCAGTTGGGGATGGACACGTTTCTGCATCTTCAATCATTGAGAAGTTGATAGCAAGTATTGGGTCGGAGGACTCTCACCCACAACCGACAATTGAGAATATTCCAACTGGCGTGCAAACAACACGCAGAACTTCTAGCGCTATTGAAGTTGAGGGCGTCGACGATGTTCTTGCAAAATTGGCTCGTTGCTGTACGCCAGTTCCTGGAGATGCCATCATGGGATTCATAACTAAGGGTTCTGGAATCTCGGTTCACCGTGAAGATTGCATCAATGCGGGGGATTTGCGCGAACATCAAGCAGAACGCGTGGTTGGCGTGAAATGGTTGGCGGGGGCTGCGAGCATTTTCCTTGTGAACATTCAGGTAGAAGCTCTCGATAGAGCACGACTCTTAGCCGATGTAACGAGAACGCTTTCAGAGCAGCATGTAAATATCTTGAGCGCCGCGGTCAATACTTCTAAAGACCGTGTAGCAATTTCCAGATTCACCTTTGAAATGGCCGATGCTAAACATCTAGACTCGGTCTTAGCAGCGGTTCGAAATATCGAAGGCGTCTACGACGTTTATAGAACCTAGAACAATAGCTTTAGTTGAACTCAGCTAAATGCTTCTTGGCCTCTTCCAGCCAAACTGCGCGAGCTTCAGCGGATTCGAGCGCCTCTTTAGCCTTCTTATCGTTACCTGCAGCGGTTGCCTTGGTGGCAGCCTTCTTGTAGTTCTCAATAGATTCCTGTAGTTGCGTAACAACTTCAGCTGCTCGGGCTTTTGCAGAAGGATCTGTCTTGCGCCAGATTTCAGCTTCCGCAGATTTGATCTCTTCTTCAACCTTTGAGATACGAGCATCAAAGGCCGCACGCTTATCGCGATGGGTAATTCCGATTTTCTCCCATGAACGCATAAGTTCGCGGAATGAATTCTTTGCTGTTTTCACATCGGTAAATGGAATGAGAGCTTCAATTTGAACTATGAGTTCTTCACGCTTAGCAAGGTTGGCAACCATGGTAACTTCACGCTTCTCAAGATCTGCATTCTTGGCGGCGAAGAACTGATCTTGGGCTGCTTTAAAACGCGCCCAATTTTTAGCATCATCGCTATTTTTGCCACGACCTGCAGCCTTCCAGGAATCCATCAATACTTTGAAGCGTCGGGCAGTTGCCACCCAATCAGTTGATGTTGCGAGCTTCTCCGCTTCTTCAATAATGGCCTTCTTCGCTGCTGTGACTTTCTCTGAAGTGGCCTCTAGTTGTGCGAAGTGGGTACGACGTCGCTTATCAAATTTGTTGCGTGATGCTGAGAAACGCTTCCAAAAATCGCCATCTGTCTTCTTATCAAGACGAGGAGCAGCCTTCCACTCTTCGAGGAGCGCCTTGAGGCGATCGCCTGTAACCTTCCAATTCTCAGAGAGAGCGAGTGACTCAGCCTCAGCAACGATCTTCTCTTGCTCGACAATAATTTGCTCGCGGCGTGCAGCTTTTGCTGCACCTTCTGCAGCCTTCTTAGCTTCGTAAGCCTCGCGATGGCCTTCGATAAGAGGCTCAATCTGTTCAACTGATTGGGCAAGAGCCGCGAGATCTCCGACTCCGTTGAGTTCGCGTACTTGCTGGCGCAATTTCTTCACAGCCTCATACGCATCTTGAGGAACCATTGCACCACTTGTAATGCGGGCGGCAGTGAGGGCAACCTCTGAAGCTAGCGCCTCAAATTTACGAACGAAATATGCAAGGGCTTCTTCAGCGCTCTTTCCTGGATATGAACCAACTGGCTTTTCACCTTCATTAGTTCTTACAAAGACCGTGCCATCTTCACCAACGCGACCAAACTGTGATGGATCTCCGATGAGTGCAGATGCTGCGCTGGCAACAGAGGATTGTGGTGTTGAGTGAGTGTTTGCCATCGCTGATGGATTGATATCGGTCATGATTTCCCCTTTTGCGCGTCGGCCGTGGCCTTCGTTGAATGTGAGCGAATGTTGAAGAGGTCAAAGGTACCCTGTGCACGTAGGTGGAGTAAATCCACGCAGGAAATAGGGGTCTTTCATGCTCGTTCTCTCATACCCAGCCCCGATGTTCGCAACTAATTGCTGGGTAATTGCCCCGAGCGAGGGCGGTGAATGCCTCATCGTAGATCCTGGAATGCCAGATATTTCCGCGGAAGTTTCGATGATTGTCGAAGAATATAAATTGAAACCTGTTGCGGCTCTCCTCACTCATGGACATTTAGACCACACCTTTTCCATAAAACCACTCGCAGATGGCTATCAAATCCCTACCTATATCCACGCTGAGGATCGGAGATTTGTTGCAAATCCTGCAGGACTGCACGGAGCACAATTCAATGATCAATTACAAGGGATGACTTTCGCTGAACCAAACGATTTACGTGAACTTCGCAATGAAGAAGAACTCGACCTTCTTGGAATGAAAGTTAAGGCGATTCATTCACCAGGACACACAAAAGGCTCACTTATGTTCCTTCTCAACGAAGAGATCTTGGTAAGCGGTGATGTTCTCTTCGCTGGTTCTGTAGGTAGAACTGATTTACCAACGGGGAGTCAGAAGGAGATGGTTGAGACGCTGCGAAAGAAGATATTACCTCTTGATGACTCGATTCGCGTGCTTACCGGACATGGACCAGAGACAACGATTAAATTCGAGAGAAAAAACAACCCTTATCTGAAAGAATTACAGCCATGAAGTACGAGAAGCTACAGGCGCCCAAAGGTGTGAGGGAATATCTCCCACCTGAATCAAGCGCCTTTGAATGGGTTCGCGAGAATCTCATCGCACCTGCAAAAGCTTCCGGATATAAGTTGATGGAGCTTCCCGTCTTTGAAGATACAAGTTTGTTTAGTCGTGGTGTTGGTGAGTCAACTGACGTTGTTTCTAAAGAGATGTACACCTTTGAAGATCGTGGCGGACGATCGATCACGTTAAGGCCAGAAGGAACTGCAGGCGTAATGAGGGCGGTGATTGAACAGAATCTCGATAGGGGGCAGCTTCCAGTAAAAGTTTGGTACTCGGGTCAGTTCTTTAGAGCAGAACGCCCACAAGCTGGACGCTATCGCCAGTTTTACCAGGTCGGAATCGAGGCTATCGGTCTTGATGATCCAGCAATCGATGCTGAAGTAATTGCCATCGCAGATCAAGGTTTTAAGAACTTAGGGCTAAAGAATTATCGCTTAGAGATCACTTCTCTCGGAGATTCCCAGTCGCGAGCCGCACATCGCGTAGATCTATTGAAGTTTATCGGTGGTCTCGATTTGGATGATGCGACTCAATCTCGTGCTGCCATCAATCCATTGAGACTCTTCGACGATAAACGCCCGGAGATGCAAGAGAAAATGGCAAAGGCACCACTTCTTCTTGATTATCTCTCGGAAGAATCGAAATCAAATTTTGAGGCGGTTCAAAGATACCTCACAGCGATGGGAATCTCATTTGTTATCAATCCGCGCATGGTCCGGGGTCTTGATTACTACACAGGAACAACATTCGAATTCATTCATCCTGATTTGGGTGCTCAATCAGGAATTGGTGGTGGCGGTCGCTACGACGGCTTGATGGAAATTTTGGGTGGGCAGTCGCTCTCGGGTATCGGTTTTGGTCTGGGTGTAGATCGCGCCCTATTGGCTGCGATTGCGGAGAAGTCACTGCCTGAATCCGAATTTTCTTCTGATCTCTTTCTTATCCCTCTAGGTGACTCAGCGATGGAGAGTGCGCTCACAATTGCCCAGGAACTTCGTGCTTCAAAAGTTTCTGTTGAATTGGCTTTTGGAGATAGATCTCTGAAAGGCGCCATGAAGGCTGCAGATAAATCTGGAGCTCGATATGTGGTTGTACTAGGTGATTCAGAGTTAGAACAGGGCGCTGTCTCGCTTAAGAGAATGAGTGATGGGGTAGTAACTTCCGTTAAGATTGCGGAGTTGAAGAGAGAACTCAGCGAGAGAAGCTCGCGGTAGTTTCAATTTTTAGGGACGGAATTTTCCATGTTAAGAAATCATGATGCTGGCTCGTTACGCGCCACGCACGCAGGACAAGTAGTCACTCTCGCTGGGTGGGTTGCTCGTCGCCGCGATCATGGTGGAGTCGCCTTTATCGATCTTCGTGACGGATCAGGTTCAGTGCAGGTCGTGATTCGCGATGAAAAAATGGCTGGTCAGCTTCGCGCCGAATGGTGTCTACAAATTACCGGAGAAGTTGCATTGCGCCCCGCAGGCAATGAAAATCCGAATATTCCAACAGGCGCCATAGAAGTGATGGGCGATGATGTTGTTGTTTTGAGTGAATCAGCACCACTGCCTTTCCCTGTTGATTCAGGTAGCGAATCGGAGATTTCTGAAGAGGTTCGTCTTCGTTACAGATACTTGGATTTACGCCGCGAAGGACCAGCGGCGAATCTACGAATGCGTTCGAGAGTTACCTCTGCTATTCGACGAGTGATGGAAGAGTTAGATTTTCTGGAAATCGAAACACCTTATTTGACACGTTCGACCCCAGAAGGTGCACGTGATTTCTTAGTTCCCGTTCGTCTGCAACCTGGCAGTTGGTATGCACTTCCACAATCACCTCAGTTGTTCAAGCAATTATTGATGGTCGCCGGTATGGAACGTTACTACCAGATTGCTCGTTGTTTCCGTGATGAGGATTTCCGCGCAGATCGGCAGCCAGAATTCACACAACTTGATATTGAAATGTCTTTTATTGATCAAGCAGATATTTTGGCGGTTGCTGAGAAGATTTTAGTAAAGGTGTGGAAGGAAGCTGTCGGTTACGACATTCCAACTCCTATTCGCCATATGACTTACCTAGATGCGATGGATAAGTATGGTTCTGATAAACCTGATCTTCGCTTCGGTCTTGAATTAGTAGAAGTAACGGAATTCTTTAAGGAGACACCATTCCGAGTCTTCCAAGCACCTTATGTCGGCGCTGTTGTCATGCCTGGGGGAGCGAGCACGCCTCGTCGCGAACTTGATGCTTGGCAGGATTGGGCAAAGGCCCGTGGCGCTAAGGGAATCGCGTACATCCTTGTCAATGAAGATGGAACACTTGGAGGACCAGTCTCAAAAAATATTTCGGATAAGGAACAAGCGGGGATCGCTTCACTTGTTGGTGCACAACCAGGAGATGCAATATTCTTCGCTGCCGGCGAGAAGTCATCATCACAGCAGTTACTCGGTGCAGCGCGACTTGAAATTGGAAAGCGTGGAAATCTCATTGCTGAAGGTAAATGGGAATTCCTCTGGGTAGTTGACGCTCCGATGTTTGAACCAACCGATAATGGTGGATGGACTGCAGTGCACCATCCATTTACAGGCCCGAAGCCTGAGTTCGCAAAGAGCTTTAAGAGTGATCCCGCAAAGGCCCTTGCCTATGCCTATGACATTGTCCTCAATGGCACCGAACTTGGTGGTGGATCAATACGTATCCATGACAGGGAGATTCAGAAGGATGTCTTCTCTGTTATTGGTCTTAGTGATGAAGAGGCACAAAGTAAATTTGGATTCTTGCTCGAAGCATTTAACTATGGCCCACCTCCTCATGGCGGAATCGCACTTGGCTTAGATCGAGTATGCGCACTACTCACCAATTCAGATTCAATTCGTGAAGTAATTGCCTTCCCTAAGACAGCCAGCGGTGGAGATCCACTTACCGGAGCTCCGACACCGATTACACCTGCGCAACGTAAGGAAGCAGCTATCGATTGGACCCCTCCAAAGGAGTAGTTCAGGTAGGCTAGAGAAATAGAGTTTCACACTTAATAACTGAAAGCTAGGAGCGAAACGTGGGCCCAGGGGGAATTGCAACAATCATCGCCGCCGCATCCCTTTTCGTACTCGCGCTGGCAGTTGCTTATGCAGTTTTCCGAATCAGTCGCTTTATTGATGAGGCAAAACTTTCACTCAAGGTCTTCACTGAAGAAACAGCTCCTTTGCTCAGTGAATCCACAAAGACACTTGAATTAATTAATAGCCCACTTGAGAGCTTTGCAAAGATTACAAAGAATGTCGAAGAGGTAAGCACCAAGGTAACCGATGCTACAACTGGCTTTATTGATAAGAACGGTGCGGCTGTTAAAGTCGCAGGTGCTTTACTCGGAGCGGCTCAGATGAGTAAAGGTCGTAAGTCGAAGAAGAAGACCGTTTAATTCAGAGATGATCGGAATGTAATCGTGGAATCCGCAGAAATTCGCGCGCGCTGGCTACGCTTCTTTGAGAGCGAGAATAGCCAGGGGCTCAAGCACACAGTCGTGCCTTCCGCATCTCTCATTGCAGATGATCCTAACCTTCTCTTAGTCAACGCCGGCATGGTTCCCTTTAAACCTTACTTCTTAGGTGAAGTTACGCCGCCATTTAAGAGAGCAACATCGGTTCAGAAGTGCGTTCGAACTCTCGATATCGATGAAGTTGGAAAAACTACTCGTCACGCCTCCTTCTTCCAAATGTGCGGCAATTTCTCATTCGGTGATTACTTCAAGGAAGGTGCAATCTCGCTTGCCTGGGAATTGCTGACTCGTCCAATTGCAGATGGAGGATATGGCTTTCCTGAAGAGAAGCTCTGGGTCACTGTCTATCTCGATGATGATGAAGCAGCAGATATTTGGCATAAGAAGATTGGCGTCCCTCGCGAACGTATCCAACGTCGAGATATGGCAGATAATTTTTGGTCGATGGGTGTTCCAGGTCCGTGCGGTCCTTGTTCTGAAATCTATTACGATCGCGGCCCGGAATATGGCCTTGATGGCGGGCCGATAGCTGATGAGAACCGTTACCTTGAAATTTGGAACCTGGTCTTCATGCAGAATGAACGCGGTGCAGGTGGAGGCAAGGATGGTTACCCAATCCTTGGAGAGCTTCCAGCAAAGAGTATCGATACAGGTTTAGGTCTCGAGAGAACGGCAGCTCTCCTCCAAGGCGTTGAAAACATTTATGAAATCGATACGACGATGATGATTCTTTCGAAGGCATCAGAATTGTCGGGAGTCAAATACGGTGCATCTCAGAAATCAGATGTTGCACTTCGAGTCATTGCAGATCATGCGCGTACTTCAGCGATGCTAATCGGTGATGGAGTGACCCCAGGTAACGAAGGCCGTGGATACGTTTTACGTCGAATGATGCGAAGAACGATTCGTAATATGCGACTCTTGGGTGTTAACGATCCGATTATGTCTGAATTAACTGTCGCAGCCATAGGTGCGATGGGACCACAATATCCAGAACTTAATTCAGATAAGAAGAGAATTCTTAGCGTCTCAGTTTCAGAAGAAGAATCATTCCTACAAACACTCAAGAGTGGAACCCAAATCTTTGACACGGCATCTGCTGCGATCAAGAAATCGTCAAAGAACATTTTGCCTGGGGATGAAGTCTTCAAATTGCATGACACCTACGGTTTTCCATTTGATTTGACTCTCGAAATGGCTCGTGAAGTAGGCCTGGAAGTAGATGAAGATGGTTTCCGCCGGTTGATGTCAGAGCAACGCGACCGCGCTAAAGCTGATGCGAAGGCGAAGAAGAGCGGACATACAGATCTTTCCGAATATAAGAAGATCGCTGATAAGTCTGGGATATCTACATTCCTGGGGTATTCCGATGTTAAATCTGAATCAAAGATTAATGGAATTTTGGTTGATGGACTCAGCGTTAACTCGGCGCATGCAGGACAGGATGTTGAGTTGGTTCTTGATCGGACACCTTTCTATGCAGAAGGTGGTGGACAGCTAGCTGACGGGGGAAAGATCACTCTTTCATCAGGAGCGATCGTTGAGATTGATGATGTTCAAACTCCAGTAAATGGTTTATCAGTTCACCGAGGTCGAATTATCTCTGGAGAAGTTTCACTTGGATCAGATGCCCTCGCTGAGATTGATGTCGAAAGGCGTCATGCAATCTCTCGAGCACACACTGCAACCCATATGGTTCACAAAGCCTTTAGAGAATTACTTGGAGAGACTGCAACGCAGGCTGGTTCAGAGAATTCTCCAGGTCGTTTCCGATTCGATTTCCCGAGTACGGGCGCTGTTCCTGCATCGGTACTCAATGATGTTGAAGCAAGAGTAAATACACTTCTTCTGGATAATTTAGCAGTTACCGCTGAAGTAATGACACAAGATGCTGCTAAGAAGATCGGTGCCATGGCTCTCTTTGGAGAGAAGTATGGAGATCAAGTCCGCGTGGTCAGCGTTGGTGATTGGGCGCGTGAACTTTGTGGCGGAACCCACGTGGAGCGTTCAGGTCAACTCGGTGTTGTAAAGCTTCTGAGTGAGTCTTCTGTCGGCGCAGGTGTGCGTCGAGTTGAAGCTCTCGTCGGAGTCGATGCGTATAAGTTCCTGGCGCGCGAACATATTCTTCTCAACTCTCTCACTGAAATCGTTAAAGGCTCCAAGACAGAAGAACTCCCAGAGCGAATTTCCGATCTTCTCAACCGCGTCAAAGAGATTGAAAAGGAACTTGCTCAAGTTCGATCCGTACAGGCGATGGGCGAGATTTCGACTTTGGCAAAGAGTGCGAAAGATATCAACGGTATCTCGACAGTAACCGCTGTTCTCGCTAACGGTGTTGTTGGAGATGATTTACGTAAAATTGCACTTGACCTACGAAACCTTGCGGATAAATCAGTGATCGCACTCATAAGCGCAAATGATGGAAAACCGGTTCTGGTTGTCGCAGTAAGTGAGGCTGCACGATCGCTCGGAATTAAGGCTGGAACTTTGGTCAAAGCAGGTTCTACCGTTCTTGGCGGTGGTGGCGGCGGAAAAGATGATTTCGCGCAAGGCGGCGGAAGCGATGCGAGTAAATCTGAAGAGGCTCTCGCAGCGATCTCCAAACTTATTTCAGGAAATTAGAGCCATGAGAGGCCGACGTATCGCCTTTGATTATGGGGATGTACGCATTGGCCTAGGGGTCTGCGATCCGGACGGAATTCTTTGTACTCCACTACCTGCGATAAGAACTGGCGACCCTAAACTCTTCGTGACGATTGAAGGCATTCTCAATGAATATCAACCGGTTGCTATTTATGTTGGACTGCCACTACATATGTCCGGCGAATCTGGAGAGAGTGCCGAGAAAGCGCGAGCGTTCGGTCGAGAAATTTCAGATCGATTCAAGATACCGGTGCGGTACGTTGATGAAAGACTCTCCACTGTTTCTGCGCAGAAGAAGTTGAAGGATGCAGGTGTTTCATCACGAGATTCAAAAGTACTCATCGACTCAATGGCTGCTGTCTCTATCTTGGAACAGGGATTGTTGAGTGAAAGCTAATTTGAGAAACGAGAAATTCCGCGTTGTAATCGCTCTCGCCGTCGCTTTTCTGCTTACGCTTTCTGTGCGCGAGATTAGAGGGGTTGCTGGTTCGGCTCCTGATTTTCCGTGCGGTGAGGGATCGAAGCGGGAAGTATCTATAGCGGTTAGGCAGGGTGAATCCGGCTCATCAATAGCGAACTCTCTCTTTGCAAGTGGTGTTGTGAAATCGTCGCAGTCATTCTTTCGGATAGCCGTAGGGGACCAACGTGCAGGGCAGATTGCACCTGGTACACATCGAATTCAAAAAATGCTGTGCGCCAAGGATGCTCTTGATCAGCTTCTGGACAATAAACGAATAGTCGGTTTGGTAAATATCTCCGAAGGTGCCTGGATTAGCGAAATAATTCCTCAGATGTATAAGAGCGGATTTAGCCAGAGCGATATCTCAAGGGCGATACGTACGGTGAAAAGACCAAGTGGCTTTTCATATCTTGAAGGTCTCCTATTTCCCGCCCAATACAGTTTTGCAAAGGGTACTTCAGCAGAGGATGCAGTTGGTTCAATGGTTGACAATGCCGAGCGCGCAATGCAGAAAGCTGACTTCTTTCAAAATGACTCGAAATTCTCGGCCCAGCAGCTTCTCGTTATTGCATCACTTCTTCAAGCGGAGGGTGGAATAGAAGACTTTGGCAAGATCTCTCAAGTAGTTCGAAATAGGCTAAAGGTTGGAATGCCTCTGCAATTTGATTCAACCGTTCACTATATTGAGAAGAGGAGAGGGGATATTTTTCTCAGTACAAAATCGACTCTTATCTCCTCGCCATACAACACCTACCGGAGATATGGGCTACCACCTGGACCTATCAACAATCCTGGTCTAGCAGCGATGCGCGCGGCAACAAATCCAACACCAGGGGATTGGCTATATTTCATCACCGTTGCACCATCCGATACTCGTTTTACTAATGATTTGAATCAATTCAATGAGTGGAAGATTGAGTATAAGAAGAACCTAAGAGCTGGAAAATTCAGGAGTTCACGATGATTAAGGGCGCTGTGCTCGGATCTCCGATCAACCATTCACTATCTCCTCGTTTGCACACTGCACTCTTTCAGATTCTTGAGATTGAAGGAATCTATGAAGCAATTGAGGTCAAATCTGGAGAGCTTGCCGATTTCTTTAAGGATCGTCGCGACGAGTTTGATTATCTCTCTTTAAC
>JACCDG011370789.1_pt1 | contig 12887 bp, 8 predicted proteins | sample 7442471 | NCBI WGS metagenome assembly JACCDG01 (sample SAMN15323444, study PRJNA562643) | freshwater metagenome | isolation source: river surface water | place: USA:Blue River Watershed | collected 2017-08-17 | reverse complement strand
GAGTAAGCTTAGTCGCAGTTATGCGTATGCGAGGATCCCTCTTTCGCGTAAAGCTTCAATGGGCACAGCCACGATAAAATAAAAAAAATCATCTAAACTTTTAGGTAAAAATATAATTTATCGATTTCCGTTGCTAATTGCTAAAATGAATCTACTAATTTAGATCCTCGCGTACGCAAGGATGACAGCGACGGAGAGATATAAATTCTTTCTCAATCGCAAGATCCTTATGTCGAGTTGACGTTAAGATAAAAAAACAAGCTTTGCTACAAAACCTAATTGCGCTAGACTTTAAGGCAGGGTTCGTGTTCCGCGAAAGTTTTTTGCTCTTACAAAACGCAGTATTTTTTCAGCAGCTTGTTCTTTCTCCGGACTATTTGCTATACGTTTCGCGCTCTGGCCTTCCGGCACCCCTAAGCCATTCGCAGAACCTCTTCTATCTAGACCTATATTTTTAGGTTCACTGCCAAGACCTTCTTTTGTATTATCAACTTTTTTTAAAATATTAACCTCTTCCGGCAATTTAAGTCGTGGATAGCCAGGAGCATCGCTCTGTGCTTGAATCAAAGGCTGAACTTTCTCTTTTTTTTGAAGGTCTAGAATATCAAGACGATCACGATCTGTCACCTCAAGCTCTAAGATTTTATTTAAACCATCTGCAAATGAAAGTTTATATTCAAATTCTCCAGTATTTTTATCTCTAGGAACAACTTTGTCTAAGAAATAATCTGTACCTTTTTTTTCAGATCGCAGGCTTTCATCAGCAATTTCGTTGAGCTGTGCAAGGCGCTGGAATCTGACCTCGTCGCTTGCGCCCTCTGCATCTTTATTTTTGTTTGATTTCAAATCATCTGAGAGGGTTGTTTTAATTTTGCTTAAATATTTTTTGAATGGTTCAGAATTAAACGTTGCAAGACTTGTCGTGCTCGCACCAGCAAATGTAAGTTTTGCAACTTTGCGTGCCACATGGTCTAGCTGCACATCAAAGCAATCTTTGTGGACAAAATCCAAGACCTTGTTTTTGTCTTTGTTTTCAAGCGCGGCGCTTAAGTTTGCAAGGCCTGTTGTAAACTTAGTTTTTTGGTCACTTCCAATCTCTGTTTTTTTTACTGCGGCTTTGACAAGATCAACCACCGATGGCTCAACAGATCCGATTTTTTTGCTAAGCTTGAGTAACTCTTCAGGTTTACTTTCAAGGTGAGCTTTGAAGTCTTCAAAATCAATTGTTTTGCCAGCAATTTGAACGGCATTGATTGCTTTGCTCTCGGTGTATTTTGCAAAGATTTTTTCTTTGAGATTATCATCTTGCAAAATGTTATTTACAGCTTCATCAAGACGATCATCAATCATCTTTTTATTGTCAGAACTAAGCTTTTCGACCTCATCATAAGTAGCTGCGCTTTGGCCATCTAGCAAGTTATAACCAGGCCTGTAATTTGCTGCGGATGAAATTTGTGCTTCGATATCGCTATCAGACCAAAATGGTTTGACATCTGCGCTTGATGCGGTGTAAGCATTAAACAAATCTCGCTTCAGTTGCTCTTTGAGTTTTTGGTCCGAATAACTTTGCGCGCCGTCAACAAAAGCTTTGACGGTCTCATCATCTTCAAGGCTTGCAAGCTTATCAAACATTTTTTGCTTGACTGCATTTTCTACCACCTGCTGGTCATAGATATCTACTCCAGAGCTTGCCACCTGGTCGATGAAAGCGTTCAGGGCCTTTTCTTGCTCAAGGTCAAGCATCCAGCCGCTTTTGCCAGAGAGATTCATCAAAGCGCTTCCAGCTTTGTGGCGAGCTGCGTCTGTCGGAATCTGGTCTGCAAGATCGTAGCCAAGAAGCGCAGTCCTGAGCTTAGCTCTGGCGGTAGAAATGTTTGCCTTTGCCTGCGGGTTGAAGGATGGAATAGTCGATGGGTCAACTGCAGAATCGTTGAAGTATTTTACAAATTTTTGACTGAACTTTGACTCGCCAAATGATTTGAGATCAAGCTTGCCACCGATGAGAAAATCATCAAAGATCGCTAGCTTTTCTTCATCATTTTTCCCCAAAACTTGCTTTTGCAACTGTAACCACTGCGGAGAATCTAAATCGATTCTCAATGCATCTGCAGTCATTCTATTTTTAGTGATGCGAGCTTCTGCATTCAAGATCGGGTCTACAACATACTCCATACCCGAAGCTTTAAAGATGTGCTTCAAAACATCCTCCTGAAGCTGGTCATCTGCATCAAGATTTTCTTTTGCTTTTTTGTTTTGCGCAGGGGTTGAGCGAAGATTGTTTGGCGTATATTTTAGATTTTCCCAGCCTGGAAAACCAACTAGATTTGAGTGCAATACAAGGTCATTTTGCATGCCCGCGGAAGCTGTTGCGATATTTTTGTTCAACGCATCAAAATCTGCGTAAGCAGGAAGGCTTTGCATAGAAATTGCAACCGCGCCCTGAAGCTTGTTCAACTTCTTTTGTTGCTTAGCTTGATCTGTTCCTGCATCAGCAAGCGCCTTGTCAAAAGCTGCTACAAATTTTTCCCGCTCGGCAACCTTTTCAGAAGATGAAACGTCACCAAACTTTTGAACTATAAATTCGTTTGCCAAAAAATTTCTCTGCGTGTCGGCAATCATAGATTTTAAGTGTGCTACAAAATCATTTGAAACGGATTGCTTTGAGCCAAGAGAAAAACCTGCGCTGTCTGGCGATGCTAGCTCAACTGCCATTTTTTTGAAAAGCTCTTCACTGACCTCAATACCAACTTTTTTTGATAGCCCCACAAAACTCTCTTGCCGAGCTTCAAAAGACTTTTTATCTTTGCTGGCCCTTGCTGCATCTTCTTCCATAATTTTGAGAAGGTTAAGGTTGCTAATATTTTTGATCTGCAGATCAAGATGACCAAGATAAGCCTTTTCCGAAACGGTTAATTTTTTCAAGAATTCTTCATCATTTTTAAGACCATCAATTGTCTGAATCAACTGCGCATTTTTTGTCAGCAATTCATCGCTTAAGCCTTGATCATTAATTCCAAACTCTAAATCTTTAAGCTGCTGGGCAATTTCATCAAGCTGTAAAGCCTTTACTTCTTCATCCGAAAACTGCTGGGCATCTTCAAATCCACCACTTTTCATGGAAAGTGAAGAATTTGTACGCGGAACAGAAGGTAAAGAGCTTATTCTGTAGAGAGAGTTTGCGTCCGCAGATCGAACACTCTGTTCATTATCACCAATGCCCTGACTTGAAGCAACAGAACTTCTTCTCGACGATGGAGGAGGAGATTGTTCCGATGCGGTCGACGCAAAAGAGGGTTTGAGAGATAGTCTTTCACCTTGCCCCTCCTCTGGGATTACATCAGAATTTCTTCTAACAGACGGTGGTGGTGTCGGAGTAGTTTGCGAATCTTTTGTTGAAAGTATAGCTGGCGCAGAAAGGGGCCTTGTTAAACGCGTACCTTCTGCTTCATTTGACCTTAATAAATCTTGACCTGTCGCTTTATCAGCACGAGCAGTGGAAACAGGTGTCTCTGGCTCACGATCATCCGAATAATCTGTTGATACTATTAAGCCACTTCTGGAAGATCCTGGTGATTCAGCAGGATTGTCACCCACAGCGTCTGCATTTGGATCAACTTGCTCTTGCTGAGTAGGTTTGTCGGCAGGATCAACATCACTGCTGTTTGGAAGATTCAACCGCGGAACCGGTGGAGTCTCCGTCGGCTTTTCTAGAGTTTCTGTTTGCAAACCAGAGCCTGTGCCTGCTTGTGTTTGTTTATCGACTGAGGTATTTGATGATGCAGGTTGGCTAGCTTTTGCAGGCTCTTCAATATTTTTTACTTCTGGAATTTTATTTTTTAGATTTTCCCTGATTCTGCTTGGAGCACCGGTCGAATCACCCACCACATTAAGCTCTGGGCTTTTGGATATCTTATCAAGCACTTGCGAAAACGACGGCTTGTTTTTTAAAAAAGGAAAAATTTTAGCTAAAAAAGCAAAAAATCCACCTCGCTCAAATTTGTTTCTAAGCTCATTGGTCACGGCTGATTTTATTTCAGAAAAAAGTTCTGCAGACTTTGTTGCTCTTGTTGCTTTTATTTTTAGCGTTCCGTCAGACTCAAAGAATAGCGAACTTGCTTCTTCTTCAATTCTAGCCACATCATCTCTGCCAGAGCCCATGGCTTTTGCCATACTTTCCAAATGCTCTTTAAGCCTTCCTTGATAAAATTCGACCGGAGTAACAAGCGTATTAACCAGGCTCTGATCATTTTTATTTTTCAAAGACTCGATATTATCCAGCCACTCCAAAGTTGACAGCAAAATCAAATCTTTTTTGGAGACTTGCTTGTCCTGATAATTTATTGGATCAGACTCTTGCTTAAAATTTTGCGCAATTTTTGCTAGCACAGCATATGAATAAACGCTTGCATTATTTTCTACGACTCCGTCCTGATTCGAAAAGCTTGTTATCTTATTTATTAGGTCTTCCGATTTTAGCAAACCATGACAGATCACTAAACCAAAAAATATGACGGAGCGAATTTTGGCAAACATAAGCTAATGCTCAGCAACAGACCTAGAGCAGTCCCTCTTTGGGAACCTGCAGTAGTTCATCAGACTGCCTAAAAAATATCAATTTGAAAAATAAATAGGCAACGGTTTGTTTAATAAGGATTTTCTTTAAAATCCAAAACTCATCGATAGCGCCATTCCCCAGTTGTTGCTAGCAGAACCGATCGATAAAAAGTTGTAATTTACGGAGAGTCCGGCAGAAAAGTCTTTTTCTGAGAACATATTTCGATAACCAAGTGAAGCAAATACCCTGTGCTGGGTTGTTGCGCTTGTTTCACTCTTAAATTTTTGGATTTTATCAAGGATTCTTGTCCCATCAAGATACACAGGCTCCGAAATCTTTTGGACCTTTTCGCTAGACTTAAAGAAAAAGTCATAACCACCACCCAAGTAAAACTTTCCAGGATACACCGCCACACCAAAATTTGCATGCAAAATACTCACCGGAGAGATTCGGCTTGTGTATCCGCTGGTCTCTAGCGTCGGCATGTCTTGAATTGGGAAAACATTTGCACGCTCAATGCTAAACAAGTAGTTTGCACAAATCTTAGAAAAGATTTCGACTGAATCATTTCTCAAAAAAACTGATGGACGAACAAAAACGCCAACACCCGTTCTGAAATTGTCGATCTGTGAACGAAGATGACTTTCTCTCAAAGTTTGGAAAAAGTTTTCAATAATTCCAAAGAGCGTTCGCTTGAAGTTTGAATCTGCTTGTGAAGGGTTGCCGTCCAAAATTTTTTCTAAAATTTCTGAGGTAACCTGCTTGCGTCGGGCAAGCAATGCGCCAATCGGAGTGGTTTCATGGTTGCGCATCGAGATAAACAAATCTGCTCCTGCAAGCATTTTTGCGCCACGCTTTTCCATGACAGTTTTTTCCAAATAAAGCCGCAAGTCACCAAGGCCAAAATCCTCTGTCTGCTTAGTCACAAGCTCTGACAAGCGATCTTCGTCACGCTTGCTAAAAACTTCAGAAAAAGCCCCTGGCGGGAACTGCTCGTAAAGATCATTTAATTTTTCTTGAATCTGCGCTCGCTCTTTTTCAGTCGCCCAAAAATGTGTGATCTGATACAAAACTGGAATATCTACTCCAATTCGCACATTTTCAATTTTGGTGCCAAGCTTGATCATCGCACCAAGCGTAATATCTTTGATAACAATTCTTTCAAAAACGCCCATCAAAGAATTAAAGATTTCTCGAAAATCACCAAATTCAGGCGCCAAGCGCTGAGTCAAAAAGTCTTTGTCTAGCGACACTCCCAAAACTTTTGGAGCATCATTAAGCGCCCAGTTGGTCTGAAAAAAAAGATCAACAGAATTGTTTAGATCATTTTGAATCAAAAAATTTGACCCAAGGTTTTCGTAATGAGACCCTCTCACAAACTTTGGATATGTCGATTTCCAAATCCCAGATGAAATATCAGGGTTCTCTTCCGCTCCAAGTGGAGCAACAACAAAAAATATAATCGCTGCTGCAAAAAAAAGTCTCATACAAAAATCCTCAAAGCAAATCTATTTGCGCTTGTTCATCGTTTCCCAAAATTCTTGGTTGTTTGCTGTTTTTGAAACTTTTTCAATTAAAAATTCCATAGCTTCACTGGTACCCATAGAACTGAGGAAGCGCTGCAAGATCCACATGTTTTTCAACGTTTCATCATCTACCATCAAGTCTTCACGACGAGTTCCTGACACATGAACATCAAAGGCTGGGTACACTCGTTTATTTGCCAGCTTTCTAGTCATATGTATCTCCATATTACCAGTACCTTTAAATTCTTCAAAGATAACTTCATCCATTTTTGAACCGGTATCAACTAAAGCTGTTGCAATAATTGTCAGAGAACCGCCCTCTTCTACATTTCTTGCCGCACCAAAGAAACGCTTTGGACGGTGAAGAGCATTTGCATCCACACCACCAGACAAAACTTTTCCAGACGATGGAGTGACTGCGTTGTAAGCACGAGCAAGTCTAGTGATAGAGTCTAGCAAAATTACAACATCATGTCCGCACTCTACAAGTCTTTTTGCTTTTTCCAGCACCATTTCTGCTACTTGAACGTGGCGAGTTGCATACTCATCAAATGTTGAGCTGACAACTTCTGCATTTACAGACCTTGTCATATCGGTAACCTCTTCTGGACGCTCATCAACAAGCAAAATGATCATCACAATCCCTGGATTGTTTGCTAGCATCGAGTTTGCAAGATCTTTTAAGAAAACCGTTTTACCAGTTCTTGGGGGTGCAACGATAAGTGCTCTCTGACCTTTACCAATTGGACAAATTAGGTCCATGATTCGCGCAGAAGTATTGCTTGTAGAGCCTTCCATCACAAATTTTTTGTTTGGAAAAATTGGAGTAAGATTTTCAAACACAGTTCTATTGAGAGATTCAAATGGGTTTTTGAGATTTACGCTTTCAACTCTTTGAAGCGCAAAAAACTTTTCACCTTCTCTAGGAGCACGCAAAGTACCTCTGATCAAATCACCAGTTCTGAGTGCAAATTTTTTGATAAATACCGGTGAAACGTAAACGTCATCTGCGCCGGGAGTGTAGTTGTATTTTGAAGAACGCAAAAATCCAAATCCTTCTTGCAATCTTTCCAAAATACCTTCGGCAAAAATTTCTAAATTTTTATAAGACTGGCTTTCTAAGATTTTGTAAATAATCTCATGCTTGTGAAGCGAAGAAACATTTTCAAGCCCAATAGAATGGGTATACTCGATAAGCTCGGTAATCCCCATATTTTTCAAATCTTTTACGTTGATTGAAGTTTTCTTTTCTGTAGAGTTTTGGGTAATAACCATGTCTTTTTCATCGACACCGTTACTGCCATTAAAATCTTTTTTAACCCTAGGATTTTCAAATCCTGGGCGAGGCCTGTGGTTAAAACCATTTGACCCATTATTTTGTCCAAAGCTTTGTCCAGCATTTTGGCTTCCAGATGAAGGTTGACTACCTTGCCCAGCTGGAGCTGTGCTAAATCTTCTTTTTTTCACCTCTCCAGAACGGCTTTCAGAGCCCGCATCTGCTTTCGGTCTTCTTGGAACAGCATCTTTATTCACAGATTGTTGTTCATCTACAGTTTTTACTTCATTTTCTTTAGAGACGGTCGAGCTTGACGCACTTTCGCTGCCGTTGGAGAGCGAATCATCCCTATCTTTGTCGGCATTTTTTAAAAAAACCACAAGAGTCCTTCCAGATTAATAGATTAATTTATGAAATTTTAAAAAGAGGAGACGGCGGAAACTAGTCCGCCATCTAAAAATCTTTTTGCAAATTGTTATGCAACAGACTTATTTTGTTTTAATTCTTTATTAAATAGTAACATTACCGCACTTGCAATATAAACCGAAGAGTAAGTTCCAAACACCACTCCTAAAATAATGGTAATTGAACAACTTCTTAGAACCTCACCACCAAACCAGTATAATGAGAACACCGCAATGAAGGTTGAGATACTTGTAAGCAAGGTACGTGTTAATGTTTGGTTTATGCTAATATTTACAACTTGTTCTGGGGTATTTTTTTTCAAAAGACCTAAATTATCTTTGATTCGTCCAAATACAATGATTGTGTCGTTGAGAGAATAACCAAGAACAGCCAAAATACCTGCTAAAACATTAAGTGAAATAGGTTCTCTGAATACCAAATAATAAACAAGTAAGATTAAGATGTCGTGAACCAATGCTGCAATTGCACCAAGTGCATAGGCATATTGATTTCTGAGCGAAATGTAAATCGCCAGCGCCAAGATCGCAATAATAACAGACATGATAGCATTAAATCTAACGTCTGCACCAGCTTCTCCACCAACTTTATCCACAGATCTTACAACGTAAGAACCTTGTCCAAAAGCTTGATCCAAAACAGATCTTACTTTTGATTCTAGCTCTTCTGTATGGTCAGACAATCTGATAACAAACTCATTAGAATTTGAAACATTTTGAACGACAACGTCCTGCCAGTCTTGATTATTTAAGGCTTCTCTGATTTTTGCAATATCAATTGTTGAGTTAAATGCTACACGCAACTCTGTTCCACCTGTGAAGTCGATATTATAAGCAAAACCTTTGTTTACAACAAAAGAATATGCTCCAAGAGCAACCAAACAAAGTGAAAAGAAAAAGCACACTTTTTGATATTTTAAAAAATCTATCATAACAACTTATCCCAAAGATTACTTTGTAGGAAGCACGCAAACAAATGTTCTTCCCTTAAAACCAGACTTGAACTTTACAAAACCTTGGGCAATAGCGTACAAGGTATCATCTGTTCCACGCAACACATTCTTGCCAGGATGAAACTTTGTTCCACGTTGACGAATGATTACGTTTCCAGGATTTACAAACTCACTTCCAAATTTTTTACAGCCGAGACGCTTGGATATACTATCACGACCGTTGCTAGTGGAACCACCACTTTTACTCGTTGCCATCGCAAACTCCTTATGAATTAGTTAGATTAAATTTCAAGAAAAAACAAGAAAAGAATCACAGTCTTTAATCATTATGATGACAAAGATTGAAAAAATGTCAAAAAAATAGCACCTTGGCAAAACAAACACCCCTACCCCCTGTTGATTTTAGTTTAATTCTAGGAGAGAATTGCTAGACATACGGATATTGCCAATGGATTTTGAATGCTGAAGTATATTGTGGGAATAGAATCATCTTGCGACGAAACTGCAGTTGGCATCTTTGATGCCGCGGAGCAAAAATTATTATGCAACGTAGTCTTTTCACAAATTGATCTCCACCGCCAGTTTGGCGGAGTTATGCCTGAAGTAGCATCTAGATCCCACGTTGAAAAAATTGGCTTAATATTCCAAAAAGCACTAGATCAAGTAAAAATAAGCATCGATCAAATAAGCGCAATAGGCGTAACAACCACCCCTGGGTTGGCAGGGTCACTACTTGCTGGGGTTTGCTTTGCAAAGGGTATCGGCATCGCTCTTGATATTCCCGTGGTGCCTATCAATCACCACCTTGGTCACATATGCTCAGGATGGATTGACGAAGATCACAAAATCCTTGAAGATCTTCAATTTCCCCACCTTTCCCTCTCAATGTCCGGTGGACACAGCAATATTTGTCTTGTTTCTAGCCCAACAGAATTTAAAGTTGTTGGAAAAACAAATGATGACGCAGCAGGCGAGGCTTTTGATAAAGTTGCAAAACTCCTAGAAGCGTCGTACCCCGGCGGACCAGCAATTGAAAAACTAGCACAGTACGTCAGCAATCACGACTACTTCAACTACCCTAGAAACAAATTCAACAGGCCCAGAGCAGGCGAAGAAAACACTCCCGGCCTAGAAGACCCAAACTTATCATTTAGCTTTTCTGGATTGAAAACAGCCGTTTTGTATGACATGGTAAAAAAAGGGTATTTCTCAGAAGACTTAAAAAGAACATACAAAGACCTTGACCAAACAACAAAAGGCAAAATTGCAAGCTCGTTTCAGTGGGCTGTCACAGACACTGTTTTGCAAAAAATTGATTACTGCTTAGACATCTATCCTGGCGTTGGACAAGTATTTTTTGTGGGAGGAGTTTCTTGCAACAACTTCATCAGAGACAAACTTTCAAAATACGGAAAAGAAAAACATGTTGACGTCAGATTTCCACTCCGTAGGCTTTGCACTGACAATGGAGCAATGATTGCCGTTGCAACGTATTTCACGCTGATTAGCCCTGACTACAAACCAACACCTCTTTCAGAAATCGATGTGTTTCAACAATAATCAAATCATGCAACTGGCTCTGGCTTTGGGAAAAAGATGATTTCTTGCGTAAAAACAGCAAGCTTGCCAAATCAAATCTTTCTGCTAGAATCAAAGTCGAATGCATCGAGTTTTTCAAATGTGCAGGGAATAAATAATGCAAAAACTTTCTCGGATTGTTCCAACTTTATTCTTATTTTTGATCTCGTCACAGCAGTCATTCTTCAAAGCTGCGCAAACATCTAAACAATCAACTAAGACAAAAATTTCTTCAACACAAAAACAAGCAAGCGTATCCAAGACAGAAGTAAGCTCAAAAAACGACGCGGCCCAAAAATCATCCACTCCAGAAAACGGTCCTTATTGGGATCGAGAAACTGAAAGACCGTTCGGTAAAAGATGGGAAGGAAATCTTACCAGGCTGGAAAGATTTAGAGCAGCTTTCTACAGAACTTTTTTTCCAACTTACACAGAAGAATATTTAAAAGACGTGATGGTCTCAGGAGATACTTCTTTTGACAAATATGACTCGCTAGGACTTGCGCTCAAGATTATCGGTGCAGCAACTGTTATTGGCTTTGTCGCACTTATGGGGCTAGCAAACAAGCAAGCAAGTACTCCAGGAACATTCATATACAATAGCGAACGAATTGAAGAGCTCGAAAAGCTGCTCAAGGAAAAAGAAAAAGAGTTAGAAGAATATAAAGAGCTTGCAAAAGTTACGGAAAATATGAAGAAAGAAATTGATGAAATTAAGCAAAAGATTAAGAGGTTGACAGGAGGAGCTGGCGAGAATAACAACTCGAAGCAAAACAACGACAATGAATCGATTGTATGAATTTTTCTTACTGCTTTTAGCTTTATCAGCAGGGTCGGGGTCGAATCTTAGTGGAGTTTTTACTTCAGAGCAAGACATCGAGGCCTCGGGAGGGTTGCTGCAACACTTTATTTGTGACGTAAACTCTACAGAAATATTGGCTTCTGATTTCAACCTAGATAAAGAGAGCACTTGCACAAAAATATATTGCATTTATCGCTCTTTCAAAAAACTATTGCCAACGATTGATCTTTCTGGTTTTTCAGGTCGCACAATTATTTCAAAAACATTTCACTCTTTACTGAAATTGATAAGACTGAAAACTTGTTATCAAGAGGGTTTTATTCCAGAAAAAAACAGTGCGATTTGGAAGAAAAATGAAAAAATTTTTATGCCAAACCATACCTCAAAAACAGAGTTAGAATTTATTTTACACAAGGCCTTTCTATCTTTCTATGAAAATTGCGAAAAATTAATTGAAAATGAACAAATGTCGGAAGAAAAGTTAAATTACTTCAATAAACTAGCAGCTACTTGCAGCAAATTACAAGAATATTTCAGCAGCTACTATCCAAAAGAAGCAGAATATTTATATCACGAAATAATCCAGCTATTAGTCTACACCCCCGTAGACTTTGTATCATGCAACAGAGAGCAGCTAAAAACCTTAGTTTGGCTTTTGGCGGTAAATTATTTTATTGTTATAAAAATAAGAGATTTAGAAAATAATATTCAAAGTTCTTTGTACATTGAGCATCTACAACATCTTATTCAAGCTATGTTTAGATACCAAGTACTACTCTCCGACAACCCAGAAGAACAGGTTGAGAGGTTGAAAGTTTTTTACAGCACAATCGAAAAGGAAGTAGAAGAAGCGCGCAGGGCTGAAGAGCAAAGAAAAATCCAAGAAGAAGAAAATGGACTGACTACTTCAACATCCCTAGAACCTGATAGCGACCCAGAATCACATTCATACTCATCATCATCTGCGTCATCATTATCTTCAAGCAGCAGCCCAACCCCACCGCTAGGAACAACTCTGGAACAAGCTCCAGAAGATGAAGAGTCATTTTTTAAACTTTCGGCAAATCAACCTACATCACCAGATCCAGAGCAAGACATGCAATCAACCCAAGACTCAAACACGTCATCTTTGAGTAGCAACTTGGCTTCTTCGCAACAGCCGGCAGCACCACAAACAACAATCAGGGCAACGCCTACCGCTCGCACATACAGAAGAACCCCTCCCTCTACTTTTGAAATGTTCACTTCAGCCGTATCGAGTCTTTTTTCTTGGTGATTAGCAAAATTAATAAAAAACTTGACTCTTAAGTGAATTAAAATAAATTTGGCAACGCTCTTTTGCCAGCTGTTTTTAATGAGATTTATAAAAAAAAATCTAATTTGGCTTCTTGTTATCATAACCCTTACCCCATTTTCAAACAGCTTCAAGAAAGAAGATTTTGCCGTTTTTAACCAAGAGCGTCTAACCGAGTTTTTAAAAAGACTACTCACACTCATTCAAATCAATTCTTCATTTTAAAAACCATCTCGCAACATTTTTTTACCAAGCTTTTCTGGGAAAACTGTTATCACTTTTCTCCCGCAAAAGCCCGACGCCCAAAACCCAGCCCTCTTTCTGATATCAAAAGGGCTGCAGCTTTTTAAATTTATTCTTCAAGCTTAAATTTTTTCCAAAGCTGCGTTAATCGCTATTGCTTAACAGTGGCAAAATAGTCCCAATTTCTTTTAAATCTAGCTCCGCGCATTTGGCTTCGCTCGCGAAGCTCGCTGTAGAG
>JACCDG010436696.1_pt1 | contig 12891 bp, 14 predicted proteins | sample 7442471 | NCBI WGS metagenome assembly JACCDG01 (sample SAMN15323444, study PRJNA562643) | freshwater metagenome | isolation source: river surface water | place: USA:Blue River Watershed | collected 2017-08-17 | reverse complement strand
GAATTGTAAGTAAATCGATCTCATATTGCACTAAATTTTTTACCGCGCGCCCAACAGTGGCTGGAATATCGTATAATTTTAAATCGGCAAAAACTTTTTTTCCTTTATTTTTAAGATATTCAATCATCTTAAAATAATCGCCGCTAGCCATCATTTCTAGGCCAATTTTATAAAAAATAATTTCATCACCTAAATCATCAACCATTTTTTTACAGGCCTCAAAGCTAGGCAAATCTAGGGCTAGAATTATTTTCTCGTTTTTGTTTATTGCAGAATTTATTGTCATATTCACATCTTATTTTCTTCGCCCATAAGTATTCTTAGGATGTTTTCTTTATGACGAATTGTAATTAAAATAAATAAAAATATGCAAAGAACTATTTGGCTGCTAGGCGCATCGTAATGAAGTGATGTAAAAATTGCCGACAAAATTGACGACATTGAAGCAATAGCTGAAATTCTAAACATTAAAAATGCCATAATCCAAAACACAATTGCTAAAAATCCAACTGCGGGGTCAAGCGCTAAAAGCACGGCAATTGCGGTTGCAACACCCTTCCCGCCTTTATAATCAAGATAAATTGGATAAATATGTGCTAAAACCGCAACCGCGCAAACCAGCACCAAAAAAAGGTGCAAGTGATAAACATAATCAAAAAAGAAGCGCGCTAAAATCACCATGATCATGCCTTTAAGTGCGTCTAGCACAAGCGTTAGGGCTCCTAGTTTTTTGCCAGCAACACGCGCAACATTTGTAGCACCAATGTTTCCAGATCCGCTTTTTCTTACATCTTGGCCTAAATATTTTTTAGTAACCAATAAGCCAAAAGGGATTGCGGCAATAAAATAAGTAGCAACTAAAAATAGTAATTGATATAAGTAGCTCATTCGTTATTATCGTTATTTTTTGTTTTTCTAAACGCATCAAGAGAAACAACTTTTGCCGATAAGTCAAGATTTGTTTTACTTTTTTTCTTTGACTCGTTTTTATTGACTTGTTTTGAGTCACTTTCTTCATCTAAATTTTCAGAATCATCATAGCTTACGCTAAATTTTAGACCAAAATTCATGTAAGGATCAGCAAACGAAGTTACGGCTTTATAAGGCACAACTAATTTTTCATATTTGCCTGCAAAGCTTAGTGATATTTTGAAAAAATCATGTTCAACCGCTAATCCCTTATATTGGTGCTGAATTACAATTGTAATTTCTTCACTATATTTTTCTTTTAAACCTTTTGGCACCACAACTCCAGGAAAATCAACAAGAAATGTCATGATAAAATAATGTTTTCCGGGTAAGCCACTTTTTTCGATTTTTTTTAGCGTTTCATAAATCACCGAACGCATTGAATTTTCAATAATCTCATCATAGCCGATTAAATCTTGCATTTAGATAAATTTTAATTGTTATATTTTTTATTTGGTTTTATTGCAGGTGAAAATAGGCCGGTTTTTCTGTTGACAGGAAAACCGACCAAAAAACCCCGATAATTTTACTTATGCTAAGCAGCTACTGCCACTGGCGCAAATTCAAAATTATCATTAGCAAAGTTGTCGTTTGCATTTATTGTTTTTGAACGGGTATTGTTGATAAATCAACAACCGGCAGTATCTCAACCGGGCAAAGTCAGTCTTTTTATTATGCATGTCGAAGTTCTGTCACCCCCATATTTAATTATAAATTTTAAATATTTCTTTTAAAATTTGTAATTAATTGGTGGAGGTGTCGGGTACCGCCCCCGAGTCCATGACCATCTATTTTAGACTAAATTTATCACCATAGTAAACAATTGCTTGTCTACACTTATAATATAACAATTAAAATAGAATTTAACAAGGGCAAATCGATAAAATAATTGAATTTTAGCGCTTTTTAGATAAAAATTTCGATTTTTACAAGAAGTTGAAGCAAAATGCGACAGTTTTTAACGAAATTTTCTTTTAAGATTGATTTTTTGCAAAAGATTGAAGAAATTTTTTGGCCGCGGCTTTTTTTCAACAATTTTAAAAAAAATGCGGCCAAAAATTATTTTCTAACTAATTTTGAATAAGCATCCATTAAATCGGCCGTAATTTTGCTAATTTGTGGATATTTATATTTATCTTCAACTGCGCCAATTCTGGTTATTTCAGCGGCGCTTCCTGTTAAAAAGGCGTCAACAGCATCGCCTAATTCTTCTGGTTTAATGTGGCGCTCAACTAGTTTAATTCCTAGTTCTTTGGCAAGTTCGATAACGGTTTGGCGGGTTAAACCGTTTAAAAAGCAGTCTGCAAGCGGAGTGTGAAGCTCGCCATTTTTCATTACTAAGAATAAATTAGCGCCCGTTGCTTCAGCCAAATAGCCACGATAATCAAGCATTAGAGCATCATTATATCCTTCTCTTTCAGCTTCGTGTTTGCTGATGGTGCAAATCATATAAAGGCCGGCGGCTTTTGCTGCAACTGGTGCGGTGTCGGGTGATGGTCTTTTATATTTAGCGAATTTAAGTTTTAACCCTGCCTTTCTAGCCTCGTCAGAGTAGTATGGAGGCCATGGCCAAGTGGCAATTGCTAGATGAATTTTATTATCTTGCGCCGAAATTGCCATCTTCTCAGAACCGCGCCACGCAAAGGCGCGCACATATCCATCAACTACATTTTGTTTTGCAACAATTGCTTTTTTTGCTTGCTCAATTTCTTCAACAGAAAAAGGAATTTGAAATCCTAAAATTTCTGCCGATGCATGCAGGCGTTTGCTGTGTGCAAGCGATTTGAAGATTTTTCCAGAATAAACTCTTTCGCCTTCAAACACACAAGAAGCATAGTGCAAACCATGATTTAACACATGCACTTTAGTGTCTTGCCATGGCGTAAATTCGCCATTATACCATATAAAACCATCGCGTTTATCAAAAGGAATTATGTCTGACATATTTTTAACTGGAAAAAATTAATATTTTACTCTATCCTTTAAGTTTAGATGCTTTGAAATATTAATTCAACTGGATTTTAATGAAAAATAAATTTATGGAATTGGCGCTAGCGCAAGCAAAGCTGGCTTTTGAAAATGACGAAGTGCCTGTTGGCGCGGTTCTAGTTGAAAATGGCGAGGTTGTTGCATCTTCTTACAATAAAAATCGTAAATTAAATGATGCAACTGCGCACGCCGAAATGCTGGTTTTGCGCGAATCTTGCACTATCAAAAACTCTCCAAGATTAGATAATTGCGATTTATATGTAACTCTTGAACCTTGCGCTATGTGCGCTGCGGCAATTTCTTTAGCACGCATAAAAAATGTTTATTATGGCTGTAGCGACGAAAAATTTGGCGCCGTTGAAAATGGTGTAAAGTTTTATTCAAGCAGCTCTTGCTTTCATCGCCCCGAGATTTATTCTGGCATTGCTGCACAAGACTCAAAAGCAATATTGCAAGAATTTTTCAAGAAAAAAAGATAGCATTATTTAAGAATTGCATTTTTATATAAATCGGCATTTAGCAACAAGCCAAATCCAATCAACATTGAAGCAGAAATTGTGCCACCATAAGAAACAAAAGGCAAAGGCGCACCTACAACCGGAAGGATTCCGGTTACCATGCCAATATTTATAAACATGTGCACAAATAAAATATTAACAATACCAATTGCTAATAATTTTCCATATTGATGATTGATTTTTATTGCTGTTAAAGTGCCAACAAAAATTAACGCGCAATATATGCCAATTGTGGTTAAACTGCCAATTAAGCCAAGCTCTTCAGATAGCATTGTAAAAATAAAATCGGTTTGTTTTTCGGGCAAGAAATCAAGCTGGCCTTGCGTTCCCTTTAAATAACCTTTGCCAAAAAAACCACCAGAACCAATGGCGATTTTCGATTGAATAATGTTGTAGCCGCTGCCTAGTGGGTCGCTATCTGGGTTTAAAAAAGTGAAAATTCTTTGCTTTTGATAATCATATAAAACAAAAATCCATAAAAATGGAATTGCACAAAGTGCCGTGATTCCTACAGCGATAAACTTCCAGCTTTTAACGCCAGCAATAAATAAAGTTACGCCGCCAACAAATAATAATATCATTGCGGTTCCTAAATCGGGCTGATCAAAAATAAGCACAACTGGCACGGCGATTATAAGAACAGGAATTATTAAATATTTTATTTGACCAATTTCTTCTTGCTCAACTTCATAAAAATAGCGGGCTAGCGCAAACACTACGCAAACTTTCATAATTTCTGAAGGCTGAATTGTAACGCCTGCAACCTTAAACCACCTAGTTGCACCAAGTGCGTTATGCCCAGCAATTGCAACAATAACAACTAGCGCCAAGCCAGCAAAATAAACGATGTAGGCCGTTTTAAACCACACTCTAATATCGGTTATTGCAATAAAAATCATCACCGGAAAAAATATCGCAAAATATCCCGCTTGCCTTATAAGCCAAGGCCTGATGCTGCCTGAACCTGCAGAATAAAGCATTAAAAATCCGATAGAAGATAATGCTAAAATTAGAGAAATCAACAGCCAGTTAAGCTCTTGAACTCTTTTTGAAAATGGAATTTCAACTTGATTAAGATAGTTCATTTTTTTAAAAAATTCTTGAAAGAAATTAAAAAAGAAATATTATTTTAATTATTTATATTTAAAATATAAGCCTTATTCTATAACTAGAAATATAATTTTGCAATTTAAGCGTTTAAACTATAATTAGAGCGCTTTTGAAAAAAAATTACAATATTTAAAATAAATATAAAATATCTCTTGATATTTATCAATCAAGTTATTTACTCTTTATATAAGACAAAAGTAAATTATTAAAATATGCCAGATAAATTAAAACAAGATCAAGAAGTTGTTTCGCAAAAAAATAAAGCGCCCGCAAAAGAAGCTGTTAAAGCCGCGCCAGAAAAAAGCAAAATTAAAATTAAAAGCTGGTATGCTAATCGTTATCAGATGGTGATTGTGCAACGCAATATTCTTATTTTATTTGCAATTATATCGATGGTTTCAGTTGCCGCGGCCGTTTTGTTTGTTAATAAAATAATGTCGTCGAAATCTCTTGAACCTTATGTTATTGAAATTGAACAAAAAACCGGAGTGCCCACGGTTGTAGAACAAATGTCGTCTCAGCATTTCACATCTGACCAAATGATTCGTAAATATTTTATCAATCAATATATTCACGCCGCCAGTGGATATGACCCTAGAACATATAAAATGGATGCCGATAAAGTGCGACTATTTTCAACTCCAAATGTATATTCAGAATTTAAAAATCGCATCAATCCAAAAGATTTAGGAGCCGATTCTTCAATTGCAGTGCGCATAAAATCGGTGCAGTTTCCAAACGCTAACACCGCGCAAATTCGCCTTGTAAGACAGGTTGATTTAAGCGGATATGACCCTACAAATAAAGATGAAGTTATTACAATGAATTTTTATTTTGCCGATTTAAATTTAAGCATGGAAGAAAGATTGATAAATCCTCTTGGCTTTCAAGTTAGCAGTTATATAATTGCTGAAGAAATATTTAATTATTAATAATGATTTTTTCTAAAATAAAAATATTATTCAAAAATATCCTTCTAGCGTCCTTGCTTTGTGCTGCATTTTTTTCAGCTAATGTTTTGGCGCAACCTGTTCCAATCACTACAGATTCGCGCATTAAGACGCTTGTTTATAATCCTAATGAAGTTTATGAATTAAAATTTTATTACGGATATCAATCTTTTATCGAATTTGCCGAAAATGAAGAAATTGAAATGATTTCAGTTGGCGAAGCTTTTGCATGGCGCATCACGCCTTCTGGTAAAAGGCTTTTCATTAGGCCGCTTGAAATTTCAGCGCACACCAACATGACAATTATCACCAATAAAAGAACATATCACTTCGATATTAAATCTGGCGAATATGATGGCAAGGCCGATGAAGAGCTGGTTTACACGGTGCGTTTTTATTATCCGCAAATTGGACAAGCTTTGCCAATTCCTCCGCAGCTTGCAGTGGCGGCACCTGCCAAGAAAAAAACCGTTGTTAAAACTTTAACTCCTAGCGGAAAAATCAATGAAGACCCAAGCAAACCAAATATTCGCGCTATTGAAGGCAACCCTGAAGGACTTGACCTAAACCTTAATTATAGTATTGCAGGCCGCTCTGACAACATTTTGCCTCTTAAAGTTTACGATAATGGCCAAGAAACATTCATGCAATTTACTAATGATAATTTAATTGTGCCAACCATTAGCGCTGTTGATTCTTTTGGTGGTGAGCATCAAGTTAATTATACAATTCGCAATAACTTTGTTGTAATTCCAACAGTTGAGCGCCAATTTACTTTAAGGCTTGCAGATAGCTTGCTTTGTGTTTATAATAACGAAATAATTGGAAGATAATTATGAAAATTTTTCTCAATTTAGCAATTTTATTAACTTTAACTTTTTTTAATATGACCAACGCCGATGCACAAAATAAATGGCGCGCTCGCGACCCTGAAAACTATCTTTATATCGACTTAAAACAAGGTAGAGTTGTAATTGAGTTATTACCACAAATTGCGCCAAAACATGTTGAGCGCATTAAAACACTAGCTCGCCGTGGTTTTTATGATGGCGTAGTTTTTCATCGCGTAATTGATGGTTTTATGGCACAAACTGGCGACCCTACAGGCACAGGCACTGGTGGCAGCAACTTGGCTGATCTTCCTGCCGAATTTACTGACGAGCCGCACATTCGCGGTGCAGTTTCTATGGCGCGCGCATCTAGCCCTAACAGTGCTAACAGCCAATTCTTTATCGTTCTTGCCGATTCTAGATTTTTAGATAATCAATATAGCGTTTTTGGACGCGTTGTTGAAGGCATGCAATTTGTTGACCAAATTAAAAAAGGTGGTGGCGCTAATGGCATGGTATCAGGCCCTGATAAAATGATCAAAGTTAGAGTTGCCGCAGATGTTGAAAAGAAATAATTTATAATAACCTAAGGGCGATTTTTTAATTGCCCTTAAGGTTTTTTTTGACCACCACTATCTTCTTTAGATTTTTTTCTAAATATTTAATTATCTAATTTTTCATTTACACACATAACTTTTTTTCTTTGTTACTCTTTTTTGTTGTTACTCTTTTCTTTGTTAATCACGATTTTCTTTTGATTTTTTGTTGTTACTTTTTTTTATTATCATTCCCTTTTTCTTTGCCATTCTCTTTTTCTATGTCATTCCTTTTTTATTGACATTTCCGCGCAGGCGCGAATCTTGCTCAAAGTAACACTAGAAACAGATTCCCGCCTACGCGCGAATGACAAAGAGAATCGGGAATAAAAAAGAAAATCAGTTGTATCAAAGATAATCAGGAACGACAAAGAAAATGGAGTAAAGAAAATAAAGAATAGAAAAATTGCGAAATTTTCTGTAAATAAAATTTTCTGTAAATAAAGAAGAACTAAAACCTAGAAAATCATGGTTCCGGCGCCCTTCTCAGTGAAAATTTCCATTAAAATAATGTTATTTACGCCGCCGTTTAAAATATGCGCAAAGCCAACATTATTTTCAAGAGCGTGAATGCAAGTTTCAATTTTTGGAATCATGCCGCCATGAATAACGCCATTGGCAATTAATTGACGCGCAGTTGCAATGTTTAAATGGCTAACTAATTCGCCATTTTTAAGCATAACACCGTCAATATCTGAAAGGATAATTAATTTGCAGGCGTGCAAGGCTGACGCAATGTGCCCAGCTGCTGTGTCGGCATTGATATTGAAAGTTTCGCCATTTTCGCCAATGCCAATTGGGGCAATAACGGGGATTAAATCTGAGTCTTCAAACATTGAAAGCACTTCGGTGTCTATTTTGCATGGCTCGCCCACAAAACCAAAATTCATGATTTTTTCGATGTTAGAATCAGGATCTTTTTTAGTGCGCGTAACTCTTTTGGCTGTAATAAAATTGCCATCTTTGCCAGAAAGGCCCACTGCTCTGCCGCCAGCTGCGTTAATTTCTTTTACAATCATTTTGTTAATTGAACCAGAAAGCACCATTTCAACAATATCAACGCCGTCAGCGTCTGTTATTCTAAGGCCATCAACAAAAGAAGATTTAATGCCAAGCTTATCAAGCATAGCACCAATTTGTGGCCCACCACCATGAACAATAATTGGGTTAATTCCAACCTGCTTTAACAACACAACATTGCGCGCAAAATTTTTGATGTTATCGTCAAGGCCCATCGCACTGCCGCCAAATTTAATAACAAAAGTTTCACCTGCAAATTTGCGCATATAAGGCAGGGCTTCACACAAAACCTCAGCTTTTTCTGACCATTCTTTTTTGCTTTTATCTTTTTGTAACGACAGCTGTTCTAAAGGTGTTGCAACCCCTTCTTGTCTTTTTTCGTCAATATTAATTATGTTGTCGTTTGTCATTTTTCATTAAATTTTATAAAAAACATTTTGGCCTAATTGACTAATATTAAGATTTTTGCAAAAAATTGTCAATAAAAAATGAAAAGGGTTAATTTAGGCTAGTTAAATAATCTTCAAGACTTATGGTTTTTATCTGTGCAAAATTCTCAACTTCGCCGATAATATCGCTACAAGTTAAATTTTGATTTTTTTCAACAAAACCATTAATTATTATCGCCTCAATCTCTATATTCCTTGATTTTAAAGCCTCAATTGCGCATAAAATATTACTAATTGCCCCCAAATAAACACCACCAATTAGCAAAACTTTAATTTTTAATTTATCGGCCAAATCGAGAAAAGTTTTGTCGATGTTAATAGGCGTCATAACACCGCCAGCGCCTTCAATTAAGAGCATTTTATCGTTTGACTTTGCTTGCTCAATTTGGATTTGGCAAAATTTCACCACCTCGTCAAAATTAATTTTTACACCTTCTAAATTTGCCGCTTTCAGTGGTGAAAATGGCGCTTTTAGGCGAAATGGCGTAGTTTTATCGATATTTTCTTGATTAATTTTTTTATTCAAAGACAATAAAATTTTTGCTGTGTCACTTTCTAAATCATCGCTTGCAAAGCCACTGGCGATTGGCTTTATAGCTTCAATATCAATATTTTTTTTCTTTAGTTTTTTGCAAATTTCAGTCACAAAAAAAGTTTTGCCAAGGTCGGTAGAAGTTGCTAAAACTACATATTGTTGATTATTCTTTAACATTATCTTACCTTTGAAAATGAGCCATAAATTGGGCCAAATACAGCTATTGTTATCCAACCAATCATCAAACCCATAATTATTGTTAATGCTGGCTGAATCATTGAAACTAAACGATCTATTGAGTCATTAATTTCGCTATCATAAAAATATTTTATGTTTTTAAGCGCCTCTTCCATATTGCCACTTTCTTCGCCAACTTTAAACATTCTAGCAACCAATGGCGGAAAATGCCCCGATTTAGCGATCGCTTTAGCAAGAGACGCACCTTCAGAAACCTCTTGTTTAACCACCAAAATGCTGCGTCTAATTACAGAATTTTTCACGACCATGCTCGCCGCATCAAGCGACTCAATAACTCCAAGGCCACTTTTAAATGTCATAGAAAAAAATTGGCAAAATTTTGCCGAATCAAGCTTAGAAAGCACTGGCCCAATTACCGGAATTTTTAACTTAAGCGCATCCATTTTATAAGCAATTTGGGGAATTTTTCCCATAATTTTTAAAGATATATAAAGCGCTGGAAAAATTAGTAAGATAAAAACCCAATTATTTTGCGTAAAATTTGAAATTGCAATCAGAGCCTTAGTCATAACTGGCATCTCGATATTTTGCACACTTAAAAAACCCGTAACTTTTGGCACCACAACGCCCATCATAACAGCAACAACAATCATCATAATAAAAATGCCAAAAAGTGGCCCCACTGTAGCCTTGTTAACTTTGCGTTTAAAATCAACATTCCATTTTAAATCATCAACAATGCTATGAAAAGATTGCGATAAATTGCCCGTTTTTGCACCACTTGCAACCAGCCCTACGTAAACCGAACTAAAGGCTTTAGGGTGTTTTGCGATTGTGCTTGAAAACAAATTACCATTTTTTATCGATTCATAAGTTTCATACATTAAAGATTTTATTGCTGGCGAATCTGAAGTTTCTTTAAGGTCTGAAATTGAGTCGATGATTGGAACGCCAGCCTTGTCAAGCTGCTCAAGATGCACAAAAGTTGTGATTAAATCTTTGGGTTTAATTTTTCCGCCACCAAGTTTAAGTCCGCCAAATAAAGGCTTTTCGGCCCTAAATGATATAACTTCAAGGCCAGAAGCCTTTAGCATTGCCGACATTTCAGATGGGCTTTCTGCTGATATTTTTCCTCTTATATATTTTCCGCTTTCATCAAAAGCCTTATAGCTATATTGATTCATCTTTGCCTAAATTATTTGTGAAATTTATTCATTTTTTTTAAGATTAACTCACGCTTAAGTTTTGAAATATGATCAACAAAAGTTATGCCGTTTAAATGGTCAATTTCGTGCTGCACACAGGTTGCCAGAATTTCATCCATTTCTTTAACTTGCTCTACTCCATTATAATCTAGATATTTTACTTTAACTATTTTAGGGCGAGACACCTCGGCTCTAGCATTTGGAAAAGATAAACAACCTTCATTATAAACCGAAATTTGCTTCGATTCTTCAATAATTTCAGGGTTAATCAAATAAAGAGGATTAGTGTTCTTAACATGCACACCACCGCACCCACTATGGTCGTGATGATGGTTTCTGTCTTCTTCATAGTCAATATCCATAACTAAAACTCGTTTTAAAACACCAACTTGCACAGCCGCAAGACCAAGCCCCGATTCGGCATACATTGTTTGCAGCATGTCGTCCATAAAGGCGCGCAAAGCATCATCAACTTTTTCAACTGGCTTTGAAACTTGCTTTAATAAAGGATCTGGAGCTATTACTAGCGGTAAAATTTTTGCCATTTTATTTTAATTTCTTTTACTTAATAACTTGACTAAGGCCTTTAAATAGAAGTTCACAGCCTATATCAAAAAATATATTATAAATTATAACATACTTAAAAATTATATCAACATTTTGTTTAAAGTGTTACAAAACAACCATTTCGCATAGTTTTTTCAAGGCTTGAGGATAAATTTCATGCTCTTTTTTTAAAATTTTTGCAGCCAAGCTTTCTTTAGTGTCGCTTGGCTCAATTGCCACTTTGGCTTGAACTAAAATTGGGCCTTCATCCATTTCGCTGCGCAGCAAATGAACAGTGCATCCAGAAAAATTAGCACCGGCTTTTATAGCGTCGCCAACTGCATCGGCGCCTTTAAAATGTGGCAAATAAGAAGGATGAATATTTATTGCGCGATTATACCATTTTTCAACAAACTCACTTGAAAGCAATCGCATAAAGCCTGCAAGGCACACAATTTGGCAATTATGCTTTTCAATTTCAAGGCTCATTTGCGCGTCAAATTCTGCTCTTGAAGAGAAATTTTTATGATCGATAAATTTTGTAGCAATGCCGTTTAAAGCGGCTATTTCTAATCCTTTAGCATCTTTTTTATTAGAAATAACCAATGCAATTTCAGCGGGAAAATTATCATCTTTGCAAGCTTTAATTAAATTTTCCATGTTAGAGCCCCTGCCCGAAATTAATATTGCAGTTTTAATTTTTTTCATTTATAATGACTTTTTATTGTTAATTATCCTTATTTTAAAACAAAATGACAAAAAAATCTAGTAAAATCGCCAATAAATTCGATTTTGTAGCACAAAAAAACGGTTTTTTGGGCGTTTCTGAAAAATATCTTGCAAAACCTGAAGATGCCAAAGTTATTGTAGTGCCTTTTGGCTTAGAAAAATCGGTTAGCTATGGCGGCGGCACTAAAAACGGGCCTAAAGCCATCATTAACGCCTCTCATCAAGCAGAATTATTTGATGAAGAATTTTGGTGCGAGCCTTTTCGCGCTTATGGTGTTGCCACTTTAAAAGAAGTTCCGCTTAAAACCAATGTTAGCAAGGCCCTAGACCAGCTTGAAGCAATAACGCAAAAAATTCTTGATGCTGGCAAATTTCCGCTAATTTTAGGTGGCGAGCATTCAATAACTGCGGGCTCAATTAGACCTTTCGTTAAAAAATATCCCGATTTAGCAATTTTGCACTTCGATGCCCACGCCGACCTGCGCGACGGCTATGATGGCGAGCATTTTTCGCACGCCGCAGCTTTGCGCCGTGTTATGGATAATCCTATCTCTACCCTTATTTCATGCGGCATCAGAAACATTTCAGCTAGCGAAATTCCTTATCTTGAAGCTAATTCTAAGCGCATAAAAATTCACTTTGCAAAAGATAGAAGAAAGTGGAACGCTAAAGAAATAGTGGCGCCATTAAAGGGCCGCCCTGTGTTTTTAACTTTCGATTTAGACGGATTTGATTCAAGCTTAATGCAGGCAACTGGCACGCCAGAACCCGGTGGCATGATGTGGGACGACGCTTTAGACATTATCCGCGAAGCTGCAAAAATTTGCAACATTGTTGGTGCCGATGTGGTTGAACTTGCGCCAGTAAAGGCTTTCCACTCTTGCGATTTTTTAGCAGCAAAATTATGCTATAAAATTTTGTCGAATGCGTTTTTGGGTAAAAAATAGCAATATGTAAACCCTAGCGGACAACCTTAGGGTTGTCCCTACAATTAGCGCATTTGCAATTTATTTCGATATTTGCTTGGTTTGCAAAATTGCACTCTTTAAAAAACTATACTTAATCTAACCTAATAATCATCTTTTTAACCTCACAAAACAACTTCAATATAGTGTTTAAAAAAATTTCGCTTTTTAGTTGATTTTTATTTTGATTATTTTATAATTACCGCCTTTCATTACTTAATAAAATTTTTTTTAAGATAATATAAACGCATGCCAAAAGTTTCAATTGTTGCCAAAAACTAT
>JACCDG010517220.1_pt1 | contig 12898 bp, 5 predicted proteins | sample 7442471 | NCBI WGS metagenome assembly JACCDG01 (sample SAMN15323444, study PRJNA562643) | freshwater metagenome | isolation source: river surface water | place: USA:Blue River Watershed | collected 2017-08-17 | reverse complement strand
GCTAACAAAGCTGACGCTGATTCGATCAAGAAACAGCTGGAAGAAGCTGGCGCGAAAGTCGAAATCAAATAATCGGTTTCAATGCAAGACAAGGCTGGCGTCTTGGCGCCAGCCTAGTTTCATTTGTAGAGAGCAAAAGACAGGCGGCCGATTCAGCCGGAAAGTCAGCCTCGTGACGTTAACGTTATCGTATCGGCTCCTGCCTTATGTTTTCTGACGCACCCATTTCGATGGAGTCCTTAATGAGCTATTCGTTTACCGAAAAAAAACGCATCCGTAAAAGTTTCGCCAAGCGCGAACGCGTGCTCGGCGTGCCCTACTTGCTGGCCACGCAGATCGAGTCCTACGCACAGTTTCTGCAGACGGGTGTTCCGGCTGATGAGAGGAAGCCCGCAGGTTTACAGGCAGCCTTCCAATCCGTGTTTCCGATTACAAGCCACTCCGGTAATGCTCGGCTTGATTTTGTCAATTACATGATGGGTGACCCGGTTTTTGATGAGCCGGAGTGTCAGCAGCGCGGTATTACCTTCGCTGCACCGCTGCGCGCCCGGGTTCGCCTGACCTTGCTGGATCGCGAAACCCAGAAAGTAAAAGAAGTGAAAGAGCAGGAAGTCTACATGGGCGAAATTCCGCTCATGACCGGCACTGGCTCCTTCATCATCAACGGTACCGAGCGCGTTATCGTTTCGCAGTTGCACCGTTCGCCTGGTGTATTTTTCGAGCACGATCGGGGCAAGACCCACTCTTCGGGTAAGTTGCTGTTCTCGGCTCGCGTGATTCCTTATCGTGGTTCCTGGCTGGATTTCGAATTCGACGCGAAGGATTTCCTGTATTTCCGTATCGACCGTCGTCGCAAGATGTCGGTGACCATTCTGCTGAAAGCACTGGGTTACACCCCGGAACGCATTCTGGCCGAGTTCTTCCAGTTTGATACGTTCTATTTCGGTAATGGTGTCGAAATGGAATTGGTGCCGGAGCGCCTCAAGGGCGAGGTGGCCAAGTTCGATATCGTTACGCCTGATGGCAAGACCTTGGTTGCCAAGGACAAGCGCATTACTGCCAAAACCATCCGCGATATTCAAACCGCTGGTTTGACTCGCGTGCAGGTGCCGCTGGACTTTATGCTGGGCCGCGTATTGGCCACCAATATTGTCAACGAAGAAACAGGCGAGTTGATTGCCAAGGCTAACGACGAAGTCACTGAAGATCTGATGGCCAAGCTGGACAAGGCCGGCATCAAGCAGATTTCCGTGATTTACACCAATGATCTTGACGTCGGTGCCTACATTTCTCAATCGCTGCGTATCGACGACACCGTTGATCAGATGGCGGCGCGTGTAGCCATCTACCGTATGATGCGCCCTGGCGAACCGCCGACTGAAGACGCGGTGGAAGGTCTGTTCCAGGGGTTGTTCTTCAGCGAAGATCGCTACGATCTGTCGGCCGTGGGCCGGATGAAGTTCAACCGCCGCATCAGCCGTGACGAGTTGACAGGCGCCGGCACTTTGTCGACTGAAGATATCGTTGCCGTAATCCGTATCCTGGTTGAGTTGCGTAATGGTCGCGGTGAAATTGACGATATCGATCATCTGGGTAACCGTCGTGTGCGTTCCGTGGGCGAATTGGCCGAGAATCAGTTCCGTGCGGGGCTGGTGCGTGTTGAGCGTGCGGTGAAAGAGCGTCTGAATCAGGCTGAAAGTGAAAACCTGATGCCGCATGACCTGATCAATGCCAAGCCGGTCAGCGCAGCAATCAAGGAGTTTTTTGGCTCCAGCCAGTTGTCGCAGTTCATGGATCAGACCAATCCGCTGTCGGAAATTACCCACAAGCGCCGCGTATCGGCACTCGGACCAGGTGGTTTGACGCGCGAACGTGCAGGCTTCGAAGTGCGTGACGTACATCCGACTCACTACGGCCGCGTTTGCCCGATTGAAACGCCGGAAGGTCCGAACATCGGTCTGATCAACTCGCTTGCTATTTATGCTCAGACGAATGAGTACGGCTTCCTCGAAACACCTTACCGCAAGGTGGTGGATGGCAAGGTAACCGACCAGATCGAATATCTGTCGGCAATTGAAGAAGGTCGTTACGTTGTTGCTCAGGCAAACGCAACGCTGGATGAAACTGGCACGCTGATCGATGAGTTGGTTACCTGCCGTCATCATGGCGAGACAACTGTATCGACTCCAGATCGCATTCAGTACATGGACATTGCGCCGTCGCAGATCGTTTCGGTTGCGGCTTCTCTGATTCCGTTCCTGGAGCATGACGATGCAAACCGTGCCTTGATGGGCGCCAACATGCAGCGTCAGGCTGTGCCTTGTCTGCGTCCGGAAAAACCGTTCGTCGGTACAGGTATCGAGCGCACTTGTGCGGTCGATTCGGGTACTGCGGTGAAAGCCCGTCGTGGCGGTATCGTTGACTACGTCGATGCCGGCCGTGTGGTGGTACGGGTTCACGATGATGAAACCAGTGCTGGTGAGGTCGGTGTGGATATCTACAACCTGACCAAATACACCCGTTCCAACCAGAATACCAATATCAATCAGCGCCCTATCGTTAAAGTGGGCGACCGCTTGGCTGCACATGACGTGATTGCTGACGGTGCCTCGACCGACTTGGGTGAACTAGCTCTGGGCCAGAACATGCTGGTCGCATTCATGCCGTGGAACGGTTACAACTTCGAGGATTCGATCCTGATTTCCGAGCGTGTGGTGGCAGAAGATCGCTACACCTCGATTCACATCGAAGAACTGTCGGTTGTTGCCCGTGATACCAAGCTGGGGCCGGAAGAAATTACCCGCGATATCTCCAATCTGTCGGAACGTATGCTCGGCCGTCTGGATGAGTCAGGTATCGTCTACATCGGCGCCGAAGTTGAGGCGGGTGACGTGCTGGTCGGCAAGGTAACACCCAAGGGCGAAACCCAGCTGACGCCGGAAGAGAAACTGCTGCGTGCCATTTTCGGTGAAAAAGCCTCTGACGTAAAAGATACCTCGCTGCGCGTACCGACCGGGATGAATGGCACCGTGATCGACATCCAGGTGTTTACTCGCGAAGGTATCGAGCGTGATGCACGTGCCCAGCAGATCATTGACGATCAGCTGAAGCGCTACAAGAAAGACTTGGCCGACCAATTGCGTATTGTTGAAAACGATGCCTTTGATCGTATCGAAAAAGCGCTGATGGGTAAGATCGCCAACGGTGGTCCGAAGCGCCTGGCCAAGGGTACCGCGCTGGACAAGGAATATCTGGGATCGATTCCCCGTCACGATTGGTTCGACATTCGTCTTGCTGATGATGAGGCTTCACGTCAGCTGGAGCTGGCGAAAGAAAGTCTGGTTCAATTGCGTGCCGACTTTGATGTGCGCTACGAAGAAAAGCGTAAGAAGCTGACCCAGGGTGACGAATTGCCGCCGGGTGTGCAGAAGATGGTCAAGGTGTATCTGGCTGTTAAGCGTCGTCTGCAGCCAGGTGACAAGATGGCGGGTCGCCACGGTAACAAGGGTGTGGTATCGAAGATCGTGCCGATCGAAGATATGCCATACACCGCCGATGGTACGCCGATGGACATTGTGCTGAACCCTCTGGGCGTTCCGTCACGTATGAATATTGGTCAGATTCTGGAAGTTCATCTGGGTTGGGCCGCCAAAGGCCTAGGCCAGAAAGTCCAGAAAATGCTGCAAGATCAGCGTGGCGTGCAGGTCGCCGAGATTCGCAGCTTCCTCGACAAGGTCTATAACAGCTCTGGTCAGAAAGAAGACATTGCATCGTTCTCCGATGACGAGATCATCGAGCTTGCGCGTAACCTCAAAGGTGGTGTGCCGTTTGCAACGCCGGTGTTTGACGGTGCCAAGGAATCGGAGATCAAGACCATGTTGAGTCTGGCTGATCTGCCTGAATCCGGCCAGATCACCCTGCACGATGGTCGTAGTGGAGAGCCGTTTGATCGCAAGGTCACCGTTGGTTACATGCACGTGCTGAAACTGCATCACCTGGTTGATGACAAGATGCACGCCCGTTCGACTGGCCCCTACAGTCTGGTTACCCAGCAGCCTCTGGGCGGCAAGGCGCAGTTCGGCGGTCAGCGTTTCGGTGAGATGGAGGTGTGGGCGCTTGAGGCCTATGGTGCTTCGTATACGTTACAGGAAATGTTGACTGTGAAGTCGGATGACGTGACCGGCCGCACCAAGGTTTACGAAAACATCGTCAAGGGCGAACACAAGATCGACGCCGGCATGCCGGAATCCTTCAATGTATTGGTGAAGGAAATCCGCTCGCTGGGTATTGATATCGATCTGGAACGTTACTAAGACCGGGAACAGGATAAGCCCGCCTAGCCGAGTGACGGCGGCGGGCCTCCGCAGCAACAGGAGTGACTGATGAAAGCATTGCTTGATCTGTTTAAACAGGTAACTCAGGAAGAAGAGTTCGACGCGATTCGCATTGGTATTGCATCGCCGGACAAAATCCGTTCCTGGTCGTATGGTGAAGTCAAAAAGCCGGAAACCATCAACTATCGTACTTTCAAGCCGGAACGCGATGGCTTGTTCTGTGCGCGTATCTTTGGCCCGATCAAGGATTACGAGTGCCTGTGCGGTAAATACAAGCGCCTGAAGCACCGTGGTGTGATCTGTGAAAAATGTGGCGTGGAAGTCACGTTGTCGAAGGTGCGTCGTGAACGCATGGGCCACATTGAGCTGGCATCACCGACCGCACACATCTGGTTCCTGAAATCGCTGCCGTCGCGTCTGGGGATGGTACTGGACATGACGCTGCGCGATATCGAGCGCGTGCTGTACTTTGAAGCATTTGTCGTGACCGATCCGGGCATGACTCCGCTGCAAAAGGCGCAGCTGCTGACCGAAGACGACTACCTGAACAAGGTAGAGGAATACGGTGACGAATTCTCGGCTGCGATGGGTGCAGAAGGTGTGCGTGATCTGCTGGCAAGCCTCGACCTGCAGCAGGAAATGGAGCGTCTGAAACACGATCTGGAAAACACCGGTTCCGATGCCAAGATCAAAAAGATCGCCAAACGTCTGAAGGTACTGGAAGCCTTCCACAAGTCGGGCATCAAGCCGGACTGGATGATCATGGAAGTGTTGCCGGTGCTGCCGCCGGAACTGCGTCCGCTGGTGCCGCTGGACGGTGGCCGTTTTGCGACTTCCGATCTGAACGATCTGTATCGCCGCGTGATCAACCGTAACAACCGTCTGAAGCGCCTGCTGGAACTGAAGGCGCCGGAAATCATCGTGCGCAACGAAAAGCGCATGCTGCAGGAAGCGGTTGATTCGCTGCTGGACAATGGCCGTCGTGGCAAGGCGATGACTGGCGCCAACAAGCGTCCGCTGAAATCGCTGGCTGACATGATCAAGGGCAAGGGCGGTCGCTTCCGTCAGAACTTGCTGGGTAAACGCGTTGACTACTCCGGTCGTTCGGTGATCGTGGTGGGTCCGCAGTTGCGTCTGCATCAGTGTGGTCTGCCGAAAAAAATGGCGCTGGAGCTGTTCAAGCCGTTCATCTTCCACAAGCTGGAAGTGCTCGGCCTGGCAACAACCATCAAGGCTGCCAAGCGTTTGGTCGAGCAGGAAGTACCGGAAGTCTGGGACATCCTGGAAGACGTGATTCGCGAACATCCGATTCTACTGAACCGTGCACCAACCCTGCACCGTCTGGGTATTCAGGCGTTCGAGCCGGTATTGATCGAAGGCAAGGCGATTCAGCTGCACCCGCTGGTCTGTGCGGCATTTAACGCCGACTTTGACGGTGACCAGATGGCTGTTCACGTGCCGCTGTCGCTGGAAGCACAGATGGAAGCCCGTACTTTGATGCTGGCATCCAACAACGTGCTGTCGCCCGCCAACGGTGAGCCGATCATTGTTCCTTCGCAGGATATCGTGTTGGGTCTGTATTACATGACCCGCGAAAAGATCAATGCCAAAGGCGAAGGCATGGTGTTTGCGGACGTTTGCGAATTGCAGCGTGCTTACGATACCCGTCAGGTTGATCTGAACGCGAAAATTGCCGTACGGATTCGTGAGTTTGATAAATCGGCAGATGGCGAATACACCCCGAAGCTGATCCGTCAGCAGACCACGGTTGGTCGTGCGTTGTTGTCGGAAATTCTGCCGAAGGGATTGCCATTCTCGTTCATTAACAAGGCGCTGAAAAAGAAAGAAATTTCACGCCTGATCAATGGTTCGTTCCGTCGTGTTGGTCTGCGTGATACCGTAATTTTTGCCGACCACCTGATGTACACCGGTTTTGCCTATGCAACGCGGGGTGGCATTTCAATCTGCGTTGATGACATGCTGGTTCCAACGCAGAAGCAGGATTTGCTCGCTGCTGCGGAAAGAGAAGTTAAAGAAATCGAGATGCAGTACACCTCGGGCCTGGTGACTCAGGGCGAGCGTTACAACAAGGTCGTGGATATCTGGGGCCGCGCTGGTGATCAAGTCGCCAAGGCGATGATGGAGCAACTGTCGAAAGAGCAAGTTGTCGATCGTGAAGGCAATACCGTGCAGCAGGAATCGTTCAATGCCATTTACATGATGGCTGACTCCGGTGCTCGTGGCTCGGCAGCGCAGATTCGCCAGTTGGCCGGTATGCGGGGCCTGATGGCTAAGCCGGATGGCTCGATTATCGAAACCCCGATTACGGCAAACTTCCGCGAAGGTCTGAACGTTCTGCAGTACTTCATCTCGACTCACGGTGCACGTAAGGGTCTGGCGGATACCGCACTGAAGACGGCAAACTCGGGTTACCTGACGCGTCGTCTGGTAGACGTGACACAGGACTTGGTCGTAACTGACGTGGATTGTGGCACCAAACACGGTATGGCGCTCAAGGCCGTGGTGCAAGGCGGTGAAGTTATCGAGGCGCTGCGTGAGCGCGTGCTGGGTCGTACTGCTTCGGCCGATATCGTCAATCCGGATACAGACGAAACCATGTTTGAGGCCGGTACTTTGCTGACCGAAGATATCGTTGATGCCATCGAGGCAGCGGGTATTGATGAAGTTAAAGTACGTACCCCGCTGAACTGCGAAACCCGTTATGGCCTGTGTGCCACTTGTTACGGTCGCGATCTGGGGCGCGGCAAGATTGTTAACAGCGGTGAGGCAGTTGGCGTTATTGCTGCTCAGTCGATCGGTGAGCCGGGTACCCAGCTGACCATGCGTACCTTCCACATCGGTGGTGCTGCATCGCGTGCAGCAGTGGCCAGCCAGATTGAAACTAAGTCGAATGGCGTGGTGCGCTTCTCCAGCCAGATGCGTTATGTCACCAACATCAAGGGCGAGCAGATTGCAATCGGTCGCTCCGGTGAGATCATCATTACCGATGACAATGGTCGTGAACGTGAGCGCCACAAGGTGCCTTATGGTGCAACACTGCTGTCAGTCGACGGGACAGCCGTCAAGGCCGGTCAGATTCTAGGTACTTGGGATCCGCACACTCGTCCGATCATTACCGAATACTCGGGCACCGTGCGTTTCGAGAACGTTGAAGAAGGCGTAACCGTAGCCAAGCAGATCGATGAAGTAACCGGTCTGTCGACGTTGGTAGTCATTGATCCAAAACGTCGTGCGGGTGCTGCAGCCAAGGGCCTGCGCCCAATGGTGAAACTGCTGGATGAGTCCGGGGCCGAGGTCAAGCTGCCTGGTACCGATACCCCGGTGCATATTACCTTCCAGATCGGTTGTATCATTACCGTGAAAGATGGTCAGCAAGTTGGCGTGGGTGAAGTTCTGGCGCGTATTCCGCAGGAATCATCGAAGACCCGCGACATTACCGGTGGTCTGCCGCGTGTGGCCGAGTTGTTCGAGGCTCGCTCGCCGAAAGATGCAGGTATGCTGGCAGATTTGACCGGTACCATTTCCTTCGGCAAGGATACCAAGGGCAAGCAGCGTCTGATCATTACCGATCTGGATGGTGCGGCCAACGAATACCTGATTCCGAAAGAAAAACACGTGCTGGTGCATGATGGTCAGGTGGTGAACCGTGGTGAACTGATCGTAGATGGCTCTGTTGATCCGCACGACATCCTGCGTTTGCAAGGTATTGAGGCACTGGCTCGTTACATCGTAGAAGAAGTGCAAGAGGTTTACCGCTTGCAGGGCGTGAAGATCAATGACAAGCACATTGAAGTGATCGTGCGTCAGATGCTGCGTCGTGTGCACATTACTGATTCGGGCGATACCCGTTTCATTACTGGTGAACAGGTTGAGCGCGCCGAGGTTCTGGAAGAAAACGATGCAATGGCTGCTGCCGGCAAGCAGCCGGCGGCTTACGATAATGTCTTGCTGGGTATTACCAAGGCTTCGCTGTCTACAGACTCGTTCATTTCCGCTGCGTCGTTCCAGGAAACCACGCGTGTATTGACCGAAGCTGCAATCATGGGCAAGAAGGACGATCTGCGTGGCCTGAAAGAAAACGTCATCGTTGGTCGCCTGATCCCTGCCGGTACCGGTTTGGCTTATCACTCTTCGCGCCGCAAGCGTCTTAAGGGCGAAGATATTTCGAATCGTCAGGATTTAGCCGAGAACACAGCTTTCGAGGCTGCCGAATAAGGCAATCTTGACAGTTGCTTGAAAACTCAAATAGAATCATAGGTCTTTTTAAATTTGGCGACGACACTGGGTTGTCGCCACATTTTTTTAGGAAAGAAGCAATGCCAACTATTAATCAGCTCGTGCGCCAAGGTCGTCGCAGTGAGCCGGCAAAAAGCAAGGTGCCGGCCCTCGAGGCATGTCCGCAAAAACGTGGTGTTTGTACTCGCGTCTATACCACTACTCCAAAAAAACCTAACTCTGCACTGCGTAAAGTATGCAAGGTTCGTCTTACCAATGGTTTCGAAGTGATTTCGTACATCGGCGGTGAAGGCCACAACCTGCAGGAGCACTCGGTGGTGTTGATCCGCGGCGGTCGTGTAAAAGACTTGCCTGGTGTGCGTTACCACACTGTTCGCGGTAGCTTGGATACTGCAGGTGTTAAAGATCGTAAGCAGTCCCGCTCGAAATACGGCGCAAAACGTCCTAAGGCGTAATTGTTGCTGTTGTCGGGTACGAGGTTCATTTCGGCGGTAAATATACTGTCGAGTAAGTGATGGGTTTTATGGCCTGTCGTGAGCGAATAGAGCTCAACTGAATAGATAAAGAGGTTGTTATGCCAAGACGTAGAGAAGTCCCCAAGCGCGATGTGTTGCCAGACCCGAAGTTTGGTAACGTTGATCTGTCAAAATTCATGAACGTGGTGATGCAGGACGGTAAAAAATCCGTTGCAGAACGTATCGTTTACGGTGCACTTGATCAGGTTGAGAAGAAATCCGGCAAAGAGCCGCTGGCAGTGTTCAGCCAGGCGTTGTCGAACGTGAAGCCTGTGGTAGAGGTTAAGAGCCGCCGTGTGGGTGGTGCCAACTACCAGGTTCCTGTTGAGGTTCGTCCTTCCCGTCGTATGGCATTGGCTATGCGTTGGTTGCGTGAAGCTGCCCGCAAACGTGGCGAGAAGTCTATGGCATTGCGTCTCGCTGGCGAATTGTTGGATGCAGCCGAAGGCCGTGGTGGCGCGATGAAAAAACGCGACGAAGTGCACCGCATGGCAGAAGCGAACAAAGCGTTCTCGCATTATCGCTTCTAACTTCTTTCAAATCTGGATAAAAGGCTTTAGCTGTGGCACGTAAAACACCCATCGAGCGTTACCGTAACATCGGTATTAGTGCTCACATTGACGCCGGTAAGACGACCACTACCGAGCGTATCCTGTTCTACACCGGTGTAAACCACAAAATCGGTGAGGTTCATGATGGCGCGGCCACCATGGACTGGATGGAGCAGGAACAAGAGCGCGGCATCACTATTACCTCCGCTGCTACCACTACCTTCTGGAGTGGTATGGCGCATCAGTTTGATGAACATCGTATCAATATCATTGATACCCCGGGCCACGTTGACTTCACCATCGAGGTGGAGCGCTCGATGCGCGTTCTGGATGGCGCGTGCATGGTGTACTGTGCTGTGGGTGGTGTGCAGCCGCAGTCGGAGACTGTTTGGCGTCAGGCCAATAAATACAAGGTGCCGCGCTTGGCATTTGTAAACAAGATGGACCGCCAGGGTGCCAACTTCTTCCGGGTGGTTGAGCAGATGCGTTTGCGTTTGCGCGCCAATCCCGTGCCGATTGCAATTCCGATTGGCGCTGAAGATGGTTTTACCGGTGTGGTTGATCTGCTGAAGAACAAGGCTGTTCTGTGGGATGAGGCATCCCAGGGTATGAAGTTCGACTATGTCGACATTCCTGCTGAGCTGGTTTCGGTTGCTGCCGAATGGCGCGAAAAGATGATCGAGGCTGCGGCTGAGTCGTCTGAAGAAATGATGAACAAGTATCTGGAAGAGGGCGAGCTGAGCGAAGAAGAAATCATCGCCGGCCTGCGTGCCCGTACCTTGGCTTGTGAGATTCAGCCGATGTTGTGTGGTACTGCGTTCAAGAACAAGGGCGTGCAGTTGATGCTGGATGCGGTTATTCAGTTGCTGCCTTCGCCGGTTGATGTTCCGCCGGTCGCCGGGCTGGATGAGCGCGATCAGCCGGATACTCGTGCGGCTTCGGATGATGCCCCGTTCTCGGCGTTGGCGTTCAAGTTGATGAGCGATCCTTATGTTGGTCAGCTGACGTTCTTCCGTGTTTACTCGGGTGTGGTGAATTCCGGTGATACCGTAATGAACTCGGTTAAGGGCAAGAAAGAGCGTATGGGCCGTATCGTTCAGATGCACGCCAATAATCGCGAAGAGATTGCCGAGGTTCGGGCGGGTGACATCGCGGCGGGTATCGGTCTGAAAGATGTGACTACGGGTGAAACCCTGTGTTCGCCGGATCACGTAATCACGCTGGAGCGTATGGTGTTCCCCGAGCCTGTGATTCACGTTGCGGTTGAGCCGAAAACCAAGGCAGACCAGGAAAAAATGGGTGTGGCCCTGGGGCGTTTGGCCAAGGAGGATCCGTCTTTCCGCATTCGTACCGATGAGGAAACTGGTCAAACCATTATGTCCGGTATGGGTGAATTGCATCTGGAGATTCTGGTTGATCGTATGAAGCGCGAGTTTGGTGTTGAGGCTAACGTGGGTGCGCCGCAAGTTGCATACCGCGAAACCATTACCAAAACCGTGACTGACGTTGAAGGTAAGCATGCCAAGCAGTCGGGTGGTAAGGGTCAATACGGTCATGCCGTGATTACTCTGGAGCCAGCGGGCGAAGGCAAGGGCTACGAATTTATCGACGAAATCAAGGGTGGTACGATTCCGCGTGAATTTATTCCTTCGGTAGACAAGGGTATCCAGAATACGTTGAAATCCGGTGTACTGGCTGGTTTTCCTGTTGTTGACGTTAAGGTTCGTCTGACATTTGGTTCGTACCATGATGTCGACTCGTCGCAAATTGCGTTTGAATTGGCTGGCTCGCTGGCTTTCAAAGAAGCGATGCGTCGTGCTGGTCCGGTTATTCTTGAGCCGATGATGTCGGTAGAGATTGAAACGCCGGAAGAGTATATGGGCGATATCATGGGTGATATTTCCTCTCGTCGCGGAATGCTGCAGGGTATGGATGACAATCCTGCTGGCGGTAAGTTCGTTAAGGCAGAGGTTCCTTTGTCGGAAATGTTCGGTTATTCGACCACGCTGCGTTCGATGTCGCAAGGTCGTGCAACTTACTCGATGGAATTCAAACACTACTCCGAAGCGCCGAAAAACGTCGCCGAGGCGATCATCAACAACAAGAAGTGATCGGATTGAGGTAATCAAAAATGGCAAAAGAAAAGTTCGAACGTACGAAACCGCACGTAAACGTAGGCACGATTGGCCACGTTGACCATGGTAAAACTACACTGACCGCAGCAATTACCACTATTCTGTCGAAGAAATTTGGTGGTGAAGCCAAGGGCTACGATCAGATCGATAGCGCCCCGGAAGAAAAAGCACGTGGTATTACCATCAATACTGCGCACGTAGAGTACGAAACCGAGTCGCGCCACTACGCGCACGTTGACTGCCCGGGTCACGCTGACTACGTGAAAAACATGATTACCGGTGCTGCGCAGATGGACGGCGCAATTCTGGTGTGTTCCGCTGCTGACGGCCCGATGCCACAGACCCGCGAGCACATCCTGCTGGCACGTCAGGTTGGTGTTCCGTACATCATCGTGTTCCTGAACAAGTGCGACATGGTGGATGACGAAGAGCTGCTGGAACTGGTTGAAATGGAAGTTCGCGAGCTGTTGTCGAAATACGACTTCCCGGGCGACGACCTGCCACTGATCAAGGGTTCCGCGCTGAAAGCCCTGGAAGGTGATCAAAGCGACATCGGCGAGCCGGCAATCTTCCGTCTGGCCGAAGCACTGGATACCTATATTCCGGAACCTGAGCGTGCTATCGACGGCGCGTTCCTGATGCCAGTGGAAGACGTATTCTCGATCTCTGGCCGTGGTACCGTGGTGACTGGTCGTATCGAGCGCGGTATCGTCAAGGTGGGCGAAGAGGTTGAAATCGTTGGTATCAAACCGACTGTTAAGACCACTTGTACCGGCGTGGAAATGTTCCGCAAGCTGTTGGACCAGGGTCAGGCGGGCGACAACGTGGGTGTTCTGTTGCGTGGCGTGAAGCGTGAAGACGTGGAGCGTGGTCAGGTGCTGGCCAAGCCGGGTTCGATCACCCCGCACACCAAATTCCAGTCGGAAGTGTACATTCTGTCGAAAGAAGAAGGTGGTCGTCATACGCCGTTCTTCAATGGCTACCGTCCTCAGTTCTACTTCCGTACCACTGACGTAACTGGTTCGATTGAACTGCCGGCAGGTACTGAAATGGTTATGCCTGGTGACAACGTTGCCATGACTGTTAGCCTGATCAGCCCGATTGCT
>JACCDG011472964.1_pt1 | contig 12899 bp, 14 predicted proteins | sample 7442471 | NCBI WGS metagenome assembly JACCDG01 (sample SAMN15323444, study PRJNA562643) | freshwater metagenome | isolation source: river surface water | place: USA:Blue River Watershed | collected 2017-08-17 | reverse complement strand
GTCACCGACAAAGACCGAGGCTGGCAGGCGATCCTGCGTGAGGCGACGAGCGTCGGCGAGATGTCCGTCAGCGTCGGCGTGCACGCTGATGCGCGCGACCACGAAGGCACCACGACCGCCGCGATCGGTGCCTTCCACGAGTACGGGATCGGCGTGCCGCAGCGCGCATGGCTCGGCCCCGGCATCGACGATGCGACGCCCGAGATCCTCCGGCTCGCCGAGCGGATCTACTTCGACGCGATCCTGGCCGGCAGCGTGAACGCTCGCCAGGCCGGCGGGCTGATCGGAGAGCGCATGCAGGCCGCCGCGCAGCAGCGCCTGCGCGACAAGGATCCATCGTGGGCACCGCTCGCGCCCTACACCAAGGCGCGCAAGGCGAAGAAGATCCGCGGGTCGAAGCGCGAGGGCAAGGGCACGCGGCAGCGCCAGGCCGAGTTCGTCGCCGGCGACGGCAACCCGCTGATCGACACCGGCCAGCTCATGCAGAGCGTGCGCTACAAGGTGCACTTCGGCCTCGAGGCGGGAGCGCTGCACTGATGGCGACCGCATCCCCGCTCACGATCACGGGCACGCCGGCAGCGTTCGCGGCCGCGTGGGCCAACCACTTCCAGGCGAAGCGCAACCGCACCACGCATACGACGTCGGCGGCGAACACCCGCGCGATCGCCCAGTGGGGCGACCTCGTCGACGATTTCATCCTCGCGTGCCAGACGGCGCTGCAGGACCTCTACCGCGGCACCGGCTCGCCCGAGGACGTCGTGGCTGCGCCGGTCGGCTCTCGCTACGTGCGGACCGACGGTGGCGTCGGCACGTCGCTCTACATCAAGGAGACGGGCACCGGCCCCACGGGGTGGTCGCCGCTCACCTCGGCGGCGAGTGGCACCGGGATCCCGCTCGGCAGCCACGGCGCGCGCAGCATCGTCGGCCGTTCGGCGAACAGCTCCGGCGACGCAGCCGACATCTCCGGCGGCGGGTCGGCGTCCGACATCCACGTCTTCAGCGACAACGGCACCACCGTTGCCTCCCGCTCGCTGGCGACGGTGCTCGACAGCGACGCCGCGCGCTGGGCCACCGTCCGCGACATCGACCTCGGCGCGTGGGCTGCGACCGACTTCACCAGCGGCGGCGACGGCACCGTCAGCGTCGGCGGGCTGACGTGGAACAAGGCCAACGTCACCGCGGCCGACGGCGCGCCCGGCTACTTCCGCCGCAACGACTCCGACGTCGGCGACGACGGAGGTAGCGGCCTGCGGATCGTGCACGACGCGTCGCTGTCGACGACGCTCACCACCGCTGCGAACACCGCCCCTCACCTGTGGATCGCGCTCTCGACCCTCGACGCGAGCTACGACGAGACCGCCGAGTACGTGCTGCAGATGCACGTCACGCGACTGACCGACAGCGGCACGATCACCAGCTCCCAGCCGACGCGCCTAGGCCTGCTCCTGCACGCGCCCGCAGGCTCTCCTACCGGCACCGCCGTGCGTGTGGCCGGCGTCGCCTACCGCCGCAACGCCAGCGGCGACTGGCGTCCGACGATCGAGACCTCGGCAGCGACGGACCTGAGCCGCAGCGACCAGGCCTACAGCACCAGCAACGTGCTGTCGCTGCACTTCGGCCCGCGCGGCATCAGCGGCTACTCGGGCCTGTACTCGGGCGGGTGGCCGACCTTCGCGTCGCTGACCTCGGTGGGCTTCCGCGCGTCGGCGCAGTCGAGCGTCAACTGGGTCGACGTCTACAACCACCGCTCCACGCGGGTGGTGATCATGGCCGCGTCCGGCGTGAGCAACACCGGCGCCATCGACGTGATGGTGCGCCGCCTTCGACTACTCCGACGGAGGGCCGCGTGATCGACGTGTCGCGCACGGTGCTGCGCTTCGCCACGGCGCACACGCTCCGCCGTCCGGGCGCAGCGACCTACGTCGACGGTCGACCCGACGACGCGGTCTACAGCTCGAGCACGATCCGTGCGGTGGTCCAGCCGGCCGCCGCCGGCGACATGCGGCGCCTGCCCGAGGGAGACCGCGAGGACGCGGCGATCCGCGTCTTCTCGACCAGCGAGCTGCGGGTCGTCGACGTCGCGTCCGGCACCGGCCCCGACGTGATCGTCTACCAGGGCGTCGAGTGGGAGTTCCGCGCGGTCGATGCCTTCGACCAGCACGGCGCCTACTGGGACGGCGTCGCGATTCGGAGGGGCCAGTGACCGCCGCCACCTCCGACTGGGAAGCCCTCGAGAACGCCCTGCGCACGTGGGTGGCCGAGGCTCTCGAGCTCGACGAGAGCGACGGCGAGCGCGTGATCTGGGCGTACCCCGACGCGTCACAGGTCCCGCGGCCGTTCGCGTGGATCGACATCGTCGCGGGCCCGACCCCGCAGGCGCAGCACGACCACCGGCACTCGGTGCAGACGATGCGCGACCTGGTCACGATCACCGGCACCGCCGCCGTCACCGTGCGGGTGTACGGCATCGACCCCGACGACGCCGAGTCCTTCGCCGGTCGCGAGTACACCGCTGGACCGGGCGCCTCGATCGCTGCGGTCCGCGATGCCCTCGTCACCGCGCTCGCGGCCGAGCCCGGGATCGTCGCGACCTCGAGCGGCACCGACGGCGTGCAGGTCGACGGCACCACAGGGCGCCGGCGCTTCCACCTCGTGGTCGCGTCCGGCCCCGCCACGCGCACCACCACGCGCGAGGCGATCGTCGACACGGTCTACAGCCCCGACGAGATCACCGTGCGTGTGCAGATCGAGGCGGCCACCCAGCGGCCCAGCGGTCACGCGCGGCAGTTCGCCTCGCGCCTGATCGGCTCGCTTGGCGACCGTACAGCGCTGCGCGACCTCCGGGCCTCGGGCCTGTTCTATCGCCGCGTCGCAGCGCCGCAGGACCTGACCGCGCTGATCGGCGACCGGCAAGTGAGCCGCGTCGCCGTCGACTGCATCTTCGCGATCAACTCCGCTCACGACGTGCAGGTCCCATGGATCCGCACCGCGAGCGCCACCGGAACCGTCACCGCCTGAAGGAGCCGCCATGCCGCTGTCCAACGTCTTCGCGATCTCGATCGCCCTCAACACCGTACGCGCTGGCGCGCAGTCCCTCGGGATCCCGCTGATCGCCGCGACCGGGATCACCACCGAGATCCCGTCTGGCGAGGTGCGGGCCGTCGCGACCACCGACGACCTCGAGGCACTGGGCTTCGAGAACACCGACCCGGTGTGGCTCGCCTTCGAATCGATGGTCGGGCAGGACGACGTGTCGAACGGCGCGAGCCCGGCGTCGGTCTACATCGGATCGCGTGCGACCCCGGTCGCCCAGGTCGCCACGTACTCGATCCCTGCGTCGCCCACCGACGGCGACTACGTCGCGACGATCAACGGTGTGGCGTGCACCTTCGCGGCCTCGAGCTCGACGCAGACCCAGGTACGCGACGGCCTGCTCGCGGCGATCAACGCCAGCACGCAAGCGCCGTTCGTGACCGCTACCTCGGGCAGCGGCACCGTCATCGTCACCAGCGACCAGGCGGGCCGGCCGTTCTCCGCGACCGCGACGAGCCCCAGCTCGAGCATGACGCTGGCGGCGACCACGGCGAACGTCGGGTTCTACGACGACCTCGACGACTTCGCCGACTACGTGCGGACCAACGCGCTGTCGCCGATCTACGGGGTCACCGAGGTCAGCCGCCTCGATGCCGCGATCATCGAGGGCGCGCGCTGGTGCGCTTCGTCGAACAACGCCTTCCTCCCGCAGTCGGACGACAGCGGGATCCCGGTGCAGGCGACGACGACCGACATCGCGTCGCAGCTCCGCACGCTCGGCCACGCGCGCACGTCGCTCGCGTACAAGAGCAACGACACCCACTACCTCGCCGAGGCCGTCGCCGGGAAGCTGCTGGCCAAGGTGCCCGGCACGTACAACCCGGCATGGCAGGTCGTCTCCACCGCGGCCGACATCCTCACGCAGACGCAGGCTGCGGCGATCGCCGGCAAGCGGGCCAACTACTGCGAGACGATCGGCGGCGACACCGTCTACTTCTTCGGACGCACGAGCTCGGGCACGTTCATCGACCTGATCGTCGCGCGCGACGACCTCGACCTGGCGATCAACAACAGCCTCGCCGACCTGCTCAAGAGCGAAGACATCGTCCCGCTCGACGAGCCCGAGCGACTCGGAGCGAACATCGAGGCGACGATCCGCAGCAAGGCGTACGTCGTCCCCGGCACGATCGTGGTCGACGTCCCGAGCTACGCCGAGATCCCGCTCAACGACCGAAGCAACCGCAACGTGCCGTCGATCACCTTCTCCGCCGTCGTGCGGCAGGGGATCAACACCGCCACCGTGACCGGGTCGCTGACCCTCTGATCCCGAAGGAGCCACCACCATGCCCGGCGTACTCGACACTGGTATCTGCGACCCCGACGAGCTGTTCCTGATCTACGGCGTCAAGCGACTGCAGGGCTTCGGCCCCGGGCAGTTCTGGACGGCGACGCGTCGCTCCAAGGCCTTCACCGCTGAGGAGGGCACCGACGGCGCGATCACGATCTCGAAGATGCCCGCCCGCCTGTGGGATGGACAGCTGACGCTCGCGCAGTCGAGCAGTTCAAACGACGTGCTCTACGACCTGCTCAAGGCCGCGGAGAACGTGCCCGGCGGCGTCTTCCATCCGTTCGCGATGTCGCACGGATCGACCAAGCTGGTGGCCGCGGTCGCGATCATCGACGGCGACCCGGTCATCGCTCGCAGCGCGGGCGCCGACGTCTACGTCTGGTCGTTCATCCTCGCGGGCTTCGACGGCAAGCTGCGGTCGCTGCGATCGGCGGTGGCTTCGTGATCGACCCGATGACCGCGCTGCACGTCTTCGACGTCGACGGCGTCGTGTACCGGCTGAAGCGCATAGGTCCCTTCGACGGGCTGCGCTTCGACACGGCGGCTTCGCGACTGCTCGGCCCGCTGTTGCGCGCGCTGGCGTTGTCGGACAACGCCAAGGGCGTGATCCAGGCGATGACCGGTGGCGACCACGCGAAGATCGCCGAGGTGCTCGAGTCAGACGTCGGGGCCGCGCTCGCGATGCTTGGCATCGGCATCGACGGCATCTCCGATCGGCTCGACGCCGACGTGGTCATCGACCTCGCCCGCCGCATGTTCATCGGCCGCCTCGTGGCGCCGCATCCGATCCTCGGCACCGCTGTCGAGATCTCGGACGACAACACCTACGAGCAGGTGATCGGCCATCAGATGGCCGTGCACGGACACCTCCACCAGCTCAAGCTGCTGTGGGCCGCGCTCCGCGTGAACCTGGGCCCTACTTCCGCCGGCTCGACGCCGCCCACGACTACTCCGAAGGCCTGAGCCGAGTCGCTCGTCGCGTCGACGCCGGCCGCCCGCGGCCACCTGTTCCACCTGCCATCGCCGCCGACGGCACCTTCCCCGCGTGGCGCTGCGTGATCGAGCGCATCGCCACCCTGTCCGAGATCCGAGACACCTGGACGATCGAGGACGTGATTGACGCAAACCAGATGCTCGACCTACTCGCAGCTGAGCAGCACCACGAAGGCGGTGACGCGTGATCGTCCGCGAGCTACTCGCGACCCTCGGCCTGAAGGTCGACGCATCGTCGTTCAAGCAGGGCGATGCCGCGGTCGAGGGATCGAAGCGCAAGCTCGAGGCGCTCACGAAGGTCAGCGAGTTCGCCGGCAAGGCGCTCAAGGTCATGGCCGCCGCGGGAGCTGCCGCGTTCGTCGGCCTCGGCGTCGCGGCGGCCAGGGTAGGCGGCGAGTTCGAGTCGCTGCGCGCGTCGCTCAAGACGGTGACCGGCAGCACCGAGGCTGGCGCCGAGGCGTTCAAGAAGATCCAGGCGTTCGCATCGAGCACGCCGTTCTCGGTCAAGGAGATCACCAGCGCGTTCGTGAAGCTGAAGGCCCTCGGCCTCGATCCCAGCGAGCGCGCGCTGAAGTCCTACGGCAACACCTCGTCGGCGATGGGCAAGACGCTCAGCGACATGATCGAGGCGGTCGCCGACGCGAGCACCGGCGAGTTTGAGCGCCTCAAGGAGTTCGGGATCAAAGCGTCGTCGCAGGGCGACCAGGTCGCGTTCACCTTCCAGGGCGTCACCACCACCGTCGGCAAGAACGCGAAGGAGATCCAGGAGTACCTGCTGGCGATCGGCGAAACGAAGTTCGCCGGCGCCATGGACGACCAGGCCAAGACGTTCAACGGGGTGATGTCGAACCTCGGCGACGCGCTCGACAGCTTCCTGGATCAGGTCGCGCAGGGAGGCCTGCTCGACGCGCTCAAGGAGGTGGGCCGCGAGATGGCCGGCCTGTCGGGCGGCGGCGACAGCCTCGCGCAGACGCTCGGCAAGGCGCTGGGCGATGCGGTGCGCGGACTGTGGGACGCGTTCAAGCGCTTCATCCCGCAGATCCCTCGTCTGGTCGAGCAGTTCTCCGCGCTCGTCGGCGTCGCCGTGAAGGTCGTCGACATCGGCTCGAAGATCATCGACGCCGTGGGAGGGCCCGAGGGTCTGATCTACGTGCTGATCTCGCTGAAGGCCGCGCTCGGTGGCGTGCAGATCGCGATGGGCGCGGTGACCACGGCCAGCACGCTCGGCGCTGCAGGACTCGCAGGCATGGGCATCGCGTTCGCGGCGATCGCAGTGACGGCCGCCGGCGCCGTCGCGATCATGTCGAAGTACAACGACGAGATGGAGAAGCTCCGCGTGTACCGCGAGGAGCTGATCGCCGACAACGCCGCGCAGCGTGACGCCACCGCATCGGCGCTGCGCGAGTACTCGGCCGAGGACCTGGCCGCGGCGCGCGGGTGGGCCACCGGTGAGTCGCGCGCGCAGGTCGAGGCGGAGATGGTCCGGCGCGCCACCGAGCAGCAGGCACGCACGAACACCGAGGCCGCCGGACTCGCGGCAGCCACAGCGCCGACGTCGCTGCTGGTCGACTACGCCGGCCGTCGGGACGCCGGCGTCCGCGAGCTCAACATGCTGGCGCGCAAGCGCCGGAAGGGCCAGCAGCTCTCGCCCTCCGAGAAGAAGCGGATGACCCAGCTGCAGAAGGAGCTGGACATCACGCCGAACACCTCGAAGTTCAAGGCCAAGAAGGCGCCGAAGGACAAGGCCGCCAAGCACGAGCTGACCGCGGACGAACTGCTCGCCCGAGACTTCGGCGGCGGCGTCACGTCAGACGGCCGGGTGGTGAACCGCGAGCGCGCGCAGCTCGGCACGACGATCAACCGGATCGAGAACCGCTACGACCCGAAGGTCAGCGTCGAGGTCAAGGTCTCGCAGTCGGACGGCGAGGACGGGGAGTCGCTGGCCCGCCGGGTCGCCGCGATCGCCAACGAGCAGATCGAGCGCGTCGTGCTGCGACCTGGCTACGATCACTTCCTCGGAGTGGTGGGTGCCTGATGCACGCTACTGATGTCGTCGTCGGTGCCGATCGTCTTGTCGGGCCCGGGGGACACCACCTCGATGGGCCCATCGCTCGAGCACACGACCGACAGTTCCGAGCCCCAGCGGTCAACCTCGGGCGCCGACAGCATGCCCGCGTCGATGAGGTCGGCGAGGCTGGGGCACTTGCGCTTCTGCAGCTGGTACTGCTCGGCGAGCTGCTGCACCCGCGCCGCACCCTTCCGCGCCTCCGCGATCTCGGCATCGGTGGCCTGTGGCGGTGGCTCTGCGGGCTGCTTGCACGCGACGAGGACGGCGAGGATGAGGGCCTTGCGCATGGGGTGACCCCCGCACATTGGATCTGCCACGTCAATGGTGGCAAGGAAACGCTTCCCAACGACCTCTATGGCGCGTTGCAGTCACACGTCCGTCCAGCGCTTCCCGCCCCTCACTTCGGAGATGATCGATCGGTCGACTCCGTATCTGATGGCGAGGACCGCGTTGGACTCTGCACTCGATCGGATGCATCGGACAGCTTCGGGGTCCAACTTCGGCCGACCCGGCCTCTTCTTCGGCGAGCGTTGAAGCCCAGCCGTCGCATGCGCCCACAGTCTCCCAAGGCGGATGCACTGCACAGTGCTCGTCGAGACACCGAGCCTCTTGGCGCACGTTGGGGCCGGCTCGTCGGAGGTGAAAGCGTCGACTGCTTGTTGCTCGGTGAGCCTCACCATCGGATGCCGACGCCCTCGGCTGTGCGTCCCGTGGCGGATCCTGTCCCGCTGGTTCTCGACCTTCGTTCCCCATGCCAGGTTGGTGAGACTGTTGTTGAATCCATCGCCGTCGAGGTGCCTGCACTCAAAGCCATCCGGCCTCGGCCCGACGAAAGCCTCAAGAACGAGTCGATGGACCATCCGCGATCGCTGCACTCCATCACGCGACAGGCTGACGTTGTAGTAGCCGTGCCCAGTGCGTCCGAGCCGCTTGATCGCGTCGGTGGCGTCGCGGCGGACACGTCCGTCGCTGGACACGCTGTAGATGCCCTCGTACCCGACGACCGGTCGCCACTCTTCCATCGCTGGAATGCTGCCAATGGTGGAGGTGATCGTCAATGAGCCTGGCCGACCTGTTCGTCGATCGGCGGCCGCGGCTCGGGCACGTCCCGATCGACCTCTCGATCGAGGAGACCCACGAGCACACGGCCCACGTGACCGACTATCCGGTCGAGTCCGGCGCGACGTTCACCGATCACATCCAGCTCATGCCCGAGCGCGTTTCGATCGTCGGCCGCGTGAGCCGAACGCCGGCGACACTCGGCACGCAGCTGCGCCCGGACTTCGATCCGTCGCGGCACATCACCGCGTGGGATCAGCTGGTCGAGCTGTTCACCGCGCGCACGCCCTTCATCCTCGTGACGTCGCTGCACGTCTACACCTCGATGGTGTTCGAGTCGCTCGCCGCTGTGCGCAGCTTCGAGACGACGCACACGCTCGAGTTCAGCGCGTCGCTGCGCCGCATCGAGACGTCGTTCACGACCTTCGCCGAAACCAAGGTCGCGGCCGAGCTCGAGGACCTCGCCGAGTCCGCGGCGAACACCGCGATGCAGGGCGCCGTCGCTGCCGAAGAGGCCAGCGCGGCCGCAGCAGTGGAGGCGCTCTGATGTCGGACGTGATCGTCGTTGCGAGCGACCGGGCGGAGCACACGATCCGCAAGCGGCTCGACGGCGTGCCGTATCGCGTGCACCTGCAATGGAACACGCGCGCCGGGCACTGGACGCTGGGGCTCGCGCTCGACGACGGCACCGTGCTGTTCGATGGCGCCGCGCTGCGTGTCGGGCACGACATGCTGCGGCAGTACGTCGGTGCCAGCTTCCCGCCGGGCGCGATCGTGGCGGTCGACACCGCGGGTCGGAAGCGAGACCCGGGGCGCGACGACCTGACCAATGGCCGCGTGCAGATCGTCTACCTCACCGCGGCCGAGGTCGCAGCGGGGAGCGGCTGATGCCCGCGAAGCTGGGACGATCGGCGCGCCTCGACGTCGTCAACATCGGCGGCGTGCTGTCGGTGGAGACGATCGACGGCGACGGCCTGCGCGTTGCCTTCGACGTCGAGAAGAGCCTCGACTTCGAGGCGAACCGCGCAGTGATCTGGGTTTGGAACCTGAACCCGCTCAGCCGTGACCGCGCGAGCGACGTCGTGCGCCGGAAGATCCGCTTCACGCAGGCCGAGCGCATCGTGCTCGAGGCCGCGGGCGCGAGCTCGGCCGATGGACTCGTCATCGACAACAACCTCGGCGTCGCGCACGTGCGGCTGTCGGCGGGCTACGGCTCCGCGCTCGGCCTGATCTTCGACGGCTCCACCGAGAAGATCGTGCACCGCCGCGAAGGCGTCGACTGGTGCTCGGAGTTCGACTGCGGCGACACGGCCACGCGCATGCGCGAGGCGACGCTCTACCGCAGCTACGCGCCGGGCACCCCGGTGCTCGACACCGTCGCCGACCTCGTGCACTCGATGGGCGTGCTGCTGCTGCCGGTCGAGCGGGCCAAGCTCGCCGCCGCGCTGGGCCCTTCGGTGCACGCCTACGGCTTCTCGGCCTCGGGACCCTCGCTGCCGCTGCTGCAGGAGATGCTCTCCGTTTTGCAACTGGCCGAGTACCCCTTCACGTGGAGCGTGCAGGACGGCCAGTTCCTGCTCCTCCGCACCGACCAGACGCTGCCGCTGCCGCCCGTCGAACTGTCCGAGGCCACCGGCATGATCGGTCGCCCGCGCCGACTCGATGCCGGCGGCGTCGAGGTCCTGTCGCTGCTCGACGCCCGCTACGCTCCGGGGCAGCAGGTCGCCCTCACGTCTCCCGACGTGACCGGGGTGTTCCGCGTCGAGCATGTGCGCCACGCCGGCGACACCCGAGGCGAGGGGGCCTTCGTGTCGCAGCTCGAGCTGCGCGACTTCCTGGAGGGCATCGCGTGACCGCGCAAAAGCCCACGATGCCCGAGGTGCTGACGCGCGCCCTCGCCACGCTCAAGGTCGGGATCCGCACCGTCGTCCCGGCCAACGTCGTCACCTACGATCCGGTGACGCAGAGCGCCGCTGTGCAGCCGGCACCGCGCGTGCGCAACGGTGCGGGCGAGCTCGTGCTGCTGCCGCAGGTCGCGAACGCACCGGTGTGGTACCCGCAGGGCGGCGGGTGGTCGATGACCTGGCCGCTGCTGCCCGGCGATCCGGTGCTGCTGCTGGTCGCCGATCGCCACCTCGACCGCTTCCGGATCACCGGCACCGCCTACGACCCCGACGCGATCCGGCTGCATGATCTCACCGACGCCGTCGTGCTCCCCGGCGCCGGGCCTGCGCCAGACCCAGCGACGGGGATCAGCGCGGTCGACCTGACGATCTCAGGACCCGGTGGGATCGCGATGCGCGTCTCGCCGGCCGGCGTCGTGTCGCTCGGTGGAACGGAGGTCGCGACGCAGCCGCTCGCGATCGCCGAGCTGCTGCACAGCTACCTCACCGCGATGATCGCATCCGGGCTGCCCGTCGCCAACGACGGCGGCGCCGCGCTGCAGACCGCGTGGAGCACGTACCTCGCCTCCAACCCGCCCGATGCGTTCGCTGCCACCCGCGTGCAGGGGATCTGATCCATGGCCCAGCTCTCGATCGACACCACCACCGGCCGGCTCACCGTCGCAGACGGCGGCTTTGCGGACTGCTCGGGCCTCGAGTCGATCCGCCAGCACGTGTGGCTTCGGCTGCAGATCTTCCTCGGCGAGTGCGCCTACGACGTCGAGCTCGGCGTGCCGTGGATCCAAGAGGTCGTCGCGGCCGGCACGGCGCCTGAGCGGATCGCGACGATCTTCCGCGAGACGATCATCCGCACGCCGGGGATCACGGGGATCACCAGCGGTCCGACGCTCGACGTCGACGACAACCGAGCGATGCGGCTGTCGTTCACCGCCACCACCGACGAGGGCCTGCTCGTGTTCTCGAGCCCGATCAGCAGCAAGCCAGTGCAGGAGATCGACTGATGCCGACGTGGGGACTTTCCAGCACCGGATTCTATCGGCCTCGCTTCGCCGAGATCCGCACCGAGATGGCGGCCCGCTGGCGCGCGCGCTTCGGGGCCAACCGAAACGTCGCGAGCGACACCGTCGACGGGCACTTCATCGACATCCTCAGCGAGGCGATGGCCCTCACCTTCGAGGGTGCCGAGGCCGCGTACACGGTCGCGTTCCTCGACACCGCGGCGGGTGTCGCCCTCGATCAGTGGGCAGCGGGGCAGGGGTTCGTGCGCCGCGCCGCGACGCGCTCGACGGTGACGCTCGTGCTCGCGGGCACGTCGGGCACGGTGATCCCCGCGGGCTCGCGCCTGCGGCTCGTCGACTCGGGCGAGCTGTGGGAGCTGGTCGCGCAGGCGACGATCGGCGGTGGCGGCACGGTGTCGGCCGCGGTGCAGGCCGTCAACGCCGGCGCCGTGTCGGCGCTCGCCTCGAGCACCTGGGCGATCGTCAACCCGATCACCGGGTGGACCGGGGCGACCAACGCCCTCGATGCCGTGGTCGGCGACGCCGAGGAAAGCGACGCCGACTTCCGCTCGCGGATCCGCCTCGGCATGGGTCTCGGCGGCGTCGGTGCTGCGGTGCTGCGCGTGCCTGGCGTGGAGACGGTGACCATCTTCCAGAACGACACCGACGTGCCGGACGGCACCTACGGTGAGACGCACTGGGTCGAGGCGATGGTGGTCGGAGGTGACGACGTCGCGATCGCCAACGCGATCTGGCAGTCGAAGGGCCAGGGCATCGGCACCGTCGGCAACGACTCCGCCGTCGAGACAGTCACCGGCGACAGCAACGTCGTCTACTTCACGCGTCCCATCGACGTGCCGCTGTACGTCGAGATCGACATCACGGCGGGCGAGGGCTTCACCGACAGCGTCGCCCAGGAGACCGCGATCCGCGACGAGGTCGTGGCGTGGGCCAACGCCAACCACGCCGCCGGCGACGACGTCGCGCCCGCGATGCTGCTGTCGCGGATCCCGGCGGTTGCTTCGGGCCGCTACTCCGCGGTGATCCGCGTCGACGACGTCACGCCCGCGGTGACGACCGGGATCTTCACGATCACCGATCGGCAGGTCGCGCGCTTCGACACCTCGCGCTGCACGGTGGTGATCTCGTGACCTGGTCCGACGAGTGGGAGGTCGAGTGGGGCGCGGGATCGGATCTCAACCTGATCACCCGCGCGGCGTCCCGCGTCTTCACCCGCCTGCGCACGATCGCGTCGGAGTCCGACGAGCCGTCGGTGCAGGACGTGGTCGAGTGGATGGTCGAACAACTGCAGTACGTCGAGGACACCGTGCACGACGTGCAGTGGTTCGCGCCGTTGGCCAACGCCTTCGGCGCACAGCTCGATGCGCACGGACGCGCCGTCAACGTGCTGCGCGGCGGGCAGACGGACGACGAGTATCGCTCCACGTTGATGGCGGTCTACAGCTCGCTGTCGCAGCGACGCACGCCGACGCTCC
>JACCDG011036582.1_pt1 | contig 12902 bp, 14 predicted proteins | sample 7442471 | NCBI WGS metagenome assembly JACCDG01 (sample SAMN15323444, study PRJNA562643) | freshwater metagenome | isolation source: river surface water | place: USA:Blue River Watershed | collected 2017-08-17 | reverse complement strand
GCCATCCGAGTCAGTGATGGGCTCCATCGCAATGACAAGCCATTCACCCTTCGGCTGGTCCGTGTACTGCAAACGCAGTTGCGGACCGACTTCGGGTGGGCAGAGGTCCAGTCCGAGCTCTTGGGCACGAACGTAGATGTCTTTGCGAGTTGCACCGTCCTTGAAGCCGAGTTCGGCGACAGAAGCAACGACCAGTTCAACTTCCGTTTCCGTTTCGCTGGTTGTCGCCGTGAAGGCGGGCTTGCCGAGGATGTCATTTGCCCAGTCGCCAATCTTCATCCCTGCCTTCACAACCTCCTTGCGGAAGTCATCAGCAGTTTGAAGACCAGTGCCGAGTTGGATGGTTTTCCACGTCTTCCAGACCTTTGCAGTTGCAGAGACAAGGAGTTCGCCAGACAGGAAGCGTTGTACACCTTCCATACCGCCGAGCTTGTTGACCAATGCTTCCACTTGTCCGAGTGTGAGTTCGCCGTATTTCATTATCTTCTCCTTGAGCTGTTTGCTCATTGGTTTCTCACTGTCCGTGAGTTGAGGAGCTAGAACTGTAAGTAGTCATAGCCAGAAAATCTCGTATTTACAAGGTCTTTTGGCTATGACTACTGTCGTAAGCAATACTGTCAATGAACTACAAACAGTATACACTAAAATAGCGTTTTGTCAAGCAATTTTTCATCTGAATATCAGCTAACGTCTTTTAAGTTGCTCATACAACTTCACCTGTTCACGCTGGAGAGAAGCATTGAAAATAATGTGATAATCAAAGTTCTTATTTATGGACTGAAAATCGTGGAAGCCAATCTCTTTTGCAAGGACCTCGTTTGTAAGGTTTTCTAGTTTACCTTTATAGGACTTCTTATTTGCTTCGTATTCTGTTTGTTCACTGCCACCCTTTGCTTCTACAACAATAAAGCGGTTCATTGAGGTCTCAATGAGAAAATCTGGGAAATATCGTCCTATACGCTTTTGCTCTGGGCTCCAGTATTCAAAGTAAAAATCATTTCTACTTGGGTCAGTACACACACGAGCACCTGTAAAGTAAACATCCTTGATAGTTTCTTCTTTATCAAGAACATCTCTCAAATACCTAAAGAGGTCTTTTTCTTCTCCACTATCAAATGCGTACGGATTGATGTGGAAACCGATATGACTTATATGACCACTTTCTTCTTCACTTTCTTTATACACAACAAGAGCGTTTCTACTTTGCTGGATATTTATCTTAAATGGAAAAAGCTTTGTAATCTCAAGCTCCTCTTCTATTACCTCCGTCTTCTCTTCATACTTGTGTACTGTCGTAGATGGGATTAGAACTCAGATGAGCAGAAAGTAATTTAGCCTACTCTTGTTAAGATTTATATTAAATCAATGCTCTGTAATAAATATGTACCACAAAGTATCGATATTTTTATCTTTTTCCCAAAAGGCTAAAATTTTATTTCTTAACTCTTGATGTTGTGGGTATCCTTTGTCCTCCACCCCTCCAGGTAACAACTCTTTACACTCAACATTTAATAACACAGTAAGAGCCTCTTTGATTTCATTATATTTTTCTTTTCCAGTTTTACTCTCCCAAGTATCCCCAAACTTATACCAAGTATAAAAATGCCACAACTCATGCATTACTGTTTTAGTTGACCATGATGGCACACCTACAAAAAACACACCCTCTTCAATACTGTATGGTGACCTATTGTTTATCGTAAGATAGGCAGTTACATCACTTTCCAATGAGACACCAAAAACTCTTTCTGCTATTTTTATATACACCTCTGAAACCTTGTCCCAATCTTTTTGATATCTAGAAACATATTCTTCTAAATTAATATTATTCTCTATGGTGAATCTACTAATAAATTTTGAAGCATCTTCTTTTGTTGGATTTTCTCCACAAAAAGAAACAAGTTGTTCATATACTTTTGTTTGAGTTTTGGAATTCATCGAACTCTTACCGTAATTAAGTAAACACCAAATATCTTTTCCTTCGTCGTATGTAAAAGTAACTTTCATATTACTAAGTATACCAGTTCCAATCTCACACATAATTCGCTAAAGGGTAAGTAAATGTTGTAACTAAAAACCCCATCATTCGTAATAGAATTTTTAATACAAAAAATACTATCGGGATTTGGTCACCTCGCATATGTTTTTCTTTTCGCACATTGTGCTTAATAAAAACATTGCTCCTCGACCCCCAGAAAAAGTGACAAAATAACAGCAAAGAAAAGTCATGAATTCAACTTTTCTTCTTGTTATTTCGTAGCCACTTTTTCGCTTCAAATCCACGTAACAATGTTTAGACATTGTTACTGATAGGCACACCAAATGAAAAATCGCCTAAACGGCGATTTTTCATTTGGTGTACTGCCGTAGACAGGATTAGAACTAACATCTCTAAACTAAAGTAAATAAACTTCTAACCCTTCTTTCCCATAAACTTTTTCTATCGTTAGAATATTTATCAACATCAAAACCTGCGACCCTTTTAGAAATTTTACTGCTTTGTGCACTGTCTTCATTTTCTAAAAATAAAATAACTCTTCGCACAAGTTCTTCAATTTCATCTTTTGTCCAAGAGTGAAGGCTGAGATACTTTTTTACTTGCTCCCTATAATCGTTAATAGACGTTCCTGTTGTTATACGTGCGAGATTGGCGATAGTTTCTACTGCTTTTGGGTCAAGATATTCTGCTCCGTATGCTAACCCATTATAAATATCTTCAACATCAATTCCTTGAATATGAAAATTTACTTCAATACCATCAGATTCATACTCTTTTGTTATGGCATTTAATTTTTCTACAAAATTTCTAGCACGACTTTTATCTTCCTTATGAACATCAACATACACCCAATAGTCATAATCAGACATTTCGTTGGCATGCCCTTTTACACGAGAACCAAATGGCGCAATAGCAACGAATTCGGGAAATTCATTTAATGAGGTTTCTGCTTTTCTTGCTATATCAAACAATACTGTATCTCTATCTCCATCAGGACTTCTTCCAACAAATAGCTTTTGTTCTATTCCATTCATAGTTAAACAGTATACCATTTCCAACCTTGCCCGTTATTCTCTAAAAGGTATCAAAAGCTTTAACCAAAAACCCCCTCTTTCATAAGGAGAATTTAAATACAAAATTCTATCAGGATTTGGTCACCTCGCATATGTTTTTCTATTCGTCTTTCGACTCAATAAAAACATTGTTCCTCGACTTGGTTGATTTAATTAATAAAGTAATCAGATCTTTCATTTCATAACCACACACTCTTGCCTGCTGCGGTATAAAAGATGTCTTCGTCATTCCTGGAACAGTATTTATTTCAAGTACATAAAGAACGTCATCTTTTATAATCATGTCTGTTCGTGAAATTGATGTGCACCCAAGAACTTTGTGACACATTACTGCTACATCTTGTATTTTTTTCATAACAGTATCGTCAATCTCTGCTGGTGTTACTTCTCTACATCCACCAGTTGTATATTTAGCTTCATAATCAAAAAGCTCCCCTTTTGTTAAAATGACTTCAGTAGCAATAAGCGGTATAACTTCATTATCTTTTTCGATCACACCACATGTAAACTCTTTTCCTTTTACAAATTCTTGTACGAGCATTTGTTTATGATTTTTAAAAATAACTTCGGCATGATTTTTAAAATCAATTTCATTTTCAAACTTATACAAATCAACAGAGGATCCTTCGTCTATCGGTTTTATGATAATTGGATATGTAAAATTAAAACCACAATCTTCTTTTGTAATTATTGTACTTCTTGGGATTCGTATACCATTTTCTTCTAAAATTTTGTTTGTTTTATTTTTATCAATGGTTACCGCAGAAACCTTTCCAGAAGAACCAACAAACCTAATTCCATCCTGTTCTAATTTTTCTTGCAACTCACCATCTTCACCGTAGGTTCCATGTATAACCGGGAAAACAATTTCTACTCCTTTCTCTTTTATTTCTTCTATTCCGTCATCTTCATTAAAAAACTTTCCATCTATCTCATATTTTTTATCTTGAGTCACAAGCACTTCTAAAACATCAAATAGGTTTCTATCAATATTTTCTAAAATATTTTTAGCTGATGAAAGAGATACTTCATGTTCTTTCCCAGGACCGCCGAACATAATTGCGACTTTAATCATTTTAATTTTATGAATTTAACTTCTGTTACTTTTCTATGCTGCTCATCAATATCACCTCCCTCATCTCTAATGCAAGTTGAGTTTCTACAAATTTGTGGTCTATTTTCATAATCTAAACACCTGCCACTATCTTTGTCTAAATTAACACAATCAAAAGTTACAACCCTATCAGTATCTATCTTCTCTTCTGGTGCAAAAACTTCACCTGTTTCTTTCCAAATACTATTTCCTTCCTTATCTTTCGGTAACTCAAAACCAGACCTAACAGCTCTCTGATTTATTTTTACAGGATCACAACAAAAACTACAATTTTTATTTAAACATGGTGCATGTTTATTAAAATTTTCCATATAATTATAGTATATCAGTTCCAACCTACTCTGTGATTCTCTAATGGGTACCGAAATATAAGAACTAAAAATCCCCCTCGTTTAAAAGGAGATTTTAAATACAAAATTCTATCGGGATTTGGTCACCGCTACGGCTCGCTTTAAAAAGCTTTGCTTTTCTCATCTCGACACGTAGCCTCGACCCTGGGAAACGTCGACAAAATTTAAATTATGTAAGTCAGGGGTACAACTTACATGATTTAAATTTCGCAGACCGACGTTTCGTTCAAATCCCACGTAACAATGTTTAGACATTGTTACTGATAGGCACACACGAAAATAGACGGTCGAAGCCGTCTATTTTCACATGTGTACTGTCGTAGACGGGATTAGAACTGAGATGAGTACGAAATTAATTTTGTTTATGTATTGATTCTGTTATTTTTTTAGCAAGGATCTGACTATAACTTTTATTTACACCATCAACCACTTCATCCTTACCAATACTTTTTTGATCTATATCATTACCAAAAAATGTTTCTGCTGTTTCTAGTGCAAGCTTCGCATCATTCTCCGAACCTCCATGCATTACAATCTGATCGTTAAGCCTAATACCTTGACCAACTAAGTCTTGAAAGATTTTAATATCACCATTATAACCAGCTTCTTTAAGAGCAACCATAAACTGCTTAAATCTTTCTGGCGTTAATGTATTCAAATCTTTAACTGATACATATGATTTAAAAGTTTCATTACTATTTTCAGCTATACCGTTATTGATTCCAAAAAATAACCATGAGTTTGAGTCCTTCGTTCCCTGTCTAACCCTAACATTCTCAGAAAGATATCGATCATCGCTTTCCGCCTTTTTTTGCATATCAAAACAAAATTTAGCAAAAACCTTATCAGAAGTTTCTTCTATTTTATTTTTTCTTTTTTTATTTTCAGACACAATTTCATCAACAGATGTTACCGTCCGTTGCCATGGGGCAACACGTAACTGGTCGTCGTCGATAGCTAAAGAATTTTGTATAGCATACTCAACATACTCCTCTCTAGAAATTTTTGACAAATCAACACCATGCTGTTTTGCAACTTTTGCTAATTCGTAGCTAGCAGACCATCCAGTTAATTTTTTTCTATCTTCAATAGATAACAGAGCTGTTAGCTCTTGTGTTTTTGGAGCTGTGCTTTCAACTTGATTATTAACAGGTAAATCGTACTTAACGCTCTTTTCTTCATTATCTTTTTTTAAAGCAATAATTCTTTTTCTTCTATTTATTTCTCTAGATCTATCTACTTCACTTTCACTTGCCTTAAAAGGGATATTTGTCTGATCAGCCCAAATAATATCTAACGCTTCACTGCTTATATCTCTATATTGTGATGGAATATCATCGAGTGTTATTAGTTCATTTCTGTTTACAATTTCATTAACTTTTTTAATCCAGGACTCTGGAAGCCCATCTAAAACATAGGCAGGGTTTTGCCCTGCTGAAATACGAGCAGCATACTCTTCTATTTTTTTCTCGCCTTCTGTCTTAGGTTTAACTTCTTCTAATGTATTTATTTGATCAGGCTGTTTTGGTTGCTGAAATTGAGTATCCATATTATCTAAAAGTATACCAGTTCCAACCTTCGCTGCAATTCCCGTTAGGGTGTCTAATTGTGAGAACTAAAATCCCCTCTTTTAAAAGGGGATTTCTAGTTTTTATGAATTGGTGTGCCTATCGGGATATTTGGTCACCACTTTGGTATTTTATTTCATAACTTTGTTATTTATAAAATACTCAAAGTCTCGACCCCGAGAAACGTCGACAAAATAATACGAAGAAAAGTCATGCACCCAACTTTTCTTCGTATTATTTTGTAGACCACCGTTTCGTTCAAATCCCACGTAACAATGCTTGGGCATTGTTACTGATAGGCACACACGAAAATAAACGGTCGAAGCCGTCTATTTTCACATGTGTGCCTATCGGGATTTGAACCCGAACTGAGGGTTCCACAAACCCTAGTGCTAACCATTACACTATAGGCACCATCTACTGCATTTCGATGTGTGGACCGATCGGAATGAGGACTTTACTCTAACACATTTTTTGATTTTTAGGAAGGGGGTTTTCAAATAAATGAGCAAGCAGAGGACCGGATTTGGTCACAAAGCTCCTCCTCGTAAACTCATCGAAGAAGCTTCGCTACCCCGTATTCAAATCCAGACGAAAACAAAGCAGTTTGTTTTCTTCTGTTGGTGGCAGAATATAAAATCCCCACGATTTTGAAATCGTGGGGATTTTATATTCTGTGCCCAGGACTGGATTTGAACCAGCACACCAAAAACGGCGCTACCACCTCAAGGTAGTGTGTCTACCAATTTCACCACCTGGGCATATACTCTTTTAAATGAGCACCTTAGATCGCTAAGGTAAGAGTAATACTAGCATAAAAATACAAAAAACAAAACAGGGAGTTTTTCCCTGTTTTGTTTTTCTTTATAGAATTATGCTTCTACTTCTGTAGTTTCTTCTTGAGCTGCCTCAACTACTGTTGTTGCCCCCTTCTTAACTACCTTAGTGTCTTTCTTAAGCTTACGACGTACGTCACGGATAGCTTTGTCGCGAACATAGTAGAGCTTACTTCGGCGAGTCTTAGCGTGGCGAACAAGTTCAATCTTATCGATAAGCGGTGAAAAGAGTGGGTATACACGTTCAACTCCAACTCCTGAAGCAACACGACGAACAGTAAAAGTTGCCCCTGTTTCAGTGCCATGCTTACGAGCAAGCACCATTCCTTCAAAAGCCTGAAGACGAGTCTTTCCGTCGGCTTCCTTGATCTTGTTCCATACACGAACAACATCTCCTGAAGCAAAAGAAAGTGCCTTACGAGCTTCGATATCTACTGGGGTGAAATTAATAGTTGTTTTCATAAGAAATTACTTAGTAGGCAAATACTAGCACAAAATAATGATAATCGCAAGGGTTTTTTGATCTTTTTTACTTACAAAAGAGAGATTCTAGAGGGAGTTAGAAAAACCAAGCGTTTTAAGGGTCTCTTTCATGTCAGAAGGAAGCGGGGCGACGAATGTTTTCTCTTCAACACCAGCGTCATCTTTTGGCACTTCCACGGTAATTGAGAGGGCATGAAGCATGGATCGCGGAGCGTCATCTTTTCCTTTATGTGAACCATAGAGATCGTCTCCGATGATTGGGTGACGAATACCTCTAAAATGAGCACGAATCTGATGAGTTCTTCCTGTAAGAGGGTAACACTCTACGTACGAATACTGTTTACCGTTACTTGCCGTAACCCTTTCAAGAACCTTGTAGCGAGTAATCGCCTCTCTTTCTTCCCCTCTTGTATCTTGAGAAAACATATCTACCACAGTACGCTTACGGAAATCACTCTTTGCTCGCGCAATTGGAAGACTGATCATTCCTGTATCATGACGAATATATCCTTCAACAATTGCTCGGTACACCTTTCTTGCTGTGTGATCTTTAAACTGCTTTTTGAGGAGCGTAAAAGCAATAGCGTCTTTTGCAAGAAGAAGTACACCACTTGTGTTGCGGTCAAGACGATGAACAACACCTTCACGCCCAATATCTCCAACACCTTCAACCTTATACGTATCTTTCATCCAGTCAGAAACCGTGTAGTCTGTGTTGTTTTCGTCAGGATGAACAATAACACCGACAGGTTTGTCGATAACGAGGGTATGGGTATTTTCGAAAATAATAGGAGGATTCATTTACTCCATCCTAACAAAAAGAAAGCATTTGCGCTATCTATAACAGATTATTTTATATATGTGCCCTCGCTAGGAATCGAACCTAGAATAACGGCTTAGAAGTCCGCAGTTATATCCATTTAACTACAAGGGCATTTATAACAGTAGTAATACTAGCAAAAAAAACAGAACATGGCGATGGGTCAACAGGTTAATAAAAAAGAAAAGGTGTGCCACTTAACTTGAATAACAAAAATGATTGTGGTAGTATTTAGAAACATAAAAGAAGAGGGCGATTAGCTCAGTTGGTAGAGCAGCGCTTTTACACAGCGAAGGTCAGAGGTTCGAATCCTCTATTGCCCACAAAAACAATGAACCAGAAGTAAGACTTCTGGTGATTTGTTTCTTGAGGCGGTAGCAAAGCCGGTTTTGTAATCAAAACCGTAGCACCGAAGCTTAGGCGAAAGTTAAGAGATTTTGTTTGAGTGTAGTCACGAAAAAGAAAATCCTTAACAATCGCCAAACCCTCCTTATCTTATAACCAAAACCGTGAGAACGAGGCATGGTCGCGAAATAATCTTTTTTTGGTGACCGAATCCTCTACCTCTTGTCTTTCTTCTTATAACTATAGTAGTGTATAAAAAGATTGCTGAGAACAATCGAAGTACTATACTTATATAAGGAAAGGAGGTTCAACGTGAAACTGTTCTTGGTCACTCTCTTGCTCTTCGTGCAATCCGTGAGTGCGGAAGAAATCTATCAACCGCACCCGACATACCAGCTGCATCAACAAAAAGAATTTCGTCCGAGACTCGATCTCTCGATCGGCTTCGTGGAAAGAAGTACTCGACTCCCTGTCGATGAGCGTCTTTTCGCAGAACCGAAACCGTGGCTCGACTTCGGAAAACCAAAGAAATTCATCCCTGTCCCTGAGCTTCGTTTTCGCATAAACGAAGAAACAACATTCAAGTTGCGCGGACGCGGGCTCAGACTTGAGATCAAGCTGAACGCTCTTTAGAAACCCTACACCTATACATGTGGGGTTTTCTTTTACTCGTACACCACTTTTCTCTTTAGTCTATCTTCAAGCTTTCTTCCAAGCATTCTTCTTGCGTCTCCTCTTCCACACACAATAACATCGTCCTTGCCAATATCAGCAACAATCATATCAATGAGATCATGAAGCACTTTGGTTACTTCTTTTTCGATGAATATCTTTCCAATTGGAATAACTTTTCCATCAAACGTAACATACTCATCTTCGATACAGAGGTGATGTTTCATGACAAAAAGTATACCCTATTTAAAGAGCTTATAACAAAAGTAGAACACAATACAGAGCGCGATACCGATCCACGCAGTCTTCTGATGCTTTTTCATGTAGTCTCTTGCTTCATCACCATACTCGTATGAAAGATATGCAAACGGGATAACACGAACAAGTCGTCCACAAAATGTAGCAATAAAAATAATGAACGGACTTACCAAAAACGCTCCTGCAAGAAGAGAAAACACCCTGTCAGGAAGTGGGGTAAGAGAGGCAAAGAACTGAGCAGCAAAAGCATTTGAAATAAAAAGTTCACGAGCCTTTTCTGCAATACTATCTCCGCCTAAGTAGGTGATAATTGTTTTTCCATACGTACTATAAAAAGTTTTACCCAAAAAGAACATAGTAAGTGCACCAGATGCAGACCCAAGCGCCGAAACAATAGAAAGGAGAAGCCAGGAGATGTTTTTTCTATAAGCAAGCACAATAAGAAGAAAGAGTTCCGGAAGAAGAGGAGAAATAGTTGCCTCAAAAAAAGCAACAATAAAGGTAATAGGGAGGAGGTGTTTTGTTTTTGAAAGCCTAAGTAAAAAACTATCCCCTTTATTAAAAAGTGACATACTTATCTAAGGCGTGAGCCGTTAGGAAGAGAAGCGGACGGAGAAAAGAGTGCAAGCGTATCACCTTCCCCACCCGCAAGTATCATTCCTTCAGAATCATATCCACGAAGTTTGCGAGGAGGTAAATTTGTAATAAAAGGAAACTGCTTCCCGAGAAGCTCCTCTTCTTTAATATATTCTCTAATCCCCGAGAGAATCTGACGAGGTTTTTCTTCATTAAAATCAACCCTAAGAATATAAAGCTTATCCGCTCCTTCAACAACAGAAACTTCAAGGACAGTCCCTACGCGGATTTCAATCTTTTGAAAATCTTCAATTGAGGCAATTACTTTTTCTTTCTGTGCTTCTTCCATACCTACCAATTATCATTATTAGTTTCTTCTCCCCCATCTTCATCCTCGCTTTCATATTCACAGGTATCACCTCCTCGCACAGGGCCATTTACTTTATCAAGATACCTCTGAAGTACAATTGCCGCAGCCCTGTCATCAACATTATGATTACCTTCATTTCCAGGCTGTTTACGTGCCTCAACCGTAGAGTACCACTCTTTCTCAAAGACCACCTTCACATCAATAGCATTTTCAATTTCCATTCCAAATTTTCTTGCTTCTTTTGCAATAGCGTTTGGTTTTCCATTTTGATCAACACTTTCACCAATTACCACTGTAGAAAACTTCATTTCTCTTATAAGCTCTAAAGTGTCTTTAAGAAGCATTTTATCGTTATCAGAGATCATTAAAGGAAAAGCAAGTCGGCCTTCATCGTCCGACTGCGCAAAACCAACCTTTTTTGAACCAAAATCAATCCCTAAATATTTTGTCATCATATTAATCGTTTTCCATGTGTTCTTCTTGATAATTATAAAGCATTCTTGAAACCTTTGAAATAATAGCAAAGAGGGTTTGCGCATCTTTTCCTTTTGTCATGAAACAGAATATATACGGTCGCTGCGAATGGTAAATAATTCCACAGTCATGTAACTGCTGTACAGAAGTAAGGACACCGTTGATATGCTCCTCCATTTGATACGCTCCATACTTATGAGACACCGGCACACTTCCAGGAACCCCAGCAACAAGACCATCTTTAAAATCACTTTTAAGGAGCAACTTAAGAAGGTATTCTGAATGTTCTTCGTTAAGATATGAAGACCCATAAAGAACACGCAAAAAGAGTGCATACTGACGAGATGAGACCGTATAAGTTTTTGTTGATCCAGGATCAATAAGAGCAACAAGAGAGAAGAGCTGATTGAGGTACTTAATATCAAGGGCAGAGAGTAATAAATCTTTTGCTCCATTATCGGAAACTGTGAGCATAATCTGAACAAGCTCATCTATTGTATATGAAGCACCAACAACTAGTGTGCTCTCAGAATTTGTTTGAACAACCTTGTTAAGGTTTGCAATTTCTTCCGTATAGACCAACCTAGTGCTCAAAAAGGAGAGGTTGTCTTCCCCTTGTTTGTATACAGCAATTGCGATTGGTAACTTAAGAAGACTTGCTGGAAAAAAAGCCTTCATTTCATTTTCACCAAACCAGAGACCTGTTGTCATATCTCTAAAATAAAAAGAAAAATCATAAAGATTACCCTTCTTTTCTTCTTTCATAAGATAGTCCACTACATCCTTTTTTATATCAGAAAAAATACCCACATCTGTCGCGGGGGCCGCAATACCACCAATAAGAGGATTAATGAAGCTGTACTTATCTGCATTTTCACGAAGAGTTCTGAAGCTTTCAAGAAACTCAGTGTACCGTGCTTTTTGTGCATAAATACCAAAAAAATATCCTCCACTAAAAAATAGTACAAAGAGAACAAAAACCATAATCACCCAGGTTTTACTTATAAGTATTTTTAAAGTTTCCTTAAACATACTCTGAAGTATAACAGACCAATAGAGCATAATCTCTGGGGGTAACGAAGGTGCTTTAATTTTCTAAAAAACTATGGTATAGTAGCAAAACAATCAAATTTGGAGGAGTGGCAGAGTGGTCTAATGCAACTGTCTTGAAAACAGTCGTCTGAGCAATCGGACCGTGAGTTCGAATCTCACCTCCTCCGCATCATCAAAAAATCCGAGCTTCTTGCTCGGATTTTTTGATGACTGCGAGGAATGAAAGTAAGCCAACTGCTTGGCTTACGGAGATTCGAATACGGGTCGGAAAATCATCTGCGACGAAGGAGCTGATTTTGTGACCGGATCTCACCCACATGCTTTTATTCCACTAAAACAATTTTTAAACTCACTCTACCTGGCAACATGCCCCTTAAACCAGCTCGCGCTTTTTTGTAGTCAAAATTCACTTCATGTAAATTAATAAGTGGATCCATATATCCTTCATTTATTTTTACAAGGTAGTGGCCGTATGGAAAATATTTACATTTTGTAACATATACAATATTGCCTATCTCAATTTTTGGAACTAAATCTCTTCCAACATACACAGATTTATATATAAGACCACCTTTCTTTAACGCCTCACGAATATCTTTTGAAGTAAAACCTTTACTGCTTCTTTTTTCACTTGCACTAAATAAATTAACAGCGTCTTTATAATCTTTATTTGTCAAAAATGCCACGCACGCAATTCCACACCCCATCGAATCTTCTTGATGTACATAGTTCATAATGAACATCATTCTAGAATTTATAAATATATAAACAAGTGTATGACTTAGGCAGGAATCGGTCACAAATCTGTCTCGCTATGCTCGAAAGGTTTTCGCGGTCAAAAATATTTTTCTACTGAAAAATTTTTCGACCCCGCCTCGAGTCCCCACTCTCCGGCCTTGCGAAGTGAGGTT
>JACCDG010707754.1_pt1 | contig 12909 bp, 3 predicted proteins | sample 7442471 | NCBI WGS metagenome assembly JACCDG01 (sample SAMN15323444, study PRJNA562643) | freshwater metagenome | isolation source: river surface water | place: USA:Blue River Watershed | collected 2017-08-17 | reverse complement strand
CGAGGGAATGAGCAAATAACCATCAAAGCAAGGCCAATGGAGTTGACCATCCTTCGGGATGCCATTGGCCATCTTCCCGCTGTCGTCGCGAATGCGGCCTGAATGAGCCCGACAAGGGCGAAACAGCTTGGTCCTTGGCATGACCTACCCTCGCATACCGAAGGGTCAAAAACTGCCCTCTTCAAGGCCCTGGACAAGGCTCGTAAACTGTCCATACGCCGGAGGGGATGTCCCCCGAAGGCCTCACACCCGCGACGAAGAAGTCATTGGCTTCGTTGCATAACGCTGCATGGCAGCAAAAGGGAAACACCAATGGAAAACAAGACAACCTCCGCCCTCTCCGCTCTATCCTCCGCCCAATCCGAGGCCGCCGACTGGCGGGCCCTCGTCCGCCAGGCCGCCAAGGCCGCCAAAGCCACCAAAGCCACCAAAGAAGCCCTGGAAGCCCGGAAGGCCGCCGAGAAGGCGGAACAGGCCGCGCAAGCGGCATACCGGGCGTCTAAGCCCCTGGCCCCTCCCCCCGCCTTCTCGGCGGCCCAGCGGGACACGGCCGCCGCTTTCCGGCGGCAAGCCGCCGAAGACAAGGCCATCAAAGAGCAGCAAAAGAAACTCGCCGCCGAACAAAAGAAGCGCGAAGAAGCTAAAAAGAAAATCGAAGTCGAACTCAACATGGCCGCCCGGCTCCAAGGGGCGTTGAGAGACGCTATGCACCTGGCGGGGGCTCTGTTACAGGTCCCTCCTGGGGCCGAAATCCGCTTCAACCCCGCCCCTGGGGTCATCCTCTCTTGGAGCGCCCCCGGCTCCACCCACGCCGCCGCCTCCTCCGCCTCCTCCAAGCCCGCCTCCGCCTCCGCCAAGCCCGCCGCCTCCAAGAAAGCCCTCGCCCGTAAGGCCAAGCTCGACACCCGGGCCCTCCTCGGCCTTGGCAAGGCCAAGTCCCTCCCCCAAATCCGTGTAAAAAACACTCCCCCCCCCATCTGGGCCGGGCTCCCCATCCCCGTCCCCGCCCCCGGGGCCAAGGCCGACAAGGCCAAGGTCCTCGACTTCCTTCGGGCTACGGCCCAAGCCCTCTCCACCGAGAACGACCCCCAGGCCCGTGGAATCCTTCTCGACAAGTACGCCCGGGCTCAGGCCTTCCTGACTGGTCTCGATGCCGAAGGCAAGGCGTTCAACAAGGCTATCAACGGGGCGATGGCCCAACTCGGTTTCGAGGTCGAACTCGAGCCCTCTAAGCTTCTGGTCGTCCCCTTCCCCGTGAAGGCCGAGAAGGCCGCTCGTCGTCGACTCCTTTGGATTGGCCGCCAAGTCTCCAAGGCCCTGAACGAAAAGCGTAAGGCCGCCAAGGCCGCTAAGACCAATCGCTTCGAATACGCCGAGGCCGCCGCTGCCTCCGAAGCCGCTGCCGCCGCCGAAGCCTCCGCCAAGGCCATCGCCAAGGCCGTCACCTCCGGCTCCTCCGAAGGCCTGTCCATCGAGGAAGTCGCCCTCGTGAATGAGCAGCGCCGCTGGAAGGGTCTTGCCCCCGTCGAGTTCACGGTCTCTCAAAAGATGGACCAGCTCACTGTCGCGGACACCGACCTCTCCGAGGCCGTCCAAGACCTCTGGTACGAGGTCTGGGAACAGGTCGACAATCAAGGCCTCGAGCTTCGTCAAGGCCGCTCCGAGAGCGGGCTCCGTTCGGCCATTTGGGAACGTCTCGACCAAGGCCAAACCGAAGGCGAAGCCCTTGACGGGCTCCTCGCGGAGTTCTTCTTCCGTCCCGCCCGGGAAGAAGAGGGAGGCAGCAATGCCTAATTTCCAAACATCTTCCCCCCGCTCCCTCCCCCCTATGGCCCATTCCCCCGCCATCCGCGTTGAGTTTGACTCCGCGTTCGTGGCGTTGTCAGTGACCCCCAGCCGTATCGGGCTTGGCGAGGTCCAAATCGTCAAGGCCAAAGTTAATGGCCGCCGTCAGGTAGTGGCTTTCTTCCACTTCGACGGTTCTCCGATGACCATGGCCCAGGAGCTGGCCTGCGAGATGGCGAACGTGGTGGTCTGCTGCTGCCCGAACCGCCTCCCGGCCGAGTTCCAGGCGAAGCACCTTCTCTCTGGCTTCATCCCCGCCGACCCGGGCGCACTTTGCTTGACCTACGAAGGTCGGGAAGTGGTCCGTGGTGAGAACGGCTCGGTAATAGCCGAGTATTTCCTCGGAGACGAGGGGTTCAACGAGGGCTGCGAAGCCTCGTTTGGGCTCCGCGTTCGCTACGAGGCGGCGTTTGGGATGACCCAGATGACCCACCTCGACGAAGGTACCCCGAATCCGGTCGGGCCGACGTTCCACGACCACGTTCCGGGGACGCCGATGAGCGTTCTCGTCAACGGGAGCCTCGTCCAGGTCGAGTGGATTCCCGGCTCGGAAGAGTACGCCACAGACCTTCAAGGTGTGGCCGTCGGGGACGGGGTCCTCGTACTGTTCGAACGGAGCCTCGGGGATAAGTTCTCGGTCTTTACGGCGACCGAACTTGCTCTTGGGGAGAGCTTCTGGGCTGCTTGCAACAGCAACAGCTACCGGGCAGCCCTCGTGAACGGCCAGGTGAAGCTCCTCCAACCCTCCGGCGAAGAGGTCCCGGCCGACCATATGGTTACGCTCGATGAGTCCGTAGGGGTTCGGATGGCCTGGAGCGGAAACTGCTGGGAGTACGGTCGCCTTGCGGCTGGAGCCTCTCAGGGGATGTACGTCCCAGTGACGGAGCATCTCTCGGATGGCATCCGGTTCCACGCCTCGGACGCAATCCTCCAAGAGGACCATGCGCCTTTGGGCGAAGAGTCCTGCCAGCCCATCCTCATGCTCGAGCGAGTAGGCTCCCAGGCCTTCACGGTGGGCATCGAGGTAGAGGGGTTCTTCCCCGAGGCCAAGGCAGCTCCCTCATTCTGGAAGGCCTGCGAGGACGCCTCCATCGAGAGCCCGGATAGGTTCGTTTCAAAGGAGCTTGTCTCGAAGGTCCTCGAGGAGTCCGAGGTGGCTGAGGCCATCGGCAACTTCTCTGCCTGGGCCCAAGAGGTTGGCTTCGAGAGCCGCCCCGGCAACAAGTGCGGTGTCCACGTCCATGTGGCTCCCCAGGGACGAAAGTGGTCCTCGGGAGAACTCGACGCCCTCCGCAAGGTAGCCTACGTCTGTGGCCCCTTGTTCATGTCCGAGATGGAGCCTGCGTCGGGTCGCGTCGGTTACTGCGGTACCGAAGGGAATCCCCTGGAGATGCTCGAACAGGGAACTCGGTACCGTTGGCTCAACGTCGACAACGCCTGTCGGAAGCACGGAACGGTCGAGTTCCGGCTCTTCGATGGGACCACCGACAAGAACAAACTCCTTGCCATGGTGAACTTCGCTTGTTCCGTGGCGAGTTACGTTTCAACCTATGGGGCAAAAGCTGCAATGCGCCTCATGGGGGCGATTGCGTCCTTCGGCCTCGACTCTAACGGAGGTGAAGCATGACCAGTCGTTTTGTGTCCAAGGCTCGTTGGGGTGTTGTGGCTATCGATAAGGCCAACCCGGCGCATGTGGCTCTCTACGAGGCTCTCAAGGCCGAGTTGAAGAAGCGCTGCCGTGGCGGCGTTGGTTTCGACTCCGATGGCTACGACACCCTCGAGGCCTACGAAGAGGCCCTGGCGGAACTCGACGCCATCTTTGCCGATGTGGCTGAAGGGGTGGAGCTTCCCACCGTGAAGGCCCACCTCACACAGGAGTTCTGGACTCGCGTGGGAGCGCTCGATAAGAGCTTGAAGCCCCGTGAAGCTGGCTCCGTAGAGGGTGTCCGGGTCGAGCGGAAGCGGGAAGAACGAGATGCGCGTGAGCGTGGCGAGGCGGCTCAAGCCGACGAAGCCGACGCTGCGGCTCTCGCCCTCGCTCTGGCTTCGTCCCCCCTCACCGTGGGTGGAAACGCTTCTGGCCCAGGCCACAAGGCTGAGTTGGTCCTCGAAGGCTTGCGGGCTATCCGCTCGTCCTCTGGGGTTGTCGAGCTTGGCGGTCTGCCGGGCATCTCGGCCAAGCGGGGATTCCTCTTCGTGAAGGACTCGGCTCCCTCGAAGGTCCTCAAGGGGATGCTCTCCTCGGTCCGTCGTTCCTACGGCGTTGAGGTCTTGACCTGCAACGCTCGTTTGGGCGAGATGGCCTGGAAGGTCGAAGAGACCTCGCTCCTTGGCTCGTTGGCCTTTGGGGAAGTCTGGTTCTACCAAGAAGGGCCTGCGGAAGCCTTTAAGGGCCACTTCACCTCGAAGGAACCCCAAGAGTCGGGCTGGGTCCATCTAGGGTCCGGAAAGCCCTCGGAGGCACCTCCTGCGCCAACAGCGGCCCCTGCCCCCGTTACCTCTGTCCCTGTCCCTCAAGTTGTCCCCCCGGCGGTCGAGGCTCAAGCCTCGCCGCCTTCGAATATCCCTGTTACTGCTCTTCCTCCCGAAGGGAATCCTGCTGCGCCCGTGGCTCCTGCCTCGACCGTTGCTGGGACTCCGTCGGAACAGGGGAGCGTTCAAGCCGCGCCTCTCTCGCTTGCGGCTCGTCCTTCAGCTTGTTCTGAAGAAATGGAGAAAACGATGAACCTGGACATTATTTTGGGCATCCTCGCTGCGCTTCAGGGGTCGAAAGACCTCAAAGACGTGGCCCTCTATGTCGCGGCCCTTCGCCGCATGGAAGACCTGATTCGTGATGGGGCCTCTCCCTCCGAGTGGGTCGAGAGCCGTCCGTCGGACCCCTTCCCGCTGGGTGTCTGCGCCTCCTTCGACAAGGACGGGAATGCGGCCCTCCTTGAGTCTGGCAACGATGACTATTCCATCGAGAAGGCTTCGCAATGGTTCGACATGAACCTCGAAGCTCTCAAGAAGGCCTCCTCGAAGGTGGCGATGGAAGGCATTCTCAAGGCCTCCGTCGAGCTGGCCGAGCTTGCCGAAGAGGACGAGGACATCAAGTTCCTTCGTTCCAAGTTCTTGGGCAACAAGACCCTCAACCTTGGAGCGGTTGACGCTCGGGGTGCCTTCAATGGCAACAAAGTCCGTGCTGGCCTTGAGAAGGTCGCTCAGTTCTTCTCCACAAAGACTGGCTTCGAGTTCAAGGTCAACGTTGATGGGAAGTTCCAAGTCCCTCAAGTTGCCTTCGAACGAGGCTCCGTCCAGCAGGTGGGCTTCAAGACCCTCGAAGGTCTGCCCCTTGACTGGTTCGCCTACGAAGGCGGGGTCCTTTCGCTCCTTTCTACCGTCCTTGGAGAAGTGGTCCCTGGCCAGAATAATGAGCCGGGCCTCGAAGACCTCCTCGGAACCGTTGTCAACCTGAATGAACCCCTGCGGGCTCCGGAAACTCCTCGGTCCCAGCCCCGTTTAGCCCTGGCAAACTTCGCCCTCCGTGGGAACCTCTGGACCTCGACGGCTCGTGCCGCCCAGATGTTCACGGTCAAGGGCAAGAACGGCAAGCTCCACACCAATGGGCAGGAGATTTACAGCCGTATTTCCTCCGTGTTCGTGGACGGTGCCGTTGAATTGGTTACTGGGAAGCACACCTTTGCGAAGGCCAAAGAGCCCGCACGGGTCTTCCTCTGTGATTACTCCTCCCCGGCCACTCTGCTCCGTGGACTCTGGGAAGCCTCGGCACTCCACTTCGGCTTGTACCGCCTCGTGGGTGCCATCAAAGGTGGAGCAAAGAGCGAGTCCCCCGACCCGACCCCCGCTAAGTTCGAGGAACTCGGGAAGACCCTCGTGAAGGTCGCCGAGAAGGCCCAGGCTGGCAGCGACTTGTCGAAAGACGAGCAGCGCCTCCTGTACCTCGCGATGGTCCTCTGTGGCAAGGGTAAGGCTGCCGGAATCGACGGCCTCATGCTGGTCGGCAAGGGCATTCTCCCTGAGAAGCTCCTCGACCAGACCACTTACCAATTCCGCCTCGAGGGCGTCTACGGAGAGGCAACGAAGGCCCTCCACGCGGCCTGCTTGGCCTCGTCCTCTGGCGGTCACGGTGAAGGTGGCGAGTTGGCCCTCCGTGTTCCCCAGACCATCCCCTCGATGAGCCTCTCCCCCGATGAAACCTTGGTCCGCTCGGAAGTTGCTCCAGACCTGGCCTCCCCCGAGTTCGCTGGCCCCATCGCTCTCGCTGGCTTCAAGTCGGAAGAAGAGTTCAATGCCTACGGGCGGACGCTTCCCTTGAACGCCATCGTGCGGTGGCTCGAAGAGCGCATGGGCGAAGCCTTCCAAGGCGCAGCCAAAGCTCTTCAAGGCCGTTCGGCGATGCGTTTGTCCAAAGCTCCTGAGGTTGCGGCTCCTGGCTTGCTTGGCGCAGCCATCGCCGCTCTTGAGACCGTCCTGGGACCCGAGAAGGTGAAAGAGTCCTTCGGAATGGCCCTTCAGGCTCTGGCCTTGGGTGGTCACTTTAATCCCGCCGAGTCCTTGTTCGGCAAAGGCGCTGCGCGTCGTGAGGCCTACCTCCGTGATGGCGTCCTCTTGGTCGATATAAACATCACGAAGCAAGCTAACAAGGCTCAGTGGAAGACCTTGACCAAAAAGGCCGTCATCGAGTTGCCCTTGGGTTCGAAGCTCCTCTACGGGGTCTTTATGACCCAGGGCATTGGCAACACCCGCGCCTCCCACCAAGGGGAACAATACGGGGCCTCGGTGATGACCTCGGCCTTCCTCCGTGAGCTTCCCTTGGACCTTCTCAAAGAAGTGGCCAAGGACGTTCTCGGTGTGGATGAACTTCCGGCCCCTGCCCCCGTTACCTCCGCCACCCCTGCCCAAGACGAGCAACGGGCCTTGATTGCGGCCATCAACAAGTATGGTCAAGTTCCATTCTTTGGTCCGGCCACGGCTAAGGCGCTGCACCTCGTTATGGGTCTTGTCCGAGAGGTCCTTGTCGACGGCAATCCCAAGGCGTGGTTGAAGCTCAAGGCCTATGCGAAAGGCATGCGTCACGCTGCCGACGGCTGTGAACAAATGGGTGGCGAAATTGACGACCGCGCCCAGGCCATCTTGAAGACCGAGACCCCCGACGGCGAGGAGAGTGTCAATCTCGACGAGGCCGTTGGTGTCTTCGACGCTGCTTTCGCCCGGTCGAAAGAGACCCGCGAGTTCCTGGTCGATTTCAACCAGGCTGGCCCTCGCAAGGCCATGTTGGAGGTCGCCTACCGGGCGCTCCGCAACGTCACCACGACCCCCCCGAACCGTTTCTCCTCCGAGATGGAGACGTTCTTTGGGGTAGAGGCGTACCTCACGGACCTCAACGCCGTTCCCTCGAACGAGCCAAATAGCGGCCTTTCCAAGGTCGAGAAGGGCATTCTGACCGTCGAGGAGATGTTCGGTACCCCTATGGCCCCGGAGGCCGCCAAAACGCTCGTCTTGACCCCTGACGGCGTTCGGCTCATGACCACCAAGGAGGCTGCCTCGTTCGACGGGCAGTTGAAGCTCATGGTCGTGGGCCAGAGTGGCAAGGTCCTGGCTACTCGTCGGGTCCCGGTCATCTATGGCATCGCCCCCCGCCTCTTCGCCAACATTGGCAAGTGGGCCAAGGCGAACGTCAAAGACGGTCTCGCCACCTACGCGGCAATCGGGTTTATCTACCGATACCCGATTGCGTCGGCGGACAATATCTCGCCTGCGTTGATGGTCGACCTCCAGCGGTTCTTCCCCGACCTCGACCTTCCCGTTGGCTACTACGCCAACTCGAAGACAATCAAGGAGAACCTCTGCGGGGATACCGACGGGGACAAGCTCAATTTCATGCCCCTTGGTGTGAACTTCGAGCTGTCCTACCTCGAAGGTTCGGACCTCTACCAGGCCCGGGTTGCCTTGGACACCGTGGATAGCCTTCAGGTGTTCCAATACACCGCTATCTCGGTGGCTCCGGCCCCCTCGATTGAGGACTTCACTGGCCGGACCTCGACTTCTCCTCGGACCCTCAAGCTCTACGAGACCGAGAAATACATCGACATCTCTCAGAGCCTCATCGGTCCCTCGGCCTTGATGCAGCAGATTAACAACAATCTCCGCATCGCCTTGAAGGTCGTAAAGCCCCGTCCGATGGCAAAGACCATTGAGGGCTGGGACAAGGTCTACCTGAGTGCCGGGCGTAGCCGTGAGAGCTATAAGGTGTCCGAGTTCGCCAAGGCCTTTGGCCGTTACTCAGACTTCTCTGAGAAGCCCTCCGACTTCTTGACCCTCCTCGTTGAGCAGGTGATGTTCTTCGATGTGCAGGTGGAAGAGAAGTCCCGGGCGTTGGCCACCAAGCGAGCCCAAGAGCAAGGGAAGACCCTTGACTGGGAAGCGAAGCCTCGCACCCAAGCCGCTCGTGAAGCCTTCTCCGCGCTCCACAAGGCCAAGATGGACATTATCTACGGCGAGAAGGGTGAGGCTGGTCGTCAGGGTGGCTTGGCCAAAACAAAGACCCAGAGTCGTCAAGAGGCCCTCGGCTACGTCAACAGCCAGCTCCTGCCCCCTGCTGGGACTTCGAAAACCCCGATGGCTGCCCATGCGGGTAAGGTCCTTTTTGCGGTCCTTCGTGACCAGGTGATGTTGCCCCTGTCCACGTTCCTCCCCGTCATCTTGGAAACGGGTGGTATCTCCTCGCAGAAGAAGGATACCATCGATGCCCTCATGTGGGCCTTCTCCGAGATGCTCTTCGATTCCACCCACGTTGGGGATAACGGAGAGGTCATCTGGATTCGACCCAAGCCTGTTGCACCCGCGTCCACCAAAGCCGCCTCCCCCTACAAGAAGGCCGAAGTCAAGGGCTATCCGAGCCTCTGGGCCACGATGCGTCCCTACCACGCCTGGAACAAGGGCGAGTTTATGGCTTATCCGGTCTTGAACTTCTACACCGATTGGGCCAAGAGCCTCCGTCGTGCTGACGGCGATGGTGAAGAAGAGACCTTCGACCTCCGTTCATTCGCCAACGTCAAGCTGTATGACAGCGAAGACGGCGGCGAGGGTGAGCAGCAGGACGACCGCCCATTGACTGTCCGGACAAACTCGGCTCTTGGGAAGGCCCTGTTCACCATTGGCTTGTACATGATGTTCCACTCGGGACAGAACTACGAATCGAGCCTTGGGGGCAACGGTCGCATCGAGGGCGGCAATCGTCTCTTCTACCGTCAACAGAACGGGCCTGACCCGATGCGGAATGAAGATGGAAGCCTTCGGATGACCTTCCCTGAGGGGACTCGTCCAGGCATCAATGGCGGTCCGAAACAGACCTCCTTCGAGGACGTGAAGGCCAATCCGGCTGCAATCCTCTTTGGAGCCCGGAACTCGAACGAGAAGCTCTTCCCCTTCAATCCCGAAGTGGTGATGAAGCTCGGCGGCATGGTCCGTGACGTTCTCCAGGCCCTCTGTACCTCCTTCGAGGACGAGGACTCCAACGAGAACACGACCTATAGCCCCTTGGAGTTCCCCTCGCCGAACGCTCTTCCCGCGATGGTCGAGAAAGACCGCCGGGAACTCATCACTCGTCGCCTCGGCATCTACGTCTCCGAGTACAACGACGAGGGCGAGCGCATCCTCGAGCGGGCTGGCACCTTCGGGCCCTGGAAGATGTTCTTCGACGCCACCCCCTCCGCGACAAACGCCAAAGGCCGCCTCCAGGCCCGCGTGGTCGAGAAGTGGGCTGGGAATATCGAGAAGGCCCTCGGTGGGTCCTCGGGCCGTAGTCGATTCAATGCCCAGGGTGCGACCACCCTCGAGTTCCCCCTGGACAAGGGCAAAAAGGCGCTTGAACACGTCAACGCCCTGACCTTCTCGAACGATGCCACCCCCGTGACGGCGCTGGTCCAACTCCAGGCCCAAGTTGCGGAGCAAACGAAGGGCCTCCGTGAAGGTCTCGAGGAAGCGGAACTCCGCCAGGCCGTCGAGATGTACGCCAAGTCCCACCTCTGGGAAGTGGCCTTGACTCTGCCCTCGAACGTGGAGAAGCAGTTGGAGACAACCCGTCTGACCGCTGCTGGCAAAAAGGCGCTCCCCTCGTGGCGTCACTCCGCCGAAGAGTCCCTTATGGGCGTTCTCAAATCGAACCCGGCAGAGATGGCCCTTTTTGGCCTTCTTGGCTCTGTCACGATGGAAGTTGTGGCCACGAAGCTCGCTCGGGAAGCAAAGAACCTCCAGGCCGTCGAGGCGAAGCTTGGCCCAACCGAGCAGGCCATGATGGCCCTCCTCGTTGACCTTCCGAACCGCATCTTCGCTGATGCGAACCAGGCGAACATCGGCCTCGGGAAGGTTGCTGGTCTTCAGGCTCTCCTCTCCCTCGGAACCTTCACCACCAAGTTCGGCCTGAAGCAGTACACCGGGGTCCGTTCGGAGTTTGGCGCGGTTGCCTCCCTCTACCTTGCGAAGCTCCTCGATGAGGCTATCGCCAAGGCTCCAGAGAAGGTCCCGTCCGACCACCTTAAAGGCATCCTGGCCTCCTCCCCCACCTTGAAGTACTTCCGTCGCGTGTGGGGCGTTGTTGAGGTCGAAGCGGCCCTTCTTTCGGAGTATGTGGTAGACCAAGAGAAAGTGGCGCAAGAACCCTCGACCCTCTACTGCATGGACATCAATGCCATCCCCGAGGTCGGGAGCCGTATGGGGAACCGGAACCTTCTTCAGGACCCCTCTGATGCGGCCTGGGGCTTTGTCCAGCTCGTCGAGCGGCTCAATGACCCCAAAGAGCGGGCAACGACCCTTTCGCTTGCTATGGCGAAAGCAGCCCGGAACTCGTTCAAAGAGATGACCAAGGAACTCTCCAAAGAGAACCTTCGTCGGCTCTACGAGTTCTCGATGTACCGCTTCCCTGCCCCTGGTAAAGCGGCTTCTTCCTCTGCTGACAACTTCCGCCACTCCGCAGAATTGTTGGCCCTCCACAAGGCCCTGCTCGAGGCCAAGGCGGTGGCTACCCCGGTCAACGTCTTCCAGGTCGTTGTGCCTCAACAAGGGCAACCGAAGTTCCAGGTCGTGAAGAAGGAACTCTCGCAGTTGGCCTACGAGCATTACATCAACGCTCGGACCAACCGTGGCCGCTCCGATGGCCTCTTGATGGCGGTCATCTCCGAGAACTTCTCCAAGGCTGTCTCCTGCGTCGAGGGCATCTACGGCATCGGCATCGTCCTTGAGAGCCCTGAGAAACTCGGCCTCTTCAATGGAGACATCCTTGGCCACATCCCGAAGCCCGACAATACCGGGATGTTCGTTCCCCTGAAGCTCGGTCGTGGCGAAGAAGGTGGCTACATCGAGCGAGTGTCCTTCTCCTCCGCAAAGAACGATGACACGAGATACACCCTCGCCAAAGAGATGGCCTTCGGGGTCCCTGTCTCCGTGTACGTCGACAAGGACGGGAACGGCAACTTCTCTGAGGAGTTCGTCGGCTGGCTCGTTGGCTCGAACCGCCTTCCCGCGATGGCTGGTTGCGGCTATGTCGTCATGGACGTTTCGAACCTCTATGACGCGGCCAACCCCCTCGACGGGCTCCACCTGTACGACTCCGCCAAGGGAGACCGTATCGAGTCCGGAACCCGCTTCTCCCCCTGGGCTGCGCCCATTGGGTCGAAAGAGAACGGCGCTACTGTGGGTTCGGTCCTGGCCTCCTCGAAACGTTGGCTCGTCGACGCTCATGACGCTTCCGCCGGGAATGGTAAAGGTGCAACCTCCGCTCCCCGCTTCTTGGCCGTGGCTGAAGACTTCGTCCCGGGTCTCGTCGAGGAGTTCGTTTTCGATGCTGGCATCCTTGCTCAAGGCCTCTATGCCGACGAAGCCTCCGACCTGGTCGATGCCGATGGGAATCCCACGATGACCAAGGAAGCCTACGTCAAGGCCGTCGTCGTCGATTACCTCGGACAGGCTGGGTTCTCCATCAAGGACTTCTATCCGGAAGAGGCCAATCGTTTCGACATCATCGCCACCTTCGAGGCCGTCAACGAGGAAGCTCTGGAGTTCATGAACCCCTTCCACGTTGCCGCAATCAAGGCCTTGTTCCCTAAAGTTCTCAACTTCCGGGTGACCTCCAACCGCAAAGGCCTCCTCCGGGCGAACCTCATCTCCGACGAAGGGCTCAAGGCCCTCGTCGAGAAGAAAGAGGAAGAAGCCAAGGAAGCCCAAGAAGAGGCCGCTCTTTCACAAAACGGAGCCAACAACAATGGCTAAATTGATTTACAAGAACCTCTCCATCGAAGTGGCTGACAAAGACAAAGGCGTCGAACTGCTCAAGGCCCTCAAGGCCCTAGTTCCCGGCGCCAATGGCGCAATGAAGGACAACGGCGAGACCATCGCCGTGTCCGCGATGGGTTCTACGAACAAGAAGGTCGAGGCGTGGTTCCAGACTCAGCTCGGAATCACTCCCTCGGCCCCTGCCCCTGCCACTGTGGCCACTCCTTCCACCGTCCCTGCGACCCCCGTCCCTGCGACCCCTGCCGTGGCTCCTGCCGTGGCCGTTCCCGTCGCCCCTCCCCCCGCCGCCTCGTCCTTTGGTGGTCTCAGCAGCATCTTTGGCAGGGTGAAGGCTCTTCCTCAGGTCGAAGAGACCTGGTCCGATGACGAGGCTGAAGAGGCTGTTCCTGTGGCCGTTCCTCCTCCTGCCCCCGTCCTTCCGGCGGTAGTGGTCTCGGCTCTTCCGGCCTCGACCCCCGCAGTGCAACCTCCTCCGCCCCCTGCTCCCTCTGCCCCTGCCCAGGTCATTGCCCAGACCTCGACCAAGGCGGAAGCCCCGGTGGTGAAAGCCCTGCGAGAAGCCGTCAAGCCTATCGAGCAGGCCCCCCTCGCCGCCGATAACCATCCGCAGACCGCCAAGCTCCTTCGCGAGAAGGTCCAACAGACCGTCACTGGGTCGGTTCCGTTCGACTCCGCGATGACTGTGAAGGAAATCGCGGCAGTCACCGTAGATGGAAGCAAGTTCTTCGAGTTCGCGACCAAGGCCAGTCTCCTTGCGACCCTTAACGAGCAGGT
>JACCDG011121746.1_pt1 | contig 12912 bp, 11 predicted proteins | sample 7442471 | NCBI WGS metagenome assembly JACCDG01 (sample SAMN15323444, study PRJNA562643) | freshwater metagenome | isolation source: river surface water | place: USA:Blue River Watershed | collected 2017-08-17 | reverse complement strand
CCGGGCGATCAGCCGGGGCGGGATTTTCAGCATCAGGGCCGGGTGGATATCCAGTTGTTACGCCTGTTGTTGCCGCTGAAGCCCTTCCATTACTACATCTGCGGCCCCGGCCCGATGATGCAGAGTATGGTGGCCGCGCTGGAGGATTGGGGCGTGAGTGACAGCCAGATCCATTACGAGGCATTTGGCCCGGCATCGATCAAACGCCGTGGCGTGGCACAGCCGGAAACAGCAGCGGCGGAACCCGTCGCCACGGGCGAGGCAATCCTCATCAACTTCGCCCGTTCCGGCAAACAGCTGGCCTGGCAGGCATCGGCCGGCAGCCTGCTGGATTTTGCCGAGGCCAACGGCATCGTCGTCGATTCCGGCTGCCGTGCCGGTGGCTGCGGCAGTTGCCAGACAACCATACGCAGCGGCGAAGTGACATATCGGCAGACACCGGATTTTGATCCGGAACCGGGCAATTGCCTGTTGTGTGTCTGCACCCCTAAAACCAGCCTGACGCTGGAGGCCTGAGCATGAGCACTCTCTGGCGGCAACAAATATTGCCCTTCGCCCTCACCCTCGGCCTGCTGGCTGCCGCCACGCTGGCCGGCGACTTTCTGCTGCACCGTTTGAATCTGGTGTGGGTCGGGCGTTATCTGGGTATTCCCGGCATTCTGCTGATCATCGCCTCGCTCACCTATTCGCTGCGCAAGCGTAAATACATCAGCGCCGGCAACACCCGCAGCCTGCTCAACTGGCATGAATTTGGTGCCTGGCTGGGATCGTTGCTGGTGTTGATCCACGCCGGCGTGCATTTCAACACCATCCTGCCGTGGCTGGCGACCATCGCCATGAGCGTCAATGTCGTCAGCGGCATGGTCGGCAAGATTTTGCTGGAACGCTCACGCAGCCATGTGCAGAGCCAGCGTGAGTCTTACCAGCTGCGCGGCCTGTCGAAATCGGAAGTGGAACAGGCGGTGTACTGGGATTCAGTGACGCTCGGCGCAATGGCGCAGTGGCGCAAGGTACATATCCCGATTTTCATCGTGTTTGCAGTGTTGACGCTGGGGCATATCGTCAGCATTTTTTTGTTCTGGGGCTGGGTATGAAACCGATTGTAAAGCTGGTATTGGCGGTCAACCTGATTGTGCTGACCGTGCTGGTATTTGTGTTTCCCAACCTCACTGTCAGCCCCGGCAAGCTGATCCCCGGCCACCAGCAACTGGAAAGCGACTGTTTTGCCTGCCATGCGCCGCTGCAGGGCACCAGCGCCGAGCGCTGCATCAGCTGCCACAAGCCGGATGACATCGGTGTGCTCAACACCAAGGGCAAGCCTGTCGTCAAACCGCTGAGCAAAACGCCGTTCCATCAAAAATTGCAAAGCCAGGACTGCATCGCCTGCCACAGCGACCATGCCGGGGTGAAGCGTTATCGCCAGCAGGGGCACTTCAAGCACGCTTTGCTGCAAACGGCCACCCGTGAACAGTGCCAGGGATGCCATGAGTCGCCGAAAGATGCGTTGCACAAACAGATCAGCGGCAATTGCTCGCAATGCCACAGCCAGGAGAAATGGACCCCGGCTACCTTCGAGCATGATCGCTATTTTGAACTCGACCGCGACCACAACGCCGAATGTTTGACCTGCCACGTGCGCAACGACTACAGCCGCTACACCTGCTACGGCTGCCACGAGCACACGCCCAATAACATCCGCCGCGAGCATATCGAGGAAGGCATCCGCAAGTTCGACAACTGCGTGGAATGCCACCGCAATGCCGATGAACACGATATTCGCGGGCCGCTGGGTGATGGCAATGGCGAGCAAAGCCAAAAACGCGAGCGGCGCCGTGAACACCGTGACGATGATTGACGACGGGCGGTTACAATCGCGGCTACGCAGATCCGGAGAGCCAACATGTCGTCAAACAAACAGCCCGTAGCGCTGGCCAAGGCCTATCGCCTGCTCAACCACGGCCCGGTCACGCTGGTCTCCAGTGCGGCCAGCGGCCAGCGCAATGTGATGGCCGCATCCTGGGTCATGCCGCTGGATTTTGATCCGCCCAAAGTGGCGGTAGTCATCGACCGCAACACGCTGACCCGCGAGCTGATAGAAGCCAGTGGCGAGTTTGCGCTGAACATCCCGTGCCGCAGCTTTGCCAGCCAGACCTTGGCCGCGGGCTCGATCAGCGGCCGCGAACACGACAAGTTTGCCGAGCTGAATCTGCTCACCCACGCCGCCAGCCAGATCAGCGCGCCGCTGCTGGATGGCTGCATCGCCTGGCTCGAATGCCGCATTCTCGACGAACCGCAGGTGCAACAGCGTTATGACCTTTTTCTGGCCGAAGTGGTGGCCGCCTGGGCGCTGCCGGAGGTGTTTGGTAATGGCCACTGGCAAGACACTCCAGCCGGGAAACGCACCATTCACTATCAGGCCGGCGGGGCGTTTTTCAGCACAGGCGAATCGTTCAGCGTGAGCAGCGACGACTGCAGGCAATAGGAAAACACGCTGGATAGTTGCGGCAAATGGCGCTAGAAATAGAGTGGAACCTCTACCACCATAGGCATCATGAAACCCCGTTGTACAGGCATGCTGTTATTACTGCCACATGTCGCACTGGCCGAAGTCACGGTTGATAACGACCTGCTGCAGGCCTTTGGTGAGCAACCCACCATCAGCATCGCCACCGGGCAACGCCAGTTGCTGAGCCGGGCGCCGGCGGTGGCCAGCGTGATCACAGCCGACGATATCGCCCGCAATGGTGCATCCAGCCTTGATGAAATCCTGCAATGGGTGCCGGGACTGTATGTGGCACGCGGCCAGCAGGCCGATGTGTCGTATGTCATTCGCGGCATCAACCATAACCGCTACAACCCGCAAGTGCTGATGATGTACAACGGCGTTGCGCAGATCAGCCCCTATCTTGGCAATCGGGGCGACATGCAGGGCACGCTGCCCGTCGACAACATCCAGCGCATCGAAATCATTCGTGGCCCCGGCTCGGCGTTATATGGCGCCGATGCATTTTCCGGCGTGATCAACATCATTACCAAAAATGCAGCGGACCTCGACGGCACGCTGGCGGGCGGGCGCATTGAATCCTATGGCGGTGCGGATGTCTGGCTGCAGCATGGCGGCCAGCTTGGCCCGGTGAGTGTTGCTGCATATCTGCGCATGGCCCGCACCGATGGCCCGGACGAAATCATCCGGGCTGATCAGCAAACCCGGCTGGATCAGTCCAGCGGCAGCCAGACATCGCTGGCACCGGGGCCGATGACACATCCGGAACGCCAGCTGCAGGGGCAACTGGACCTGCAGTTGCAGGATTGGCGATGGCGGCTGGGATATCGCCAGAACTATCACCAGAAAATCAATCTGGGCATCAACGAAGTGCTCGACCCCGATGCAGATATCGCCGCCACCCAGTTCAACAGCGATCTCAACTGGCTCAACCGCAGCCTGCTGCCAGGCGCCGAATTGAGCATGGGGCTGCAATACAGCCAGCGGCGGGTCAACACCAATCCGCTGCATCTGCTGCAGAATGGCTACAGCGTTTATCCACAAGGGATGCTGGTGAGTGCCAACCGCAACGAGCAGGTTTACGGCATTGATGCGGGCGTGCTGCTGGAATCCTGGCAACGACACCGGCTTACGCTGGGCGCGGGCTTCCAGCACGAGGCCATCAGCGATTATGAATCGGAAAGAAATTTCCGCTTTGTCTACATTCCCGGTCGCGGTTATGCGCCGCTGCCCACGGGTGCGCTGCAGGCAGCCGGTGCCGGCACCACCATGGGCACCCACGCGCGCAATTTGCGCTTCATCTACGCCCAGGATGAATGGCAACTGGCCAACGACTGGCAACTCACCGCAGGGCTGCGCCACGATCACTATGCCGACTTTGGCGGCACCACCAACCCGCGTGCTGCACTGGTATGGGAGGCCGCCTACAATCTCACCGGCAAATTACTCTATGGCAGGGCATTCCGCGCGCCGTCATTTCTCGAGCTCTACGCAGTCAACAACCCGGTAGCAAACGGCAACCCCGGCTTGCAGCCGGAAACCATCGACACCACCGAGCTGGCCATCAGCTGGCAACCGGCACACAACTGGCGAATCAACGGCAATCTGTTCCGCTACCGGATCAACGACATGATCCGCTTTGTCACCAACGCCGACCCCAGCACCGGCAAAACGGCACAGAACAGCGGCAAGCAGAACGGCCACGGGCTGGAGCTGGAAAGCAGCTGGCAACAATCAGGCCGGCTGAAATTCTCCGGCAACTACGCCTGGCAACAGGCAACAGAATCACAGAGCAATCAGACCCCGGCCGATGCACCGCGGCACCTGCTGCGGCTGCTGGCCGACTGGCGCGCACGGGAAGGCTGGCAGGTGCAGGCCGGTGCCAATCTGGTTGCCGGGCGCGAACGGGCGGTGGACGACGGACGTGCTGCGCCCGCCAATTATGCAACGCTGGATCTGACACTGCAGCGCCCCGCCAGCAGCCGGCAAATCGGCATCGCGCTGAAACTGCGCAATCTGTTCGACAAACAGGCTTACGACCCGACACCGGCACCGGGCAACATCCCCGACGACTACCCGCTGCCGGGGCGCAGCTACATGCTGCAATTGCATTACTGGCTGTAAGCCGGCGTTGCGGCAGCAACCCAGACAACGCCACTTACCAGCTCTTTCACCAGAGCTACGCGCGCGCCATTATCGGCTTCGACGTAATAGAAATCGCCGGTGTGGTAAAGCAGCCTGACCGTTACCAGGCGATTCTCTTCGGGTTTGGGTGCGGCGGTATCGGCTTTGTGCAGCAACATCGGCGGGATTTTTTCTGCGGCCATCAGCAACTGCACCTGTTGCTGCTTTCCGCCTCCCCATTGTTGTGGCACAAGTGGATACAGCCAAAAGATATAGGCAGCAACTGCGCCGAGCAGGCCCGCCACCAGCAGGCTGACACCAAACAGCCTGGCGCCATGGCGCAGGACTGCCGCGAGCGCATTGATTTTCTGCAGGAACTTGCCGGCAAACTCGCGCGCTCTGGCATCCTGCAACATCAATTGCCGGGCCTGTTGTTCGTAGGGTTTGATGATCAGCCTGATCAACCATTCGGTTGGTGCCGGCAGGATGAAGGTCACCACCCCCATCAGCGCGGTATAGAGATTCCAGAAATCGGTATAGACATCCTGATTTTCCGCTACTTGCGGATCACGATATTGCTGCATGGCCAGGCGCACCCGCTGGATATTGCCGGCAATTTCCTGCTGCAACCAGTGCCAGATGCACCGCAACAGCAAACCGGCGGCGGTCAGCGGCAGTCCAACCAGCACATAAACCGGCTCCAGCAGTGTCAACACCGGCAAACCCAAACGCCGGAGTGAACAAACACGGTGAGAAAGCCCAGCCCGTAGGTGAGCGATACCAGCGTCAGCAGTGACTCTACCCATTGGCGGGTAGCGTCACCACTGCTGGCAGGTGCGGCTGGCGGCGCTTTCTGCTCCACCAGCAGCACCCTTTGGCCGACACGACGATGAGCGCGCATGGCCGGTGCTCTCTGCCTGCGTTATTGCGTGTTGCTTGCCAGTGTTGGCTTGGGCGCCAGTTTCTCCGCCTCTGGCCAGCCACCACCCAAGGCCTTGTACAGGCTGATCACACGCACGAAGTTGTCGTTCTGGGTGCGGGTAAAGTCGAGCTCGGCGTTGAACAGGCTGCGCTCGGCATCCAGCACCTCCAGATAACTCGAATAACCGCCTTCGTAACGCATGCGCGCAAACCTGGCGTAACTGCGCAAGGCAGTCACCTGCTTCTGCTGCGCATCGATCTTGTCGCGGCCTTTATAGCTGTTGACCAGACCGTCTTCAACTTCCTTGAAGGCGTTCTGCACGGTTTGCTGATAACTCAGCAAGGCCGCCTGTTGCTGTGCCTTGGCCACGTCTACCTGGCCACTGATGGCACCGGCGGTGAAGATCGGCGCGGTCAGCGAGGCGCCGACGTTCCATACCGATGCCGGATTACTCATCAGATTATTGAGCGAGGTGCTGGCTACGCCACCGCTGCCGGTCAGGCTCAGCGTCGGGAAGTACAAGGCCTTGGCTGCGCCGATACGGGCATTGGCCGCCACCAGCGTCTGCTCGGCCGCCAGCACGTCAGGGCGACGTTCCAGCAATTGCGACGGCAGACCGGCCGGCACGGCAGGCACGGCCAGCGCATCGATGCTCTTGCCACGTGTGATCGGCCCCGGATTGCGGCCCAGCAACAGCGACAAGGCATGTTCCTGCAATGCCACCTGGCGTTCGTATTCCGGCACCGCCGCTTGCGCGGTGGCGGCTTCCGATTGTGCCTGGTTCAGCTCGATGGCAGAAATCACGCCGCCCTTGAAGCGTTTTTCAAACAGCGTCAGCGCATCCAGCCGACTCTTGGCGGTGGCACGGCTGATTTCCAGCTGCTTGTCGAGGGCACGCAGCGACACATAACCGCTAGCCACCGAGGAGGCAACGCCCAGCGCGGCGGCACGGCGCCCTTCTTCACTGGCGGCCAGTTCGGCCTGCGCGGCTTCGCTCAGGCGACGAATCCGGCCAAACAGATCCAGCTCCCAGCTGACAAAACCCAGCGCCTGCACGCTGTTGAACGGATTGTTGGCCGGCGCCGGGCTGTTGGTGCGCTCGGATGCCTTGTTGCGGCTGCCATCCAGCCCCACGCCGATTTGCGGGAAATATTGCGAGCGGGTTACGCCCAGCTGGCCGTAGTAAGCATCAACCCGCGCTGCAGCGGCGCGCAGGTCGAGATTCTGCTGCAGACCTTCGTTTACCAGCTGGTTCAGCGCCGGGTCTTGCAGTTGCTGCCACCAGGCACCATTGGCAAGATCGGCAGCCGATTGCTGGCTGCTGCGATAGCCGGCTGGCGTATCCAGCGCCGGGCGCTGGTAGTCGGGGCCCACGCTGCATGCAGCCAGCGACGCCAGCATCAAGCTCAGAATTGTGCGTTTCATGCCTGTTCCTCCTTGTGGTCGGCATGGCCGGCGTCGGGCGCTTTCTTGCCGCGCGAGGAGAAGCTCTCCAGCGCCCAGTAGAACATCGGGATGAAGAAAATTGCAATCACGGTGGCGCCCAGCATGCCGCCAATCACGCCGTTACCGAGCGAATGGCGGCTGGCAGCCGATGCGCCGGTGGCAGTGGCAAGCGGAATACAACCGAGAATAAACGCCAGCGAAGTCATCACGATTGGCCGCAGGCGCAGCTCGGCGGCCTTGATCGCGGCGTCGTACGGCGACAGGCCTTCCTTGTGGCGGATTTCCACGGCGAATTCGAAAATCAGGATCGCGTTTTTCGCCGCCAGTGCAATCAGTACCGTCAGGCCGATCTGGAAATACACATCGTTTTCAGAGCCCAGTGCCATGATCGCGGCAATCGCGCCAAACAGCGCAAACGGCACCGCCATCAGCACCCCCAGCGGCAGTGACCACTTCTCGTATTGCGCCGCCAGGATCAGGAACACCATCACCAGCGCAAACGCGAACACCACCGCAGCGGTCGAGCCAGCCTGTTTCTCCTCGTAAGCCTGGCCGCTCCACTCGTAGGCAAAATCGGACGGCATCACTTCTTTTGCCACCTCTTCGATTGCGGCAATCGCCTGGCCCGAGCTGTAGCCCGGCGCAGCATCACCGGTGATCTTGGCAGCCCGGAAGTTGTTGAAACGCGTCACCACATCGGCTCCGGCCACATAACGCATGGTGGTCACCGCCTTGATCGGCACCATCTTGCCGGCCTTGTTGCGCACATACAGCGTTTCCATGTCTTCGGGCTTGGTGCGATAGTTCGGCTCTGCCTGCAGGATCACCTGGAACAGTCGGCTGTTTTTCGGAAACTGGCTGACATACAGCGAGCCAAACATGGTCTGCAGCGCAGAATACACGTCCTGCACCGCCACACCCTGGGTTTCGGCGCGTTCCCGATCCACATCCACCAGCAACTGCCGCGAGCGGGTGTTGATCAGGGAGTTGACGCCTGCCAGCTCTGGCCGCGTTTTGGCCTTGGCGACGATGGCGCGCGTCACTTCCTCCATTTTCTGCAGGTTGGCATCACCGGTACTCTGCAGCCAGAATTCGAAGCCGCCGGTGGTACCCAGGCCCGGAATCGACGGCGGATTCAGCGGCACCACCACACCTTCGGTGTATTTGGAGAAATGTGCACGGGCTTCGTTGATCACCGTGTCGGCACCACGACCGACGCGTTCCGGGAACTCTTTCAGCGACACGAACAAGACACTGGCGTTGGACTTGATCTGGCCATCGACCAGGCTATAACCGCCGACCTCGGCCACCGAATGCACCGCCGGGTCTTTCGCCAGATAGTCACGCGCCTTGCCACTCAGCGCCTCGGTACGATCCAGACTGGCCGCATCGGGCATGATCACCGCGCCGAACAGGTAGCCCTGATCTTCCACCGGCAGGAATGACGATGGCACTTTCTTGAACATGCCCATGGTCAGCACCAGCATGCCGCCAATCAGCAATACCGCCAGAAACGAACGGCGAATCACCATCTTCGACACATTGCCGTAACCACGGGTCAGGCGATCAAATGTCTGGTTGAACCACTTGAAGAAACCTTTCTTCTCGTGATGCCCCGGTTTCAGCAGGATCGCCGACAAGGCCGGCGACAGCGTCAACGCCACCACCCCCGACAACACCACCGATACGGCGATGGTCAGTGCGAACTGTTTATACAACTGGCCGGTAATGCCCGACAGGAACGCCACCGGGATGAACACTGCGCACAGCACCAGCACAATCGCCACCACCGGGCCGCTTACCTCGTCCATGGCGCGTTTCGCCGCATCTTTTGGCGACAGCTTGAACTCGCTCATGTTCCGCTCGACGTTTTCCACCACCACAATCGCATCGTCGACGACGATACCAATGGCCAGAATCATCGCAAACATGGTGAGCATATTGATCGAGAAGCCAAACGCCGTCATGGCGATGAAGGCGCCAATGATCGACACCGGCACCGCAATGATCGGCACCAGCGTGGCGCGGAAACTCTGCAGGAACAGGTACACCACGATCACCACCAGAATCACCGCCTCGAAGAAGGTGTGCACCACCGAATCGATCGAATCCTTGACGAAAGACGTGGTATCCAGCGCAATCGAATAATCCAGACCGGCCGGGAAGCTTTTCTTCATTTTCGCCAGTGTTGCCAGCACCTGCTTCTGCACCTCCAGCGCGTTGGCGCCGGATTGCTGGTAGATGGCGATCATGGTTGCCGGCTTGCCGTTATAACGGCCGCGTACCGAATAATCTTTCTGCCCCAGTTCGGCGTGGCCGATATCCTTGACGCGCACAATCGAGGCATTGCCGCTCTTGGCACGCAGGATGATGTTGTCAAAATCCTTGGCCTCGGTCATGCGGCCCTTGGTGGCCACCGGAAAAGTCAGCTCCACCATGCCGTTGGTGGGTGATTTGCCGATACTGCCGGCAGAAAACTGCTGATTCTGCGCCGCCACCGCCTGCTGCACATCACCCACGGTGATACCCAGGCTGGCCATGCGATCCGGCTTGAGCCAGATACGCATCGCGTAATCAGGAATCCCCATGATCTGCGCCTGGTTGGCACCGGGAATACGCTTGATTGCGTCCAGCACATACATATTCGCGTAGTTGGCAACGTAGGTTGCATCGAAGCTGTTGTCCGGCGAATACATCGCCACCACGATCATGAACGCGCTGGAGCGCTTCTGCACCGACACACCCTGTGCCTGCACCGCATCCGGCAGCAAAGGCATCGCCAGGTTCACGCGGTTCTGCACATCCACCTGCGCCAGCGACGGGTCAGTGCCGATATTGAAAAACGACGTCAGCGTCAGGTTACCGGTCGAGGAACTGGTCGAATACATATACATCATGTTGTCGGCACCGTTCACCTGCTGTTCGATCGGTGCGGCGACGTTTTGCGCCACCACTTCCGAGCTGGCGCCTGGATAGGTTGCGCTGACGGTAATGGTCGGCGGCGCGATATCCGGAAACTGTGCAATCGGCAGATTGAGCATCGCCACCAGACCGGCGATGACAATCACAATCGAGATCACCGACGAAAAAATCGGGCGATCAATAAAGAAATGGGAAAATTTCATGGTTTATCTCAGCCCCGGCTCGCCAGCACCAGTTCAACCCGGCGCGCTTCTTCACGCTGCTCACCCCCCGAGATACCTGCAGGCTGGCGCAATTCGATCTGCGCCTCGCTGACACCCGCCACCAACAGCGCGCTTTTTACCGCTTTGGCACGTTCTTCGGCCAGCCGCTGATTACGCCCGGCATCACCCTTGCGGTCAGCATAACCGCTGATGGCCACCTTCTGCTCTGCCGATGACAGCAAGCGGGCCGCCACATTGGCCACCATCTGCGCACCATCGGTGCTGATTACGGTGCTGTTCTTTTCAAAGTACACCTTGCCCATCAGCTCACCCGCATTGAGTGCCACCGGGGTGGTGGCAGCCGATGCAGTGGCGGCTGGCGCGGCCGGTTTTTCCGCTGCTGCAGGCACCGCAGCAGCAGCATCAGCCTCTGGCTTGGCCTCACCCACTACTTTCACCGGTGCTCCCGGTGCCAGTTTCACCGTGCCGTCAACGATGACCTTCTCTCCCGCGCGCAGGCCGTTACTGATCAGCCAGGATTGGCCCAGCCATTCACCGGTCTGCACCATGCGTGGCTCGGCCTTGCCTTCTTTGCCCAGCACCCAGACAAACTCGCCACGGGGGCCTTGCTGCAGGGCACGCTGCGGCACCACAAAGCTGCCCGGACGGGTGGCACCCAGCATGTTCACCCGCACAAACTGGCCCGGACGCAATGCACCCTGCGGATTGGCCACTTCGGCCCGCACCAGGAAGGTACCGGTATCTTCACTGAACGAGGCATCGGAGAATGTCAGACGACCACGTTGCGGATAAACCGAACCGTCGGCAAGCAACACCTCGACTTCCCATTTATCGTCGCTCGGCGCACTCAGCTTTTTGCTGGCAATTTGCTCCTTGAAACGCAATGCCTCGTTTTCCGACAGGCTGAAATTGACGCGCATCGGGTCAAGCTTGGCAACATAGGTCAGCAAACTGTTCTGCGGATCAACATAAGTGCCTTCCTGCAGCTTGGCAAACGACGAGAGTCCGCTGACAGGAGAAGTGATGGTGCAATAACCGAGATTCAGTTCCGCATTGACGACGTTGGCCTTGGCCGCTTCAACGGCCGCCGAGGCTGCCTGCTCCTGGCCGGTGGCATCGTCCAGGTCTTTTTGCGACAGCGCGTTTTCCTTGGCCAGCGGTTTCACCCGTGCCAGATTCTGTTTGGCTACCAGTAAACGGGCCTGCTGTTGCGCCAGCTCGGCCCTGGCTGCCTGCAATTGTGCCTGGAAAGGCTTTTTGTCGATTTCAAACAACACCTGCCCGGCCTTGACTGACGTACCTTCCTGATACACCCGACGTTCAAGAAAACCCGACACCCGTGCACGGATTTCTACCTGCTGCGAGCTCTCGGTCTGCCCCACAAACTGGAAACGTGCCGGTGCAGCGGTTGGCTGCATGGTCATCACGGTCACCTCAACCGCAGACGGCCCCTTGGCCGGCGGTTTTTCGCTGGAGCAGGCCGCCAGCAACGACAATGCCGACAGCCCCAGCAACAGGTGGGTTCGCTTCATATTGCACTCCCTCAGAGTGCATGCGGATTATTTTTTGGCTCGGGCAGCAACATGCCCGGAGAATAAGCATAACAATACTATATTACACACTGTTTTGTCGTACTGACTGGCCGGAAAACCGCGCCAGAAGCCAATCAGAGAAACCTTATATTCCATTGTCACGGCACGGAGCAACACTTGATGAAGCACTGGTTCATCATCCCGGCAGCACTGCTGGCATTCAGCGCTCAAGCCGCAGACACAGCGCTTGATGCGCTGTTTGCCCGGCACCATGCCAACGGCACGCTGATCATCAGCACGCTGGATGGCAGCCAGCACTGGCGCCACAACGATGCCCGCGCCGGCCTGCGCCTGCCGGTCGCATCAACCTTCAAAATCCTCAACACCCTGATCGGGCTGGAAAGCGGCGCCATCAGCGGCCAGGGCAGCGAATTCAAGTGGGATGGCAAGCAACACAACATTGCCGACTGGAACCGCGACCAGACACTGGACAGCGCCTTCAGGGTTTCGTGCGTCTGGTGTTATCAGCAACTGGCGTCCAGGGTGGGTGCAGACACCTACCGCCAATATCTGCAGCAGGCCGGGTATGGGTCGCTGCGCGAACCGTTTGAGCTCACCCGTTTCTGGCTGGACGGCTCGCTGCAGGTGAGCGCCGAAGAGCAGATTGCCCTGCTGCGCAAGCTCTACCGGCGCAGCCTGCCGTTCAGCACACGCAGCTACGATACGCTGCAAGAGGTGATGCTGGCGGAACAGCGAGAAGGCTACCGGCTGTATGCCAAAACCGGCTGGGCAAGCAGCCACCAGCCGGCTATCGGCTGGTATGTGGGGTATGTTGAAAAGGGCAAGGCGGTGTGGCTGTTTGCCAGCAACATCGACATCGACAATGCCAGCCAGCTGCCGCTGCGGCAGGCGCTGACACACGAGGCACTACGGCTGAAAGGCGTGTTGCCCCCTGCGGCGCAGCACACACATTGATGCAACTGCAAGCCGGAGCGGTTTACCTGATCGAACTGTGCAGCGGTGAGCAATGCCGCTGGAGGTTTCTGGGAGAAGATGCAGCCCAACGCTACTGGTGGCGCGATCTGGACAGCGGGCGGGAATTCGATGCAGCCGGGCTGATGTATGCCTGGCAGGTGGTGGCCGCATTGCCGGACGACGGCGACGGCACCACCCGCTGAAGCATGTCCGGCGGCTACGACTGGCCTGCCGGCGCCTCCGGCACCCGGCTGATCCACACCT
>JACCDG010833200.1_pt1 | contig 12912 bp, 12 predicted proteins | sample 7442471 | NCBI WGS metagenome assembly JACCDG01 (sample SAMN15323444, study PRJNA562643) | freshwater metagenome | isolation source: river surface water | place: USA:Blue River Watershed | collected 2017-08-17 | reverse complement strand
CTTATGAACCTCGTCGATCGTGCCAGCGGCCTTAGCCTGGCTCACGATCTCAGCCGTAGACTTGAGCGCGTCAGGGGTCTTGAGTGGGTTCTGGATCGGGCCGACCTCATAGACAACCCGCCCGATTCCGCGCAAAACGTTCTTAATCCCTCCCTGTGATGCAATACTTGCGCCAGCACCAATCCCCATAGCAGTGCCCGCAGCCGCAAGAGCTTTCAAGGGGAAGTTCGCCGCCGCGCCTAATCGCTGGTCAGATGTAGCGTCGCCTGCGGTGTTGAGAAGAACGTTCGCCTCCGCGCCAATGTCTACAGGAAGGCCAGCAACATCCTCAACTGACGACGTGAACACATTCCACATGCCAGCAAGCGCGCGGGATACCGGGTGCGCCTTGGGGTCATTCTGCACCCTGATCGCGGCGTCTTGGCCCAGAAACTTCCCGATCTTGGAAACGCCCTCATTCACATTCTGCAATGCAATATCTGTCGCCGTGGGAACTGGGTTTGCATCAGCCCACTTCTGTGGGTCGTTATCAGGCGATAACCGAATAAGGTTTTGCCAGTCTGTCTCCGTGAGCGACCTGCCGGATATACCTAGCGCGTTCTTGACTTGGGCGATTTCAGCCTTGCTCACTGAGCCGCTTCGCCTTCGTCCATAGACATCAGCCGACGAGAACGGGAGCGATGCAACGCGCTCTGCGATTCGCCCGATAGCTGCATCCTTAGTGCGCTGGATATTCTCTGGCGTCGGAGTCCAAGTCTCATCAACCCTGGCAGTGATCTTCTCGCCGGTGATAGGGTGGCGGAACCTAAAATACTTAACCTCTTGCTTTGCGCCTACGTCTATTCCGGTCTGTTTCTTGATCGCCTTCCGAGCGGTTTCCTTAGGCACGTTAAAAACCCGAGTAAACGCATCAAACTGATCGTTAGCTAGTTGGCGCGACTGAGTTGGTGCAATCGCTTGCTTTAGGGTCTTCTGCTTGGCCTTCTGCGCCGCTATCTCGGCGTCTCGGGCTTCCAGCTTTTGCAAGAAATCAGGCTTAGACATTAGTTTTCTTCGTAGATCGTTGCGCCGTTGCGCTTGGTGACTTTGACCTGGCCCGAAGGCTTAGGAACGGGCTTACCCGCCCTCTTTGGAGTCGGGGGCTTTGCGGTGCTTTGCCCTCCGATCTGGCCCGAGAACGGTTTCCCATTCTCAAGACCTGGAATCAGTGCCGGGCGCATAGGCATAGTCAAATCCATCACAGGCTTAGAGGTTTGCAACTTCTTTTCAATCTCAGCCTTCTTGCCGAGTAAGAACTTGATCGCCGATGAAATACCAGCCTTCTTAGCGTCGTCGGTCTCAATTCTGTGACGGACGTTCAGGCCTAGTATCTCTTGGTTAATGTCCTTGATGTCGTCCTGCAAGTCCTTGTATTCAGAGTCGTCCAGTTGGCCCTTGAGCATAGTCAGTTGTCGGCTATATGCCCTAGCTTGCAACTCAGCAGCTTTGCGCCGGTCTAGCCCACCTTGAGCAAGTCCAGCGATACGGACTCTGGCGTTAGCTTGAATGCGAGCTACGGCCTCACGGCCCTTAATGCCAGCTTTTTGAATTTCTAGCATTTCCTTGTCCTTTTCACGCCTCCAGTTAAAGGACTCGGTTTCAAATTGCCGCTTCCACTTCATATCCTCGATCTTTGCAAGTTGCTGCTGCTCGCTTGCCGTCACAATGTCTGTAGCGTTCTTTAGCGCGTCTTGCTGGTCCATGCCTTGGGCCACAAATGCCGCCTTATATTGCTCGATCTTGGCGGCAGGGCTTTTTGCGTCGGTCCGCTCGTTCAAGCCTGCTTGCTGGATTTTCAGTTTTTGAAGCTCATGAGCGCGCTTATCGGCCTCGTCCACTGAATCAAGCGCGTTGGCGTTGAGCGCGTTACCGATTCGCTGTGATTCACCACGCAATGCAGCCTCACGCCGCTGGGCCGACGCAACATCAGAGGAAAGCAACTCAGCCTCACGAGAGCGCATATTGGCCCGGTCTTTCCATGCCGATAGGTCGCTTGCATACTTTGCCTCAGCGTCACGCTGTGCAAGAGCCTGAACCGTGTTATTAACCTCGCCTGCCTGCCCAGTCAAAAGCCCTGCGAGCAAAGCCGCATTCTGGCCCATTGTAGGCTGAGGCCGGCCCATCTGCGGAGCAGGATCGCTTTGCATCACAATATCGCGTAGGCTGGCTGTCGCTCGCGCACCTTCCTCGCTGGCCTGCATCGCCTGGGACATGAGTTCACGCTCCTGGTTGCGCATCTCCGCCTCGATCTTTGCCCGTTTAGCCTGCCTGAGTTTTGCCCTAAACTTGTCGATCCCGGTTAGCTGGTCGTACCCGATGTTCTCAAAAGTGCCAGAAATCATACTTTTAGCTTTTTCCGGTAAGCGTCTTTAAGACTTGATAACTCGCCAAGGTTCGGGCCTGACAAACTGAGTGCGGACGGCAGGGAGTGCCCTGAATAGCCGTTAGCCTGCTCTTTTGCCGGTGCCTTGCCCTTAGTTTTGTTCATCAACGAATCCACGCCGTTTGAAAGCATGTCGATTGAGCCGGACAAGCTCTGCTGAGACGCCTTAGAATTAAGCTCTGCAATACCTTGAACCTCAGCGTTAAGAGCCGAGGGGCCGAGCATCCTAGCTGCGTTCATGGACATTTGCAATTTCTGTTGAGCAGCATTAGCCCTGCCTTCATAAATCTGCTGTGCAAGCGGTCTCAAGATGCCGTCCGCGTTTTGTTGCAACTGGATAGCGAAGTTGGTATCACCCGGCGCATAGCCGTTTGCCATACCTCGCGCCATTGTCGTGCGGTTAGCTATATCCAAAAGGCGGCTTGCGTCCTTGGTCGCGTACTGAGCGGCTTTCGTTTGCTCTGCAATGGGATCGAAAGCTAACGCCTGCTCAAGAATCCTCTTGTTGAGCGCGCTTTGCTCTGCGTTCGCCGCTGCCATTTGTCTTGCCGCTGGGCTTTTCTTTTTGCCGCCAAATAGCCCGGCGATGCCGCTTGCAACTTGCAATCCTGCTGTTATTGATCCGAGTAGGCTCACGTATTATTAACGCCACCGGCCCCATCGTACACAGCGTTGAAGCGTGTGACGTACTGCGCCGATGTCATTGCACAGACCGTGATCGTAGTTTGAACGCCACCGATGCCCATCAATCTATCATGAGAATAGAACGTCGCATCGCCCGCACGGTCGTAGGCATAAGCGTGTGTCCGACCTTCGCCGTCAAACTCCTCAACGATCACCCGGATTGATCCTTGCGCGGCTGGGGTCGAGGTGTCTTTGTTGTGAGCGTGAAGCGTGAGAGCCTTGAGCCTAGCTCGCCGCCCGTTCATGTCTGGCATAAATGTGTAACTGTAAGGAATCGAATAGCCGCTATCCGTGTTGTACGGGACTTTAGCAAGGTCTTTTCCAAGCCGGAATTGTATCCCCGATCTGGAAAATGCGACCATGCCCCATTGAGGATCAGGGACTAACCACTCAATCCCATCAAGCGGCGTCGTGCCTGGTGTTGGCGTCGTGTAAGTAAGGTTCCCGAACAATGAGCGGGCAGTTCCGTAAGTAACAACCTCGTCCTTTGTAGGGGTATCTAAGTAGCTACCAGCAACGCCATAAGTGCCACTGCTACCGCTTCCAGTTAGCACCATGCTCGCCGAGTATTCGCCATATTCCCATTCGCCAAGTCTGTTTCGCTTGAGGAAAAATCGCCCACGGACTACCCAAATTTCGCCGTCATGGCTGGCGACCGTAACGTCGTTCGGCGCGCCTTTTGCTAGAAGATGCTCATAAGTCTTCCGAACGGTCTCGGTGACCTCTACGACTCGCTCTGCTGATTCACCGATGAAACTGCGAGCCATGTCATAGAAATATAGCCCGTGAGTCGTTGCCGCTAGAACCCCGCCGTTGTGAGGACATGATGCCCCTGCGTTCATCGCGCCAAAAGAACCTGGTAGCCGCCTGAACGGGGTAGCAGAATAAGCCTCATCGCCGATCATCACGTAAACACCTTCGCTCCCGATAGCATAAAGGTTGTCCAGCCCATGAAGGTCAAGAACGGTATCGCTAATCGTGTTGCTCATGTAAAGAGTTCGCCCTACCGTTGGGTCATCTGTGACGACTGCGCCGCTTACAGACCTTCTCGTCGGGAGAACGTATCGGGTTGGGTCGCCCTGGTAACTGAGATAGACCTCTGTGCCAACACCAAGAACAACATGCCCCTTCCACGCAGTGATCGCGGTGGGCGCAAGGTCGCCAAGGACACCTCCAAAATCGTAATTGGACTCCCTAACAAGAGTAGTAGGCCATGCGTTAGGATCGGTCGCAGAGTCTACGTAACTATCTGTGAACGATGTTGCGACGGCGGTTTCTGTCAAGAGAACCCATTCACCACCCGCCGAGGAAAGTCGCTTTCGATAAAGCCTTGTCCGGTCGTAGCCAACACTGGGCGCAGGTAGGGTGATGTCAATCGCGGTGCCGATGGGGATGTTGCCAAGGACGTACGGTTGCCCGAATGTGTAGGTACGACCGATGGCGGTGTAAGTGCCGCTGGATTCGGAACTAGTTCCGGTGTCGTAGTTTGTAACGACGTAGGAGAGATCGCTAATGGGGAGATTGGCATTTTTAGGGGGTTCCTGCAATGGATCAGCGGTCATCTGATCCTCATAATAGGGCTTACTCATCCAAGTGCCGCCTAGGAAGAGCGGGCCAAGCGTGACCGAGTAATCATTGCCCGCGCCCATCGGAATGCCAATGGATAGCCGGTTGATCGTATCGAGAATCGTCGCAGTGCTGGAATCGTGAGTTGACTCCAGGTCGAGTGAGATTCCAACCGTAGCCCATCGACCAGTATACGCCGGGCTAGGCTCAAGCAAACTCACGTAAGCCCGTGCCTGCTTCCAGTTCGCAGACCACGCAGCAGACTCACTACCAGGAGCGTCGGTCGAATCCGTAATGTATACGAAGGTTTGCCGAGCAAAATCAAAGAATGGCTCCTCATGCGGCCTAGCATCATCCCAATCGCATGAAACGTAGCAAACAAGGTACAGATAGCGGTTGTTAATCAGGTCGAGCGGAGTAGCAAAATCAACCGTGAACCAGTTGTAGAAATAGGCCGTAGTACCTAAATTTGAGGGTTGGGTTAAAACTAGATTGCCATCTACCACGGTCGGAGGAGCCGACACCTGGAACGTCGTCGGGGAAGTAGGGGCTACGCCAGTCTCTGTCGCTGAATTCCAAGAACGAGTAGGGTACGGCGGGTTCGCTACCGTGAAATCTCCAGTAGGCTCGATCACGCTCTGCAGGACTGCAGAAACCGGTTCCCATTCCTCATCTGTGGTTCCGCCGATCTTCCAACGCCAAATCCCGTCGTCTTCATTGACGGCAAGGATATAACCGCCAAACTGCTGGAACCGCCACGAGGAAGCCGTTCTGCCCGTCCACGCCGCAGAGGCAAAGTTCCTAATCGTCGAACCGTTTTCGTCAACGATATAGACCGTGCAAGTTGTATCGCCGTTCTTTTTGATGATGGCTATCCACTCGTCATGCCCTTCCCAACGCCCAAAGCCAGCACCATAGATAATGTCGCTGCTATTGAAGCTGCCACGTTTCCAAAGTTCAGCCGCGCCGCCCCTGGCTTCCAGAACACCGCGCTCAACCGAGACGTTGATCGAGCCGAGAGCCTTGTCGCTTGGCGCGACACTCTCATGCAGCGTTGAATGGATGCCGCCGAATACCTTCATCGGGTATTCCCTAATGTCGTGATCGCTTCACGATAGTAGATAGGCATGGGCCTTGGCTCGTCCGCGTGCAATCTGTTCCACTGCTCAATATAGTTAAGCCCGACCTCAATCCGCGCATTGCTTTCTGCTTTCCGCTCACCTGTGGCGTTGTAGGCCATCAGCTTCCCGCACAAGTAGTTAATAAAGCTCTCCTGCATCTGCTCTGGCAAGACGATTTTAGCGGTACTGGGCACGGACGCCGAAGTGATCTGCGGGTGCCGGTAGTAGCCTGCCACTCGAAGCGTTTCTGATCCGGTGAACTGGGGAACAAAATCCCATGCGCTTTCCGATAATACGTACCAATAATCAGGTACCGCGACCGCCGATGAATCCTTGTATAGCGGGGTGTCCTTCACAAGTTGCTGATAGCTGATCTCATCAACCGGAACGCCGTCTAGCCAAACATCTTGGATGGTGAGCATCCGAACCGTCTGATTCCCCTCTGCATGGGCGACGGTGAACAGTTGAGAGTCAAAGAAGTAAGGCCCTGAAGAACTGAGCGAAAGGTAGATATTATCGCTGTAAAAGCACTTTGTAAGGCGAACCCACTCATCCAGTTCGCGCCCGATGACGGATTGCAAGGCGGTGCCAGTGTGTTCGATCTGACCGAACGCCTTGGTTCGTAGGTCTATCTCGTCCATCAAGTTCTGCAAAGTGAGAGCCATCAACAAGATAAACGCTTACGGGGCCAGCGTCCATGCATAGCCCCGTAAGTTAGGTCGTTTAGCCGGTAATGCCGACTAGTTTGCCGTTCTTCTGCGGGTTCTTATTGCCAAGGCAGCAGAACATAGATTGAACGACTTCTGTGCTATCAGTGCCCGCGATCGCCATCGTGTGATGCGTTTTTGGACTCATCGAGCCTTGGAAGAAGTAGGTAGACGTGTCGAGTAGATACATCTCACCTGCCGGAGCGTACTGGTCGTGAGCTACCAACGCGCCCCGATAAACGTAGGTGTCAAAGCCATATTCGACCTTGCCTGCGTTACCCGCTTGGAAGTAGCTGTTAGCGTCCATGTAGCCACGAACGATGTTGAAAATGTCAGCACCGGACGAACTACTCGAACACAAAAGCAAGTCAGGGCGACTGTTGACGTTTTGGAGCTTCACGAACATGGTGTCAATGTGCGCCTTTGTCAACGTGCCGACCGAAGATGTCACCTGCCCGCGCCACCTAGCATTGCTACCGGTGGCCTGGTTGATGTTTCCGACGACGTTTGCCGCGTTGATCGGGAACATGTAGCCCATCAGCTTGTTTTCAGCGTCCGTGCTATCTGTGCCCATATCGGTACACATCTTGATTTTCCATTGTTCGGAAAGATGATCGGCGCGTCCAGCGACAAGCGATGCGCGCTTCATGGTGTCCTTGCCGCTATAAAGTTCCTCATCAGCCGCGGTGATGATGTAACCACCTCGGTAGTGAGCAACAACGAACTCCGCCTGAGTCCCTTCGGACTGGTCAAGCGTCGTCGCGGCGTTCTGGTTAGCGCGGGTGACGCCAACCACAGGGTTAGCCGACGCGCCGATAAAGACAGGAGTTAGAACCTTCGGCCCTAACTTGGAATCCGTATTGAAGCTCAGTCCGCCTCTGTTCTTCAAGAGAGCGAGAAGCGGGACATTGGTCGAGATAAGCTGCTGAAAAGTCTGCGACGCTTGCAGTTCAACTGCATAGGCGAGACCTCTAGCGGCTTGTGTGGAGGCGGAACCTCCGCCGTAGTTTGCGTTACTCATTTGGTATCAAAAGTTGTATTTGTCACCATTAACAAGCGATGAAAGCGGGCTAAATTTCCCCTCTGGCGGCGGCTTCGTCGGCGAGTCTGATCGCATCGAGTGCGCTCATCGGTCGGCCTTCAGATTCGCGCCTGCTGCCTGGGCTAACTGGCTTGGCGGGCTTTTTAGAAGGTGGCTGACCATTCGGAAGGCCGCCCAACTTGTGCTGCGCGAGCAACACCGCTGATAGACCGTCCTGAATACCGGTAAGCTGCTTCGCCTTGTCGATCTGGGCTTTTGTCACCTGAACGCCAAGCGTTTCACTCACTTTCTGCACCTCTGCCGAGCCGACGTAACCCTCGTAAATCGGGTCAAGGGCTTCAACCAGTTTGTTGAGTTTCTGCTCGAATTGCTGCTCAAGCTGCCGAATTTTCGTTGCAAGTGCCACTTCATTCGGAGCCGCCATGTCTTGATCGAACCCTTCAAAAGAATCCCACTGAGCATCTTGGCTGTGTTGCTGAGGTTGCAACTGGCTTTCCAGTTTGGCTCTCGCTTGAACGTCACCACTGAGCGCGGCTTGAACAAGTTCGCCCATTGCAATCGTCGCCGCTTGCTCGGTGCGTTGCCTGCTGAGGTCTTGAGTCTTAGCGGTAAACCCTTCGCCCTTTTGCAGAAGCTCTTCTACTTTTGACTTGGGGTACGACCGGCCAAGGAACTCAAATTCCTCCTCTTCGACATCCTCACTCTCAGGCTGCTCGTCGTTATCTAGCTCTTCGCTTTCATCGCTTGTCAATGTGCTGGGGTCGAATTGCGCGTCCCCGTCCTGAATCTCTTCGTTTGGTTCCATAGGCTTGGTTTCCAGCGAACTAGCGGACTCCGTTTGGTAACGGTTGGTACGACTTTCGCGCTGTTGACTGCTTAGGTCACTATATGAACGCCTGAGATTTACGCGGTGCCTTGTTGGGCCGCTTCTGGGGCTGAAAGCCACGCCTCAGGGTCGTCCTTGCCAAACGCTAGAAGCAGTTCACGCCCGGCCTTTTGCATCGCTGTTGGGCCAAGAGACGGCGCGATCTCCCAGAGCCGCAAAGCCTCCTGCTGTCGTTGCTCCACAGACTTATAGCGCGTTGAATCGTCACGAACAATCGGGCGGGCCATGGGGTCAAGATGGGTCTTAATAGCGTCCTCTTTACCGTCAAATTCAAGGACTAGACTCTCATAGACGAGCCTGATTGGTCGGTCGTCCCAAAGATAGCTGGCGGCCAAGAATTTCTGCGTGACACGCTCCCAAAGACCCGCAAACTCTTTCGTAAGGTGCGCCGAAGTGAGACCGCTCTCGCCCTGGATCGCCTCAACCTCCCTCGCATAGTTCACGTTGTCAACAACGGAGCCGCTAGAATAGGGATTCTCACCGGACATGGCAACGATCTTCGCTTCGTTGTCCTTCCCATAGATCATGGCGGTCTGGCTGACTTCTTGCGGCGGGATGTCGTGAATCGGAGACTCGTCCGTGCTGTCGTTCGAGAATAAAATATCTGGGATAATGCCGTCGCGCTCGAGCGCCTTCTTGCTTCGCTCATCTAGGAGCTTGCTCTTGATGACACGTGCGCCTTTCCCGCCTACAAGCGTTGAATACATCGCCCTACTAGACGCCCAGATAGCAAGCTGGTGCGGGAGCATCATCTGAACTAGCCCAATGGGGGTCTTGTTGCTCGGCAGCCAATACAAGTACATCGGTTCAACCGGCAAAAAGCGCGTTTCGATGATCTCCTCGCCAATGGTTTCAACAAAGTAATACGGATTCTCACTTGTGTAAACGGTGCGACCCTGTATCATGACCGCCTGGGTGCCCTTCTCACCGCCAAGATCGTAGTAGTACATCCCCTTGACCATCTGATCCGGGGACTCATCGGCGAGACGCTTTATGTCCGCGTCGTCATAGTGCTGCGCCCACTCAAAAGCGGTCTTGCACGAGTCAATAGCTACCCATTGGATATCGTGAAGCCCTTCGCTTCTAGTGTCGTAAATCACTCGTGTTGGGTCGTAGCGGCAGACGGACGGGTATCCATTTTCATCTATCTCAATGCCTGCCCACCCTAGGCCGCTTACTATCGTGTCAGCCAGGGTGGCCCGCAATGGTGCCTCTGCCTTCATCACTTTCTCAAGATAGAGTTGATGCAACAGAACGTAATCGCCTGGCATCCCCGTGAATTCAAACTCAGGGTGCCTAATCGTCGCGAGCATGAGCATAGACTTGATCGCCCGCAGCATTTCGTTTGATCGACCTTGGGCAAAGTCCTTCACCTCGATCTGGTAAGTTCCGTCTTGACTGTCGTCCTTTGGGCGGTCACTGCTGGACTGTTCAGACATAATCCCGACCGGAGAAAGGTCACCCGATGCAATGCGCCGCATATCGAAAACCTTCTTCCGATACTCGTCTAGTTGCCAAGAATCAATTCTTGCCTGGATGATCTTTTCAGGGGTCATAAGTTCTTTAGGTCTGTCGGATCGCCGGGAATCAATTCACCACGGTCGAGCTTGGCCCGAACCTCTGGCGATTCGGCCCACCGCTTGTGCTCGTTTGGGGCGTTTACATTCTCGGCGCGCATGTTTGGAGGCACGATGCAATTAAGCGTAGGGCTGAACTGCTTAACAGCAATCGCCCCGCACTTGCAATAGGTCTTTGCCCCCGCTGTTACCAAGTCTTGAAACTGATTCGAGCAGGCGGGGCACTCAAAGCTGTAAACAGGCATCGCTTACGGGTAAAGCAGCGCGCCGTTCACGCTTGACCAGTTGATCTCACCTCGCATGGCCGAGAACGCTACCAAGAACTCGTATGTCTTCGTAAGAGTAGGCGAGTTGCTTGGAACAACGTCGATCCTTACCTGGACACAACGCTCCGTGGTGCCGTTCAGCGGCCCAGAAGTAAAAGCGTAGGTTCGATCAACATTGCTCACCGTGAACTCATAAAGAGTGCCGCCGATAGACCTGCGGAGAACGTTTGGCTTGTTGCTTGCCTGGGCGAACCGCTGAGTCGTGCCGTCAACATCCTCAACCGCTGACAGAATCGCTAGCATGAGTTCGCGACAGCGGAAGTCCACTCCGCCCGCGTTAAGGTTCGAGAAATTGAGCGCAACGCTGGTAAGGCTTGTGGAGCCGCCGCCGCCGGTGCCTACTGGGTCTTGTGCCATATCAACCTATAAACGCATCTCAAAATCGCCGCTTTCCGCTTTCTCAATGGGCACTGCTAGTTGCTCTATCCTGCGGCTTGGCTTGTATGCGTCCAAAACCACGACAATCGAAACATCCGGGGTGCCGCGTTGATAGCTAGCTGTGATCTCCGCGCCGTCCACTGAAATCGGGTTGTTGGCAATGAAATTTGCAAAACGCATATTGCGAGAGTTGTAATGGTTCTGGGCCGCCATAAACGCGGCAACGCGGATAGCGTTCTCGATGGTCGTGGAAATCGTCTGCATCAATTACATGAACGACTAGGCAAAAACAGTAGGTGTATACATCGGCTCAGGCGCGCCGGTGTTGTCAATGTACGACCGCCAACCGTAGTAGCCCGCGGTGATCGCGTGGTCTGGCGAACTAGGGCTGAGGTCGGGGATGAAGTTATGGTGACGAGTGTCCCAGACCGCGCCGCGAAGCTCAGATAGAAGTCTCGGACAAGCGTTCCGCTCAATATAGAGATTCCAGAGACCGCCCGGCTTGTCCTCGCTGTGGCTAAGTAGCTCATCAACAAATCTAAGGTTTCCTATCCTGTCCGTGTTGTTGCCGGGTCTGAGTGAGCCAAAACGTTCATCCGCGCCAATGATAAGCTCATAAGTCTCTATCGGCGGCTTACCTGGCTTCCCTTCGTGGTCTCGCGCCCGTCGATTCCGCATGGCTGGATCGTGATACACGGCCATAACTCTGCGGTCTTGAGGCGATGCCCTGATGATGCGAGTCGCTTGTTCCGCATCCGTGAGGCCCGTTTCATAATCTTCACGGAACGTGTAGAAGCACCTCGCTGCGCGATCAACAGCCGTCCACAAAGCGCAATAAGGATCAGCTATCCCCCAATCCACGTGAACAAAAATGGGCCAATCTGCCGGAATCCCACTCGGGAACATCTCATCTGCGTCGTAAAGGTTCTTCTCGCTGTAACTCGGGAACGCCGCGCCTTGCGGCTTTGTCGGAACGCCGAGCAATCGCGATTCTCGGAGTGCCCCAGTGAGCGCGAGTAGTGTCGGCTTAAAACTCTCCACGAACTGGGTATCTGGGTTGTCGTCGATCTTTGCCGGTATGTAAACAAATTCGTCAGGGTCGTAATTCGCAAACTCTTCGCGCTTGAATCCGTCTCGGTAGTACCAAAGGCTAGCCATCCATTCACCGCTCGGCCCGTCCCAGTTACTCCCAAGGATCAGCGGAAGCGTTTCAATGCCTCTGGTCGTTGAGCGAAGGGGGTATGTGATAAAGCTCATGAGTGGACTACCTTCGATAGTTGGCGGCAAAATGCTAGCTTCGTCTATCGCGATGGCCGCAGCTTCCGTTCCACGGTACTTATCGGGATCATCCAGGTTGCGAAGGGCGATAACGCCCAAATCCTCACTCTTGAAGTGGAATGCGAGCCCGTAGTCTTTGCTCTGCTTAATGGTGCCGAGCCATGAGTATTCTTCCTTAAACTTGCCAATAAAGCGATCTCGCAAGGTGACGTAGCTGTCAGTCGCGAGCATCGTCCGAACACCACGCGCACCCCATGCCTGGTATGCGTGAAGGTGATAGTAGATGAGTGCGGCACGCTCTCCGTGACTCTTGCCGCCGCCACCTGCCCCGCCATACAGGATTTTCGGGCGAGGCTGTGCGAACATCGCGGCTATTAGAGCCTGTTGAGGCGGTGATAACCGCTCGCGGAACGAGTAACTAGCTGGAGTGGCAATCAAGATGGATTAGAGGCACGGCGTTTCCGTCTTTGTCCTGGGGTGCCTTCTGAGCGTGGAAGTAAGGGAGTAGCCGAGTAGCGACTGTGACACGCGCTTTAGGACGAACAATTTCACCGGTTTGAGGTATGACGCCAGTGACCACGACTTCGGTGAGCCACTCCTTTGGGTCAAACTCGTGAGTCACGAGAGCTTCCTCAGCTTTGGCCTTGATCGCCTTCGCCGTCACTCCCCGCGTTGGCTTCGACATTAGTGGTTTCAACTTCCTTCACCTTCTTGGCTTTGGGTTCCTTCTTGGCTTTTGCAGAGTCAACCCACGCGACTGAAACCTCTAAGGTGAAATCAGCGGCGCGGCTCTGCTCAAAGGTGCTGACGATCTTTTCAGCCGCCATTTGAGCCTGAACACCTGCCGCCGCGATGATTCGGGCCTCATCAAAAAAAGAATCCTGAAAGCAGTTCCGGGCCACGATACCGCCCGTCTCGCTTAGCT
>JACCDG011814740.1_pt1 | contig 12918 bp, 21 predicted proteins | sample 7442471 | NCBI WGS metagenome assembly JACCDG01 (sample SAMN15323444, study PRJNA562643) | freshwater metagenome | isolation source: river surface water | place: USA:Blue River Watershed | collected 2017-08-17 | reverse complement strand
GCGTCGAGGGTAGCCTTCACCACGTTGTGCGGATTAGACGAGCCTTTTGATTTAGCCAATACGTCGATTACGCCAACGCTCTCAAGTACAGCACGCATTGCACCACCCGCAATTACACCGGTACCATGTGCTGCCGGTTTTAAGAACACACGCGAACCTCCAAATTTACCTTCCTGAGGATGAGGCACTGTACCATTCAGTACCGAAACTTTTACCAGGTTTTTCTTAGCGTCGTCAATACCCTTGGTAATTGCATCGGTAACCTCATTGGCCTTACCAAGACCATAACCTACCACTCCCTTCTCATTTCCAACTACAACAATAGCTGAAAAGCTGAAGTGACGACCACCCTTGGTAACTTTGGTTACACGTTGTACGGCAACCAGTTTGTCCTTTAACTCGATGTCGCTTGACTTTACTCGTTTGATAACTTCTTTTGACATTTTAATATAATGCTGTTTAATTCGTATTTATTAGAAATTTAATCCGCCCTCACGCGCTCCTTCAGCCAAAGCCTTAACACGACCGTGATAAAGGTAACCATTACGATCGAAAACTACCTTTTCAACACCAGCGGCTTTTGCTTTCTCAGCAATAATTTTTCCTACCAGCTTGGATTGTTCACTTTTATTCACTTTAGTTGAAGCGATAGACTTATCATTAGAACCCGCTGCGGCAATAGTTTTACCCGATTTATCATCTATCACCTGGGCATAAATACCAAGGTTGCTGCGGAAAACACTTAAACGCGGAGCAGAAGCAGTACCGGTGATGTTCTTCCGGATTCTTTTCTTAATTCTCACTCGCTTTTCTTCTTTTGTAAGTGCCATTTTAGTTAAATTTTGAATTTTAATTAATTTAAAATTTGAAGATTCTCATTTCATTCGCCTACCCGGCTAATCTTCAAATTATTTACCAGCTGCTTTACCCGCTTTTCTTCTCAATACCTCATCAGTAAACTTGATACCTTTACCTTTGTATGGTTCAGGTTTACGTAACGAACGTATCTTAGCTGCAACCTGACCCAATAATTGCTTATCTACCGACTCCATAATGATTTTAGGGTTTTGCCCTTTTTCAGCTGTAGTAGTTACTTTTATCTCGCCTGGTAATTCAAACACTATATTATGTGAATACCCCAATGTAAGCTCTAACAATTGACCTTTATTGGTAGCGCGATAACCCACACCTACCAGCTCCTGTTCCGATTTATAGCCTTCAGAAACTCCTTGTACCATATTGGCTATAAGAGCGCGGTATAATCCGTGTAAGGCGCGATGGCGTTTTTGATCGGTAGGACGGATAACCAATACCTTACCGTCTTCTACTTTAACAGTAATATCAGCATCTACCGCCTGGCTCAGTGTTCCTTTTTTACCTTTTACAGTAACATTCGTTCCTGCAACATTTACTTCAACTCCCTGAGGGATAGTTATTGGTAATTTTCCTATACGTGACATAGTTCTTTCCTCCTTATTTTTATGATACAAAACAAAGTACTTCACCACCCACATTCTGTTTTCTCGCCTCTTTGTCGGTCATTACACCTTTAGAGGTAGAAATAATAGCCACACCAAGTCCATTCAATACCTTAGGCATAGTTTGCACACCGGAATACTTACGCAAACCGGGCGAAGATATACGATCTAAACTACGAATAGCGGACAGCTTGGTAACAGGGTGGTATTTCAGGGCTATTTTAATAGTGCCCTGCTTGTTTTCGGTTTCCTCAAATTTATAATTGAGGATGTATCCCTTTTCGAAGAGAATTTTGGTAATCTCCTTTTTGAGGTTAGAGGCCGGAACTTCTACGATTCTGTGATTCGCTTTGATAGCATTCCTTACACGGGTAAGGTAATCTGCAATTGTATCTGTCATTTTATTTGTTTTTATATGTTATCCCGCACGCAGGATAATTATACATTATTTTCTTTCTACGTCTTGCCTTCGTAACTCCGCCAACAGTACCCGCAAACCAAAGTCGGCAGTACACAGGCTGGGTCTACAGAAGCCAGCTTCTTACCAACTGGATTTGGTTACGCCCGGAATTTTTCCGAAAGCGGCCATTTCACGGAAAGTAACACGGCTTATTCCAAAAGTACGCATATAACCGCGCGGGCGACCTGTCAATTTACAACGGTTACGCATCCTTACTTTGGAAGAGTTACGTGGTAATTTCTGCAAAGCAGCATAATCACCGGCGGCCTTCAAAGCAGCACGCTTTTCTGCATATTGATCTACCAGCTTTTTTCTTTTGACCTCGCGGGCCTTCATTGACTCTTTTGCCATTGCTTACTTTTTATCTGATTTTTTAAATGGTAATCCGAATTCTGCTAACAAAGCATGAGCTTCGTTGTCTGTTTTTGCAGAGGTCACAAAAGTGATGTCCATACCGGCAATTTTACTCACTTTGTCAATATCGATTTCAGGGAAAATAATTTGCTCGGTAACACCCAGCGTATAATTTCCTCTTCCGTCGAAACCTTTGTCGTTGATTCCTTTGAAATCACGGATACGTGGGAGAGCTGCTGAAACCAGCCTGTCCAGGAATTCATACATGGTATTTCCACGCAATGTTACTCGCACTCCAATGGCAACACCTTTACGCAATTTAAAGTTCGATATATCTTTACGCGAATACGTTGCAACTGCTTTCTGACCGGTAATAGTGGTCATTTCTTTAATTGCCCCTTCAATAATCTTTTTATCAGAAACGGCATCTCCTAATCCCTGGTTAATACAGATTTTTTCCAGTTTAGGAACCTGCATCACCGTTTTGTACTGGTATTTATTTTTTAAAGCCGATACAATTTCGGACTTGTATTTGCCCTTTAAGCGAGGCTGATAAGTTGTAGTTGCCATTAGTTAATTACCTCCTTGGTTTTTTTAGCTATACGTTCAATCTTTCCTGTTTTCTCATTTACCTGACGACCAACACGGGTAGTTTTTCCTCCTACTACCAGCATAAGGTTGGAAACATGAATAGAACCCTCCTGCTTTACAATTCCGCCGTTTGGATTCTTAGCGCTGGGCTTGGCATGTTTCGACAACATATTTACGCCCTCGATAATTGCCCTGTTCTTATTCAGGTCAACCGAAAGGATTTTTCCTTCCTGGCCTTTCGCATCACCGGCAATAACACGCACTGTATCGCCTTTTTTTAATTTTAGCTTCGACATCTCTTGTATTGATTAAAGCACTTCTGGTGCCAATGAAATAATTTTCATGAATTGTTTATCACGCAGTTCCCTTGCAACTGGTCCAAAAATACGGGTTCCTCGAATCTCGTCGGCAGCGTTCAGAAGAACTACTGCATTATCATCAAAGCGGATATAAGAACCATCCTGGCGGCGGATTTCCTTTTTAGTTCTTACAATCACTGCCTTACTAACAGTTCCTTTTTTCACGTTGCCGGAAGGTAAAGCATGTTTTACCGTAACAACTACTTTGTCGCCTATTGTAGCGTAACGCTTTCGGGTACCACCCAACACACGGATGACGAGTACTTCTTTCGCGCCACTGTTGTCTGCAACTGTTAATCTGCTTTCGTTTTGTATCATTTTTTATTTCTGAATTATGATTTTTGATTTTTGATTTTTGTGTTGCCCAATCAGCAATCAAAAATCTTCCATCAACAAATTACTACTTAGCTCTTTCTACGATTTGAACCAATCGCCAGCATTTATTTTTGCTAAGCGGGCGGGTTTCTGCAATCAGTACAGTATCGCCGATATTGCATTCGTTTTTCTCGTCGTGAGCCACGAATTTGGTAGTCTTATTAAGGAACTTTCCATATTTCGCATGCTTCACTTTACGTTCAACAGCAACAACAATAGACTTTTGCATTTTATTGCTGGTAACAACGCCTGTTTTTTCTTTTCTTAAATTTCTTTCCATTGCTCGGATTATTTAGAAGCTTTTTCTTTTTTAGTTAATTCAGTGCTCAAACGTGCAATTAACTTTCTGGTTGAACGGATTTTGATAGGATTCTCAATAGGAGAAATCGCATGGTTCATCTGAAGCTTGTTCAGTCCGCTTTTCTCTTCTTTTATCCTGTCTTTCAGTTCCTGTGCCGAAAGGGCTATGATATCTTTGTTTTCCATGTCTTTTTAATTTAGGCTATTAAGCTTGATCTGCTGCATAATCACGACGCACAATAAATTTGGTAGTGATCGGAAGCTTTTGAGCTGCCAGACGCAAAGCTTCTTTAGCCACTTCCATAGGAACACCCTCTGCTTCAAAAATAATACGACCAGGTTTTACAGGAGCCACCCAATATTCAGGAGCACCTTTACCTTTACCCATACGTACCTCTGCGGGCTTTTTAGTAATTGGCTTGTCAGGAAACACGCGTATCCAAATCTGTCCTTCACGTTTCATGAAGCGGGTTACGGCTACACGGGCTGCTTCTAACTGACGGGCGGTTATCCAGCATCCGTCGGTAGCTTTGATACCAAATGAACCGAAGGCCAGCTGGTCGCCACGTTTGGCGTTGCCCTTCATCTTCATCTTGTGCATCTTCCTGAATTTCGTTCTTTTCGGCTGTAACATTGCTATAAGTTTTTCTCAGTAACTTGTACTATATTTTTATTGAACTATTGAAATTAAGCGTCTCTCTTCTTTTTGTTTCTGTTTCCACCACCACCAAATTTCGGAGCGGGAGCATCACTTGTACGAGGCGTCTTTTTATCTTTTGCCATTCCGATATTCGGTGATAAATCACGTTTTCCGTAGATTTCACCTTTGCAAATCCATACCTTCACCCCAATTCTACCAAAGCTTGTATGCGCCTCGGCCACAGCGTAATCAATATCCGCACGAAGTGTATGCAACGGCGTTCTCCCCTCTTTATATCCTTCGGTACGAGCCATCTCAGCACCGCCCAGACGTCCGGAGCACTTTACCTTAATTCCTTCGGCACCCATGCGCATGGTAGAAGCCACAGCCATTTTGGTAGCACGGCGGAAAGAGATACGACCTTCGATCTGACGGGCAATACTATCGGCCACCAGACGAGCATCCAGCTCAGGGCGTTTTATTTCAAAGATGTTTATCTGAACCTCTTTTTTAGTTATCTTTTTTAACTCCTCCTTAATTTTATCTACCTCTTTTCCACCTTTTCCGATTATAATACCCGGACGGGCGGTATTGATCGTAACTGTAATGAGCTTTAATGTACGTTCAATGATGATTTTTGAAATACTTCCTTTAGGCAAACGGGCTTTCAGGTAATTCCTGATTTTTTCATCTTCCACCAGTTTGTCGGAATAGTCTTTGCCTCCAAACCAGTTAGAATCCCATCCTTTGATGATTCCTAAACGTAAACCTATCGGGTTAGCTTTTTGTCCCATTTTGTTCTCTTAATTTTTTGTGTCTAATACTAATGTTACGTGATTTGATCTCTTTCTAACCCTGTATCCTCTTCCCTGAGGTGCGGTTCTCAAACGTTTCAACTGGAAAGCGCTATCAACCATGATTTCTTTTACGAAAACATTCTCATCGGGTTTTGAACCGGTTTTTGCCTCATAATTGGCAATAGCCGATAACAATAGTTTTTCAACACGGCCAGAAGCTTCTTTGGTACTGAATTTCAATACGCCTAAAGCCTTATTTACATCCATACCCCGCACCATATCAGCCACCAGGCGCATTTTACGTGGTGAGGTAGGACAGCTATTTAATTTCGCAAAGTAGGTAGATTTGTTCTCCTCTTTACGTTTTTCAGCTGCTAATCTTTTTCTTTTGCCCATCGTTATTTCGATTTATCTGGTATATTACTTTTTGTTGTTTCCTGAGTGTCCTCTGAATGTACGGGTTGCTGCAAATTCTCCCAATTTGTGTCCAACCATATTCTCTGTTACATACACAGGAATAAATTTATTTCCGTTGTGTACAGCAAAAGTATGACCTACAAACTCAGGCGGAATAGTTGAACGGCGAGCCCAGGTTTTTACCACGGCTTTTTTGTTACTGCTGTTCATCGCATCCACTTTTTTCTCCAGATTGTGGTCGATAAAAGGACCTTTTTTTAACGATCTTGCCATTTTTATTTTTAGTTATGAATCATGCTTCCTGAGGTTCTCGAAGGAAGCCTGACCATTAAACATTTATATTATTTCTTTCTTCTCTCGATAATGTACTTGTTCGACGCCTTTTTGGGGTAACGGGTTTTATATCCTTTAGCCGGTACACCTTTACGTGAACGTGGGTGACCACCTGAAGCACGTCCTTCACCACCACCCATCGGATGATCAACAGGGTTCATAGCAACCGGTCTTGTGCGCGGACGAATTCCCAGCCAACGGTTGCGTCCAGCCTTACCGGCAATCTGTAAACTGTGATCAGGATTAGATACCGCTCCAATGGTCGCCATACAGGTTACCAAGATCATACGGGTTTCTCCAGAAGGCATTTTTAATACAGCATATTTTCCTTCGCGTGCGCTTAATTGTGCATAGGCACCTGCGCTACGGGCAATAGCTGCACCTTGTCCGGGGCGTAATTCTATGTTGTGGATAATAGTACCGAGGGGAACTTCACTTAAAAGTAAAGTATTTCCAACTTCAGGAGCTGCACCTTTACCAGAGGTAACGGTTTGTCCTACTTTCAAGCCCTGAGGGGCAATAATATAACGCTTTTCGCCGTCTTTATATACAACTAAAGCTATACGAGCTGTACGATTGGGGTCGTACTCGATTGTTTTTACAGTGGCAGGAATGCCAAATTTATCGCGTTTGAAATCAATCAAACGGTATTGTTTTTTATGACCACCGCCTATGTAGCGCATGGTCATTTTTCCGGTGTTGTTTCGGCCCCCGGAGTTTTTCGAGGAAACGACTAAGCTTTTTTCGGGTTTTGATTCAGTTATCTCTGCAAAATCATTAACCAGCTTAAAACGTTGTCCCGGTGTTAACGGCCTTAGTTTCTTTAATCCCATTGCTTTATATCTTACAAATTATATACTTGCATAAAAGTCAATTGCATCGCCTGATTTCAGGGTAACGATTGCTTTTTTGTTACGATTTACTCGTCCGGTAGCTATGCCGCGGGTGGTATTGCGGGTTTTCACTTTACCAATGTATTGCTGTGTATTTACTGATTTTACAGTTACACCATACATCTTTTCCACGGCCTGCTTAATCTGGATTTTGTTCGCCTTTTGTTCTACAACGAAGCCATAACGATTTAGTTTTTCGGCTTGCGAGGTCATCTTTTCAGTGATGATGGGCTTTATTAAAATCTGCATCTTATTTTAATATTGATTCAATTTGTTTCAAGGAACTCTCTGACAACACGAGATTTGTTGCGTTTAATATATCGTAAGTGTTTAACTCAGAAGCAATTACGACCTTTGTACGCTCCAAATTTCGGGACGACAAATATACATTTTTATTTGATTCACCCAACACTACAAGTGTTTTTTTATCGGATAAATTCAAATTTTTTAATAATTCCAGGTATTTTTTAGTTTTCGGAGTATCGAAACTGAAATCTTCCAGTACGGTAATGCCGTTATTTTTGGCTTTGTAAGATAAAGCTGAAACACGAGCCAGTCGTTTTACTTTGTTATTCAGTTTAAATGAATAATCACGGGGCTGAGGACCAAAGGCACGGCCACCACCAATAAACAGGGGTGATTTCATAGAACCAGCACGGGCACCACCGGTACCTTTTTGTCTCTTCAGTTTTTTTGTAGTACGCGCAATTTCCGCACGTTCTTTTGCTTTATGGGTTCCCTGACGCTGGTTGGCCAGAAACTGTTTTACATCCAGGTAAATACAGTGGTCGTTAGGCTGAACGGCATAAATGGCATCGGCTAATTCTACAGTCTTGGCTGTTTTTTTACCGCTTATATTAAATACTTCTGCTTGCATGACTTAGATTACTTCTCGATTAATAGATATGAACCTTTAGCGCCGGCTACCGAACCCTTAACGATCAGCAGGTTTTTCTCGGCAATTACTTTTACCACTTCAATATTTTGAAGTTTAACACGGTTTCCACCGGTTCTTCCGGCCATACGCATTCCTTTCATTACACGCGAAGGATCAGAAGAAGCACCCAATGAACCCGGAGCTCTCTGACGGTCGTGCTGACCGTGGGTAGAACCACCTACTCCACCAAATCCATGACGTTTCACAACACCTTGAAAACCTTTTCCTTTGGAAGTACCTACTACATCAATAATATCGCCTTCGGCAAATAAATCAGTAATAGTTATTACATCACCAAGGTTTTTGGCTTCCTCAAAACTGCGGAATTCTGCGAGTTTCCGCTTAGGTGTGGTTTTAGCTCTTTCAAAATGACCCTTCATAGCGCCAGAGGTGTGTTTTTCCTTCTTCTCGTCGAAAGCCAGTTGCAAAGCATCGTATCCGTCTTTGTCGTTGGTTTTTACTTGCGTCACCACGCAAGGACCCGCTTCGATAACTGTGCATGGTATATATTTACCATTGGCCCCGAAGAAGCTGGTCATTCCGATTTTTTTACCAATTATTCCAGACATTTTCTATTGTTGATTTATGATTGTTGATTTCTGAATTATAGAACTGTGGCTAACTAAACTTTGATCTCCACTTCCACTCCGCTGGGCAGCTCCAATTTCATCAGCGCATCAACCGTTTTAGATGTTGAGCTATAGATATCCAGCAAACGCTTATAAGAGCATACTTCATACTGATCGCGCGCTTTTTTGTTTACATGTGGCGATTTCAGCACAGTGAAAATACGCTTGTGTGTAGGCAACGGAATTGGTCCGTTTACCACAGCACCGGTCATTTTTACGGTCTTCACGATTTTTTCTGCTGATTTATCAACCAGGTTGTAATCGTAAGATTTCAGTTTTATTCTGATTTTTTGGCTCATTTTATTTACGGGATAATCTTATTAAACTTTTTCTGTTTTACCTTTTGCTTTAGCTACCACTTCGGCTGAAATATTGGCCGGAGCTTCGGCATAATGTGAGAATTCCATAGTAGAAGTAGCACGACCGGAAGTAATGGTACGCAGGGTAGTTACATAACCAAACATTTCCGACAGCGGTACTTTTGCTTTTACAACCTGAGCCTGACCCTTGGAGTCCATACCCTCAATCTGTCCACGGCGTTTGTTCAGGTCACCTACTACATCACCCATGTTTTGCTCTGGGGTAATTACTTCCACTTTCATGATTGGCTCAAGCAGCACCGGCTTACAGCGGGGAATAGCTTCGCGGAAAGCAGTACGGGCGCATATCTCAAAGGATAAGGCATCCGAGTCAACGTTGTGGTAAGAACCATCAATCAGGCGTATTTTCAATGAGTCCATAGGGAATCCGGCCAAAACACCATTTAATAAAGCTGCTTTGAAGCCTTTTTCAACAGAAGGGATAAATTCGCGTGGAATGTTACCACCGGTAATTTCATTCACGAATTGTAATCCACCTTTAGAAACATCGTAATCTTCATCCACCGGAGAAGCCACAAATTTAATATCGGCAAATTTACCACGACCACCGGTTTGTTTTTTGTATACCTCACGGTGTTCAACAGAACCATTGATCCGCTCTTTATAAGCTACCTGAGGAGCTCCCTGGTTCACCTCAACTTTAAATTCGCGCTTCAAACGATCAAGAATAATCTCTAAGTGAAGCTCACCCATACCACTAATAATAGTTTGGCCTGAGTCTTCATCTGTTTTTACCCGGAACGTAGGATCCTCCTCAGCTAATTTAGCCAGGGCATTTCCTAATTTATCCAGATCGCCCTGTGTTTTAGGCTCAATGGCCACACCGATAACAGGCTCGGGGAAATTCATTGCTTCAAGAACAATAGGATGTTTCTCGTCGCAAAGGGTATCACCGGTTTTAATATCTTTAAATCCTACAGCAGCACCAATATCTCCTGCTTCAATAAATTCTATAGCATTCTGTTTGTTGGCGTGCATCTGGAAAATACGTGAAATACGCTCTTTGTTTCCTGAACGGGTGTTCAGTACATAAGAACCTGCATCCAGACGACCTGCATAAGCCCGGAAGAAGCAAAGACGACCAACGAAAGGGTCGGTAGCAATTTTAAATGCAAGTGCAGTAAATGGTTCTTTTACATCCGGTTTACGACTTACCTCTTCTTCGGTGTCGGGATTAGTCCCCTTAATATTGTCTTTATCCAGCGGGCTTGGCATCAGTTCCATTACCAGGTCGAGCATGGTTTGAACTCCTTTGTTTTTAAAAGAAGAACCACACACCATAGGAACTATTTTGTTGGCCAGACATGCTTTGCGAAGAGCGGTCAAAACTTCGGCTTCCGTAATTGTGTCAGGAGCATCGAAGAATTTTTCCATAATCTGATCATCAAATTCCGAAACAGCCTCCAGCATTTTTTCACGCCACTCGGCCACCTCAGCTTTCATGTCTTCAGGAATAGGAACTACTTCATAGGTCATTCCCTTATCGTGCTCGTTCCATACCATTCCACGGTTGTTAATTAAGTCAACAACTCCCTTGAAATTATCTTCAGAACCAATTGGCAATTGAAGGGGAACGGCATTACCACCCAATACACTTCTTACCTGTTTTACCACATTTAAGAAGTCGGCACCCGAGCGATCCATTTTATTTACAAAACCAATGCGGGTTACGTTATAGTTATCGGCCAGACGCCAGTTGGTTTCAGATTGCGGTTCAACACCGTCAACAGCCGAAAACAAAAACACCAGACCATCGAGGATGCGCAGGGAGCGGTTAACTTCCACCGTGAAATCCACGTGACCCGGAGTATCAATAATGTTTACTTTATATTTATTCCCGCGGTAGTTCCAGAAACAAGTAGTAGCCGCAGAGGTAATAGTAATACCACGCTCCTGCTCCTGCACCATCCAGTCCATAGTAGCCGCCCCGTCGTGCACCTCACCAATTTTATGGTTTACACCGGTATAATAAAGGATACGCTCTGTGGTGGTGGTCTTACCCGCATCAATGTGGGCAGCAATCCCTATGTTTCTTGTATATTTTAAGTCGCTCATGTCTGTACCTCTATAATCAAGTAATTAATTAAAATCTGAAATGCGAAAAAGCCTTATTGGCTTCAGCCATTTTGTGTGTATCCTCCTTCTTTTTGAAAGCGGCGCCTTCTTCTTTTGAGGCAGCTACTATTTCTCCGGCTAATTTTTGAGCCATAGATTTTTCGTTACGTTTACGTGCATATAAAATCATCCAGCGGATAGCCATGGATACTTTTCTGTCGGGACGGACCTCAGATGGGATCTGGAAGGTAGCACCTCCCACGCGGCGGGAACGCACCTCTACCTGCGGAGTTACATTGGACAGTCCTCTTTTAAATACTTCCAATCCATCTTCGTTAGTGCGCTTTGCAACTACCTCGATAGCCTCATAAAATACTTCCGACGCTACTGATTTTTTGCCGTCGTACATCAGGTTATTGATAAACCTGGTTACCAGTGTATCGTGAAATTTAGGATCTGGTAATAAAATTCTTTTTTTGGCTTTTGACTTTCTCATTTTTGCTTATTAATGGCTGTTTTTATTTCTTTTTTGCGGGGGCTGCAGCACCTTTAGCACCAGCTTTTGGTTTTTTGGAACCGTATTTGGAACGGCGCTGGTTACGTCCTTCCACACCAGCAGTATCCAATGCACCGCGCACAATGTGGTATCGTACCCCTGGAAGGTCTTTTACACGACCCCCTCTTACCAGTACAATGGAGTGTTCCTGTAAGTTGTGGCCTTCACCCGGAATATAGGCGATGATTTCCTGTTGGTTGGTTAAACGCACTTTCGCTACCTTACGCATAGCCGAATTTGGCTTTTTCGGGGTAGTGGTATACACACGGGTACACACACCGCGACGTTGCGGGCAGGAGTCCAAAGCAGCAGATTTACTTCTGTTTGGAGCTTTAAAGCGTCCTTTTCTTACTAATTGCTGAATAGTTGGCATTTTATATTGCTTGAATTACTTGATTTTTCTATGTTTTCAACAGCCCCACCATTTTGGGGAGGGCAAAGGTAATTATTTTTTTATAAACAACATACATGTTAATAAAATATTTTCCATAATAAAGGCGGAGTTTCAGCTAAACCGCTATCATATTGTCATGTATAGTCTTAAAACGATGGGTATTATCCACTGCTAATAAATCCCAATTTTATTTCTTAGTCCTCATTCCAATCTTTCATCCTGTTTATTACCTTGGCCTCTTTTTAATCCAATAATTCGCATTTCGTTTATGAAAAAATTACTATTCCTGCTTCCCGCCCTTGCTTTAATTACAGCCTGTAATTCACCTGCAGAAAAACAAGCTCAAAGTCCGGCTATAGATGCCAATGTCTTATTCGACCGGTATAAGGATAATTTTATTGAAGCGCTCTGGAAGCAATCGCCAGGCTGGGCCAGTAGTCAGGGTTATCATAAGTACGATAGTATTCTGATTGTTCCGGATGAAAATGCGGTTAAAGAAGAGGCGCTTTTTTGCCAGGCTCAATTAGATTCGTTGAAAAAATTTAAGCCGGAAGCGCTGAACGCCAACAACCGTACGGATTATTACCTTATCGATAATCATCTTAAAGGTGTGCTTTGGTCGCGAAACGCATATCGCTCTTTCGAGTGGAATCCTTCGGAATACAATGTTATTAGCGGTATTGCCGAATTATTGAATGGCAATTATGACAAGCTTGATATACGCCTGCGCAACATATACCTGCGCATGAAAAAAGTACCGGCCTACTATGAAGCTGCGTTTAAAAACATTAAAAACCCAACTACTGAACATACCAAACTGGGTATAGAACAAAACCTAAACTCCCTGCCGTTACTCGAAAAAGATTTGTCTGATTCGGTAAAAGTATCCGGACTTACTGAACAGGAAAAAAAGGATTTTGAACTGCGTATTACAGAAGCTGTTAGCGCCGTGAAAAACTATACAACCCTG
>JACCDG011794397.1_pt1 | contig 12919 bp, 12 predicted proteins | sample 7442471 | NCBI WGS metagenome assembly JACCDG01 (sample SAMN15323444, study PRJNA562643) | freshwater metagenome | isolation source: river surface water | place: USA:Blue River Watershed | collected 2017-08-17 | reverse complement strand
ATTGTTCTGCATTATACTTTCTCGTCATTGCTCAATCCAATATGGGCACATTTGTCAGCAGTTGTGTTTACGTTTATTCTCTCTGTACTTTTTTCTGTGGCATATTGGGATAAGGTGGATGCTATACAGGAGGATGAGCTTCCGGAAAGTTATTTTTCCATGCTCAAGATTATTGCACCTTTATTTGTTTCTGCTGCTGCGGCCAATGTGAGCCATCAGATTCCGTTGTTTTTTCTCAGTTATTTTCATGATGAAAAACTGGCAGGCGTGTATGCGGTATTGTTTACAGTATCCAGGTTGGTATCTATGCCCCTGCAGGTAATTAATTACAACATTGCTCCCAAATTTGTGGAGTTGTTGCACAAGAATAAGAAGGAGGAACTTCAAAGTTTGCTGAACAAAAACTCCCGGATGCTGACACTGGTATCAGCATTCATTTTTATAGTGATACTTATTTTTCCTGCCAGAATTTTATCGCTGATGGGCAGTGTTTACGGAGACTATTCACTGGAGTTATTGGTATTGTGCTCGGCACAACTGGTTAATGTATGGGCAGGTTCAGTCAATATTCTAATGGTTACCTCAGGGAATGAAAAAGCGCTTTCCCGTTTTAATGCCACTATGCTGCTGATAGGCACCATCAGCGGATTAATGTTTATATCAACCTATGCATTGTTTGCCAGTATAATTATACGGGCTGTGATGATGGCCGTTACCAATATAGGCTTGGGTTTTTACCTGTACCGTACATTGCACCTGCGCACTTGGTGGTGGGATATAAAAAAGGGGACCTAAATCCCCCTTTAACCTAAATACACTGGCATTACCTTCCCGGTGCTCCGGGTTGTCCGCCTCTTCTTTCACGAATTCTTTTTAAAAGTTCTTTTTTGAAATCTTCTTCGGCACGGTAGAGCAAGAGTACTTTTGTGGCCGGAATAACTTTTTTTAATTCCACCTGGTATTTTTTAGCAAGGGCCAGTTGCGCCTCTTTAAAAGCAATCAGCTCAGTTAATTTTTTATCCGCTTCTTCTTCTGTGATGGGGGCTGTTGTTTCCTCATCATTCATACGGTGTTTCTTCCGCAACTCTTTCATCTCGTTTTCCAGTTTAGTATAAACCGGCCAGAATAATTTTGCTTCCTCAGGTGTTAGTTGCAAACGTTCTGAAATGTAAGCAATGCGTAAGGCTTCTACGCGTTCTTTTTTAGGTGCCTGAGCCATAATTGCTCCTGTCCACATGATGGGCAAAATGCTCATCAAAACTTTAATCATTTTCATATATCATCCTCCATTAATTCTGATTCATCTGCATGTTCCAGCAGGTATTGCTCTATGGCATCGCTGCTATCCTGTTTTCCGGTGCTGTTTTCTTTGTTTGGTTTGGCTTCAGTGTATGCTTCAGCCAGTAATTCGACCCCGGCATTTTTTAGCAGGTAGGTGGTTATTTCCTCTTCGCTCAACTGCTCCATGCTCAACTGGCCGGAGGTACTTTGATTACCGGAGAATAGGTAAAAAAGTGCAACTCCGGATATCACCACTACTGCTGCTGCATATTTTATCATATTCAGGTAAACTATGCGCCCTTTTTGCTTGGCTGAACTTGTGCGGGCCATTATTCTTTCAGGCAGTTCAGCAAAATAATTTGGAGGTATGGACTGATGTGTTGCATCTTTCAGCAGGTGTATAGAGCCCTGAACTTCTTCCAGCAGGTTATGGTTTATTCGGGAAAGTATGCTTTCGGAAAGCTCATCAAAATATCCATCGGGAATTGTAAAGGGTAATTCCTTAGGCCATTGAGGTTGTTGCTTGTCCGGATTTGTGTTATTCATTTGAGTATTAGAGTGAGAGATGTTGTTATGGTTTAACTTTTTTGCACAAAAATTTCAATCTTTTTTACGGCATGGTGATAAGAGGCCTTTAAAGCACCTACTGAGGTTCCAGTTATTTCTGACATTTCTTCGTAGGTGAGTTCATCAAAATATTTCATATTGAACACGGCACGTTGTTTATCAGGAAGGGTAAGTATGGCCAGTTGCAGTTTGCGTTGAATTTCATTGCCGCTAAAACCATCACCGTGTGTGATTTTTGAAGAAAGTTCATTTGGCACATCATCAATTGAACTGTAAAGGGAGGCTTTCTTTTTGTTGAGAAAGGCCAATGCCTCATTAGTGGCCACTCGGAACAACCAGGTAAACAACTTGGCCTCTTCCCTGAAGTTTTCCAGATTCTCCCAGGCTTTGATGAAGGTGTTTTGCGTTACATCATCTGCATCATCATGGTCAATCACCATTCTGCGTGTGTGCCAGTATACTTTTTGTTGGTACTTCTTAATGATAGCTTCAAATGCCGCTGCCCGACTCTTTTCGTGACGGAAAGCTTCGAGTAATTCTTTGTCGTTGGCAGTTGCTGCTATCGCATTCATTGGGTTATTGGATACGTTATGGTCCCGTTGGTTTAACGAAGATCTTTATTTTTTTTCTTACCCACAGGGCAAAAAAAAGGCCTCCTTATGGGAGGCCTTTTCTATAGAGTGAAATCTGATGAATTAATTCACGCAAATTTTACCGGTTTTAATTACTGCTCCGTTGTTAGATTTAATTTCATAGAAATAGAATCCACGCTTGTAGTCAGCAACGTTAACGTCTAATTTATTTTCAGAGAACATGGTTTCTTCCACTTTTTTACCGCTCAGGTCAAACATGCTTAATACTTTTTGCTCATCGTTGTTGATTTCAATGTGCAATACATCTTTTACTGGGTTAGGGTAAACCTTTGTTTCGTTAGCAGCAAGGTCGTTGATACCTACAGCCCAACCGTGTTGGTTTAACCATGGAATAGTTTTAGACTTTTGGTTGTTGGCCAATGTAGTTGATCCTTCGAATTCAAGTCCTGGTCTGTTCAACGCATGAGCGATGAAAACGATATTCACGTTGGTTGACACCAAAAAGTTCAAAGAGATATTGATACTTACGGTAACGTGCATGGTATCACCTGAAGCAATTGTTCTTGGTACTGCTTTAATAGCAAAAGAATTAGGGTTGCTAGCACTTGGGAAGCCAACAATTTTTTGGCTGCCTACAGTGATAATAAACTGGTACCAGATAGAATCACCTACTGTGATAGAATCTGTTCCGTTGTTTTTAAGAACGGCTGTGAGGGTCATAGGTGTACCTGAAGTTGAACTTAAAAGGCTGTCAGGAGAAATGATAGCTTCTGTTGAAAGATCAACTGTTCTTGTTTGGGCAAAGGTAAATGTGGCCAATGCCATTGAAAATGAAAGTAGTAATGCTTTTTTCATGTGCTGATTTTTAAATTGTATTTTAACAAATGTAACTCAATGTTACTACAAATGAAAGCACTTGTATACATTTTATTCATGTTAAGGATGTGAATAATTCAGAAATCAGGCCAGTAAATCCAGTAACTCGTCAATGTCAAGCGACTTTACAAACGATTCCTCTGTTTCAATCAGGTTTTCGGCCAGTTGCAGTTTGCGCTGTTGCAACTTAAGAATTTTCTCTTCCACAGTATTGCGGGTAATGAACTTATAAGTAAACACATTGCGGGTTTGCCCTATGCGGTAGCTACGGTCCTCAGCCTGTTTCTCTACAGCGGGGTTCCACCAGGGGTCAAGCAAAAATACATAATCAGCTGAGACCAAATTTAGTCCCAAACCACCGGCTTTTAAAGAGATAATAAATACCTTGATGTCTTCCCGCTGATTAAAACGGTCCACTTGCTCTGCCCTTTCCTTTTGTGGCATTTGTCCGTGCAGGTATGCAAAGGCGATATTTTTTTCTTCGAGCCAGGTTTTGTACAACTCCAATTGTTTAACAAACTGTGAAAAAACCAGCAGTTTGTGCCCCTCAGCCATAGCGGTTTCTATGCGTTCCGTTACTTCTTCAAATTTCCCTGAGCCGTGCTGGTACTCCGGGTCAATCAGTTTAGGGTGATTGGCCAGTTGCCTCAGTTTGGTGAGCCCCTGTATAATGGTAAGCTTTGATTTCCCCAGTCCCTGCTCTTTGATTACCTGAAGCAGTTCATTGCGGTATTGCGATTTGATGGTTTCGTATTCCGACTCCTGCTCTTCGGTCATGTCGCAATGAATAATCTGCTCAATCTTGGACGGAAGGTCTTTGGCTACCTGTGTTTTTGTTCTGCGCAGTACAAAAGGGTTAATGAGAGTTTTAAGTATCTTTAGTTTTTTCTCATCAGCCTGCTTTTCTATGGGAATGGTGTAGTTTTCCATAAAGCTCTGGTAATCGCCCAACAGCCCGGGGTTAATGAATGACATTTGCGACCACAACTCGGTTACAGAATTTTCTACAGGCGTACCGGTAAGTACAATTTTGTGTGCTGATTTCAGACTCTTCACGGCTTTTGCTGCCTGTGAGTGCGGGTTTTTGATGTTCTGGCTTTCATCCAGAATAATGTAGTGGAAATAGTGGTTGCGCATCATGTCCTGATCTGAGCGCACCGTACCATACGTGGTTAATATCACATCAAAGTACCTGAACTGAGCGGAATCTTTGGTTCGGCCCACACCGGTATGAATTAGTATTTTTAATTCGGGGGCAAATTTAGCCGCCTCATTAAACCAGTTGTAGATTAAGGAGGTAGGTACTACAATTAAGGAGGTGGTGTGTTTTCTTACTTCAGCTTCCTCAGGTTCTTTCGTTGTTTTTAACTCTTCAGAGGTGTTACCTGCTGAAGTGGCGTGTTGAGAGGCCATGCTGTCAAACAAAGAAATTTGAGCGGGCTGTTTTCCATCTCCCGCAATGTTTTCACTTTCTGAATTGATGACCGTCAGGTTGGAGCTGGAGTGTTCCTTCTCATATTGCAGCAAGGCCAGTGTCTGAATGGTTTTACCTAAACCCATGTCATCTGCCAGGCAGCCACCCAGTTTATTTTCACGTAAAAAGGATAGCCAGTTGTAACCCGCCCGCTGGTAAGGGCGAAGTTCACCTTTAAACATAACAGGCAAATCAAAATCTTCGATGGTTTGGTGGTCGCGCAGGTTGCTCAGTTTCTCACTCAGTTTTAAACTTACTCCGTTACAATTGCTTAGTTCAGTAATGAGGCCGAGGTGATAATTTTTGAGTCGTATATTTTCTCCGGGCTCGGCATTGTCGAAAATGCTATTGAAAGTACTGAACCACTCATCAGGAATTACGGCCATTTCACCATTGGGTAACAGAAACTCTCTCTTGCCACGCAAAATGTGTTCCTTGAGGGATAAGAAGGAGAATTCAAACTCTCCAAAACGCACTACAGCATTTACATCAAACCAGTCGTTAAATTCTTTTACGTCAATTTTTATTTCCCGCGTACCGAGGAAGTATTTTTGCCTTTCTTCTTCCTGTATTATCTTAAATCCTGATACCTCAATGTGTTCTTTGTGTAAGATAATCCAGTCGATAAACTCATATTTATTTACGGTTTCAAAAGCAGATAAGGTTTTATCATCACGCAATTTTATCTCTTTGTTTTTTAGGCGGAAAACGGAGCCTTCGGCCAGCTCCAGCCCAAGTGATTCCAGAAAATCTTTTTTGCTGTCTTCCCATTGCACCGACCTGCGTATGCGCTTAAAGGTGTAGTTGTCGCCATCCTTTTCCAGCGTTACAGAAACCTTGTGTGAGTTGTGGTAAAGGAACAGGTGATTGCCGTATTCAAAACACAGTTGCAGTTGAACCGTATCTTCCCAAAGGCGTACAATTTTAAGCACGGGAACGGCCTCTCTTTTTTCAGTTACTATTTCGAAACCCTGTGCATACACATCGTACTTCTCAACCAGCGGAATTACAAATTTGCGGTAGTAGTTTTCTTCAGCAGACTTGGGTACATGGATGAATCGTTTATTAAAAAACGGAACCAGTTTTTTGCCGTCAATATTTTTCTGAAAATCATACACCATCTCGTCAACCAACAACCAGGCAGGTTGGTTGCAAATTAAACGGGCATTTTTAAACATGAACTCGAATCGTTCATCTTTGTACTTGAGCGTAGGGAAATAACGCGTACCTTCTTCATCCCGCCTGAAATGAAAAAGTGCCGAACATTTTTCTTCAGCTATTTTCAACTCAACGGAACAGGGATTATTGTCGTTACCGGTTTTGAAAAGTTTTTTAGTCCGTAACAATTCCAACGCACCCGCCAACCGCTTTTCTATAAACGGACGGATAAAATTGGCAAACAATTCGGGGTCGCAGTACTTCTCAAAAAACTGGGAGGGCTTTATGGGTTTGTTGTGTTTATCTACGTAAAATTTTTTAGCGATGTAGTTTTGCTCCAGTTCGTCCAGCAGCTTTAGAATCTTAAAATCGGTTTCATCCATTTGTTCTCTGAAGTAATCAGAGGTTTTGGTAAAGATGCGCTGGTGGGTGAGGGTGAGTTGCCCTTTAGAGTTTACCTGCACAACATGCGGCTCTATTATCAGCCCGAGATGTTGGTGCTCGGCTAAGGTATAAATGAGTTCAAAAGGTTGTGTATTGACAACTTTCACTGCTGGTTTGCTGATAAATGAATTGGTAAAGGTAGGGCTATTCGCCCATGTGAGGCAATACCTTTAAAGTGATGTGGGAAAAATGTCAGTAGTTTACATCGCCACTGAAAACCAATGTGGCAGGCCCTATGAGCCAGATGTCGGTGAAGCTGTTGTTGGCTGTTGAGTAAGTAAAAGCCACTTTAAGTTTTCCTCCGGGAGTAATAACGGAAGTTTCGTGCGCTCCGTTGGTCAGTTCATTTTTGATAAACGCATTGGCAATGGCCACAGCAGTTACACCGGTTCCGCAGGAGAGGGTTTCGTCTTCCACACCACGTTCATAGGTGCGCACAAAAATTCCATCTTCCTGTTGTTCTATAAAGTTTACATTAATGCCCTTGGCCGCAAAGCGCTCATTGTACCTTACTGCTTTGGCAGGTTCTATGATGTTAAGTTCTTTCAGTTGTTTTGCGGGGCATACATAATGCGGGGAGCCGGTATTCAGAATATAGTGGTTGTTGCCTTTTTCTACCTCCGTTACATCCTGCATTTTAAGTCGGATTACTTCGGGTTCTATAACCGCCTCGTGAGGTCCGTCAATGGCTATAAAGGAGCAGTTGTTTTTAACAATGCCTAAATGTTCTGCAAAGCGGGCCAAACATCTTCCGCCATTGCCACACATGCTGCTTTCGCCACCATCGCTGTTGTAGTACACCATTTTGAAATCGTAACCGGGAGCATTTTGCAGCAGCATTAGTCCATCGGCACCTATGCCAAATCTGCGGTCGCACAAGCGTGCTACTAATGCGGTGTTGGTTAGCGGAAATTTTTCTTCCCTGTCATCAATGATTACAAAGTCGTTTCCTGTTCCCTGGTATTTGTAAAATTTCACGTTAATGGTTCAGCAGTTTTTTTACTAATCCGGCTTCCATGGGTTTGTAGGTATGGAAGTTCCCGTCTTTTTCGATGTAAAAATATTGCTTTCCGTACTGCAAATACAAATCTTCTTCAATAGAAATTAATTGCAGGGTAGCTTGAGGCAAACCATAGAGTTGTATTTTTTTACCGGTGTAGCGGTAACCTTTGTAGTTAATGGGCGATTGCCAAAACTCAATCTGCACATGCCGGGTGCCGATTTGCGCCAACGAATCAACAGCACTGGAGTCGTTTGACGCAGTTAAAGATGGTTTGGCAATAAGAACAGTATCGGCCAGCAGTTCGTCTTCTTTTACGGTAATGTAATCTTCTTCTCCACCAGTTTCGTCCTGAGCATTACGGCTGAAATAGTTTTCAGCTGAAACTTCTTCCCCACCATTTTCTGTTGTTGCGTTTTCGCTACCTGCTTTATCTGCACGTCCGAATTCTCTTTTCAGTTGCTCCTCTCCACCGTGGCGAATTGCATAAAAAGGAAATTTTATTAAAGAGTCGACTTTGTTGATTACTCGAGGAAATTTGTAAGCAGGGATATAGTTTTCGGTTACAAAATAAACCGTACTCAAAATAAGCAAGGTGGTAAGTAAAAAGGGTAACAGGCCGAAAAAGAAACTTTTCTTCTCCCTTACATCGCGGGTGTGTTCATCTATGTACTGGAGTAACTCTTGTTTTCTTGATTCACGAATGCCTTCTACCAGGGCAGCATAAAAGTCGAACTGAGATTTGAGCTTGGGCTCTACCTCCAAACGGTCTTCCAACTCCACCCGCTCCTTGCGGGTAAGTTTACCATCCAGGTACCGTTCAATGGTCTCAAAATCGTCAGTTATTCTTTCAGACATACCGTTATAAAGACAGATTGAATTTTAAAAACGTTGTGTGCAGGTGAAATAAAAATGCATATTTACTTAACATTCAGTAGTTCAGATAGTTTTAATAATACGCGGGATTTTTCTATGCGCATCTCCTCAGGCCCTGTAAGTCCCAGCAGTGCGGCTATTTCTTTGGCAGAATATCCGTCAAAGTAAAAAAAGTACAGCAACTTGCGTTCTCCATCGGTCAATTGCTTAAGTGCGGTAGCCAACTCGCTGTGTTGAATGAGCGGTTGTTCCGTTGGTGTTTCGCTGCCGGCCTTTTTGGTTTTTTTCTTTTTGCGTTTGTTCCAGCGGTTTTGAGCCACGGCAATTACATAGAACTTAAGCGAAAGGTCGGGGGTGGTTTTGTTGCGTATTACGTGTTGCCAGCTGGTAAGCAGTGCCTCCGCCATATTTTCTTCTACATCACTCAGGCGTCCTTTGTTGCGCAGAATGTACTTTTTAACCGGGGCATACGTAAGGTTGTACAAGATGGTCAAGGCCTCTTCATTACCCGTTTTAATGAGCTGAACCAGGGTTTTATCATTGATGTACCTGAAGCCGAGCATGAGTGTATACTAAATTGGTTGGGGGAGACGTTGTTTTCTGTGTTCAAAAATAGAACAAAGCAGTGGAAACTTATGACAAGTTTTCCAAGTTTGTAATTGGAACAAAAATTGATATTCAAACAGCACAAAAAAATAAATTATAGATATGAAAAAAGCAGCAGGATTTATTTTAGTAGCATGTCTGGGCGGTTTAGCAGCCGTGGGCATCAGTAAATTATTTGAAAAAGACAATGCCTCCAGATTTGAAGCCATGCAAATGGCACGTTACGCTAGCCTTTCTGAAGGCGGGGTAGTAGCTATGGGCCATGATTTTACAGCGGTATCAGAACTGGCCACCCCAACAGTAGTGCACGTTATTACTACCGTGGATATGGCAGCCAACGGTGGTGGACAAGAAGGCTTTGACCCATTTGATTTTTTCCGTGAGCACGGTTTCCAAATGCCGCAACAAGGGCCACAAGTAGGTTCCGGTTCTGGTGTCGTAATTTCGGCTGACGGATACATTATTACCAACAACCACGTGATTGACGGAGCTTCAAAAATTGAAGTGGTGCTCAACGATAAACGTAAATACAATGCTACCTTGGTGGGCACCGATCCCAATACAGATATTGCCTTACTTAAAGTAGATGAATCAAACCTGCCTTTTGCGGTGTTCGGTAATTCTGATGAGGTAAAAGTAGGGCAGTGGGTTCTGGCCGTAGGTAATCCGTTTAACCTTACTTCTACCGTTACTGCAGGAATTGTAAGTGCTAAAGGACGTAACCTGAATTTAATCAATGACGGTCGAAGCAGCGAAGGGCGCTATGCCATTGAATCGTTTATTCAAACTGATGCAGCCGTTAATCCCGGTAACAGCGGTGGTGCACTATTGGCTACTGACGGAAAACTGGTGGGCATTAACACTGCCATTGCCAGCCGTACCGGCTCTTTTGCAGGATACTCTTTTGCTGTGCCTTCGAACATTGCTAAAAAAGTGATTACTGATATCATGAAGTTCGGTTCGGTTCAACGCGGCTTTTTAGGAGTGGAAATTCGTGATGTAAATGCTGAACTGGCCGAAGAGAAAAAACTTGATCAGGTTAAAGGAGTATACATTGCCGGTGTGAGCCCCGATGGTGCGGCTGACGAAGCGGGTATTAAAGAAGGCGATGTGGTATTAAAAATTGATGAGGCGGTAGTAAACTCTTCTGCTGAATTGCAGGAACAAATAAGCCGAAAGCACCCGGGCGATAAAGTAAAAGTTACTGTAAGCTCCAAAGGCAAAGAAAAAGTACTCGAGGTAGTACTCAAAAATCGTGAAGGCAAAGCTAAAATTGATACGGAAATGAAAGCGGATAAAAACTCGGCCTTAAATGCAGAGTTTGAAACCCTGAGCCGTGACGACCGCATGCGTTTAAAAATAAACAACGGGGTAAAAGTGAAAAGTCTTTCTTCGAAAAGTATTTTGCGCAAAGCAGGAGTGGAAGAAGGATACGTGCTCACACACATTGATAAAAAGCCGGTTTATAATACGGCTGATGTTAAAAAACTACTGGAGGGCAAAAAGGGTGGAGTGCTGTTGGAAGGCATTAACCCCGATGGCTCAAAAGGAATTTACGGAATAGGTTTGGAATAGTTTCAGTTCAGTTTTTACATGGAAAAGGCTCGCATTAGCGAGCCTTTTCCATGTAAATTATTAACCTGATTAATCAATAGTAACGTGCCCCCAGTTCTCCCCTTTTTTAATGCGGTTGAGCTGGGTATGAGTAATGCCGAATTGTTTGGCAATATTTTTTAGTTTGCGAGTATCAGTAAGCAACAGTTGTTTAATCAACCTTACGGTTTCTATGCTTAGTTTGGAATTGGTAATAACTCCTCTGCGTACATTAGGTCCGGTAAACTGGTGGCGCTCTTTTTCTTCTTTGGTGGCCCAGCGTAAATTCTCAATGTGGTTATTCTGTTTATTGTAGTCTAGGTGAATTACGTACTTGTAACGTTCATCGGGTTTAGGTAAAAAAGCCTCAGCTACCAGCCGATGAAAATAGCGGGTGCAACTTTTACCGTTGTCTAAGCGGGTTATAAAGGCCTTGTACCCCTGCACCACAGAGCCTTGCAGAATGATACCTTCGGGGTGGTATTTAAAACTGCGCAATCTTCCCAGGTTCGACACCTCATACGGGTCAGACAAACCATCAATGTGAAGGCGCTTCCAAATTTCGTTCTGTTGATTTTCCTGCATATAGGTAGAGTTATGCAGTAATAAAAAACGGAGCAGACTAAATGTTTGTTGAACTTATGTTAGTGTGCTGATAATTAGGAGTAAATATTAATTTAGGTGGATTCTATGGCTTGGATAGGAAATCCTGAGTGGCAGTTCAGCGAAGCGTTCTCATGAGTAAAGCGAATAAACTCGTGTAACAGGATTTACAAAGGTGTATTTGCTACAGAAGGCCAAAGTCCCTGAGGACAATCTTCCGATCGCCAATAGGCTTTCTTCTTAACGGAACAACCGCAACGCCAATCCCTGCACCTCGAATTTTCAGGATTGTATGCCTCACATGCAGATGTGTTGCTGTTTCCCATGCAGGTGTTTAACCGAACGAGGTATTGTTCTTCTGTTAATCGTTCCAACCCATCTGCCGTGTGTTTTATAACAGCGGTAGAAAAATTGGAAATTTTTTTCAAAAGCGGGGGATCAAATTTTTTCATTTTTTCAGCACTTAATATTAGGTGAATTGGAAACTTAAAGGATGGTTACTCATACCACAAAGCATTCCGCAAACCAAAACACGTCTTGCTTTTTTAAGGCAAACAAAGTTTGGCTTGCGGAAGTGCAGAGTCCCGTAACTCAAGACAGTTGTATTTATCCTGATGAAACAGAAAAGGTACTTGGTTGATCTTAGGTTTGTTGGTAGCTGTTGTCATCGCAGCTGCTTGATGCCGGCATTACGATGTTGAAATATTCCAAACAAAGCACAATAATCACATTTAAGCCATCGTCTTCGCTTTCAAATCCGCAGTCTTCCTGTCCTGTTCTCAGATCTCCGTTGCTGTCGGTAAAAGACACAGACCATCTGTCTTTGTTGGTTGTGCTGGTGTCTACAATTCCTCCTGTAGCAGTGGCGTTAATGCCCATTGAACTTTGGTAAATGGTGCTGTTTGGCCAATCAGTAGTGGCGTGCATTACTGTTACATTCGTGATAACACCTCCGGTGTTATTCTGAACTGAAAATGTTCCGGTGTATTCTGACATAAAGTTTGTTGTTTTTCCTACTCATAAGGCTTTTCGGTATTCTCCCCCATTTTAAATCCCTGTATGGGCAGGTCGTTTATTTAAGTGGGTTCTGCTCCACTTTTTTTGAAAGGTTTAATAACACAGTGTTTAGTTTCAATAGCTGCAATTTTGTAAATCCGATTTTACAGATACAATGATGGACTAAACCCCATTTTGAAAAATCACCGGAAACATTGAAAAGGGAAAATCACTGAAACAAGGTTCACTCAGATGGTGCGGAACAAAATGATATTATAGAACCTTAAAGCAATTGCTGCGATACCGGGGGATGTGAAGTAAGAAAGCAGTTTGATGCTTTAGCCAGATACGTTAAAGAATAATCTTATTTGTTTTTGAGGAGGTACAACCAAGAGAAGTATAGCCTAAAGAATACGATTAAATTCTGTGTTGTATAGGCATGAGATAACTCAGCGATAAAATATCGCTGAGTTACAGAATTGAGTTTAAAAGAATTTATTTTCTTATGAAAAATTTGTGTACCTCATCTCTGTTATCAAAATTGACGTGGAGATAATATACCCCCGATGCGAATTGAGGATTCAGGTCTATTCTGTATTCTCCATTTCGTTCTTTCAGCGATGTAGTAGTGAATGTTTCCATCACTTTACCTTGCACATCAATTAGCCGGATGTGATGGAATTTGTTGAGCGGATGGCCTGATTTTACAATCAGAAACGTGCTAGCCGGATTGGGATAAACTGTAAATGAAGCTACCCTAAAGTGGTTGGGAACTGACGTAACCGTGTTTGCATTTTTCAGTTTCACTTGAGAGGTATACACAATATCTCCTGTATTATCATTGTTGGCGTT
>JACCDG010390169.1_pt1 | contig 12919 bp, 11 predicted proteins | sample 7442471 | NCBI WGS metagenome assembly JACCDG01 (sample SAMN15323444, study PRJNA562643) | freshwater metagenome | isolation source: river surface water | place: USA:Blue River Watershed | collected 2017-08-17 | reverse complement strand
TCCATGAACAGTACCGGCGCGTTTAATACTATAATGGACAAGATCCATGATTTTGAGACCAAGCTCATGGCGCATACCAAGACCCCGATATATTTTGAGCGGGAAGATTTTTCATCCTACGAGGCGCATCGCTTCCAGCTCGAAAAGGGGAGTCGCGACGACAGCGCTGCAGCGATAATCCTCCAGCGTTTCCTAGACAAGAAAAGTATGAGAGACTAATACATGTTTAATTTTGAACAAAAACAAGAAAGAAATCTTGAGCAAGACAAAGAATCTTTTCTAGAAGAAGTTGAAAAAGTATCTATACAGGAAATCCCGGTAGAAATTACTCCTGAGGTATTTGATATTATCACGGCAAATATAGAATCTACCAAGATATTTTTATTAGGAGAGACACATGGGGTAAAAGAAAATACTGATGTTATTTATACGTTGTTTAAGAAATTTGGTTTTAAGCAATTAGCCTTAGAATGGGAAACTAATTTAAATGAAGTCGTAGAAAAATATCTTTCTTCTGGTGAAATAGATTTTAATAAAATTGAAGAAAGTGCTGATGGGAGAATTACTGCGGCACATTTCGCACTTATAAAAAAACTAAAAGAAGAAGGATTGCTCACTAAACTTGTTTATTTAATTGGAAAATTTGGGGAAAATACCAGAGATGAAAATATGGCAGCAAGTAGTATTCAAAACATTTCAGATGAAGCAATGCTTGTCGTTACTGGGAACTTACATACAAAAACAGAAAAGATTATTTTTGAGGACGGAAAAGAAATGTATCCAATGGGAGAATTTATAAAAAAAGAGATTCCAAATGTAGAAACAGCAAAAATTAGATATGCGCATGGCCAGTATCACAACTTTGGAACACATACGTTTGGAAAAGAAGAAGAAAACCCAGTAAAATCAGAGTTTTCTTTAGATAAAGACAATGTATATCAATTTGTAGTACCAGAAGCACATGTTGCAGTTGTACCAAACTCAACTAAAAAACTTTGAATGATATAATACATATATGCAAGAAGAAACACATACAGAAATACAAGCAGAAGAAGTGGTAGAGGCAGTACCAGAGTCTACATACATAACTATAGACGACTTTAAAAAAGTTGAAGCAAAGATAGGTAAAGTACTCAGTGCGGTGGCAGTAGAAAAGTCTGATAAATTGATCAAATTCTCTATAGACTTTGGAGAAGAGGCTCCTCGCCAAATACTCTCTGCAATACGCGAGTGGTACACCGAGCCAGAAAAGCTTGTGGGTAAGAGTATGCTCTTTTGTACAAATCTTGCACCTCGTGCGATCCGTGGCGAAGAGTCCAATGGTATGCTCATGGCGGTAGATGGGCTAGATGGCGCGCCAGTATTTTTGGTTGCTGAAAAGGATGTGAATACTGGCAGTAGTGTGCGCTAGGTGTATAAATAGCGTATAATTATATAGTAATGAAGATTATTTCTACCCGTAAAAAAAATATTGCAGGAATTTCTTTTTCAGATACAGCACTGCGTGTTGTTTTCTTAAAAAGAATCACAAAAAAAGAAAACGCTATTAGCAGTTTGGTTCTTCCACTACAAAAAAATATTGTTGTCGGGGGTGTGGTAAAAGATGTCGAAAAAATAACTTCTATATTAGAAGAAATAAAAAACAAGCATGGTATATATAAAATGCGCTTTGTTCTTCCTGATGCACATACAAATCCGCAAGATATAAAAAATATTTTTTTGTTAATAGCAAAAAAAATAAAGATTACATGTGATCTGGTAGACAAAGAATCTTCTGTTATTGCACGAGCGATAGTGAAACCCGCAGATATAGATACTCGGATAGTTGTTTTTTGTGATACTAGTAGAACGGTTATTTTTATTGTGTGTAAAAATGTTATACAAGAAGTCTATACTAGTATGTATGGCATAGGAGGGGTTCACTCAAAAGAGACGCAAGCTGTTATTGCGGATATAAAAAAAATATACGTATATTGGCACCAAAAAAATAAATCACGAATAAAAGAAGTTTTGCTTTGTGGAGAAAAAAGCACACAAAAAGATTTGGCTGATTTTATGACAGCATCGCTGATAATACCTGTGCATATGGCAAACCCTTGGTGCAACTACCTCTCTTTTGAAGAAATTATTCCCTCCATCAACAAAGATGAAGTGCACGGTATTGTTGCTAGTTTGGGAATTTGTCTCAGTATATAAGGCGCTTCACAAAATTACCTATTAGTGCTACAATCTACCTACCTTTCTAGGTAATCGCCCTTGTAGTTCAATGGATAGAACTGCGGACTTCTAAGCCGTTAATCTAGGTTCGATTCCTAGCGAGGGCACAAAATGTGAAACGCAGGCAAACTGCTTTGCCTGCAAACATTTTGTGCGGGCGCAGGCATGTCCTCCGGACAGCCGAGCCGGGGTCGCGAACACTTTGTAGAATTGGAGCAAAGCGAACAATTATACTTAGTGATTTGTGATCACAAAAATGCAACTAATTTTGCGCTCTTAGCTCAGTGGTAGAGCAGCGCTTTTACACAGCGAAGGTCGGGGGTTCAAATCCCTCAGGGCGCACAAATACAAAAATACCCGATATACATATCGGGTATTTTTGTATTTGTGTATGCTTCGTGAGCTGATTTGAACCGAAGGCGAAAGTCTCGATGAGAGACTTTCATTTCGAGCGCCAGCAGGAGCGAGGGCCAAATCCCTTAAATATGCTATACTCCCAAAATATGGAGTCATTCCCAGGAATAAACAATATTTCACTTGAATCAATGGAGCAGGAGCGTATGATCAATAGTCTTAGTGCTCGCTTTGAAACTCAAAAAAAGCTTTATCAGCCAAACCCTGAAGATTTTTTTGAGCAAAAAGGTTTTATAAAAGAAGATGTAGAAAAAGAAATAGCACTTGCAAAAAAACTTAAAGAGAAATGGGAAAGCCAGAGTACTAATTTTGAAAAAGAGCAGAAAAAACTTGCAGATGTGCTCGAGGGGATAATTGTGGATCAGTTTTGTGGAGATTGGATGGCAAATAAAGCAGAAGCTTTTTTTACCGCAGAGCCAGATGACTATCTTCGCAAGGTAGACTGTGTTGTAGAGTTTAAACCAACGCAAGAGGACAAGCCTGAATATCTAGGTCTAGGTATAGACGTTACCTTTTCTTCAGATGATGAAGTTATTAAAAAAAAGCTTGAAGATATATGGGTAAAAGACATTAAAAAAGAATCTAGAACAGAGCTTATGTATGTAGACACAGATCATTACAAAGGAAGTCTTTTGGTTTCTCGTGTTGTACTTGCAGCAAACAAAGAGATTGTATATGAACTTGCCAAGTTGTATAAAAATAAAGATACAGAAACTCTCAATAACCATCCGTATCTTGCAAATGTACTATCTCAAATGAAATATCAATTAGAGTCGTACTATCATTACGCGCAAAATAAAAAACTTTCTGCTTCTTTTTTGCGTTCAACGGTAAAAACGTTAACAGCCTTTTATGCGGTATATGAAGAGAAAGAGGATTTTCTTGCTACCCACGAAAAAGAAACTATGGAAGATCCTTTATTTAACCAAATAAAATCTTTTTGCGATGCAAAACTCGCAGGGTAACATGCTCGAGATCCTTTTCGAAAACCAAGACCTCATCATCCTCAATAAACCCGCTGGGATTATGGTACACGCTGACGGCAAGTCTGAAAATGAGACGCTTGTAGACCTCGTACTACAAAAATACCCAAGTATCAAAGGCGTAGGAGACCCGGCAACCTTTGATGGCGAACCAGTAGAGCGCTCGGGGGTGGTGCATCGCCTCGACAAAGAGACGAGCGGGGTGATTATTTTTGCAAAACATCAGGAGGCATTTCTATATTTGAAACAGCAATTCAAAGATAGAACAGTGCATAAAGAATATCATGCATTTGTGTGGGGGCATTTCAAAGAAGACAAAGGCTTTGTAGATGAGCCAATAGGCCGCAACAAAAACGACTTTCGCAAATGGACAGCTGGTCGCGGGATACGTGGGGAAGTGCGCGAGGCATATACAAACTGGGAGGTAGTGCGAAGCTTTGCAGATGAAAAAGAGGAGAAATTCTCATTCGTCAGGCTTTTTCCAAAGACTGGTCGCACGCATCAGCTCCGTGTCCATATGAAATACCTCCAGCGGCCGATAGTCTCAGACCATATATATGCAGAGAGCTTCCCAGATGCACTCGGTTTTGGGCGGGTGGCGCTCCATGCAAAAAAAGTCTCACTTTTGGGGCTTTCTGGAGAGCCTATAGAGGTAGAGGCGCCGTATCCTAGTGATTTTGCTACAGCCCTTGCTCGATATACCGATTTATGATACAGTGTGCCCACTATGGAAGACACAAATTTTAGCCCAGTAAATGTAGAAGATCGCAAGAAACTCGCATTCCAATCTGGCGATACCGTACGCGTATGGTCAAAAATCGAAGATAAAGGTAAATACCGTTTGCAGGCTTTTGAAGGTCTTGTTCTCGCTCGCAAGCACGGCACTACAGCAACAGCGACATTTACTGTACGTAAAGTTTCAAACTCAGTAGGTGTAGAAAGAATCTTCCCACTATACTCTCCAATGATCGACAAAATCGAAATCGTGAAGCAAGCAAAGACTCGCCGAAGCAAGCTCTACTACATCCGCGACAAAGCAGCAAAGGAAATCCGTCGCAAGATGAAGATGATCCTCACTGGCAAAAAGCAAGCAGTTCTCGAGGAAGCAGAAGAGGAGATTGCAGAATCAGCTCCAGAAGCAAACTAGTCAAAAAGCCCTATCAAAACTTGATAGGGCTTTTTACTTGAATTTTTTAGTGCTTCTGCTATAGTGTCTTTGTTGCGCAGGTGGCGAAACTGGTAGACGCACTACCTTGAGGTGGTAGCTCCCGCAAGGGAATGGAGGTTCAAGTCCTCTCTTGCGCACAATGAAAAAATCCCAAGCTTTATTGCTTCGGGATTTTTTCATATGTGTAAGAGTTGTCGGACTTGAACCGGAGGCCGAGGGCTCGATGAGAGCCCGAAGGTTTCGAGCCTCAGCAGAGGCGAGAGGCAAGTCCTCTCTTGCGACTTTCTAATCAATACTACCTCCTATGCTATACTCATCCTATATGTATATACCGCTAGCAATGATGGCAGCCCTCACAGGGATCTGGATTTCACACAAAATCTATCTCGATAAAAAAGGTAAAACAAAGCTCGCATGCCCGCGCGATGGGGGGTGTAATGTAGTGCTTCACAGTACACATTCAGAGTTTCTCGGTATTGGCAATGAGACCTGGGGGCTCGTGTACTTTTCTTTTGTCGGTATATTTCTTTCGTATATGCTTGTCCGTGGCGGAGGGAGAACTATCGGCAATATAATTCTTTTTTCTACAACCGCGGGCATCCTCTACAGTCTCCACCTCATCTATATCCAGGCGGCGATACTCCGAAAATGGTGCTGGTGGTGTGTATCTGTCGCGGGGGCAAACTTCGTCCTCTGGGCAAGTGTCATACTTTCATTCGTGCAAAGATAAAACAAAATAACAAAGACTAGATTTTTCCATGCTTTTCTGGTATAAAGAAGTGCTCGTAAATACATGGTGCCTATAGTGTAATGGTTAGCACTGGAGTTTGTGGAACTCCCAGTCAGGGTTCAAATCCCTGTAGGCACCCAATAATAATAAACAAAGAGAATATATTTTTGGCGCGTCTCCGAGGGTGCACCCATTTTGTTAATAAAATTCCCTGATGAAAATCCGGTTTTTTATTTACCTATTCAATTCATTGAGATCCTTCAATATCTCCGCGCCATGTTCGCTTGGTGTTACATTTGGGTATGCTTTTACTATCATTCCGTCTTTGTCTATCAAATATGAGATGCGCTTTGTGCCGAGTAGTCCGCCCGCCTCGTATGCTTTTATTGCCACTTTCTCTGTGTCAGCAAGGAGTGTAAAAGGGAGACTGTATTTTTCTTGGAATTTCTTGTGGCTCTCTACAGAGTCTGCGCTGATGCCAAATACTTTCGTATCATGTGCGAGGAAGTCATTATAGGCTTCCGCTATAACACATGCTTCTTTTGTGCAGCCCGGTGTATCATCCATAGGATAAAAATATACGAGCGTATACTGCCCGCGATTTTCAGCTAGGGAATGTACTACGCCATCCTGGTCGGGGAGAGAGAATTCTGGGGCTGTGGTGTGTATATTTAACATATCTACAGTATAGCGCAGATACAGGATTTTATCTGCTATACTTATTTGTATATGAAAAAATATATTGCAGAAACAATTGGGACATTTGGACTTACATTGGTAGTAGCGCTTTCACTCGCCGGGGTATTTCCTGTGTCGACACCAGTACTCGCAGCGCTCGTACTTGGACTTTTTGTATATTCGATTGGGCATATTTCAGGGACACATATAAACCCGGCAGTTACTATCGGTGCATGGTCTATCAAAAAGATCTCTAGCAAGGACGCATTGTATTATATTATCGCGCAGTTTGTTGGAGCGGGGCTCGCGCTCGGACTTGTATCTATGAGTGTCGGCTTGCAGGCGCCTGCTGTATCAAATAGTTTTGCAGTGCTATTTGCAGAATTCCTCGGTACTGCGTTATTCACTTTTGGTATTACATCTGTCGTGTATGGCAAAACTCCAGGTGCACTTTCTGGTATCGTGGTGGGAGGCTCGCTCTTGCTCGGTGTCGCTATCGCAGCACTTCTCGGCTCAAACGGCGTGCTCAATCCGGCTGTTGCATTTGGTATTGGCTCATTTGGCGGCATGTATATCCTCGGTCCAATACTCGGATCTATCGCAGGGATGAATCTATACAAATATCTTTCGGAATAATTTTTTAGGAAAATTAACGCAAAAATCCACCTATGGGTGGATTTTTGCTATACTCCCTCCATTATGACCCAAGCCCAGACACTCGATATATTAAAGACAGGGGCAAATGTATTTATCACTGGAGAGCCAGGGGCGGGGAAAAGCTATGTGCTCCGCGAATATATCTCGTATTTGCGCAAGATGGGTATAGATCCGGCCATTACGGCAAGTACTGGTATCGCGGCGACGCATATCGGCGGGATGACCATACACTCATGGAGTGGCATTGGTATACGCCAGGATATGTCTCCTTATGAGCTCGATGCACTTGCAAGCAAAGAGTATGTAGCAAAGCGTATTGCAAAGACAAAGGTGCTCATAATAGACGAGATATCGATGCTCACACCAAAGATGTTTTCATTGGTAGACACGATATGCCGTATGATCCGCCAAAATCCAGAGCCTTTTGGTGGGATACAGGTAGTGTGTGTGGGGGATTTTTTCCAGCTGCCACCGATACAGAAAAAAACTTTTGGTCCCAAGTCTATGGAGCTCTTTGAAGAAAAGCTTGCGACCTTTGTATACGAGAGCGACACTTGGGCGCGCCTTGGTATGCTCATCTGTTATATTTCTGAGCAACACCGCCAGAGCGATACAATATTCCTCGACTTACTCTCTGCAATCCGCAGGAATGCAGTAGACGAAGGGCACTATGATGCAATCCAGGATAGGATTGTCACCAGCTCTGATTTACCAGAAGAGACCACGCGACTCTTTTCGCACAATAGCGATGTAGACTCTATAAATAACCTCGAGCTTGCAAAGCTCACTGGCGACATGAAGACCTATACTATGCAGAGCTATGGCAATGATGCGATCACAGCGACACTTGCAAAGAGCTGCCTTTCGCCAGAAGTCTTGCAGCTCAAAAAAGATGCAGTAGTTCTATTTACAAAAAATAATCCCGCAAAAGGATTTGCAAATGGCACCCAAGGTGTGGTGATAGATTTCAATCCACTTGGGTACCCGGTGGTAGAGACAAAGTCTGGAAAAATAATCCACCTCGAGCCGATGGACTGGAGCATAGAGACCGATGGCAAGATCATGGGGAGCATTTCGCAGATACCGCTCCGCCTCGCATGGGCTATCACGGTGCACAAAAGCCAGGGTATGTCGCTCGACAGGGCAGTGGTAGATCTCTCGGGAGTATTTGAATACGGGCAGGGGTACGTGGCGCTCTCTCGCGTGCGTACGCTTTCGGGCCTCTATATACTCGGCATCAATCAGCGCGCATTACAGGTGCATCCGGTTATCCTCGAGATAGACGAGGAATTCCGCGATCAGAGTACGGCCATTGCCGAGACTTTTGAAAAAATGCCAAAAGCCGAGCTTACAAAAATGCACAAGAACTTCATCACCGCTGTAGGCGGGGAGTGGAAATAGTAAAATTTTGTTATACTTATACAATGGACACAGAAAAAGAAGCATCTACACTAGAAAAAATAGTCGCCGAGCCAGTAGTGCTACTTGATGATGCGATTACAGAAGTACAGTCTATAGAAAAAAAACTCATCACAAAAACACCTTTTCGTGCTGCAAAAGAATATTTCAATACACTTGGCCCAGGACTCACTACTGGTGCTGCAGATGATGATCCAGCGGGGATAGCTACATATTCGCAAGCGGGTGCACAATTTGGCTACAAATTTTTATGGCTTTCATGGTTTAGTTTTCCGCTTATGGCTGTGGTACAGGAGATGTGTGCACGTATCGGGATAGTGACAGGTAAAGGACTTGCTGCAAATATAAAAACACGATTTTCAAAAAAAATACTGGTACTAGTCACCATACTGCTCTTTTTTGCAAATACGCTCAATATAGCAGCAGACCTTGGCGCTATGGCAGAAGCAGTACAATTGCTCATACCCAAAGCCAATAATATTTTTATCATTGTACTCTTTGCTTTTTCAACACTGTTACTACAGATATATACGACCTACGCACGCTACGCAAAATACCTCAAGTACGCCGGGCTCACACTGCTCGCATATGTAGTATCTGCAATACTCGCAAATCTCGATTGGAGTGCTATTGCTGTTGCAGCTCGTACACCACAGATTTCCTTTTCAAAAGAATCACTTTTTTTGATTTGCGCAATACTCGGTACCACCATTTCGCCATATTTGTTTTTTTGGCAGACATCACAAGAAGTAGAGGAGCAGCAGCTAGAAACAAAGAATAGTGCTCCTGATACAAAAAAAACATTGCGACGTATGCGCACCGATGTATGGAGCGGTATGTTTTTTTCAAATGCTATAATGTTTTTTATTATCGCCGCATGTGCTGGAGTGCTCCATCAAAACGGCATTACCAATATCACCTCTGCAGCACAAGCAGCAGATGCGTTGCGTCCATTTGCGGGTGATTTTGCCTATACATTATTTGCTATAGGTATTATTGGTGTGGGTATGCTCGCTGTCCCAGTACTTGCGGGCTCGAGCGCATATGCACTCTCAGAGGCATTTGGGTGGAAAACAGGTCTTTATAGAAAAGCAAAAGAAGCTGGAGCATTTTATGGGGTGATCTTTATTTCTATGGTGCTCGGTATTGTGCTCAATTTATTTGGTATCGATGCTATACATATGCTCATCTATTCAGCTATAGGCAATGGACTCATTGCGCCAGTGGTACTCGTATGTATTGTCCTCATTGCGAGCGACAAAACCTATATGCGGGAGCATAGCAATAAAAAATATATCACTATGGTAGGGTGGGCAACTGTGGGTATTATGGTGCTGGTAGGTAGTGCTGCGATATATAGTCTATTATAAAAAGTTATCCACACACCTCATATAATATACAAATCAATACTTAGTGTGATAGACTAATATAACTATATGTATCAATTCTTCGCCACTCACAAAAAAACTTTTTTTGCGGTAGTATTTCTTGTACTTTTTGGAGCAACAGTATCATCTGCAACTCCACCACTCTCACCATACACAAGCATTAGCGGTACTCTCGATCCACAATGTCTCCCAGGGAGCCCCAATTGCTATATAGAAACAGCTTTATCGCTCGATGGAAACAATAGTCTCATCGTTGGAGGAGGCGCATCAGGTGCTGCAAACAATTATTCAGTATATATAGGCTCAAATGCTGGACTTGCCGCAACTGCTGCTGCTAATGCCAACTTCATTGGTACCAATGCTGGCTCTGGGGCAAGTAGTGCATTTAGTACAAATTTTTTTGGTCAAAATGCTGGCTCTGGAGCGCTCAATGCCAATAATGCCAACTTCATTGGTACCAATGCTGGCTTTGGAGCAACAGGAGCAAATAATGGAAACTTCTTTGGTGCTGGTGCAGGATACCAAGCAACTGCCGCATCATACTCAACTCTCATAGGCTTCAAAGCAGGTCTAAGCTTCTCCGGCAACAACATCGGCTCAAACAACATCATCATCGGTACCAACATCTCTCTCTCAGATGCCACAGCAGATGCTATAAACATTGGTGGAGTTCTCTTTGGTACTGGGACACACAGTGCGACAATGGGAAATCCTAATACCAGTGCCGTCTCAGGTGGTCGTATTGGTATCGGTATTACAGATCCTCAAAAAACACTCGATGTCGCAGGCTCTTTTTATGCACGTGGAGACAACACCACAGTAACAGTAGATACACCAACAAACCTTCAGGCGACACAAACATGTGATGATAGTTGCGCTTATCTAGCAAATGGAGGTAGTCACAATTGGCAAATCTATAGTTATAAGGATACTGTAGCAGGGCGTGTATACTCCGCATCCCCGCTAACACTCGGTTCAGATTTTGTTGATGATGGGACTAATGCGCAATATGATATCACTGTATCTTGGGATGCAGTACCAGGTGCTGATGGGTATCGCATCTTAAAACTAGATCCAAACTACAATAGCTACAACTACGATGCAGGGTTTGATACGGTAAATAATTCTTTTATTGATGATAATTGTGGTTCTATCTGTTACGATAGTGCATCAGGCGCAATTGCAGTATCGCCTACAACACTTGTTGTACCAAACTCTTTCTCACAAATCGATGAGCCACTCCTCATAGGTGGCGGTGGAAGATATATCAACTTTGGCACAACAACAGGAGAAAGCGGATATGGTTTTCGCGATAATGCAGGTACTGTACAGTACAAAAACGCAGGAGGAGACTGGGAGGCTTTCTCTAGTGGAGGTGGTGGAGCAACATTAGACGCTAATAGTAGTTTTATTTTGGGGGGAGGGGCTGGTGCCAGTAACTCAAACTTTCTTGGATTTCAGGCGGGGTATAATGCAACCGATGCAAATAACTCAAACTTCCTTGGAAGTCAGGCGGGCTTTGGTGCAACCTATGCCGCATACTCAAACTTTTTTGGTAACAGTGCCGGTACTGGCGCAAGTGATGCTACAAGCTCAAACTTCCTCGGCAACAGTGCAGGATATAACGCAAGCAATGCTAACGACTCAAACTTCTTTGGTTCGATTGCAGGCTCTGGTGCAACCAATGCCTCATTCTCAAACTTCTTTGGTGGAGGTGCAGGCTCTGGTGCAACCAATGCCTCATTCTCAAACTTCTTTGGTGGAGGTGCAGGAGCTGGTGCAACCAACGCTTCATACTCAAACCTCTTTGGATATAACGCTGGTCGTAACCTAGGAGGCAACAACATCGGCTCAAACAACATCATCATCGGTACCAACATCTCTCTTCCAGATGCTACTGCAAATGCTATAAACATCGGAGGTGTACTCTTTGGTACTGGTACATATAGTAATACCGCCAGTAACCCAAGCATCACACCAGTTTCAGGAGGCCGCATCGGTATCGGTGTCGTCTCACCAAATAGAACACTCGACGTCAATGGAAACATAGGTATTGCAAGCAACGGCTATCTCAATTTCAATACTACCGATGGTGCATCTGGTTATGGTATTAGAGATAATGGAGGAACTATACAGTACAAAAACGCAGGAGGAAGCTGGGGTGGTTTGGGTGCGAGTCTTGATCTTGATAGTAATAGCAGTTTCATTCTTGGTGGAGGGGTCGCAACTATTGCAACTCGGCGCTCAGTTTTCATAGGTGTAGATTCTGGTCAAAGTGCAACTAATGCAGCGGAGTCAAACTTTATAGGTCCATTTGCAGGAGTTGGGGCAACCAATGCTAGAAATTCAAACTTTTTTGGAAGATATGCGGGGAATCTTGCTGTAAATTCAAGCTACTCAAACTTCTTTGGGTATCAAGTAGCAAATTACCATCCTAGTGCTGTGCTTGGTTCGAATAATATTATTATTGGAACAAATATAACACTCCCAAATGCAGCATCAAACGCTATAAACATAGGAGGTGTCCTCTTTGGTACTGGTACATATAGTGATACAAACGCAACTTTTCCTAGTTTTGCCCCTGTCTCTGGTGGCCGCATCGGTATAGGCGTCGTATCTCCCGCATACACACTTGATGTCGGTAATGCATCTGTCTCTGGCATCGTCGCACGCTTCCAAAACTCATCTGGTACCTGTGACATCAACCCAACCACCTCATCACTTGCGTGTTCTTCAGATATCATTCTCAAGAAAAATATCACCAGCCTCGCAGACAATACTGCCTTTACACTCACCACACTCCCTCTCGCACCGCAGCAATCACTCCTCACCAGACTCTCACTCCTCACTCCAGTATCATACAACTGGAACACTGAGTCAGATACTGACCAAAAGCACGCTGGCTTTATCGCACAACAAGTAGAGCAAGTATTCCCAGATCTCGTATACACCGACGCTACAACAAACCTCAAGTCTATCAACTACGGTGGCTTCGCCCCATACATAGTACGCGCTATCCAAGAAGCAGGTATTGCAATCAGTACAGTGATCCCAGAAGGCCTAGACAACACCGCCTATGGCAAGATAAAAGAGTTTCTCCGGGGGATAGCGGTGGAAGGAAAAATTACTATACAATCAATTTTTGTAGACACTGTAGACGCTGGCAAAATACGCACAGATGAGCTTTGTATTGGCGCAAAAGGTTCTGAAACATGTCTTAGCCAGACGCAGATAAATAAAATTTTAGAAAATATACAAACAAATA
>JACCDG011877044.1_pt1 | contig 12920 bp, 9 predicted proteins | sample 7442471 | NCBI WGS metagenome assembly JACCDG01 (sample SAMN15323444, study PRJNA562643) | freshwater metagenome | isolation source: river surface water | place: USA:Blue River Watershed | collected 2017-08-17 | reverse complement strand
GCCAGCACACAGGCACCGGTCGTGCTGGTGGGCAAAGGCATCACTTTCGACACCGGAGGCATCTCGATGAAGCCTGCGGCTGAAATGGATGAAATGAAATACGACATGAGCGGCGCGGCCAGTGTGCTGGGTGTGTTCAAGGCGTTGGGCGAACTCAAGCCAGAGATCAACGTGGTGGGCCTGATCCCCGCGACTGAGAACATGCCCGATGGCCTGGCAGTCAAGCCCGGTGATGTGGTCACCAGCATGAGCGGTCAAACCATTGAAATCCTGAACACCGATGCAGAAGGGCGCTTGGTCTTGTGTGATGCATTGACCTATGCCGAGCGCTTCAAGCCCCAGGCCGTGATCGACATCGCCACCTTGACAGGCGCTTGTGTTATCGCCTTGGGAGGGGTTCGATCAGGCTTGTTCACCAGCGACGACGAATTGGCGCAACAGCTGCAGCAAGCGGGTGACAACGCTGGCGACTTGTGCTGGCGCATGCCGATGGACGATGAATACGCCGAGGGCCTGAAAACCCGTTTTGCCGATGTGGCCAATGTGGCCGGCCGACAAGCCGGATCGGTGACCGCTGCCAAGTTCTTGCAGCGTTTTGCCAAGAAATACCCCTGGGCGCATCTTGACATTGCTGGCACAGCTTGGCGCAGTGGGGCAGCCAAAGGCGCCACAGGCCGCCCGGTGGCCTTGCTGATGCATTACCTCTTGTCCAAGGCGAGCACTCCAGCCCGAGCCCCTCGTCGTCGATGACTGTGGCCATGACCCGAATTGAATTCCATTTCAACGCGCCAGAGCGCTTGCAATACGCCTGTCGCCTGCTGCGCAAAGCCAATGCACAAAACTTGCGCATTGGGGTGCTGGGCTCGGCGGTGGCTTTGCGCCAACTCGATTCGGCTCTGTGGACCTTTTCCGCAGCGGATTTTTTGCCACACAGCACGGCAGCTGACAGCCCAGAAGTGCAAAACGCCTCGCCGATTTTGTTGAGTGAAGATGCCGACCTGTGCGCCGGGCGGCAAGTGCTGGTCAATTTGGGCGATGAGGTGCCAGCAGGTTTTGAGCGCTTTGAGCGCTTGATTGAAATCGTGGCGGTGGACGACCATGGCCGCATGACGGCGCGCCAGCGATGGAAGCATTACACCGCCCAGGGCTATGATTTGTTGCAACACGATTTATCCAAACGGAGCGCGTCATGAACATGGATTCACCCTCTGGCGCAGCATCCGCAGTCATTCCAGTGCTGACCCATGTCGTGCCCACGTCCGATATCCCGGCCGCTGTTCTGGTCGCATTGGATGCCCGTATGGCCGAGAAAGCCTCTGTGTTGGCGCTGTCTGCGGAACTGATGCAAAACCTGCGACCCGAGCTCGACCGCATGGCCTCGGAGCTGGTGCAGCGAAGCGTTGAAGGCATGTGGGCCAAACGCGCTGAAATCTACAAAAACATCAGCCGATCACCTGACGAGGACAGGTGATTTAGGTTTTCCCTGAGTCACAAATTGCATCAATTGCAGTATGGTTCAGCGTTGCTTGATTGAAGCAATTTCTAATTCGGAGTTCTTATGAAATTTTCAGGTCATCGTTCTTTGTCTGTGGTCGCTGTGGCCGTCGCTGCCGTGCTTTTGGCGGCCTGCGGCAAGAAAGAAGCAGCATCGGATGCGCTTGTGATCAAAATTGGCCACGTGGGCCCGGTCAGTGGTGCCATCGCTCACTTGGGTAAAGACAACGAAAACGGCGCCCGGATGGCGATTGAAGAACTCAATGCTGCCGGCCTGAAAATGGGTGAGAAAGTCGTCAAGTTTGAATTGCTGGCTGAAGATGATGCCGCTGACCCCAAGCAGGGCACGGCGGCCGCGCAAAAGCTGGTGGATGCCAAAGTCAACGGCGTGATCGGCCACCTGAACTCTGGCACCACCATTCCGGCCTCACAGATTTACAACACGGCAGGTATTCCCCAGATTTCGCCATCGGCGACCAACCCCAAATACACCCGTCAGGGCTACACCGGCGCTTTCCGCGTGGTGGCTGACGACGTGCACTTGGGCGGCACGCTGGGCAAATACGCAGTGGAAACCCTCAAAGGCAAGAACATTGCCGTGATCGACGACCGTACCGCTTACGGCCAGGGTGTGGCCGAAGAATTCAAAAAGGGCGCGACCGCTGCTGGCGGCACCATCGTGGGCCATGAGTTCACGACCGACAAGGCTTCTGACTTCAACGCCATTTTGACCACCTTGAAGGCCAAAAAACCGGATGTCGTCTTCTTCGGCGGTATGGACGCTGTGGCTGGCCCGATGCTGCGCCAGATGAAATCCCTGGGCATCAACGCCAAATTCATGGGCGGCGATGGCATCTGCACCACCGAGTTGGCCAAGCTGGCTGGTGATGCCATGAAAGACGAGACCGTTTTCTGCGCTGAAGCCGGCGGTGTGGAAGGCGAGCAAAAAGCTGGCATGGACAAGTTCCGTGCAGACTTCAAAGCCAAGTTCAACGCAGACGTTCAAGTTTACGCGCCTTACGTTTATGACGCTGTCAAAGTTATGGCACAAGCCATGGTGACAGCTGGTTCCTCAGATCCAGCCAAGTATTTGCCCGCTTTGAAAGCGATCAACTACAAAGGTGTGACAGGCAACATCGCATTTGACGAAAAAGGCGACATCAAGAACGGCGCTTTGACTTTGTACACTTACAAAGCTGGCAAGCGCGAGCAAATTGCTGTGGTTCGTTAATTCAAACCCCAATCCAAACGAGACGGCCCCTTGGGGCCAGCTTCAAGCCCCGCTCGAGTCGGGGCTTTTTTTTGTTTGCAGTTCAGGCCAGTCCCCGCTTTGCCAGCAAGGGTTCGACAGTGGGTGCGCGTCCTCTGAACGCAATGTAGGCTTGCATGGGATCTTGTTTGTTGCCTGCCGAATAGATGTGCTCGTAAAGTTTTGCAGCCGGCTCTTTCGCAAATAAATCGCCAGCTTCTAGGAATGCATCAAAGCCATCTGCATCCAAGACTTCAGCCCACATGTACACGTAATATGCTGAGGCATAGCTGTTGGACGAAAACAGATGCGAGAAATGTGGCAAACGATGCCGCATGCCTATAGCAGATGGCATCTGAATGGACTTCAATGTTTCATTTTCGAAGGTTTTGAAATGGATGCCGTCAATGTCGGTTGTTTCGTGCAGTGCCAGATCGACCAGCGCGGAAGAAACATACTCTACCGTGGAGAAGCCTTGGTTAAAGGTTTGCGCGGCCAAAATTTTCTGAATCAATGCCTTTGGCATGGGCTGGCCGGTTTCTGCATGAAGCGCAAACTTTTTCAAAATTAACGGCTGTGTGAGCCAGTTTTCGAAAACTTGCGATGGGAACTCTACAAAATCACGCAAGACACTGGTGCCCGAAAGTCGCGGGAAGCGAACTTGGGACAGCAAGCCGTGCAGGCCATGTCCAAATTCGTGAAACAAGGTTCTGGCGTCGTCCAAGCTGAGCAGGGTGGGCTGGCCTTCAGGGCCCTGTGAAAAGTTGTTGTTGTTGACAACGATAGGGCGCACCGATGATTGCAAGTGCATGGGGTCTCGGTAGGTACTCATCCAAGCGCCTGAGCGTTTGGTGCTGCGGGCAAAATTGTCACTTAAAAACAGGCCCACGTGTTGGCCTTGTGCATTGCTAACTTCCCAGCCGGTAATGCTTTCATGGTATTTGTTGATGTTGTGGACTTCTTTAAAGTGCACGCCAAACAGTTGGTTGGCCACGTAAAACATCGCTTCCACCATTTTGTGCAATTGCAAATAAGGTTTAAGTTCGGCTTCGTTCAAGTTGAACTTTTCTTTTCGAACTCGCTCGGTCCAGAAGTGCCAATCCCAAGCTTGTAGGTCATTCAAGCCCGACAGTTTTTTCAAGTCTTCCGATTCTTCAAGTGCTTTGAGGCGTGCAGGTTCCCAGACACGCGTCAACAACGCCCGAGCTTGATTGGCGTTACCTGCCATGGTGTCGGCAAGCGCAAATGCCGAAAAATCTTTGTAACCCAAGAGCTGGGCTTGTGACAACCGAAGCTTGAGGATCTCTTTCATGATGGGCTCATTGTTGTGGGGGCCCTCGTGCTCTCCCCGTTGGCACCATGCCTGCCACATGCGTTGACGCAAATCTCGGCGTTCAGAAAACGTCATGAAGGGCGTGATCGAGGAGCGGGATAGCGTGAACGCATGGGCATTGATGTCTGTAATGCGTCGGTCTTTTGCCAATTTTTGAGCAGCTTGCCTGACAAAATCAGGTAAGCCGGCAAGCTCATCCTCAGTCGTGAGTGTGAGGCAGAAAGATGACTCGTCAGCCAGTACATTTTGTGAAAACCGGGTGAAGCAGCTTGCCAGTTTTTCTGCATTCATCGCAAAGCTTTGTCGGTCTTGATTTGCCAGTTTGGCACCTGCCCGAACAAAGTCCAAATGGTAGCGCTCGATCAATCGCGTGCTTTCTGCATCAAGTTGTGCTTCGTTTTTCTTTTGATCTAATTCGTCAATGCGTGCAAACAACGCCTCATTCAAATAAAGTGCGGCATTGTGCGCTGCCAATTTGGGCGCCATGTCTCTTTCTATGGCTTGTAATTCTGGCGAGCTGTGAGAGGCACTCAGATTGAAAAAAACATTCGATGTTTGATTCAACAACTCGCCACTGGCTTCAAGTGCCACCAATGTGTTTTCAAAAGTCGCTGGTTCTGGATTTCCAGAAATGGCCAAAATTTCAGATTGATGTTGTGCCAAAGCTGTTTCGAAGGCTGCTTCAAAATGTGAAGCTTGAATCGATTCAAAGGGGGGCATGCCAAAAGGCGTTTGCCATGTTTGCAATAAAGGATTTGTCATTGAACGAGTGAGTTGTAAAATTTAAGTATCTTTGTATTTGAACAATGTAGAGGATGGCCGTGCAGTTTGCAACGCAATTTGATCAGTTAGGCAGGGTGTCCAAGCCCTTCAGTCGGTTTTTGATGGCTGGCACGCGTATTTTGTGTGTTGCTGTGCTGTGTTCCATGACGGTGACTTTTGCCAACCCTTTATCCAACAAAGCACCCAACAATTTACCCAACCCTAAGGCCAATCCGGCAGACCCCGAAAAGGTCCTGAAAATTGCGTTCCCCAGCACTGAAACCGGATTTGATCCTGTCCGTGTGAACGATGTTTACTCCAACACCATCACGGCGGCAATTTTTCAACCCTTGGTAACTTACGACTGGATGGCCATGCCCACCCGCGTGGTGGCGCATGCGGCAGAAGCTTTGCCAGATATTTCTGCTGACGGTAAAACATATACCTTTAAAGTCAAAAAAGGTTTGTTTTTCACACCGCATGCCGCCTTTAAAGGTCAACGCAGGGAGCTGACGGCACATGATTTTGCGTTCACCTTGTTGCGCCATGCCGATCCTAAGAATCGAAGCCCTCAAGTTTCAGATTTCGATGACAAGGTTACTGGCTTCGCAGACACACGAAAAAAAGCAGTTGCCACGGGCAAGTTTGACTACGACCAACGTCATCCTGGTATCTATGCTTTAGATCGATACACGTTGGTTATTCAACTGAATCAGCCAGACCGAAATTTTTTAACCCTGTTGACCAATCCCTTTGCGGGCGCCATGGCACGCGAAGTGGTTGAAATGTATGGTTTTGAAGAGTTGATGGCCAATCCTGTGGGAACCGGTCCCTACATGCTCGAAAAATGGGTACGCGGTTCCAAAATCATTTTAAAAGCGAACCCTGAGTATCCGGCGTTTGTCTGGAACTTTGAAGCGCCGGCCAACAGCCCAGTTGAACTTCGCATCGCCAATCAAATGCAAGGCCGAAAAATGCCACAAATTGGCCGCGTAGAAGTCAGCATCATTGAAGAGCCGCAGTCAATGTGGTTGGCCTTCAGTGGCAAAGAAATTGATGTTGTGGCCGTTCCTCCTTCCTTCATCGAAAAAGCACTGACACTCAAGAACGATTTACTGCAAGATTGGGTGGCCCAAGGTGTGAACATGTATCGGAGTGTCGAGCCAGACATCCGTTATCAATTCTTCAACATGAAAGACCCCGTGATCGGCGGCTACACACCCGAGAAAATTGCGTTGCGCCGGGCCATCATCATGGGCTTTGATGTCGATGAAGAGATTCGCGTCATTCGCAAAGGCCAAGCGATCAAGGCTCAGCAAATGGTTTCGCCTGTCATTGCGGGTCACGACCCCAATTACAAAAGCTTGGTCAAGTTCAGCCCCTTGTCTGCCAATGCGTTGCTGGACGAATTTGGCTACAAAAAAGATGCAAAAGGCTTTCGTTCCTTGCCAGACGGAAAACCCTTGATTTTTACCATTTACTCGTCAACATCTTCACTAGACCGTGAGCGTGATGAGCTTTGGAAAAAATCCATGGACCGTATTGGCATTCGACTCAAAGTCAAAAAAGACAAGTTCCCGGAAATGCTCAAGCAAGGCAAGCAATGTGCCATCCCTTCATGGGCGTTGGGCTGGACCCGCTCTTCGGAGGCAGAATTTGTGATGAAGCTGTTGTACTCCAAAACAATTGGGCAAAACAATTACGCCTGTTTTGAAAACGCAGAATACGACGCGAATTTTGAAAAACTCAAGCGTTTACCCGATGGCCCTGAACGAACCAAAGTCCTTCACAACTTGTACCGTTTGATGGAAGTCAACGGTGTTCTGGGTTTAAGTTCAACAGCCATTGCCACCCGACTGAGTCACCAGCGGGTTGAGGGCTATCGAAAACACCCACTGATTTTGGGGGAGTGGATTTACTATGACATTCGTCAACCATAAGAGGGCGCCAGCATGAGTGCTTACATCCTTCGACGTCTGTGGCAAATGATCCCTACATTGGCGGGCGTGATTTTATTGGTATTTTTCTTGTTCAATTGGATTGGTGGCGATCCTGCTTATGTGTTGGCAGGTTTGTTTTCCAATCAAGAGCAAATTGACAGCATTCGTGCAGAGCTTGGATTGGATCAAGCACTGCATATTCAGCTTTGGATTTTCGTCAAACAAGTTGCCGCCTTTAACTTTGGCAACAGTTGGACAACAGGGGAATCGGTGGCCGATATATTCGCAACTCGATTGCCAGCCTCCCTTACCTTGATGGCGCCTTTGCTGGTCATCGAAACACTGATTGCCTTGGTTTTGGCAGTAGGCTTGGCATGGGTTCGGGGCTCATCGATTGATCGCGGCACCATGGTTTTTTTCACGGCATTGATGTCTGTCAGTATTTTGGTGTTCATCATTCTGGGCCAATACATATTGGCTTACCGTCTGGGCTGGTTTCCGGTGCAAGGTTGGAGTGATGATTACTGGAAAAACATCAGCACTTACGCGCCTTTGCCTATCTTGTTGGGACTATTGGTCAGCATTGCACCCAACACACGTTTGTTCAGAAGTTTTGTACTGGATGAAGTTGATCAAGATTACGTTCGAACTGCTCGCGCCAAAGGCATGTCCGAAGCGCGGGTCATGTTTGTACATGTTTTGAGAAACGCACTGATCCCCGTCATCACTTTTGTGATTTCAAATTTGCCTGGCTTGCTGCTGGGTGCTTTTTTGTTGGAACGTTTTTTCGGCATACCTGGCGTTGGACGTGAAATTATTTTGGCAGTTGAGCGAAGTGATTTTCCAGTCATCAAGGCTGTCACGATTTATGTTGCCATTGCCACCATGTTCTTTAATTTGATCGGCGATGTGTTGTATCCCATCACCGATCCGCGCGTTCAATTGCGTTGATGCAGTCTTTACACGGCCCTGATGTTTGTATGCAAACCCCACTTATCAATTCAACTCTGGTTCCGCTTTCTGCTAGTGAAGGTGCATGGGCCTTGGCTTGGCGTCGTTTTAAATCAGATCGTGTGGGTGTCTTGAGTGGCATCACCGTGATCCTCAGTTTGTTGCTCGTGCTTGCAACCTCGGTTGGCTCTTTGGCATCGAATTGGGAAAAAGAAGTCGCCATCAGCCATGCAGCGCCCTCGTGGGCATGGGCTGACATGCAAGTCACTCGCGGCGCTACCGCGCTGCCTGAAGTTATTTTGTACGAGCCCACCCCAACAGACATCCTTGATCCCATTGCGGCGCAATGGGCTTCGGCGCAAAAAGCAGTCAAACCCAGCGGTATCCAGGTCAATGCATTGGCAAGCACCTTGCCCATGGGTTCAGACAAGTGGGGCAGGGACGTGTTGTCCAAAACCATCAAGGGTGCAGAAACCAGCATTTTGGTTGGCTTGGCAGCGGCACTCATGGCCACCTTGTTGGGCGCTGTTTTGGGTGCTGTATCGGGTTGGTACGGCGGACTGGTCGATGACTTGAGTAATTGGCTTTACAACGTGTTCCACTCGATTCCAGGCATCTTGCTGATCTTGGCCATTGCGGCCGTTCTCAATACCAAAGGAACGATGGCTGTCGTCATTATTTTAGGGACAACAGGGTGGACAGGAACCTATCGGCTAATGCGTGGCGAGTACCTCAAGCACCGAAACCGTGATTACGTCCGTGCAGCAGATGCCATTGGTGCTTCACACAATCGGCGCATGTTTGTGCACATTTTGCCCAATGTCAGCCATGTCATCTTGGTTCAATTTTCTTTGTTGACGGTCTCTTGCATCAAGGCCGAAGTCATCTTGTCATTTCTTGGTTTTGGCGTGCCTGTCGATGGTGTTTCATGGGGAACCATGCTGACAGAAGCTCAAAATGATTTGTTAGTGGGGATCTGGTGGCAATTGTTGTCGGCCACATTGGCCATGTCTATTTTCGTGACGGCTTTGTCCTTGCTCACTGATTCATTGCGCGATGCCTTGGATCCAAAAGTGATTCATTGAACCCATTATTTAAAATTAATTTGAAGCATGGCTACTCGTCGAACTCCTCCTCCCATTGCCACAATTTCCGACAATCTGTTGGAGGTTAAAAACCTCACGGTCGATTTCATCAGCGCCTCTAAAGCCCCTGTCAGAGCCGTTGAAAGTGTTTCATTTGTCATTCCGCGCGAACGCACGGTCGCTTTGGTAGGCGAGTCGGGCAGTGGCAAGTCTGTCAGTGCCTTGGCCATCATGGGGCTCTTGCCTGTGCAAAATGCCAAGATTGCGCTGCATTCGCAAATTGAATACGACGGCCGATCTTTGTTGAGCCTTACACGCGCTCAATGGCAATTAATTCGAGGTTCTCGAATTGCCATGATTTTTCAAGACCCGATGACGTCTCTGAATCCTGTTTACAGCGTGGGCTACCAATTGGCTGAAATGCTGCGGATCCACAAGCGCATCGGTGCCAAAGAAGCACTGATTCGCGCGTGTGACTTGCTGGCTGAAGTCGGCATACCCGAGCCTCAGAAACGAATCAACGCCTATCCGCATGAACTCTCTGGCGGTCAACAGCAACGCGTCATGATTGCCATGGCGTTGGCCTGTGAGCCAGAGTTGTTGATTGCTGACGAGCCCACTACCGCTTTAGATGTGACGGTTCAGCGTCAAATCATGACATTGTTGGCGGAGTTGCGTGAGCGACGCAGAATGGCCATGTTGTTCATCACCCACGACCTTGGATTGGTCAGTGAGGTTGCCGATCATGCCGTCGTGATGCGGCAAGGCACGATTCGTGAGGCCGGCCCTGTCAAAGCCATCTTCAGTGCGCCTCAAGACCCCTACACCAAAGCCTTGCTCAGTTGCCGTCCCAGTGCAGAGCGCCATGGCAAACGTTTGTTGACCATTGACGATTGGATGACGTCTCAAACCCTTGCCCTGGTGCCAGAGACGTTGCCTGTCAATATCCCAGTTTCATCCACACCAAGTGTGGCGAGGACAGGTGCAGGTGCGCCTGGTGCTTTGCTGGAAGTGCAAAATTTACGCAAGGTTTTTCCGCGCACTGGAGCTTGGTTCAAGCGTGACGATTTTGTCGCGGTCGAGGATGTGAGTTTCCAACTGCAGCGTGGTCAGACTGTTGGCTTGGTTGGTGAGTCTGGTTCTGGCAAAACGACGGTTGGTTTGTGTTTGCTCCGATTGCACGAAGCAAGCGCAGGCAAAGTTTTGTTTGATGGTCAAAACTTATTGGCAATGTCAAACGAGGAATTCGCCAAGTACAAGCGCCGCTTGCAAATTGTTTTTCAAAATCCTTATGCATCCCTGAACCCGCGGTTCACGGTGGCAGAAATATTGAGTGAGCCTATGCAGCTTCATGGCATCGGCGCAGGGGCTGCAGACCGTGAACGAATGTCCTTGGCCTTGCTGGACAAGGTAGGTCTGCCTTCCACGGCGCTGAAGCGATATCCGTTTGAATTCTCGGGCGGTCAACGTCAACGCATTGCCATTGCGCGTTCACTCAGCTTGTCACCCGAGGTTGTTGTTTTGGACGAGGCCGTCTCTGCCTTGGATGTTTCTGTCCAAGCGCAAGTCCTTAACTTATTGAAAGATTTGCAAAAAGAACTTGGTTTGAGTTATTTGTTCATTTCCCACGACTTAGAGGTGGTGCGGTACATGTCAGACACTTTGTTGGTGATGAACAAAGGTCAGGTGGTTGAACAAGGCGATGCGCTCAGTATTTATGCCCAACCGCAGCACACTTATACCCAGACACTTTTGGCGGCGGTTCCCAAAATTCACCAGGCCAGCGTGGTGTTTTAAGTCAGCTTTGCCTCTGGCAACTGTTTGATCGATTTGAGGTAGGGCCTGGCATAGGCCAACATGGCAACCAGAAGGGTGCCTGCGCCTGCGGCGCCCAACGAGCTTCGCATGCCCCAATGTTCAGCCATCCAGCCTCCCAAAATGGCCCCAGGCCCAGCAGGCAGCAAAATGAGCCAACGCATGGTGGTTGTCATTCTGCCCAAGAGCTCCGTTGGCGTGAAAGATTGCCTGAGCGACAAAAAGTTGACGAACAACAGGGTGGCGCCCCAGCTGAAACAAATCAGCATCCAGGAGAATAAAACCAGGCTTGGAAGCACCCCCTCCAAGGCAAGCAAGCTAATCCAACCCACCGAGGTAATGCCGATTCCCAAAATCAATGCTGGCCCTGGGCCAAAGCGACTTGACAGTTTGGGGCCAGCCATGCCGCCCAAAATGGATCCGACCCCTAAGGCGACAAAACTCATCGAGACCAAGGTTTCGTTCAGACCCAGGTCTTTGACTGCGAAAATGATTTGAACAGACAGCGCGAGTTGCGCAAAGAATTGCCAAGCCCCCACAATGATGGCCATCTCGATGAGCATCTTTTGCGATTTGACAAAGTTAACGCCTTTCATCAAATCATGCCTGAACGATCGATCTTTCCAAGTAGCGCGAGGAGGTACTTCTTCATGAATTCGGATGCCACGCAGCATGAGCACGGAGCCGATTAACAAAAATGCGTCCATCACCAAAGCCAAAGGTGCGCCAAATAAGCGTATGAGCAAACCTGCCATGCCAGGGCCCAGCACCTCTGCCATGGAGCCGGCAATGGCATTTTGTGAATAGGCTTGAACCAGTTTGTCGCGTCCTACCAATTGGGTCAGCACGATTTGCGACGCAGATCCAGCAATCGTATAGACCGTGCCCAAAGCAAAACTGACGCCGTACATCAAACCCATGGTGAGTGCGTCAAGTAGCCATGCCAATGGAATTAACAGCAAAGTGCAACCCATGAAAATTTCACCGGCAATGTAAAGGGGCAGTTTTTGCATGCGATCAATGAGCACACCACCAGGCAAAGACAGCAACACAAATGGCGCAATTTCCATGGCTGTGAGCAGGCCCATTTGGGTGGGGCTGGCGTTGAGCAAGAAAACAGCTGTAAGTGGCAACGCCAAAAGGGTGATCTGTCCGCCCAAATTGCTGAACAAAATAGACAACCACATCCGGCGATAGCCGGGTATCTCAAACAAGGGACTGCGAAAGATATTCAAACGAAAAACCCCGCTAAAACAATGTTCTAGCGGGGTTTTGATTTTGGCGGAGCAGGCGGGATTCGAACCCGCGGTGGGGATAAACCCACACACGCTTTCCAGGCGTGCGACTTAAACCACTCATCCACCGCTCCGAAGCCCGCAAGTATAGCAGTTTAGACGCAGATTCTTCATCGGATTGACTTCTCATGGGCTGAATATTCATTACACTTTGCCCCTGTTGTCCATTTTTTTTGACCCAAGGCAGGTCCCCTATGAAATTCCGTTTTCCGATTGTCATCATCGACGAAGACTACCGTTCTGAGAACACCTCAGGTTTGGGTATCCGTGCCTTGGCGCAAGCCATTGAGACCGAAGGTTTTGAAGTTTTAGGCGTTACCAGTTATGGTGACTTGTCGCAGTTTGCGCAGCAGCAATCTCGTGCCAGTGCCTTCATTTTGTCGATTGACGATGAAGAGTTCGCACCTGGGCCGGACCTTGATCCGGCTGTGTTGAGTTTGCGCGCGTTCATTGAAGAAGTTCGCCGTAAAAATGCAGATGTGCCAATTTACATTTATGGCGAAACCAAAACGTCTCGCCATATTCCAAACGACATCTTGCGCGAACTGCATGGTTTCATTCACATGTTTGAAGACACCCCCGAGTTTGTATCGCGCCACATCATTCGCGAGGCCAAAAGTTATTTAGAAGGTGTACAGCCGCCTTTTTTCAAAGCTTTGCTGGACTACGCCGAAGATGGCTCTTACTCATGGCATTGCCCTGGCCACTCGGGTGGCGTTGCCTTTCACAAGAGTCCTGTGGGACAGATGTACCACCAGTTTTATGGTGAAAACATGCTGCGCGCAGACGTCTGCAATGCGGTAGAAGAATTGGGTCAATTGCTTGATCACAATGGTGCCATTGGTGAGAGCGAGCGCAATGCTGCGCGCATTTTCAATGCCGACCATTGTTTTTTTGTGACCAATGGCACCAGCACCTCCAACAAAATGGTCTGGCACCACGCGGTAGCGCCGGGCGATGTGGTGGTGGTTGATCGCAACTGCCACAAATCGATCT
>JACCDG011590792.1_pt1 | contig 12921 bp, 26 predicted proteins | sample 7442471 | NCBI WGS metagenome assembly JACCDG01 (sample SAMN15323444, study PRJNA562643) | freshwater metagenome | isolation source: river surface water | place: USA:Blue River Watershed | collected 2017-08-17 | reverse complement strand
TTGTCTTTTGCCAATCTAACATTATCGCACCGTTAATACTTGGCAGCCGCAGTTTCTCTTTAGCATGCCTGGAACTACTGTTTTGGTTAAAGGGTCAATACGTGAATCTGGTGTAATTGTTACAACATGGGTACAAACAGGACAGACACGCTCCTGGTTTGGATGTGTCGGAACGTAGTTATCTACAGAAGCTCTTGCTTCTACATCTCCTTGCCGCGCAAGAGAAGAGTTACGTAGGTATGTTAGTACTTCGTCTAATTTGTGTTCGATTCTATGTAAAATCTCGTCGTTCATAGTTCTTGAACTCCATCGTCTTCAATAAGAGTGTTTGTCCTCATTACAGGCTTCTTTACTTTATTGAGGAACTTACTGTATTCCTGTTCTGAGATATTGATAACAAGTCCATTATCAAACTCAAGACAGTTTTCAGTCTTTCCTGTACTTACTTCAGTAGATTGATAATACTTCTTTAATCTCACTCAATAACTCCGAGTACATCTGACTCTCTAATAAAATAGAGCCATTCTCCATTTAGTTTTACTTCGTATTGAGTATTTGGTTTTACTAAAACAACATCTCCCTTCTTTACTTGGGCGCGCACAAAGCCTTTGATATGAATAGAAGGAAGTTCCTCAGACTTACTTTCAACATTTACGTTGACTCGTCCAGGACCAACTTCCAATACCTCGGCTTTGTAAGGCTCGTAAGAAGTGTAATTTTCAGGAAGTTCTAGTAAACCTTGTTGCTTCTCAACAACCTTCTTACATAGGATTTTGTCTTGTAGAGGTAGGATCATTTACCTTTTTCGCGGCTGGGGTTGATATTTCGTTCTGTTGGACTCTTCTTGTACAACACTATTTTTAAACTGTCTAGCTAAATTTATAGTTTGCTCTCTAACTGTTGGTTCTGTTTTAAACTTCATCAAAGTTCCTTTCTTTGCCATATCCATTAATTTCTTCTCTCTATCCTTTGCCTGTCTTTCTTCATGTTCGACAATATAAGGATAAAAAGATCGTTTCATTCTCTTGAAATGTTCATCAATCTTTTCAGGATTTACTTGTGCTTGGAGTTTGGCCATTGTTACAGCAAACTCTTTATCCTCTTTTAATAAGAACATAATTAAGGCTACCTTCCCTGTTGACTTATCAAATTCCAAATCATCTGCGCCACTAAGAAGACGTTCATAAAGGATGTTTCCAGATATCCAACCAACAGGGCTTTTTAAAAAGTTTCGATATCTCCGATAGATACTCGACGAACACGATCTTTAAACCAGAGACAGTGCATATAAAGAAGTTCTAGAAAATCGTCTGGAAATTCAGAAATGTAGTCCAACTTGGAGTTAAATTCTGTGACCTCATTTTCCTTAGCTGGAGTGCTCTTAATAAAAACATCCTGAAGAGCCTGACCATTAATTTCTAAGAGCATGAATGTAATTGTATAAAGACTGAACCGAGCACTAATAGATGCCTTACTATTCTGCTCTTCTTTTACAGTATTCTTGGCAATCAAGTCCTTCATAAATACATCTTCCTTACCTGTAGTTTCTCTAACCTTAATAGTTAAACTAGAACTAATAGGAATTACTTGTTCTGCGCGGCGGTGAAAGATAATAGGTGCAATTTCTAGAGGAGCCAGCTTCTTCTCTAGATCTCGTCGGCGCTTATTAGAATAAAGCTGAACACGCTTAATACCAGCCTCGTCGTAGTAGTATGAGTCATCATACTCCTCTACAGAAGGTTCTGGTTCAACCTCTTTCTTATCTGATTTCTTAGCCATATCGTCGAAAGCCTTTTGCTCTACAGCATCAATCAGCTTTTCAACAGCCTTCATTTCTTCGTCTTTTAGACGTTTGCTTTCCATACGATGTTCTACTGGAGATGGTTGATCTACAACAGTAGATACTTGTCTAATCATTTTCTTCATGTGAGTATTCGTCCGTCTCGTTTATGAAATCAATGTATCGTTGTGTGTTGCTATTTAAAAAAGTATTATCTTGTTCCCAATCAAGCATATTTCTTTTCCTTTCGGCGCTGACAGCGATAAGTTCAGGTTCTTGATTGAGTTCCCTCATAAAAGTGAGTCGATCCATTCCTGTTTTATATAATAACGATGTTCCACCTAATGCCCAAGTATTAGGACATTGTGTACACCTTTTCCATACCATATCATTCTTAGTAAAGGAGGTGGCTTGCCCACCACAATTAGGACATTCTCCCCTTTTCTTTTTTTCCTTCTTTAAGAAGTCAAACTTTGGTTGAGGGAATTTAGGGGAGAATGCCATAATTACTTCTTAGTTACTTCTCGTAGAACGGCGCGAGCAGTATCTGAATCCTTGGCTTCTAGTACATCAAGAATCTCGGTGCCCTTTAGCTTTGCTGCCTTAATAAGAGCAGCGTATCCTTTGGTAATTGTCTCCTTCTGTTCTGTTAGAGCACGCTCAATCATAAGCTGTCGAGCCAGGGCCTTCTCTAGATCTTCTACAGAGTAATCGGCGTATTCACTTTCTAGCTTCTCTTGCATCAGTTCTTTCTTCATGCGCTTTAATTTATATTATTCACAAAACAAAGCAATAGGTGAAATTATTATAAAAGGTGTTGGTATAACATCTATATGAAAGTTGCCAATGAAAATTTACTAAAAAAGCTGTCTTTAGAGATAAATATTCCTTTCATAGAGGTGTTCGTTGGAAAACCCAACCAACACGGAAAAAGAGGTAAATTCTTTTGGAGCCAACAACAGTATGACAAACAAAATCTACGTACTAGATCCAATAACTATGCCCTTTTAGATAGTGGTCTTGTAGTTGCCTTCACATATTGGGTTGAACAGCGAAATATAGTGACTAGAGAAGATTTATACTTTCTTGGAGAAGGTGTATTTCACTCAACGATGAGTAATGGTTTCTACTATAACACTTCGGAGAAGGACTACAAATGAAGTGCGCCAGTGAAAAACTATTACACTATTTATCACCCGCTAAAATTATTGTAGCGAGATACAGCACCTCTATTGGTAATAGAGGAAAGTTTTTTTGGGATCAGGTTGCGCATTATCAACACAGAAAAATATATAAACACAATAACTATGTTCTATTAGATAGCGGCTTTTTGGTATGTTATACCGAATGGGTTACTACTGAAGTTGTGCCAAGTAGTGTAAAGAATTACATATATCTAGGAGAAGGCATGTTTCACGGCGGCTGTGTTGATGATACCTTGTACAACCCTCCAGCGGAAGCATATGAGTGAAATTTTTCACTAAGTTGTTGGTATAAATTCTATATGAAACACCTACTACCGCTATTGCTGCTGACAACGGCAGCAGGTTGTCATAATGGTTTTTGTCACAATGAGATTTTTCTTCTGGGCGCCGCAGTATCAGGAATACCGCTTGTTGGCGCCTGGCTAAAGAATAAACTAGGTAATCTACATAAAAATCTTGGGCACGATGTGCCAAAGTGCGAAGAGAAGTGTAAACAGCATAAATAAGGAGATTAATGAAGTTATATTTTAGTGGAAGTTTTTCTGTGGGAAAATCCACGGTAAAGAGACAAATATCAAAAGACTTTAACTTACTAGCCTTACCTGAAATCTTTAGAACCTTAATAGCTGAAAGAGATAATGTCAGTTTAAAGGATGTTCGTAGTAATATTGAATTAGCGGAAGAGTTACAAAGAGAAGTTCTTATTAGGCAGTTTTATGAAGAGAGGACTTTATTCTCTCGGGCCGCGCAAGAAGGTAAAAAGGGTATCGTAGCTTGTCGTGGAATTGATTCTATTGCATTCATGATTCATCTATGTAGACCCGCGTTTATTGAAGATGCACAAAAGCAAGCGTGGTTTAAAGATTATATTGATTGGCTAAAAACAGAAGATTCGTATCATTTCTTACTACATCCTAGTAAAGATCTTCTTGTAGACGACGGATTTAGAGATACAAATTGGGACTTCTCACTAGAAGTCAACAGTACAATTAAAACACTCTTCCGTCTGTACGGTATAAAATACACTTCAATTAGAGATACAAACATGAGTGAACGTATCTCTCTCGTCGAGAGAGTACTAAAACCATGATTATTAATGTCCTAGATAAAGGGTATGCAAAGTTAATTAACCATATGGGAGACGATATGTCTCCAGTTATGGATGCGAGAGTAAGTACAGGAACTGACAGTAATCCTGCTCGGGATGATGCACTAAGAGAATTTCTATTAGAGCACAAGCACACTAGTCCGTTTGAAAGTATGATTATGCAAGTAGAGCTGAAGATTCCAATTTGCATTTTACGACAGTTAGAAAGACATAGAACGGTTGATAATTGTGACGGAATTGTTATTGAGTCATTGGATGAGAATTTCAGAAAGTGGTTCAGTCCTAATGAGCAATCTGGAAGGTATACAGAATTTAAAGAGGAATTTTATATTCCAGACATCATTTTGGGGCCGGATAAAGTAAATAAACAGGGTTCGTCAAAAGAGCTGGATCAAGAATTACAAGACTTTTATAAGACAGTTTTACTAAATAAGAATATCGAAGAATATGCAGAGTACGACCAGTTTATTCAAAAAGGTGTATCAAAAGAGACAGCAAGGTTCTTACTGTCTCAAAATGTATACACCATCAGGCGATTCACCGCATCCTTTCACAATTGGAAGGATCTTCTAGAGAAAAGGAAAACGACAAATGCACAACGAGAAGCTCAACAATATGCTCAATCAATTTACACAATCATGCAACACCTTTGGCCAAGAAGCTGCGCTCTTTTGGAAGAGCACGTCTTCGGCAGTAGGAACTTTTGCAGGACAGAAGTGGAATGGATTAAAGAACTTCTGGCAAGAGAAGGTGCAAAAGAACACATCGCCAGCCTCGGAAGTTACTCCGAGCGGCGATGGACAAAGTTCCTCGCCAAACTAACATAATGTAACCAGTTCGCCGCCGGATAAGTTCCGGCGGTATTTTTTAGTCGGAGAAATGAACATGCAAGTAAAGTCGGATGTGAATTGCGAACTCAGAATCATTCGTGTAACTGTTAAGAAGGAAGGTCCCTACCAAGGCCGATATGGAACTATTATCGGAACCAATAAGAAGAGTATGCAGTCTGGTCGTTTATATAAGGTTCTATTAGATGGTGATAACACAGAACAGGATTTCGATGGAAGGGAGTTGACGGAAGTGAAGCCGCCGAAGCCGTGAAGCGATTAATTCGTCTAGCGTATAAAGAAGCCCTAAAAGGAAGACATCCATCTCAAAAAGTTGGTGCCGTTCTTTATAAAGGTGGATGCATTCTAGCAAGAGCTTCTAATATGAGCCGCCCTTATGGACTTGATAATAGGGGTTTTCATGCTGAAGAACGGCTACTGAACAAGTACCCAAAAGAAAAAGTACAGGGTGCGACAGTAGTAGTCGTCAGAACAAATCTGAAGGGTTGTATGTCTTCAATGAGTCGCCCCTGTCCAACTTGTTACAACCTTCTTGTGGAAAGTGGTGTAAAAAAGATTGTGTATATGAATTGGCACAACGATATTTCCGTCGAAAGAGTATAGTGAAATTTTTCACTATAGTGATGGTATAATATAAATACAGTCGAAGGTATCGACTGAAAGACCTGTAACGTAAAGGAGCTTGTCTATGAAAAAGAAGTCCCCGTTCACCATCGTCCTGGATTCCCACAATTACAAAGGCTCGTTGAATCTGTTCACACACACCCGCCTGTCGATTCGGCTGAGCGACGTGACCTACGTTGGTCTTGGTCGGCGAGGAATCGGGGTCCGCACCGCGATGGCACAACAGTGTAAACTAAATGCGAAGATTCTCCTGGAGAATGATCCGAATCGAGTCGCAGAGGCGAAGGCTGCCGCGTCAGCATTCTTCCGACAGAGCAAGAACGACCTGAGCCAGCTCCTGAACCATCAGCCTTTGTTCGGAATTAAGGAGGGTCAGAAGACCCTCCTTAATTCCGATGGTCAGTACGTCAAGCTGGCTATCGACGGACAAGATCTGCGCATCGACATGCTCTGTTTCAAGGAGTTCGACAAGGCGAAGCCCAAGCCGGAGACTTGGGTCGTCGTCCAGGTCGCTGATGGTCGCACGTTCGACATTGTGGCACGCCCCGGTGAGGAAATTCACGTTGGTGAATTTCAACCAGAAGGCAGGAGTGAGTTCGCGGAAATCACGGTCGATCAGAAGTACATTCCTCCACAACGTACTTCGACTCGTGGGAAGCCGTTCAACGGCATCAAGGGCCTGACCACCTAGCAGGATGTGAAGGTAGCAGCTAGTCAAGGCGTAGGGCTAGCTGCTACCTTTTTAAGTAAAAAATGAATAGTGTCTATCAACAAAAGGAACAAAACAAACATGAATTGCTTTTCTCTAATTTCAACGCGAAAAGGTGAACTTCTATTTAACCATATTGTTTTTGACAAGGCTGCCCGTAACGGGGGCGGGTTCTCAGTCGGCAAGGAGTTCTTCGCCGTAAACGGCGAAGCTCTCGCTGATATGAAAACTAAAACGGTAAAAGTGCGAGATAAAGGCGACAGACAAGCCCTTATGTCATTTGATTTACAAAAATCGAAGCAACGCATTATTGAACAAGTACACAATTGGGACGGCGGACAATACGAAGATTCTCCTTATATTGGACTACTTTTCGTGCAAGGTCCAAAGCGGGAATATCTACGAGATCCCCGTCGGACAGGTGTTTCTGTTAGAGGCCCGAAGGGGAGGGATTTTTGGAACGCTTGGTCTGCCGCTGAGAAGCTCGGTGATCGAGAGATCACTGCCAATAAGAAGAGAGATCTGCGGGAGCAGTATCCAGACAATCCTAATGTAGAAGATTATGGATGTCGAGTAATTTTGCCATCTGATTGGGGTGAATCAGAGAAGAGGACGATGTACTCGTCCTACCTTATTGCGTTTACAGCAAACGCATCCATCGAACTTATTTATGCTCGGCAGGGCCGACTGCCAAATGCATATGTAATTGAGTGTAGTAATGAGGGTATTCTAACTCGAATTAATCCACGAGAGCCTAAGTAACAAGTAGCTACATCATCGGGGTTTTGTTCATTTTCTCCTCGATGATGTAGAATTTTTTAGGTATTTCTTGGTATAACTTCTGTATGATACACGTACTAGACAGACTGGCGGTCGGAAATTACGAAGCTTCCTTTACAAATAAATTTAATTACGTTCTTTCTTTACTATCAGATCCAGAAGTGACTGAACTTGTTAGAAAGGGAAATTCTGGTAAGTTCGGTCGAGATATCTGTTATGTAGAAGATGGAGATTATAACACCTTCTACTCAGCAATAGAAAAATATACTGAAACAGTCATGTATCATTTACGTAGGGGTTTTGTATTAATTCATTGTGAAGCAGGTATGAGTCGTTCTCCTGCTTTTATAATTAACGTATTAGTACGAAGTGGTTTTTCTCTTTCTAGCGCCGAAAACTATGTTAAAGAAAAAGTTCCTTTTTGCGCACCGTCTGACGCATTTATAAAAGCCATTAAAAATTATTATAAGTTAGATATGTTAGAGGATAGGTTCCGTGATTAGTTTAGGTTCTTTCTTTATACAACTTCTGTGTCTACATAATTGGAAAGTTTATCATGTAGACAACACAAACGGATTAAAACTGTATCGAAGATGTGACAAATGTCACAAGGAAGAAACATGAAAATATCAGCAGACGCATTTACACACGTAGGAAAAGTACGAGATGAAAACCAAGACTGGCTTGGTTTTGGTATTAACGAAGAATTATTTGTAGTCGCTGACGGTATGGGTGGCCACTCTTTTGGAAGAGAAGCTGCCATTATAGCGACTACGGCAGCTATTGTATGTAAAGGTTCTTTAGAAGAGAAGTGTGTTGCAGCTAATGAAGCTGTTAAGAATATATGTAATTCTGTTACTCTTAGATTTGGTAAGGGTTCACCAGGCACTACTTTGCTACTCGCGCGCCGAGTCCAAGATAAATTAGAACTGGCCAGCGTCGGTGATAGCTACATTATGAAGTTGACGGATAAGGTAGAGATTCTAAACACCCGTCATGAAGACTTCTTCGGATTCTTAACGGCTCATGTAGGCATGCACGAGCCTCTACAGATTTGGACAGGATCTGTCGATCTAAAGGTTGGTGATAGGTACTTGTTAATTACTGACGGTGTAGATGCTCTTACAGATAAGAAGAAACTACTAGACTGCCTTAATGCGGAGCAAGTTATTGACGAGGTTCTCCAAACAAGTGCCTACGACAATATTACTTGTATTTATATTGAAGTGAAAGAACTGGACTAAAAATTGGTATAATATATGTAAGGAGGATCTTAATGAAGGACTTTCTACATAGTGTGCTAAAAGGGGTAGCAGCGTGTACCCTGCTGCTACTCGCTGCGGCGGGCAGTATATGGATGTTTGCCTGTCGCTGAGTGTAGGGAGCTAACAACTCCCTTTAGCTAACAAAGACAAAAGGAGAAGAGAAATGGTGATCGTCAAGACAGAGAACGGTAAACCTGTATTCTCCAAAATTGTTAGAGGAAAGATGAGAATTTCAATTCTCTTTCTTTTAGAAAAGTTTAATGAGCCAGATGAATCAGAAGTTCTTTACGTACAACCCAGTACAACCGACTGATTACTTACACGTTATTATAGAGGCGCCGAATTGTATTGAGGCTAATGAAATAGCCAAGAGCAAGGCTGGCGCCTATTTTGAAGGATTTTCTGACTGTGCTTGTTGTAGTGATAGATGGACAGCTCATTATACAGATGAAGATAGTACAGAAGTTCCTTCTATTTATGGGCGCCCTTTGACTGAGTATGTTATTGAAAGACCTTGTGATATGTCTAAAGAACCTGGAGTTATTGTTTATTTTCTGGGCGGCGAAAAAGAGTACAAATGGGCAGCAGATGATAGATGCTGGAGATTAAAGGAAGTCACAAATGAAAAAGATTCCACTTAAATTCTTCTTCCAAAGAGTAAAATCTGAAGAAGGATTCGATCCTGAAGATGATTCTGTTATTAACTGTTGGGTAGTTGATACAGAGCTAGAGGATTATTTTGTTAATGAAGTAAAAGAATCTATCCAAGTACCTATTTTCTCCTGCGCCGTTTGGTCTGGATATGTAGTTATAGCAGATGATGAAATTGTTAATATTGAGGGTGAGTGGAGAGACGTTACTAATAAATTTGAAGAGTTTGTCGTACATGTAATGAACGAAGATCAAGAAAGGCCGGATCTATAACATGAACATCTTTTATGCTTACTCTTTATTGAGACTATCTATGGATGATAGATTGTCTTTTCTGCGCCGATTGGGTATTAGAAGTGTTGTGTTGAATGGTGAATTGATCGAGTACGACATTCCTAGAAGACTATCTTTTCGGCGCAAAAAAGGTAGTTATGTAAATGAGTATCTTCCAGATAGTAAGGAATTTATAGAATTTATTAAGCAACTTGTAAAGGAATATAAATGAAGCTAAAATATAAGTCGCAAAGATATTATCCTATATTTAGACAGTACACAATAAAAACACCTATTAAAGAACTAACTCCTATAAGAGACCGTTCTACGTCTTTATCATACCACAACAGTTCAAAAACACCAAAAACATGGTGGGTTTATTATCATCATGTAAAAAGTCCGGGATATCCTTGTTGGTACAATACTTTTGACACCAAATTCAAACGAAAGACACCGTACTATCGATCAAAAAAACATTGTCACATTTCTTGTAAGGATATTGGATGTACTTGTGACAAGTACACTGTGAAGTATAATACACCTAAAAGTATAAAAACAAAGAAACAATCTAAACCTTATACACAAGTATGAAAGCTGTACCTATTATTCATAAAAAGACGAAAGTTGCTAAATGAAAAAAGATCCACTTAGATTTACCAAATCTTATTTTGCCGATGCGCCGAATAAGATGTTACATAGCAACAAAGCTACAGATATAACTGTTGCTTATGTAAATTATTGTATTCCTAATATTCTTGATTGGGATTTTAGTTGGGGACAGGGTTGTTCTTATACTTTCTCCGGCGCCGTCGAAAAAGTACACGTAACTTGGTCGATTGATAAAAAAGGTACTAAAAGAGTTCCTGTACCAAAGCCTTATATTTTCCCAAAACGTACCTACGCCATTAACATCCCGTATACAGAATCTTATGACAGAAAATTTGTGAGACTACCGTAGTGAAACGTATACTAACTAAAAGCTCCGCTTATACGCATCGTGTCAAATTTTTTTATAAGAAGGTAAAAAGATCCCTATCGCAAGATAGATGGGTAACAAAACAAGAATACACAAGAACATTTAAATCTTACGACTCTCCAGAAATATATAGATCATTTACAGTGGCTGATGATAGTTTTATATACAGCTACCCTGCATCAAATTGTAAGCTCTTTATATATAGGAATGTATGGAAGTCCGCACGTCTTTATTCATATAAAGATAGTAGCGCGTACAACCAACGTTATTATCTAAAAAAAGATACCCCTATATTTTGGGAAAAGGCTTGATGAAGTTAGTACACAACGTGTATACAAAACCAAAGACTAGTAATGAGCGACGTTTAAGTGCGCCGTCAACTAAGATAGCTGACGGGGTGTTGTATGTAAAATATTATACGTTACCGTACTACTGGCATCATGTAGAGATAGACCTGTGTGGATTACCCTCTAGTTACTGTATATCAAGGAGTACCTACTATGTGTTTATATGGAACCCTGCAAAAAGTAATTGGAGATATCGCCCTTACCTAACTCCAAAAAAGTATAAACATAAAGGTACATACTGGCTACCAAGTACAATAAGAATAACTAAGAAGTTACATGGCATATAGCTACTCAACACCTAAAAAAGTATATAGAAAAAAAAGATAGTAGTAAAAAATTGTTAGATAAACGTGGAGTACAAACGGTCTATAGAACTTATTCTTCTAATGTAGCATATAAAAATCTACTTTACACTGATCCAGAGGCCGCAGAACTAAAGAAGTACACAGATTATAGAAAACATGTTGGTACATATAAATGGGTAGTATTAACATATTGTGACAGGGTTTATAAAAAGACTTCTAAGCCTTATGTGTTTAAAACCATGTACTATCTACCTCCTAAACAATATTTTTTGAAAGTCACTAAGGGTATTCTAAACAAGTAATAAGGAGAATGTATGAGAAAGAAATATCCTAGAACTCCTCACTTGAGTTGGAGTGAGAGTATTTCTGAAGATGATATAGTTAGTGAGGATATAGTTCCTGGGCGCGAAGTTGTTATAACAGAGAAACTCGACGGGGAAAATACCTCACTATATAATGATTATATACACACTCGCTCTATAAATTCAGGTAAACATCCTTCAAGAGATTATGTAACTGCTTTGTGGGGAAATATAAAGGATCAAATACCTCCTACTTTCCGTATTTGTGGAGAGAACATGTATGCCAAGCATTCTATTCATTACACAGATTTAGAATCTTATTTCTTTGTGTTCTCTATCTGGGACGGCGATTTGTGTTTATCTTGGAAAGATACAGTCGAGTACTGTAAGTTGTTAGATCTTGTGACAGTACCTGTCTTGTACGAAGGACTGTATGACAAAAGTAAGTTACCGACGATAAATCCAGATAGACAGGAAGGTTATGTAATACGATCTTCGTCGGAATTTATGTATGATTCTTTCGCTGACAATATAAGAAAGTACGTTAGAAAAAATCACGTACAGACTGATGATCACTGGCTTACTAAGCCCGTTGAAAAGAATTTACTAAGAGAGTGAAATTTTTCACGTATCTCTTGGTATAACAATTATATGAAGAAGAAAATTAGTGATACGAGTTTATATCAAATACCTATGCAAAGAGTTAAAGTAGAAGCATTTGATAACAAAGATTTTTTACACCAGTCGCCTTATACATCTTCTAGATACGATTATGTGAAATACGAACAGAAAGCTCCTACCCCTACAACCCAAAACATTTCAGAAAAACAAGAATATGATCAGCCTGTTAAAAACACTTACACACTTCATCCCACAAAAAAGATCAAACCAATTGAGTAGTGTACAAATGACACAAGAAGTTGAAAAGAAGACTGGTATTTTAGCTAAGATCAATGACCTTTATGAAGCCTCGAAGAGCATTCGAGAATTGGAAGAGCAGGTTGTCTCAACACTGTTTGAGCAGTATGACTTGGCCAATTTTAACTCAGACGGCCAGCTAGTATTCTTTCGAGAGGGTGTAAAGGCAGAGGGTAAACTTCTGTTCCGCCGAATCTTTATGGCCAACTTTTACAAGTTCGTTAGTTATAAAGACAATAGCACCAATAAGGATGATGGACTTCATGGTTGGTACATTCTTCGTGGGCGGCTTTGTCGTGTTAACTACGAAGGTGATTCTGTTTGGCTGCCTCGTGGAGTAGATCCACATTTCATTCTAGAGATTATTCGTGATTATTATGGACGAACTCCGGCAAAGGCTCCAGATCGTCCAAAGGATATGTACATTGGTCCGACAGAGCAGAAGATCCTCGACGATCTAAAGTTCTGGATTGAGCGACGAGCCCTTCTATCAAAGAAGGGTGTTCAATCAAAGCGTGTGTATCTATTGAATGGTCCTCCAGGTACGGGAAAGTCTCGTATCATTTCCTACCTAAAGCAGACGATGGGTATGGAGTATGTTGATCTTGATATGATGTCTGTCTTCGGTATGAATGATAAGAAGATCAATATTAAGAAGGGCGGTGATGTTAGTGAAGATGATTCAGGTTCGGCTGAGAAGCTAAAGGGTCTGAATTTAGATAATAAGCTTGTAGTAATTGAAGATATTCACCTTCTCTTTGAAAAGAAGAAGGATGGTAATACTGAGGAGATTAAACACAAGGTACGGCTTGATCAGTTTAATAACTTCC
>JACCDG011747391.1_pt1 | contig 12928 bp, 12 predicted proteins | sample 7442471 | NCBI WGS metagenome assembly JACCDG01 (sample SAMN15323444, study PRJNA562643) | freshwater metagenome | isolation source: river surface water | place: USA:Blue River Watershed | collected 2017-08-17 | reverse complement strand
GGCAAAAATCACAGGTTACTTGCCACCTCTCATCTGATAACTTGATTCCATTTTTCTGCAGTCTATCTAAGAAAAAAATCCTTAAAGTTCCTAACGCCTATCCAAGACCCCAAGACTGGACTCAGATTCTGGAGCGTGTTTTTCACCATTTCCAGTCTCCTAAGTTACAACGTGCATTTTTTCAGGGGTTTTCTGCGGCATCTTCTGCTTCTGTGGAGACTCCGAGCATGGTCGGGGCTTGTCAGGAAACTTTAGAAGGACTGAAGATTGCTCTTACTAATCTAGCCTCTGCTCGCACCTATTTTGAAACACTTAGCAAAGATACTTCCTTACAAGAAATTGTTCCCCAATCGGTTTACTTTAAAATTACTGAATCTGGAGTTGGAACAGAAGTTAAAGGGGTGGATCGTGTTCGGTTAGGGTATATAGTTGAGGATGGTCAAGGAAAGGTGCTCTTTGCAAACTATGATCAGTGGCTAAAGCTTTCAGAGACTATTCCTAGTTTTGCTCACGGCGTGCAGGGGATGCGGATTGGCGAAAAACGCACGTTATTCATTCATCCTGCATTTGGTTATGGAGTCATGACAACGCTTCCTCCCTGCAGCGAGCTTGTCATCAAGGTTCACCTCATGGCTGCGGATGAATGTGTTGCTTTAAAACTTCCCCCCTTAGAACCATTAGACCTCAGTTGGATCCAAAACCCTGAATTTTACGCAGTGATTGAAGAGTCGATAGAGAGATATCCTAGGTTTGTTGGTAGGTTCTATCGGGAAATGCTGGATAAGCTCTGTCCGGAAGTAGACAAAATGTCAATTTATCAGAGGCTTAGTTTAGAGAACGATAAGCCGTGATGATTGTGCGGGACTACGCAATTCTGAGGCGTAACCTTTTGGAGGGGTTGGCCGCCATGAGAAGTTCTTCATACTTATCTAAAGAGATGCTAGTTTTACCTCTTTCGTATTGAGCGTAGGCATTAGGTGACTTTGATCCCAAGCGCTCGGAAGCTTCTCTAACAGTAGAACCACTTTTCTCTCTTTGTCTTCTCAAGGAAAGGGCTAGCAAGAGCTTATTATCACTAGCAGTTAGCCCCATCAGATTCTTTTTATAATCGATGATCGTGACTGCGAAATCTTTACCAGTTTCATTTTTGAAATAGTCTCTAGCCATTTCGAGTACTAAATCTTGAGCCATAGCTAAAGCTTCTGTGCGAGTTCTGCCCTGAGTCATAGCATCAAGCGCTGGGATTTCAACTAACCAGAACCTTCCATCCTTCCAGATTTTTCCTTCCATTTCCATATTAACTCCCTTTGAGACCATTGCAAAACTGGGATAATTGGTAAAAATGTCCATTGTGCGATCTTTTGTTTTTCGCTCGCCCCCTATGCGGGCTCACTCAAACCAAAAATCTCATCAAAATGGCCTATTTTTCCCCATTATCCGAGTTTTGCAATGGTCTCCCTTTAGGAGGATTGCTTTTTGCTTTTTTTAAAATTTTTTTTGCCAACATTTCCTTGACTTCAGCATGCCTAGGGATAAATTCGAATAATTCTCCGTTTGTCCAAGCATCGTGATTGCCTCCGTGTCTCGCGAATCGCCACCCGCATTCTCGAAGTTGCTTTTCCAGATCTTTTTTCTTCACTCTCTATATCCTTTGAGTGTACACGATTTTATATACAAAGTCAATTAAGGACAATGAACAGTTTTAATTCCTTTGGGCACTTTCAGGTCGTAAATCCTTAAGTATGATGCCAGTATCGGTTTGTCAAGGAGGTTAAAACATGGTCCTCCCATTTTCCGTTGATTAGGAGATAGTCTTTGGCAAGGCCTTCGATGGTAAAGCCTAATTTTTTTAAGAGTTTAGCACTTCTTGTATTGGATGGCATGTAATTGGCCATGATCCGATGGATATTTTGTTCGCAGAACATGTAGTCAATGGCTTTTTTAATGGCTTCCGACATGAGCCCTTTTCCTTCATGAGCAGCATCAATTCTATATCCTAAGTAACACGCCTGGAAGGGGCCTCTAAAAATTTGGGTGAAGTTACAAAATCCTAAAATAGGGCCTTCTGGATCTTCTCTTAAAAATAACAGAAAACGGATCGATCGATTTTCTTTAAATTCTTCAATCCATTGAATTAAGTTTGGATCAGCGTGTGTCGATCGCCAAGCCAGTAAATGCTTGTCATTGCGATTTTCAAACGCTTGGATCTTCGCAGCATCCCCTTGAGTCGGGGTGCGAAGGGCAAGTCTTGATGTTTCGAGTGTGATTTGAGACGGCTTCATACAATCTTTGAAACGCGGGCTGCGTAACAGTCTACGAGAAGACCTGGGATTTATGTTTTTGGAGTCGTTCCCATCGAGCTAATAATGATGGTAGAAAACAGGGCGTTGATGATGGCGCACCCTCCCGTTACCATAAAGGTTGTCTGGATCAGAGAAAATAGGGAAACACCCGCAATTGTATGGATGCTATAGGCGGCCAGGGCGCACAAAGCAACTGTTGTTGCAAGGGCAACGCCTGTTGCAATCAGAGAAGCCTGCCATGAAGGGACTACAACTTGGTCAAAACAGGAAGCACAGGGAGTACACATAAAACCACCTCTCCATTTGGCGTTTATCATGCGCCTTTAGAGGAAAGAGGGTAGTGAAACCTTCAATAAAAAGCAAAGAGCCTATTTAGTCGATGTCGATGCTATCAGAAAAGCTGCCGACCCATTGGAGGCGTTCTTCTTCAATTGCAAATTGCTCGGGAGTATAAAATATTCGTTTCTGAAATGCTAGAATGTTATTTGCAGCTGGAAATTCAACGCATGCATAAAATCCTCTTGTTTGGTCCAAGATGAAGGCAGTTTTGGAGAGGTCTTGCTGGACCGTCATATGAAACATCTGAGCAATCCTTAAGCAGACATCTTTAAATGCTCTGGGAAAGCTACAGACCAAAAAATCACAATCATTACTAACAAGAGAAACAGCTGTGAGCTGAAAGTGACCATTAATTGTCTTGCGTTGAGGATCCATGGATGGGGTAAAGGTTAGAAATTCTAGTCCTATCGAGAGCAGGTGTTCTGGACAGTTGTCTTTTGGGTAAAAGAAATAACACCGATCTTGAGATAACTTTTCTGGATCGATGCTGAAGGAGTCGGAAATGACACTTACTGAAGTAGGGTCTTTTTTAATGTACGGGGGGAGTCCTGGAATCTTCTTAAGGGGTAGTCCTTCTAGATTGATAAAAAACGACATATACAAATGCTCCAGGAAATTTACAGAGAAACGATACGGGTTTGTATCAATTAAAAGAAAGAGGGAGTGGGCTTAAGTTTCTAATTCTTTTACGAGCAAGGACAGCCGAGGGAGCTTAACATGAGAATTAAAAAAATAGTTGATAAAAGAGCAAATCCTTTGCCGATCAAAAACGTTGTTTGCACGAGGGTGGGTAGCGCCACATTCCCGATAGAGGTGACACCTAATTTAGAAAGAGAGTAGAGGAGAATGGTTGTGAGAAAAAAAATGGCCGTTCCGGCAAGAGAAACATACCAACAGATGTCGATTACGGAAAAATAAGGGCAGTACATGATGATCCTTTAAGGGGTGTTTGTTTTGGAATTATATGGATTTTGAAACAAAAAAACAGACATAAATAAATTTTGTAAATTAACAGCGAAATTGCCTTGGAAAGTCGAAGGAAATTTTAATGGAGTCGATGCAGCAAAGGGTGGGAAAATAACCTCAAATAGGCTATGATCGCCTTCGTTGCAAAAGAGGGCGGAATGGGGCTTGGCGACCGGGAAAAGGAACAGGAAGAATCCGTACATGGTGGTGGGGGATTGCTCGATACCAAGACCTCCCAGCTGCACGATATCCTCCAGGAAAAGCTTGAAGAAGCTTTTGAGAAGCCGACCTTTACAGTGATTGCTCATGCGATTGCCAAAATCGCGGCCGAACATTCTCCGATTGACCTTGGCCTTGCCGCCTCAAGCCTTCCAGCCCAGGCTCGCATTATTCTCTACGAGAATCTCGTCGATGTGGCTGCTAAAGGATCTTTTATGGTTAATACGGACAGTGGAACCCGTGTTGCCATTCTCCGGCATATCAGCGATGCAGAAGTTAAAATGCTCGTTGAAAGTATGCCTCCTGATGAGGTGGTCGAAGTTTTAGAAGATATTTCAGAACGGCGTTTTCGCAAGGTCTTAGAAATCATCGACCCCAAGAAAGCAATTCGGATTAAAGAAATTAAAAAGCATGAGCGCAATACGGCTGGCCGGCTCATGACAAACGAATTTTTTTCTTTTTCTCTTACGACGACAATTGGGGAAGTCGCAAGTCAGATTCGAGGTCATCCTGGAATTGATCTGACGCGGGAGATTTTTGTTTTAGATGAAAGGGGGGAGCTTGTGGGATCGGTTCCTTCTCGTAATTTGATTGTCAATCCTACACATCTTCCTTTAAGTCAGGTGATGAGACCTGTTCTTCACAAGGTATTTGCAGATACGTTGCGCGAGGAGGTCGTTGAAATTGTCGATCGCTATAAGATCCCTGTTCTTGCTGTCATCGATGAGGGCAATCATTTGCGCGGGGTCATTACGCAAGAAGATGTCTTGGATGCAATTGAGGACATGGCTGATGAAACCATTGCCAATATGGCGGGAACGACTGAAAAGGTGAGTGAACATGAGCCTCTCATCAAGAGGTTTTTAGCGCGGGCTCCTTGGTTGGTTGTGACTTTGTGCGCAGGGCTTATTAATGTGAGCGTGATGTCCTCGTTTCAAGGGTATGATCAGGGGATTTTGACGTTTGCTCTTTTTTTTGTGCCGCTGATTACCGGAATGTCGGGCAATATCGGAATCCAGTGTAGTGCGGTACTCGTCCGCAGTATGGCGATGGGGATGCTTTCTTGGTCTAATAAAGGAGAGGCAGCTCTTAAAGAATGTACACTCGGCATGTCGATTGGGACAGTTTTTGGAATTTTATGTGGTCTTGCGGTATATGCTTTGGATTTTGTAGGGGTGCCTCATACCATTAGCCCGGTCTCTGTAGGTATTATCGTAGGCGTTGGTCTTGCGGGAGCGTGTATTGCAGGGACTGTTTTAGGGGTTTTTTCTCCTCTTCTTTTTGCGCGGATTGGAGTGGATCCTGCAGTGGCATCTGGTCCGATTATTACGGCTTTTAATGATATTCTCTCGATGGGAATTTACTTTCTGATCGCGATGGGTTTGAGTTATCTTTTGGTTTGACGGATTTAAACGTAGGACCTATAGTCCGGATCCAGGTGACTTATGGGAAGACGGCCAAGGGGATATGCAGGAACGGAGAGGACAACTCGAGATATCAGAGATCTTCTTCCGGGCGTGCTGAAAAAGATTGGCGAAGTGCACAAGGAAAGGCCAGATCTCATTTTGGCTGCTTGGCCACAGATTATTGGAGAGCGTTTAAGCAAGATGGCGCGCGCTGTTTCCTTTGAGGGCGGCGTATTAACGGTAAAAGTTGCAAATTCGACGCTGTATAGCTTACTGATGCAACATGAGAAAAAAAGATTGCTTCAGGTGTTAAGAGAGACATTTCCTGGAGCAGAAATCAAGAACATTGTCTTTCGGTTGGGATAGGGGTATGACAACAATGACGCAAGAAAAAGAGTATGACGCCAGTTCGATTACCGTCTTGGAAGGTCTCCAGGCTGTGCGGGAAAGACCTGGGATGTACATTGGTGACACGCAGTCGATGGGCCTTCATCAGCTTGTTTATGAGGTTGTCGATAATAGCGTCGACGAAGCACTCGCCGGTCACTGTTCCGAAATCACGGTCTCCTTACATAAGGATGGCTCTGTCACCGTTGAGGATAATGGACGAGGAATCCCTGTTGGAAAGCATGCCAAAGAATCTCAAAAGCAAGGTAGGGATGTCACAGCTCTTGAGGTCGTGATGACCATTCTCCATGCCGGTGGTAAATTCGATAAAGGCACCTATAAAGTGTCTGGAGGTTTGCACGGCGTTGGAGTTTCTTGCGTGAACGCGTTGTCTAAAAAACTCCATGTCACAGTGTCTCAAAATGGGAAAGTCTATGAGATGTATTTTGCGAAGGGAAAACCCACCACCACGCTCAAAGAAATCGGGGAAAGCTCTAAACACGGGACAAAAGTCACTTTCTGGCCCGATGATTCCATTTTTACAGTCACTGTCTATGACCATGATATTCTCTTAAAACGCTTAAGAGAACTTGCGTTTCTGAACAGAAATCTAACCATCCATTTCCGCGACGAACGGGAAACAGCCCCTCAAGAAGTGACGTTCTGTTATGAAGGGGGCGTTGTTTCTTTTGTGACTTACCTGAATGAAAATAAGATCCCACTCTTCCCAAAACCGATCTATATCCGTGGTTCCAAAGAAGGAACGGATGGGGTTGTCGAATTTGAAGTCGCGATGCAGTGGAATGATACCTATACAGAAAACCTCCACTCCTATGTCAATAATATCTCGACAAGACAAGGGGGATCGCACGTTACAGGTTTTAGTACGGCACTCACCCGAGTTCTCAACCAGTATATCAAGGCGCATAATCTGCTCAAAAGTGACAAGATGAATGTTCACGGGGATGATATGCGCGAGGGTTTAACCGCTGTTATTTCAGCTAAGGTGCCTAACCCTCAGTTTGAAGGACAGACCAAGCAGCGCTTAGGCAATAGCGATGTGGCTTCTATTGTCCAGACGATTGTTGGAGAAGAGCTCACTACATTCCTCGAAGAAAATCCAGCGATCTCCCGCATGATTGTCGATAAGGCAATTTTAGCAGCGCAAGCTAGAGAAGCTGCTCGCAAAGCACGCGAACTCACGCTGCGTAAAACAGCCCTTGATAGCGCAAGGCTTCCAGGAAAACTTACAGACTGTCAGGAAAAGGATCCAGCTCTGTGCGAGATCTATATCGTTGAGGGAGACTCTGCGGGGGGATCAGCAAAAACAGGACGCGATCGCAGGTTCCAGGCGATTTTACCGATTCGCGGTAAGATCTTAAATGTTGAAAAGGCCAGATTAGAGAAAATTCTGCATAACCAAGAGATCTGCGCCATGGTGGCAGCTTTTGGAACGGGGATTGGGATTGACAATTTCAGTTTAGAAAAACTCAGATATCACAAAATCATCATCATGACGGATGCTGACGTCGATGGTTCTCATATCCGAACGCTTCTTCTCACATTTTTCTATCGCCACATGCCAGCGCTTGTTGAGAATAACTATATCTACATCGCTCAGCCGCCGCTTTACCGCGTCACGCGCAAAAAGTTAAGTCGTTATATCCACTCTGAAAAAGAGATGGATGAGTACCAGATTTCTCTTGGGATCAGCGATATCCAGATTAAACTTATTGGCAAAGAAGATACGCTGACTAAAGAACAGAAAGAAGGACTCGTAGAAATTGTGCGGGAAGTGGAAAGCTTTCTTGTGGCTGTGGAAAGAAAGGGAATTCCATTCCGGGAGTTCTTAACCGCTAAAAATGATGCAGGAATTCTTCCAAGATTCCAAGTGCAGCTTGGCGATAAGAGTCTTTTTGCTTATTCGGATGAAGACCTCAATGAACTCAAGAAACAAAATGAAGAGCTTCAAAGATCGCGTCACGAAGAGACACTCGCCTCTATTCCTGTAGAAGAGCGCACCGAAGAGATGCAAACCTTGGTTCTAAAACCGATGCCTTTCATGGAACTCTATGAAGAGCTTGTTTTAGATAAACTCAGAAGCTCTCTTGCTGACTTTAATTTAAGCCTTGATCAGTACTATTTAGTGAATGGAAAAATCTTTGATCTCGTCGATGAGGAAGGAAAAGAAATCCCCGTTTACAACCTCAAAGAAGGGATTGATCTCATTCGAGCCAATGGAAGAAAAGGGATCGAAATCCAACGCTATAAGGGTCTTGGAGAGATGAACGCTGATCAATTATGGGAGACCACGATGGATCCCGCAAAAAGAACACTCCTGCGCGTCACTCTTCCGGATGCGATTGCTGCTGACCACATGTTTACGATGCTGATGGGAGAAGATGTGCCTCCTCGCCGCAAATTTATCGAACAACATGCCCTGTCTGTTAAAAATTTAGATATTTAACCAAGTTGTAAGTATGTCTTATACAAAAGATGAGATTATCGTCCCACGGAACGTTGAAGAAGAGGTCAAGGAGAGTTATCTTCGCTACTCGATGTCTGTCATCATCTCGAGAGCTCTTCCTGATGTACGGGATGGATTAAAGCCTTCCCAGCGCAGGATCCTCTATGCGATGAGACAACTGAACCTGACAGCAAACTCCAAACATAGAAAGTGCGCGAAGATCTCTGGAGATACCTCAGGAGATTACCACCCTCACGGTGAATCGGTCATCTATCCAACGCTTGTCCGTATGGCGCAACCGTGGGCAATGCGATACCGTTTAGTTGATGGGCAGGGTAACTTTGGATCGGTTGATGGCGACCCTCCCGCTGCGATGCGTTATACCGAAGCTCGTCTGACACACGCATCCCTTGCGCTCATGGAAGATCTCGATAAGGAAACGGTCGATGTCGTGCCTAACTATGACGAGACGAAGACAGAGCCGGTGGTTTTCCCTGCAAAATTCCCGAACCTCCTTGCCAACGGATCCTCTGGGATTGCTGTGGGAATGGCAACGACCATTCCTCCGCATAACCTGAATGAACTCATTGCGGCAACCCTTTTGATCCTCGATAATCCCCAAACGACCATCGATCAGATCATGGAAGTGATGCCAGCTCCTGATTTTCCAACAGGGGGAGTCATCTGTGGATATCGTGGTGTCAAAGAAGCTTATTACACTGGTAGAGGCAAAATTATTCTCCGCGGTGTTCTACGCACAGAGGAAATGGAAGGATCAGGGGAAAGACAGAGAATCGTGATCGATGAAATTCCCTATAACATCAGTAAGGCAGATCTCATTCAAAAGATCGCAGCCCTTGTCAATGACAAGCAGATGCCAGGCATTTCTGATATCCGTGATGAGTCGGATAAAGACGGTATGCGCATTGTGATCGAACTCAAGCGTGGCGAGATCCCTGACGTGACGATCAACCAGCTCTATAAGTACACCGATCTTCAGGTGACATTTGGCTGCAATATGCTCGCCCTTGATAAGGGCCTTCCCCGTGTGATGAACATCAAGCAGTTCATTGCCGCATGGGTAGAACACAGAATCGATGTTGTCCGTAGAAGAACGCGCTTTGAGCTTGCAAAAGCGGAAGCTAGAGCCCATATCCTCGAAGGGTATCTTAAGGCTTTAGATCACCTCGATGCGGTTGTTAAACTCATCCGCGCTAGTGAAAGTAGAGAGGCTGCCAAACAAGAACTGATCGCTAAATATGAGCTCTCAGACCGCCAAGCACACGCAGTTTTAGAACTGCGCCTGTATCAACTCACAGGTCTTGAAAGAGCAAAACTGGAAAGCGAATACCAGGATCTTCTTGCCAAAATCGCTCACTACCAAGCGATTTTAGCAAGCGAAGCTCTGGTGCGCGGTGTCATTAAGGATGAACTGGAAGATCTCAAAAAGCACCACGGATCATCCACGCGAAGAACGAAGATTATCGCGGCAGAAGGGGAGTTTAACATCGAAGATCTCATCCCCGATCAAACCGTGATCATCACCATTTCGGAAGATGACTACATCAAGCGGATGCCAGCAGACACCTTCCGAGAGCAGAGAAGGGGAGGTCAAGGGGTGATTGGCCTTGAAATGAAGAAAGAAACTGATCTTCTGAAAGATATTTACGTCGCCTCTACCCATGATTACCTGCTGATTTTCACGACATTTGGAAGATGCTACTGGCTCAAAGCTTGGGAAATCCCAGAGGGAAGCCGCAGAACCAAGGGCAAGCCGCTTATTAACCTGCTCGAAGACATTGGGCAAGGGGAAAGGATTGCGACCGTTTTACGGGTAAGAAACTTTGAGGATCCGTCCTGTATTCTCTTAGCAACAAAACGTGGCGTCATCAAAAAGACAGAACTTTCTGCCTTTAGTTCTCCTCGAAAAAAAGGGGTCTACGCCATTAACATCGATGAGGGAGATGAAGTGATCGCTGCGCGTCTTTCCAAGGAAGGGGAGCAGATTATGCTCTTTACCAAATCAGGGATGGCCGTCAGGTTTGATGAAGCCCTTGTTCGTCCAATCGGAAGAGTTGCCCGTGGAGTGCGCGGCGTGACACTACGTGATGAAAAAGATATGGTTGTATCGTGTGAAGTTGTTAAACCCGATGGCAATCTCCTCGTCGTCTGCGCCAACGGTTATGGTAAACGTTCCAAAGTGGAAGAGTTTAGACAGACAAACCGTGGTGGTGTGGGTGTGCGTTCCATTATCACAAGCGACCGCAATGGGCCTGTTGTCGGTGCTATTTTAGCCTCTGATGGGGATAGCGTTGTTCTCATGTCCAATACAGGACAGACACTGCGCATCAATATGAAAGATGTGAGAGTGATGGGACGATCCACACAGGGTGTGCGCCTTGTCAGCCTCCATGAAGGGGATGTCTTAGTGGCTGTTCAGAAGCTTGAAAGCTTGGTTGAAGGTGATGCTCCCAAAGAATAATGCTGGATTTTTCATCACTTTCGAAGGGGGCGATGGAGCGGGAAAGACCACTTTACTCGAAGGGGTCTTTTCCTATCTTGAAAGTAAAAGCTTCCCTGTCATGAAGACAAAAGCTCCTGGCGGCACCCCTCTAGGAATGGAGATCCGCTCCCTGTTGTTAGAAAAAAGAGCTTATCGTGTTGAATCCCTCTCAGAACTCTTTCTATTTCTAGCGGATCGCAGTGAACATACGCAAAAAGTCCTAAAACCTGCTCTGTCAGAGAATAAAATTATTCTCTGCGATAGATTTTCCGATTCGACCATTGCTTATCAGGCAGGTGCGCGTCACTTAGGCGAGTCCCTTGTCAGATCGCTCTGTGAAATCGCAACCTCCCATCTCCAACCTCATCTTACTTTTTATCTCGATATCGATCCTAAAATTGGTTTAGAGCGGGCCCGTAAAAATAGAGGCTCTCATGATCGGATCGAACAAGAAACCCTCTCTTTCCACGAAAAGATTAGAAGCGTATTCTTGGAGCTGCAAGCCCAAGAACCCAAAAGGATGATCCTCTTGGATGCTTGCCTTAGCAAAGAGCAACTCCTCAAGCAAGCGGTACAAAAAATTGATGCCCTTCTTCTCACACCTCATCGGTAACAGTCCTGTTAAAGAACTTCTAACAAAACTCATGACCACTCAGAAACTCCCTAGTCCCTTGCTTTTTCATGGCATGGAAGGGGTGGGCAAGAGTCTTTTTGCCTTAGAATGTGCCAAAATGCTCATGGGAGAAATGCACATCCACAAAATTAACAGTGGTAACCACCCTGACCTGCACATTTTTCATACTGAAGGCAAAAGCGCCCTTCATACAGCAGAATCGGTCCGTTCCTGGATCACTGAAATGCTCATCCCTCCGTTTGAAGCGCCCTGCAAAGTGTTCATTATCCACGATGCCCACGCCATGCTTCCCACAAGTAGCAATGCCCTCCTGAAAACCCTCGAAGAACCTCCAGCTGACGCCTACATTTTTCTTCTATCCGATCGGATCCACGAAATGCTTCCCACCATCCTCTCTCGATGTTACAAAATCCCTTTTTTCCCTATCCCCGAACAGGAAATCAGGGGCTTTTTACAAAAAAAACACTCCGAAGCAGAAGCTAAGAGAATTGCTTTTGCAGCCTGTGGTAGTCTTAAAAAAGCAGCAGATTTTCTTCTTCCTAGTTACCTGGAAAAAAGGGAAAACCTTCAAGCCCTGCTCTCCTGTCAGTTACCACAGGATTATACGCAGTTTTTTAGGTTAACAGAAAAGCTCGAGGAGCTTTGTGCCCCCGAAGAAGGGGAAGAACATGGAGGCTTTAGCCTTTTAAATGATCTATTTGCCTGGTTTCGCGATATCACCCTGTTGCAGACCTGTCAAGGGGCGCAGATTCCTCTCTATCACGAAGAAAAGCGTGAGACCCTCCTCGTCAAATCCCAAGGACCGATGCTCGACCTCGATCAGATGTTTCATAGAATAGAAACGGGAAGGCTTGCGCTTTCTCGTCACGTGAAGCTCAAGGTTGTCCTCACCGAGATCCTTGGCTGAAGGGGGTAATTAAGTTTTCAAGGAAGATCAAGCTGAGGGGAAAAGGATCCTATAAAGCCAGAGTCCCTATCGTTAACATGGAGGTAATTCCTCTATGGAGTGAGGTGTCCGAGTGGAGGGGTATTTTTCAAGGTATATGTTTGATTGGCTGCGGTAATCTTAAAACCTAAAAATTCTAAATTTTTTTGGAGGGTTTTGATAACCTGTTCGTTTTCTCGAGAAGAAAGCAAAGATTGTGTTTCTAAAAGAGCTTTGTTTTCGTTAATGAACTGTCGATGATCTTGAAAAGTATTTAAATTGACCCCCTCAAGATCTCCATCGATGATACGATCGATGGATTCAGACGTCTCTTTGATGGCGGCAGCAATTTGGCTTAATGCTTGTTTTTGTTGTGGGCTCGAGATTTTTCTGCATTGTAGCTGATCTTAGCAGTCTCTAAAGAGCGGGTTAGTGTGGTAAGTTTTATTTTAAGCTCCTCAATGGTTGTTTTTAGTGTTGGATCAGAAAGTGGGATTGCTTTTTCTAAAAAATCGGAGGTGTTATGGATAAATGTTTCACATTCCCTTAGCATTTCCTCTGTCATCTCATCGATCGTTCCAGCAATCACTGTGTCTAAAACTTCTGATTTTTTTCGAATAGCGTGTGGAATGACAGCTGTGATTTCGCTACGGCGAATGTTTTCTTCTCGTTTGGCTTTTTCTTGTGCACGAAAGGCGGCTAATGCGTTCTCAACGCGAATTAAGTTCGCGACGGGAATAGGGGGGTGTTTTTCGCGACGGGAATAGGGGGGTGTTTTT
>JACCDG010577955.1_pt1 | contig 12930 bp, 9 predicted proteins | sample 7442471 | NCBI WGS metagenome assembly JACCDG01 (sample SAMN15323444, study PRJNA562643) | freshwater metagenome | isolation source: river surface water | place: USA:Blue River Watershed | collected 2017-08-17 | reverse complement strand
GATTTGCGGGCTTGTCACATGACGAATCCGCGGACGTCGATCAATCGGCCATCGTATAGATCGTGTTTTTGGGTGTTGCCATCAAACGCCGTAGCATCGGTTCGAAAAATGACAAGGGCAAGGTGTCGTACGCTTTGTCAAACGCGGGTGCATCGTATTTTTCGCAAAATTCCAAGGTTCTTTCATACACCGGCTTGCCTTTGAACTGATCCCGCAGGTTGCGGTCCAGACCGAGGAAATGGAAAAAGTAGTAGGCCTGGAACAAGCCATGCTTTTGCACCATTTCGAAATTTTCGTCGCTGACAAAGGGCTTCAAAATGGCAGCTGCAATATCCGGGTGATTGAAGCTGCCCAGCGTATCGCCTATGTCGTGCAGCAATGCGCAAATGACATATTCCTCATCTTTGCCGTCACGATAGGCACGCGTAGCCGTCTGCAGGCTATGCGTCAGCCTGTCGACCGGAAAGCCACCAAAATCACCTTCCAGTAGTTTCAGATGTGCGATGACGCGATCTGGCAAGGCGGCAGCATAGGACTTGAATTCTTCGCCGATGATCTTCCAGTCAGCTCCCGTGCTGTGCTGCATGTCGCTGAACGTGGCCTGTGGATGCTCTTTGGTTTCCATGTCGCCTCTCCTGGGTATTTTTGTATTTGAATTTTCGCTGCGATATGGCGCATCTGATCGAACCAGTGCGTGCAGCGACGGCATGTCACCCATCATCCTGTCCGGCTCGTACCCAAATCCAGATCTCGGGGCAATTTCACCGTAACTTTTCAAAAATCACATGTTTTGGGGCGCAGCTGTGCCTAAGGTTATCACTGCGATCGGGCCGGCGCTGAGCGTGGTGCATGTCGACAGTTGGGTGCTGACGGTCCTGGTGCCAATTCCAGTGCGGATGCTGTTTGCGCGGCTGGCAACGCATAGAAGAAGGGATAAAGGCGGCCAGAAAAGAAAAAACCCGCAAACTTTCGTTTGCGGGCTTTCGTATTTTTTGGCTCCCCGACCTGGACTCGAACCAGGGACCTGCGGATTAACAGACACTTTTCCGACCCGCTTGGACGCAAGGCTACACTGCTTCACACAGGCAAGCAAGGGGCGGGGGAGGATTAAGGAATGCACTGGAAAGTTCATTCTTGAAAATTGTCCCAGCTCTCTTCGAGGCTTCAAATGGTGCTACATCGATACTTCAGTGATGAACCAACCCGAAATGAAATGCGTTTCAGATGCGATTCAAAGGCGACGTACTATTGCTTAACTATGAGGTGCTGTTGAGCTTTTAGAAATCTGGTGCATCAATGCCATCAGATGTTCTTGTGGAAAATCTTTCAGCTAACAGCTTCGTAATTTCTGTTGCAAAAGTCTCTACTTGTCGACTTAGCGCGTGGATCTGCTCGACATCAATTGTTATGGGCGTTCCATCCTTGTCATGCCCGCTTCGATGCACGATGTCATGTCGCTTCTCCAGTGCAGCGTCAATAAGTTTGACGCTTGGCAGGTCAATGCCAAGACCTGCTTTATATAGTGCGCCGACTTTATCCCATCTATGCCAGACGGTGTTCTGTAAGTGACCTTTGACATGAACACGAAGGCTATCGAGCCGCTTGAAAATATCTCCTAGCTTAATTGGTTCGTCTCGGAGCACCGGAAGCTTTGTAATAAACGCCCGCAACACGTCATCGCTTGTATCAAGCCAGTGCTGAGCTGTCTCCCAGAGAAATGACTCGAGCACGCCTATGACTCCGCTGAATACGAGCTGTTGAGCTAGTTTTTTCGCTGATTGTTCACCTTCGAGAGCAATGACGCACTCGCACTCAATTAGTCGCTGCTTCAGTCGTCGCAAAGGTTCATTTCCGTTGGCAAGAATAAAGTCGAACCGAGGGTCGTAGTCATCAGGAATGTTAATTCGTCGCGGCGCCCATTCATCCCCAACTACTGAAACCATTTCGTCTACTACTTCTTCGATGACTTCATCGTCGACAATTCCGGAAAATCTCTGGGCCAGCTCATCCTCAGGGTTGAATGGGCCGCCATTGGCAAATATGTACCCTCCCTCCCGCCCGTTATACGGCGTGTCCTCCGAAGGATCACAGAAACGTGCAAAAAACCATGCCCTAATTGCTGCAAGTTGATCATCACGATCAGCGTTGCGTAGCCAGTGATTATCTGGATCAAACAAGCCATCATAAGCTGAGATTCTGTCCCATACCTCGGGCGGGAGGTCCTCAAGCTCATTCACATCGAGGTGATCATTCCAGCCCATGATTGCACGAATGTCCTTTTTGTTGGCTTTGAAGGCAATTGTTGAATTAAATATGAACGCGTCTTTAATTGATAGTCACCGCCAAGGCGTACCCATGACCTCTTGGATGTCCCGCCGCGAAAGAACCTTCGTACATTCCTCCCACCGATTCTGTTCGCTGTTGACGGTCGAGCCCCACGTCTCCTCAAAGATGTTCGACATTTGGCTGCGCAAGTGAAGGTGCGTCTGGGCCAAGTCTTCGAACTCCTGTATGTCGTCGATCCAATCGTCATCGATGCAATCCGGAAGTCCGCCGAAGATGTCGAACCTGTCCTTCATACGCGACGAGATGGTGTTGTAGACATCCTCGTCACGCGTGGCGTGGTAGGTAAGATTGAGCATGTCCACGGTGTCTCTCGCCTGCCCGAATCGCTTGATGCGGCCAAGGCGTTGCTCAAGGCGTGAGGGATTCCAGGGCAGGTCAATGTTGATCAGTGTTCCCAGCGTTTGAAGATTCAACCCTTCACATGCTGCGTCTGTCGCCACGACCAGCTGTACCTCGCGCGTCTTGACCAGCTTCTTGATGCGGTCGCGCTCTACGCCAATGAATTCGCCGACGCGGAACAGGCCGCTCTTGCCCGCGCCGGCATACACAGCAACGACCTTATCTGGGAAGTCCTTCGCAAGTTCGGTGGCGACCCAATGAGCTGTGTCGTAATACTGCGAGAAGATGATGCAACCTAACTCGCTCCATGTCTGTCCGCCACTGCGATGTTGGCTGAGGAACCAGCGCACGGCATTCAGCTTTGGGTCAACAGCCTCCGCCCGTGCAAGCTCGTCCCTGATAGCCTCCAAGTAGCCGACTTCTTCATCAGTCAGCGTTTGCAGAGCACCCAGCTCCGCCATTTCCATCTGAGGGTTGTCTTCACTGGTATCGACGCGCCTCTCCAGCATGCGCTCGACGGTCAGACGCCCGGATTGGAACGAGGAGCAAATCCGCTGCAAGAAAACGGACCTGAGGAGCTTGGCGCCCTTGGTTCGTTGGCTGAGAGTGTCAATGAAGGCCTCAGCAGCCTCGTAGGCCAGCTCGAAAGGGCGGTTGGTCATGAGGCCGCGGCCAACAAAGGTCACACCGGGATACGTCCCGGGCGGCGCTTCAGGGTCTGGGTGAACGTCCACCGCAATCTTTTCGAGCAAGCCTGCGTCCTCTAGCGTCTTGCGCCGCCGAAGCACGACATGGCGTACGAACGGGTTATTCCGCTGGAAGAAATTGGTCTTGACGATCGATTGCAAATCCGAGCGTGCAAACGGGGTGAGGGCCGTCGGGGCATCTGATACATGGAACTGTGTATCAGCCACGTTCAGGTCACTGCGGATGGCAAGCACCAGTTGCCGGCAGACGCCGTCCATCATTGGCGTCATCTTGGCGGGCAGGGGAGAGCGCAAGAGATCCCAAGCGACGCCCTCGTCGGGCACGAATTCCTGCCCAGTGATCAACGGATGAGTCCGCTGCCAAAACCGCCAGATCGATGCATGATCGCGGCCCATTACGAAATCGGCACCTTGATTCAGGATCATCAGCAGATCCCAAAGCTCGCGGACGGCGGTTTGGATGGGGGTCGCCGTACCCAGCAAGACGTGCCTGGCGTTGTCGGCCATCTCCATCATGAAGGCCAACAGGTTGTTTGGTTCCGGATCATCGACACCGAGCTGACCTCTGCGGCGCGCCTTGTGGCTTTCATCGAGGATGAGGGTGCCTACCCGAACTCGCTTCAACACGTTGGCTTCGGTTGACTGGTGCACGATCAAACCGGTCGAGACGATGGCAACCTGGAATGGGCAGCGAGCGATGTCCTCGGGGCCACGCGTCATGATCGTCCGGCCTTCAGCATCAAGCCAGCACTTCTGGTTGCTGACCCAGACGCCGCTGGGTATTCCTAGCCTGTCCTTCAATTCGGCCTGCCACTGAAGGGTCAATGTGGCAGGGCAGAGAATCAAAACGGGGCCATCACCCAGGAGAGTACTGACCAACGCTGCTGTTGCCATCGACAGGGTTTTTCCCAGACCCACCTCATCTGCAATCAGCAGGCGTGCCTTTCCGTAGATTTCACGGTGCTGCAAGAACGTAGCGACAAATGACCTTTGCCATGGCTGCAACTGCTCGCCGCCACGGTAGATCGGTGATTCCACCATGGTCGCCGCGGGAATGTCTTTGGGATGAAGGTCGCGGAAGGTGACTTCCACTCGCTCGGCGATGCGCTTGACTTCGGTAAGGATGGCATCGGGCAGATCATGCCCCTCAGCCCAGAGCGCTTCAAATTCTTCCTCAACCCAGCGGCATCCCTCTTCAGATGGATCCTCCCAGAGGATTTCGTAGTTCTCTGCAAACGCCGCCCGGCTCTCGTTGATGCTACCCAAGAAGCTGGTTCGCCGGCCATCGGCCATGGTGATGACGCCGGCTTTCCCATGCAGGAAAACTCGATTTTTCGGGACCACCTTGATTTGCACACGTCCGCTGCTGAGCAGCTTGTAGAGACGGCGATAGCGTTCCCGGTGAAAGAACGCTTCAGTGTCAATTGGCTCCTGGTTCCAGCGCTCCTTCAGCGCGACTTCTCGAGCTGCCTTGGAAACCATCACGTCGTGCGGATCCAGTTCGCTGTTGCAGACGATGCGGACATCCTGAATGCCCTCGATCTGCTCGCCGACCAACTCGAGAATGGATGACCGAAAGTACCCGGCTATTCGCTTGTAGGAGCGGGCGCCCTTGAGTCGATCTGCCAGGAACACATGTTCCAAGCGTTCCCGCAATGATGAGAACCGCTGGATCAAGATGTCACACCCGCTCGCGGCGAACCAGATCGCGCAGCACCATTGCGTTTGAACTCTCGTCCGGGCGTGTACTTGCGGTCTTCTTGCTCACGTAATCGGCCAACGCAGTGATCCGGTCGCGTTCACGGAAATAGTCCGGCACCAGATCTCGTAGTTGATGCATGACGTCTTCAGGTTTGAGCTTGTTCTCCTGGAGGAGATGCACTGCATACAGCACGCTGCGCAGCACCGTCGGGCCAAACTCTTCGCTGGCGGCCATGCCACGCTTACCCAATTGGTATGCCGACTTCAGGCTCGCATGATTGGCCCTGACCTCATCCATCACGGCACCGTAGTCCTGCACCTTGAAGGCCTTGGCAAAGTTCTGGTAGTTCGACAGGGCGTGAATGCCCTTGGACTCCATGTCCAGCATTTTCAGGTAGAAGCGCTCGATACCGGAACTTTTCTCCCAAATCCCAGCGTCTAATCCGCCCGGAACCAGGTATTCGTTCGCGATGTTGACCGCGAATGCGATCAAGTCGTCGACCATGGTTGTCTGACCTTTTATACGGGGACGCATAGCCTCTTGGGTCATGGCTACACCGTCTATCTGGCTGTAATTTGTCAGTACCCTAAGTGCGGCTGCATACCCGGCCATCTGCAGGTCTGCGTCTTCAAAAAGATTCTCGTTCCCATATAGGTCTCGAGCTCCACGGTTCAGTCCCGTTAAAAGGTCTACTTGATTTTTGACTTCTTGAGCAAGTTCATATGCCAGTTCATCGCGGGCTGCCCCCAAGTCCTGAAGTCGCTTGCGCAGAATCAACAGGATTGTTCCTTTGACATACTGTCCCTCTCGCAGAGGGCTATCAGTCTCTGTGACGACATACCATGCTGCTGTTACGCGAAGCCCGCTCGCCCAGACTATGTTTGCCATGTCAGCCCAAATTGATCCTGACTGATGCGTAAACATGATGACCTGAAGTCCATTTTCAGGCATTTTTTCAGCCATGCGCTTATAGGCAGAGATCATCCCTAATTTGAAATCATGATCCTCGCCTTTAATAGCCACCGCGCGCCGTGAGTCCCAAACCCAATCAGAAAATTCTTTTGGAGGCGAGGTTCTAAACCATGAGATAAAATACTCGTAAATCTCCTCATATTTCACAGCATCACCATACGGTGGATCGGTGATGTAGATATGTGAGGCATCGGATAAATCTTGTGCGGAAGCATTTTGAATAGTTATTTTTGATCCGTTGAAAACCGGAACGTTCTTGATTGGTTTTCTAATTCGCTCGAATGCCGACTCAGAGCCTCTGCACCCATAGTTGTAGATAGTATTCAGTGCTTGGTTATAGAACACAGCGCTGATGCTGCCGAAACCCTGTCCTTTTGCGCTATGCCAGAGCGATAGCTTCGAGTTGTAGTTAACCAGCTGAGCAATCGATATTGCGTTAGTCGCACTAGTGCATTGATTGAGAAGGCCGTTGACAAGAAGCTGCCTTGGATTGAATAGGTGATGCCAATAGGTCCAGCCTCTTTCCCTATAAAGGCGCTCAGTTTCAGCCCCTGATTCGATGCGCATGTCTGGAATCAAGCCTCGTTCATGCCAGTCAGAGAGATGAGACTTCACATATTCGAACACCTTACGCTCTCGCTCTAGGTCTGCTGATGTGACCGCGCGGAATTCCATATCTGGCCTAGCACTTCCATCATCCTTTTCCCAAAGGATTGCATAAAGTCGTTCGCAGTAAACATCTTGGGACGAAAACTCAATGTCTTCACGCGCCCATGCTCTTAGCCGATTGCATGTTTCTTTCTTTTCTCCGCCATTAGCCGCATAGTCGCCTCTGATGGAGGAGATCTTATTGCGATGCTCAACGTTTCCGACTTTGTGCACCACCGATTGACTCTGAAAGGTTCCGATCTTTGCTTTGCTCAATTCGGCATCGGAGACGCCAAATTTCAAACGGATTGCATACGATTTAGTATTCTCGTTTGGAACAAGCTCAGCAATGATCTTCTTGTCTTGGCTGATGATTAATGATGGTAATACTGGTACTGTCCATCCCGATGATGGACATTTAATTTCTAGGCAGTACAAGAATATCTTTGCGCGCCAACCCTTTCCGTCAGTCTCAACTTCTAATTCTTCGATTTGTTTTCGAACCGAGGAAATGAGTTCATCCTGTTCCGCAGCTTGCATTTTTCTAGAAGCGTCACTTGCGCCGACTATGTTGAACGCTCCCCATGTCAGCATGCACGATACTGGGTTAAGGTCTGAAGCGAAGACATCACAGCCTAATCTAGCGGCTTCATATGGGATTTGACCAGAGCCCGAAAAAGTGTCTGCAACTCTCGGTCTTTCCCCAAAGCGCATTATTCCAAGTTGCTCAATCAACTGCGGGTAACTATATGCGGCTGTATTTAGGTGTGCGTTCACCTTCGTCCAGATGTGACCGCTTAATTCTGCGTCCATTTCCTCTTGGCGCTTAGCTTTCGCGACCTTTTGGCGGTAAGTGGTGTGAGGAGGTATTGTCGTAGAATTCAAGCGTTTTCTAATCGACTCATCGTCCATAGCCATGAGCATCTCGAAGACTTCTAGATCTCTTTTGCTATTGTTAGTTGCAGGTAACAGCGCACCGAGAACGCAGGCTCGGTTAAGAACAAGAGGTTTCCTGCCTTTCCAATAGGACCCAAGTGCCGTAAGAGCCTTGCTTGTATTGGCCATTTGCTCTTTGTAAGACTCGACGGAAATTCGCTGTACCGGTAGTACTTTCTCAATGAGAGAAGGTGCGTCTCTTAGACTAAACGGAATGATTTTATTTTCTGTTGTCATTAATTTTTGCTTCCTGCAGTCATTGCCGCTCTAGCCAAATAGGCTGATCGTTTTCGGGTCGTCCATTAGCGCTCGTTTAGCGCGGCGCGGCTCGATTGCGTCGATGTCGGATAGGGCGTGATACAGAGCTCTTCGCCATCCACGTTTGCCGTCTTCTGCAAGGCCACCTTGGGCGGCGGTCATGGCGTATAGCCACCAGCGCTCTTCTGGGCGCAGGGCAGACCATTTCATGCAGATAGCATCGAGCTGTTCCTCGCTCGCGTGCTCTGCTGCCCACATGAGCACGCAAAGCTCTTTGCCCAGCATGCGATCTAATAGGTTTTCTTGCGGCTTCCAGGAGCTGGGGGGGACCTTGCGTGCCCGTAGCCTTGCGTTGAAGTCTCTGCGCGCAGCGTCAGCCAGCTTTCCCCATTTGGTACGGGGCAGGACGGCTCTCACCTCATACTCCGGTGTTCCTTCAAGCCCAGCGAGGTAGCCGTAGTCCTCTGTCAGCACCACCTCGCCGGCTCGGCCAGCGGGAATGGTGGCCTTGAAAACATGCGCGCCGAACTCGGCGCTCGCACCAAAGCCGGTGAATTTTCCGGGCTCCGCTGTCTTCGTGGCGCTAGAGTTAGTGGACTGTTCTTCAGCCGTCAGGGAGGAGGTCATTCGACTTCCTTCCAATCGCCGGCGTAAGTCAGGTCAAGGGCGCCCGCAAAGTCGATGAGGTCCTGGCCAGTCGGGAATTGCGCCCGGAACTGCATAGTCACCGGAGTAGAGGGGGCGAAGCCTTCTGCCAACGTGGCCAGCGCTTGATGTACCCGATCTGCCTTGTTGATTTGTCCCTGCAGTCCGAAAAGCCCGAAGGCGTTCCCATCCTGAATGCGCAGTTGCACATCCGTGAAGTCAATGTTGCGTTCGCTGGCCTTGGCCAGTGCCGCAAACACCTTTTCTCGGGAGGTGATCAGTGCATCCCGTTGGAAGGGAAAAATGACTGGCTTGCTCAGTGGTGGCTCGGGGGCAGTGTCGCGACCGCCAGCGCTGCTGCCGTTGCCACCGGCCGCTACGGGGATGCGGAAGTCTGCCTTGGCTTCGAGACCATTCGCTTCGGCGAATACCAAGAGCATGGCGGCGTCAGGGCCGACGGTGAACGGTGCGGTGTAGTCAATGCCGTTTCGTGGCTCTGCACCATTTAGGGTGTATCGAAGCACGTCGGCTCGAGGGAGTGCCTTGACCGTGACGGTACGTTTTCCGTGTGCGTCGGGAGTAATCTCCCATTGGATCATCAGTTTGTTTGACCAGACGAAGGGCGTTCCATTTTGCGTGCGACCAGAGTGGTCGACGGCCAGAAATGCCACACGCAAAGCCTTCGTCGTCAGCTTGTCGTCGTTCAGCTTCGGGCTTGCCTCGGTGACTTCACCGTCTTCGGCGTAGTGAACGCTGGTAGTGTCGGGGTTGGCGTTGATGATGCCGATCTGGAGAACAGTCGATCCGTCATCCTGCATCTTCCCGATAGGAGTGACTTGAACGCCTGCTTGTCTGGGCTTCGGTTTCTTCGTGACATAGCCGTTGCCCAGGTCTTCCCACTGGCCTTCGTTGATCGCGCGTGCCTTGATTTTTTCGAGGTCACCGGGCGGCAGGAAGTACATCGAGCAGTCAGTCTGGACCTTGTCCTTGATGTCTGCCCAGGCCACATCGTCTTGTTGGCCGAACAGGCGCTCGATGCGTGCTTTCACACCGGAGAACTTGTTGGGTTCCTGCCAGTCGAGGTAAAGCTTGATTGGGTCTTTGGTGAGGGTGGCCTCGATGCGAGCCTCACCGTCATTCGTGTCGCCGCTCTGTTCAAGATTCCTCGGCTGCAGCTTGGGCGCTGTGTTCTGGGTCTGGTACGGGAAAAGCAGCTTGTCGAACAGCGTCTTCACTACGCCAGTGAAGGTGAGCTCGAACTGCTTCTTCAAATCTTCGAACTCTTCCCATTGCGGTCCTCCCCGCTCGACACGTCTCTGGGCTTCTGCCTGGCCTGCCGCGTAAACCATTTTCGCGGCGTCCCAAAGCTTGTCCATTTCGAACGAGCGCTCGCCGCATAAGATGAGCAGGTTGTTTTTGCGAATCAGACCATCGAAGAGCTGGACCATCTCTTCCGGCGGGAGGGACGAATCCGGAGGGACGATTGCCAGGACTCGGCCGGCTTGCACATCCGTCTGGATTTCATCGATCAAAGGAAGGGCAAGCACTTTGCTATAGGCAGACTTACGCTTGGGCTCGAACATCTGCTTGAGCCGCGAAGAAACCAGCTCCTTGATCTTCGGCTCTGGTGCGCGCTCGGCCATCCCGACTAGCATCTTCGTCAGGTTTTCCGTCTTGTCGAAATAAATTCGGCCCTCAGTTGTCTTGTGCAGATACCAAGCCGATTTCTGAAGGGATTCAATCGCCGCCTCGAAGAAGCTCAGGTCTGCGAGGGGAGAGGCGAGGCATTCGAGTGCCTCTGAACGCGTCAGCCCTTTCACAGGGTTCACTGCGGTTGACATGCTGGAGATGAGCAGCAGGTTGGCTGACTGGGTAGCGCAGTCGTTGCCTACGTTTGCGTCAATGATCTGGGCGTGAGCTCCACCTTCCTTGGAGTAGATGTCGCGAGCTATAGCGTCCTCGAGGCGTGAGATGGAGATTACTTTCTCGCGTACCTCATCAATGCTGAGATCGAAGTGCTGTGGCCCGATCAGAAGCACGTCATCGGCTTGGCGCGACCACACCGAGTTCAGGAGACGTGAGGCGAGCTCCATGAGGCCCCGCGTCTGTTGAAATTCCTTGTTCTCCTTGAACAGGGCGAACAAGTTCTTCATCTGCGGGTGGAACGGGTAGGTCTGTTCAACCTCCATCGCCAGCTGTTCAGGTGTTTTTTGTTGGTCGATCGTGCGCGACTTCTGGGCCTGCTCGATGCACTTGGCGTACATCTGGGCCAAGTGGCTAATCTTGTTGGCGTCTGGCAGGCTTGCGAAGAGTCGCTTTTTGAGAATGGCGTAGGTTTCATCTCCGGCCAGATCAACCGGGGTGATATTGAATTCGACGCGGCTGAGCTCCTTGCGGGCATTCTCCAACGCGGAGTTGATGATCTGGGTTCCCTCGGCATGGGACGCCTCCAGATCCGACACCACGACGCAGATGTTCTTGCGCGCCATTGCTGCGGTGAGCATGTTTGCAAATGCGCGTCCTGCGACATCCGCTACAGTGCCGCCGCCGATAGGCTGCGTCTTGTAGTACGCGAAGTAGGTGGGCATCTCATCCAGCATGATGAGCGCGGGTGCGTCGATTTTGCTGAAGAGATCTGTCCAGTGGTTCTCGCCCGGTGCTTTTACACCTGGCTCGAAGAAGCCTTCATGCCCAAGCTGCGCTGCGATGCGCCCCCAGAAGTAGTCGTCTGGTTGCTCTCGACCGTTAAAGAACGTTACGTTGGCGGCGCCGAATTTGTAGCGACTGGCGGCTTCACTGAAAAATTCTGCTCGCAATGGCTCGTGGCGAGCAAGAAAGGCCATCGTTTTGATGAGGTGAGTTTTACCACCACCCATGGCCTGCTTGAGACGGAAAACAGGTTTGCCCCCTTCGCCGCTAGAAAGGCGCTTGAAGCCTTCCTGAACCAGTTCAATCATTCCCTTGGTGAGGTAGGAATGTTTGAGAAAAAGACGGCCATCGTCGATGCTCTGCGTTTCCTCGTCTATTCGCTCAATTCCATCGCTGATGCGAATACTAAGAGCACCTTCGTTAAGGGTGCAGGCTTGCTTCACCGTCAAATACATCGTGCTACTCCATTCAGTATCTCGGACTACTGATTTGTTATTTGGAATACCGCTTTTTGCAGCAGAGAGCTTTCGACTAACACTTCCCATTCGATCAATTGAAGATCGAAATTAGCAAAAGTGTACGGCGCCGTGGCGCTAGGTATAAATAATAGCAGTTTCTAAAATTAATAATAAATATAGGATGGTGCTGAGAATGAGCCTGGTAATCTTTGTAATTCTGAAAACTGTAGGGCTCCTTCAGCATCAAGATTTTTGGCTTCGGCCAGATTGCAGAGATCGCTGATCAGTCGCCTCTACGGCGCTGGCTGGATCACGATGGGCGTCGTTCTCCAGGCCACGGCACTTGTAAAGGAAGTGTTTTTACAATCGCAATTCCAGCGAAATCTTCTTTCAGCTGGTTATCTGCAATGTTTGAAAAACTTCGGGGAGGGGCATAGTGCCGAGAGTCTTCACTCGATGTCCGCGCACGGCGCGCAGGTAGGGAATTTGCGAGGGGACTTGAGGGCGGATTTGTGTATTTCAGCCGGCGGAAATGGCTGAAACTAAGGGAGAGCGGGAATATGGTTTCATGGGCTAGTCAAAATTGAAACGTTTTGCCATGAATACACCCGTAATTCGGCAAGTCCCAGCTTCGTTCTACGCCACCATGTACAGGCACTATGGGAGGGAAGCAGCCCGAGGCTGTGTACTTGTGGTGATGAATAGCGCTTTGCTCGGCGATTATTTTTTATCCACAAAAAACACGGCGTTGACTGTCGCCAGAAAACTGGTGGCCTGCTCAACGGCCCACGTCGCATCTTCGAGGGTAAGTGCGTCACCCTTGTAATCTGCAATCAATCGCAAATCCTCGACTTTGTTCAAGGCTTTTCCAAGTTCAATATCAATGAGGCCGGACTTGACGAGTTGAAGGCTGAAGCTGGAGATCAGCCCGCTGTGGGTTTTGATGGCCAGTACTTCATCGGACTTCTGAAAAACCATCAGGGCGGCACGCGCTGCGTCGAACATGGCGTAGTAGGCGCGGTTGCAGGCACCGTCAGCATCACCTGATTCATAGAGCAGTTTGGCCGACGAGAGGGCCGTGCTGGCCTTATGAAGCAGGTAATCCGCGTTCAAAGGTGAATTCCTTCGCGGGCTATGTTCTGCAGAAGGTGGGGATTCGAGTAGTTCTCCGGATGCTCCCATTCGGATTGCCAGACGGGCAGTGGCTGGATGCGGACTCCGGTGTCGAGCAAAACATCGTAGGCGAGGTCGTCCATCGCGAGCTTGGTCG
>JACCDG010131391.1_pt1 | contig 12935 bp, 5 predicted proteins | sample 7442471 | NCBI WGS metagenome assembly JACCDG01 (sample SAMN15323444, study PRJNA562643) | freshwater metagenome | isolation source: river surface water | place: USA:Blue River Watershed | collected 2017-08-17 | reverse complement strand
TAAATTACAACTTAAAGGATGCCTTTGGAAATTCAGTTCCCATGACGGCCAACGGAACAGTTGTTTCTTCATTCACCATGAGTCCAGAGCAGCCCTTGTTTGTTCGTACTGCCGATGCATGTCCAACTTACAAGAGCCCAACAACAGGAAGTGTGGCTACCAATCGTTCCGTATGTGGTACGTCACAATACCAATGGGAGTTTACACAATTGACGCCTATTTCTGGTCTACCTATTTTGGAGAATGGACCTTTAGGAGGATCTAGGAATTTGGCTTTGTCGTTAGTGGATGGTATCGCTACTGGGCAAACGTATGATGTGAAGATTCGTTCAGTTCATGCAGATGCAACGCAATCGGCTTTCAGCACTACCAGTTGTGTTAGAACCTTTGGTGCAGCAGGAATGCCAACCCTTGAGGATGGAGGAATTGTTTCTGAGCGTTCATTCAATGGTGTTACCAGCAGCATTTACCCCAACCCCAATGCCGGAAACGATGTTGTTTTAAATGTCAACGGAATGGAAGGTGTGTTGCAAGTGAACATCACAGATGCTACAGGAAAATTGATTCAACGCAATCAATGGATGGTAGAGGGGTCATTGACCACCAACATCAACTTTGAGCAAGTATTGAGCAATGGATTGTATTTGGTAGAATTGACCAATGGACAACAAAGCCAAACCATGCGTATGGTGGTGAATCGTTAAGATTAAAAATACATTTTGATAAAACCCCTGTCGAGAGATGGGGGTTTTTGTTTTATATAAATTACTCCTTTTGGAGTATTTTTTATTTAGTAGGTATCCATCATTTTTGGAGTAAATCTAATTGCGATGAAGAAAGTATTGTTATGGACCGTAATGTATATGGTTGCACAGGTAGCAAATGCTACCATCAGAATAGTAGATAGTCAATTCGCCTCACCTACTAGTTTTACAACAGTCCAGGCTGCCATTGATGCAAGTTCTCCCAATGACACCATTTATGTGCAGGCATCTTTGGCAACTTATCCTGCTGCTACATTGACCTTTCCTTTGGTAATTTTTGGAGAAGGAGCGCTTCCCAATCAACAGGAGCAAAAGACAAGTAGTATACAAGCACTAATATTAACCTTTTCATCCGGAAACACTACTAATGCTGGAGGATCGAAAATTTATGGATTGTACATTAATACATTGAATATTGGAGGGACTTCCTACGGTGTTGGCTCATGCACATCTTGTGTTCCACCCGGGCAATCTGCGCCGTATTATAACGTGAGCAATCTGCACTTTGAAAGGAATTACATCAACACAACTACTTTGGCAAGTGGTGCCCAATTCAATTTGGTTTTTAAAAATAATATTTTAAATACAGTTTCCGGCAATCCTTCAGGTGGGTCAGCATTGTACAATTGTAATTTTTACAATAACATTGTCATGAATGGTTTTCAAGGAGGAACTATTCAGTACGGAAGTGGGAATAATTTCAGTCATAATACTTGTTTCATCAATAGTATATCTTTTCCTGGGTCCAATATCGTTGACAATTTATTTGACATTTCTGGACAATATTCTTCTAGTCAAACATTTGTAACCGCCTACTCTTACGCTTATTTTCACCGCAATGTGTTTAGCATGCCTTTGTCAACCCAAACCAATGCGCAAATCACGAGTACATTTGGAGAGAATCAATTTGTAACGGGTACCCAGGTGATCCAAGGGAAGCCAAATGGTTCAGAAGTAATAACAACTACCTATTGGGCCCCCGGACCTTATTGGAATTTGCATTTCAATTCCTCAACAGCTGGTGTGGGTTATGCGTCGGATGGAACAGACGTAGGAATATACGGAGGTGTCTCTCCCTGGGTAGATGAGGTTTCAACGGATGAACGTTTCCGTTATTTTGCAGCACCCAGTCAGTTGCCTGTTTTAACCGAGTTGAATATTTTGACTCCCAATACAACTCCCAATGGCACTTTGAATTTTCAGTTCAAGGCCAAATCTCAGAATTAATTTATACCAAAGAATATGAAAAAAAATCTTTCGTTTTTCCTTTTTATTTTTGTTGCTTTATATGCCAATGCAACCATTCGAACTGTGAATAATTCATCTGGGGCAGCTGGGCAATATACTGACTTGCAAGTGGCCATAGATGCCAGCGCAGCCAATGATACCATCTATGTTCACGCATCGGCAACCGCTTATCCAGTGGTAACTGTTGTGCGTCCCATTGTTATTTTTGGTGAGGGTTCATTGCCTGATCAGCAGAATCAGTTTAGAACTATTCTCGATGGAGTGAATTTGAACTACAGTATTAACGGAGAGACCAATGCAAGTGGATCAAAAATTTATGGGTGTAGAATATTGCAATTGAATTTTGGGGTCAGTTCAAATTTCTGTAATTGTCCCACATCAGCTTATAGTACAGGATTGTATGGAGTAAGCAATGTGAATATTGAACGTTGCGATATCAGACATTTGTATATAGGCTTTTTAGGATCGGGCATCCAACACGGAATCCATGAGAATGTTACATTCATCAATAATATTATTTATCGCATAGACTCAGGTATTGTGCGTGGATGTTTGTTTGCCAACAATATTATTCGCGATTGTGGAATGATTGATGCCTGTGGTTGTGTTAACAGCGAGAATAATGTTTTTGTCAATAATACTGTAGTAGGCACCATATTTACAGTGGCTGGTGCGCAAGTATTAAACAATCATTTTGAAACCTACACAGCGCATTTTGGAAACGTAAATTTTTTGGCTCCTCAGAGTTTTTTGGTGAACAATGTTTTTAAAACGGATATCATGAATAATGGTGGATTTACTGTGACCAATTGTTTATTCAACGCTGGTGCGATGTCGATTTCAACCATTTATGATGCTTCCAATGGAACTGAGCAAGTTTGGAATTCTTCATACTCGGATTTAGGTCCTTTTCCAAATTTTCATTTGACTCCAGGAACGATGGGTATCAATTTTGGAACGGATGGAACGGATGTGGGCATCTATGGCGGTGCTTTCCCATGGGTGGATTACGTATCATCCAATTTGGACGAACGTTTTCGTTATTACGCACCTCCCAAGCAATTGCCCGTTTTACAGCATCTCAGCGTGTCTACTCCTATTGTAAGTCCTTCAGGGCAATTGAATATTCAAATAAAGGCTAAATCACAGGAATAATGAAGAAGGAATTTTTGTTTTTATTATTTTTCGCTTTGACATTGTATCATAATACAATGGCGCAAAATATTATCGGGGCAGAGTATTTTATTGATACTGATCCTGGTGTTGGTATGGGTAATTTTATAGCCATCCCAAGTGCTGCTTCAGTAGAAATGCCCATATCTATTGGTCTTAACAATGTCTCAGCTGGAGCACACAAGTTGGGTTGGAGAGTGAAAAACAATTTGGGAAAGTGGAGTCATTACGAATCACGTTTGTTTTACGTTTTTCCAATTGTTACAAACACAAGTTCCAATTTAATTGCAGGTGAGTGGTTTCTTGATACCGATCCCGGAGTTGGGAATGGCACTTCTTTTTTACTATCTGCTTCAACAGCAAATGTCGATCAAAATTTACCCATCGTTTTGAATAATGTCACTGAGGGCGCGCACAAATTGTGTGTCCGAATGAAGAACCAAGCGGGCAAATGGAGTCATTATGAGTCTCGTTTGTTTTATGTTTTCCCCATACAAAATAACATTGCTGAGCCGCAAATAGTTTCAGGGGAGTGGTTCGTGGATACAGATCCAGGCATAGACAATGGTTATTCATTTAATGTTACACCAGGTACAAATATCGACTTAACAATGGACTTGACGCTAACGAGCATTGCAGTCGGTGAACATACTTTGTATGTTCGTGTTAAAGACGCAAATGGCAAATGGACACATTATGAAGGTCGTGCCATTACTGTAAACAATTGCGTTCCAGTTACTGAGACCTGCAACAACCTCGACGACGACTGCGATGGAACAATAGACAACGGATTAAGCTTTGTCAATTATTACAACGACCTAGACAGTGATACGTACGGTGCAGGCACAGCAAACAACGCTTGTCAATCCCCAGGTGCTGCTTATGTTACGAATGACACAGATTGTAATGATAACAATGCATCTATCAATACAGGCGCTACAGAAATCTGCGGCAATGGCATTGATGAAGATTGCTCAGGAGCTGATTTATCTTGCTCAAATTCGCCAACTGTATTGGGTTTTAGTCCAAGCGAAGCTTGTGCGATTTCTTCTTTGATTACGATTTCAGGAACCAACCTTTCTGATGTAATTGAGGTTCAGATAGGAGGTGTAACCAGTGGAGGTATCATGTCTTCATCAGCAACTGAAATAGTTGTGATGTTGGGCAATGGTCAGACGGGTAATATCACTGTTATTACCTCAAGTGGTTCAGCCATAAGCAATGATCTTTTCACAGTGATTCCATCGATTTATTATTCTTATGAAGATGCTGATGGCGATACTTATGGAGACCCCTCAACGGAGTTTATTTATTGTGAAATTCCTTTTGGCTACGTTACCAATAACACGGATTGCGTGGATAACAATTCAGCCATCAATCCAGGAGCGTCAGAGACCTGCAACAACTTCGATGACGACTGCGATGGAACGGTAGACAACGGATTGTCTTTTGTCGATTATTACAACGACTTAGATGGAGATACATACGGTGCAGGCACAGCAAACAACGCGTGTCAATCGCCTGGTGCAACCTATGTCACCAACAACACCGATTGCAACAATAACAACGCAGCCATCAAACCAGGCGCCACAGAAATCTGCGGCAATGGCATTGATGAGGACTGTTCTGGCTCAGATTTGATTTGTCCAAGCACGGGGGATTTAACGGTGACCAATGTTCTTTCTATCGGCAACTACGGCACAGGAACGCAAACGACTTTTAATCTTCACTTTACCTCGGGAACAGACAATATTGAGTCTCCTGGACCTGGAGCAGATATTTGGTTCCAGTTTACCGCCCAATCCAATGCGATTAGAATCCAATTGAATGGTGCCACAAATGCAGATGACGACTTGGATGTTTCGTTGTACGATTATACAACAACGACAGGAGAAGCGTTGATTCCATTGGATATTGAAAATGATGTCACACCAACCAATTTGGGAATCTCTACAGACGGAGGAAATGAGATCTTGTATTACGATCAATTGGAAGTTGGTTCAACATACTGGATCTGCGTGAGAAACGTGAACAATACTTTTGGACCAGCGACAATGAAGATTGCATACCTCAGAGGTAGTGCGATGGACATTGGTGCGTATACCAACTATACAAATACCTACAGCAGCACATGTCAGAATTTCAAGTGTAAATACAAGCCAGGAGCATCGTATTATACTTTTAATCTGTGGAATGGCAACGTAGCCCAAAACGAACCTTACTGGATTTATTCTACAGCCCCTGCAACAACGAGTGTGGCATCTACGGTGGTGCAACTGGGTAAATTGGTAGGCGCTAACATCAACAATATTCCTGTCCAACATTCGATAAAGGTGGATGCACATTATGCGCTTAAAGATGCTTATGGTAATACAGAGCAGGTTGTTGGATATGGTATCACACCTGGAGTTTTTACGCTGAATGCAGAAGCTGATTTGAATTTAAGAACAACGGATAGATGTCCAGTTTACAAGAGCTCCACGACTGGATCTTTGGCCACCAATAGGAGTGTATGCGGAACCACAAGGTACATTTGGGAACTCACGATGAGCGCGCCCACGGCAGGCTTGCCTCAGACGGTGAACGGACCAATAGGAGGATCAAGGGTGTTGGCCATGAGCACCATCCCGGGGATATCCAATAACCAGCAATACAACGTTAGCATCTCATCGCTGCATGTTGACCAACAGACACAGAGCAACTATGGCACCACGCAGTGCATGCGCACGTATGGATTTGCGGGAGCTCCCATTATTGATGGGAATGACAATGGGAATGAGAATGAAAATGAAAGAGCTGGTGCAGACGAACAAAGTTTCTTTCACATAGAACTTTACCCCAACCCCAACGGTGGAGAACGTGTTGTTTTAAACATCAACGGAATGGAGGGAGAGACCATCATTACCATTACAGATGCAATGGGAAGACAAATAGAACAACTGACCAAGAACATCGATGGAGATTACTTCCAACAGGTGATTACGTTCCAAGAGTCGTTGAGCAGTGGGTTGTATCAGATGACCATCAAGAATGGCGCTCAGATTCAATCCATCAGGATGGTAGTATCGAGATAGATAATAAGTTAGTAAGGTTAAGTAGAAAGAACAAAACCCCTGTCGAGAGATGGGGGTTTAGTTTAAATTATTTTTGAGAGCATACAATACAAGACCTGTTTTAGATTTGATTTTTAACTTTTGGAATAGTGATTTTCTAAATGAGTCCACTGTTCTGACGTGAACCCCCATGATATCCGCTATTTGTTCATAGGTATATTCTTCTTCGGAGCAGATAAGTCGAATGAATTGAAGTTCTCGGGGAGTAATATGAATGTTATTGAGAATAGGGGTATTGGCAGATTGCTGAAAAATCAGGTGTTCAATGGCATTTTGAATTTCTTGTGCGTTGACCGATTTAGAGAGTATCCATGAAATTCCCATTTCTCTGTAACGCAGGAGGTCATTTGAACTGATGTCAAACGATAGTATGATCAGTCGATCTAGTAGATTTTCTTTGTTTAAGAATTCAATGGCTGTATGACCATCCGTTTTGGGCATGGACAAATCGAGAACGATAATATCAGGAATTATTCCTTGATGGATGAGATTGATGAGTTCCTCACCGTCTTGAAACTCCCATGTGCATTCTGCGTATTCAATATTTTTTATCAATGACTTTAAACCGGATCTAACAACAGCGTGGTCATCTACCAAACAAATCTTCCATTTCATCTCGGTAAATTTCTAATTTTTTCTTTGAAGAATTTGAGTGGAAATACCATGATTTTTCATGATTTTTCTTAATGTTTTCATTGATGACAATTACAGTGGTTACATTTGAAAAAATGCGGTATTTTTTTTCAATAGTGTGTTTTTTATGGGCTTCGATTGCGGGAGCTTCAAAAATTATTTCTTTCAGCGAGTCATCTGAAGACAATTATCATTTTTTTTCATTGGTGGAAGCCTATGAACATGCATCCTGTTCCCAAAAGTTGAATGTTTATGATGTTCTTGGTTCACTTGAATTTACTTCGCTGAATAGCACCGCTTTGAACAAGGGGCCTTCTTCTAATTTTCATTGGATAAAATTTTCATTGAAAAATGATTTTTCGTCAAGCCAAGAGATATTTTTTACTTTGAAAAATTCTGCCATCAATAGTATTCGGTTTTATTTATTTCATCAAGGAAAAGTGGATTCATGTATTACTGGAGATCGTTATCCCTTTGAAATGAGAGCGTATTCATTTTGTAATTTCACCTTTCCCATGACTCTCAATCCTGGGGAGAAAGTGGAAGTTTTGATGGAGTTGGATAAAAGAAATGAGAATTTTTTTTGCGCATTTGATTTACGAGGCGCAGATGATTTTCATGCGATGGAAATAGGTGTGTATCTGACTTTTGGTATTTTTTCAGGTATCATTTTATTGTCCATTTTATTGAACTTGTTTCTATATGTTAGTATAAAGGATGTCACGCATCTTTGGTACAGTATATATGCATTTTCTAATTTGTTATTAATTTTTGCTTACGACGGGTTAGATTTTCAGTTTTTTTATCCCAACTCTCCATTTTTCTCAAACGTATCTCGATATATTTCGACAGGCACCACGTATATGTTGCTGTTTAAATTACTACAAGTTTTTGTTTTGGATAAAGATCAGTTCAGTCGAATTCGATGGTACAGTAGAATGATGATCTCATCACACTTTGTATTGATCGTATCTTCTTTAATTATTTTTTATTTTCATGATGATTCCACATGGTTGAAAATATTATTGTTTAGGGTGCTTTCAATTTTAGGGCTTATTTCAATGATTTCCCTGATAGTTTTAACATTTTACAATATGCGAAAGGGAAGTAAGCATGGGCTTTTGTTTCTAGTAGCCGTGAGTATTCTCTTTCTAGGTGCCATAGAATATACATTGAATGTCAATGGTTGGATGACAGGTTTGTTGTTTTTTAGGACTACGATTCCCAGTAATCTCCAATTGTTTATTGTCATAGAGGTTTTGCTGGTTTTTATAGCCATCGCTTTTCGTTTTAAGCAATACAGGCAAGATAGTTTAGAACTGAAATTGGCATTGGTGAGTACCGAGGCTCGATTAAAGGGTCAGGAGTTGAGGCTGGTGGATCAAGAGCGTAAAAGAATTGGAAGGGATTTGCACGATGGTGTCGGATCCGTATTATTTGGTGCAAGGATGAAAGTACAGTCTTTGCTCATGAAATCAAGTGCTATGAACGTTGTAATGAAAGAGGTTTCAGATGATTTGGATTCAGTGTCAGATGGTATTAGAAGGGTTATATGGCAATTAAATCAGAATCAAGCATTTGATTTGATGCTAAAGGATCTTGTAGATCATGCAAGAGGAACATTGGCGAAAAGGGATATTCAAATTTCAGTGGATCTTACTTTAAATTCAGAAATTGTGTTTAAAGACAAATTCAAAAGAGACTTTTTTTTGTTGTTTATGGAAATTTGTAATAATACATACAAATATTCCAAGGCAAAAAGTGTAGTGTTTGAATTGGGATTTGTGAATGAAGATTTGATATTTTCTTGGAAAGAAAAGGATATGGCATCTGGCCGCAAAGAATTGCTGTCTATTGATTCAAGTGGGGTGGGGTTAGAGAGTATCTCAGATAGAATTAAATTGTGGAGTGGTGTGAGAGTTGATGTTGGATACGCTTTTGATTACGATATTCGGTTTTCTCTATCAGAAGTATCGGAATAGGTTCTTACTATTTGAAGGTATTTTATTTTTGTAAAAACCATGATTTTTCGGGATTGAACTTTTGTTTTTTCGAAGTTTATCTTTTCTAAAATCCTTAGGTGTATTCTGATTTCGGCACATGTTTGGTGCCAACTATCAAAAGGATTTTCTGTTTTATTCATGAAGCATAATTTTTAAAGTGGGAGATAGGGATTTGTAGGTTTGGTTCGAAAGATGGTAGATCTGCAAAGTGGCGCGGTTTTTCTTGTGATGAAAATTAGTACTAAAGGAGTATTGTGTGGTTCAGGCTTTATCATGAATTTTCACAATTGAAATTTTCAGATTTTTAGCATTTTTTCGTCGTAATAAATTATTTATGAAAAGAAAACTTTATCAGTCAAATGTCATCTTGTTATTGATGGTGCTTATTTCGTTTAATGTTATGTCTCAAATTCTTCCGAACTCAGTTCTTAAGGATGAAGATGACGAGCAAACAATTGAAGGATGGTTAGGCACAGGTTATCATGGTGTTTTACTTTACAGGAAATCAATACATGGAGCAAGCTCAAGTGTTTTTCATGAGCGATGTGATGGTCATGGTCCAACCATTGTATTAATAAGAAATGCACAAAATAACGTTGTTTTTGGTGGGTACGGAAATGGTGATTGGATGTGGACGGGCACTTGGCAAAATGGATACAGCTATTATGGAGGTTATTACCAATATCAGACAACATCATATTCAGGAGGTGTAGGGTCATTTTTATTTAACTTGAATAGTAATGTGAAGTTTGATTATCAAACTTCTGGTCAAAATAATGCTCAAACACAAATCGGCAACACATTAGGTCCAACTTTCACCAATGGATTTGAGACAACTTCTAACATGAGCTATATTAATGTTGGAAACATGACCTCCTATTGTTCTCAAGATTACGAGTTATGCAAGGCGAGTTTGTTTGGAGCGACTGGCGAAACATCCATTTCAAATTACCTCAATGATATAGGTGAAATAGAGGTGTATAAAGTTTTATCTCCAAACCAAGTTTTCATTGAACTCTCTCAACCTACTATTTTGGCTCAATGTCCAAATGATCAGTTTAGTTTAAATTACACATTGGTAGGTTCGCTTTCTGGAAATTCTGAACTTTTTGATGTGCAATGGAGCAATGCCTCAGGCTTATTTACCTCTCCTGTTTATTCCGATCAATCTTTGAACTTGACAAGCGGTCAAAGTAATGTTCAAATTACAGTTCCTTCATCGTTGACCCCCAACTCCAATTATAAAGTAAGGTTACGTCGTCAGTCTGATTCCTCAGTTTCAAACGCTGTTGATATAAACATCAAGAGTATTTTTAACGTTGATTTTACCTCATCAGAATCTAGTGGTGATGGCGTATTTTGTAATGGAGAAAGCTACAGTTTTAATTACACGTTTTCGGATTGTGTCCCGCTGAGCGGTATCAATTGGACGTTACGTCTACAATCCAACACACAGGGCTACAATGAGATTGTAGGTACAAGCCAATTGTTGAACGGTGTGTTGTCTATTACCGTCCCAACCAATGCGCCAGTGGCACAAGATTATATTTTAAGTGCTCAACTTTCATTCAACGGACAAGACTATTTTCAAAATTTTGCAGGGTTGCAAGTAGGCAATTCTACAAGTATAGCCAATATTAATACTTTGCCGCTTTGTTATGGAGAATACTACTCCATCACCTACGAATTTAAAGGTTGTGATTTGCCCAGCTCAAATCAATTTCAGGTTCAATTCAGTAATGAAAATGGATCTTTTTCATCCCCCATTATATTAGGCATATTGTCCTCTCAGAGTAATACGGGAACGGTTGAGTTCTCACTGCCTTCGGGATTACAACCTTCAAATTTGTATGCGCTGCGTGTAGTTCCCAGTGGAGTGAATACGGGTACTTGGCAGGTTCTATCAGGGTTTACGATTGGAAGTGTGGGTCAAATGGTTATCACGGTAGATGGTAGTTCAACCCTTTGTCCAGGGACTCAAACATTAAATTACAGTATTGGCTCGTCATGCCCCAACGCATTCGGGATTGGTAATGTTTTTAATGTTGAAATGAGTAATGCAAACGGTAGTTTTGCGAATCCTACCGTAGTGGGTTCATTGACTTCATCTGATCCCAATGGTAGTATTACGTTTAATCTACCAATAAATACTCCAGCGAGTTACAATTACAACTTTAGGGTTGTTTCCACAAATCCAGTTGCTGTTAGTAATAGTGTAAGTAAGTCCGTTGGGCTTTCAAGTATTGTGATTAGCGCAAATTCGAGTGCTTGTATCGGATTACCATATACACTCAATTATACAGCCAGTGGTTGTACCATAGGAACGGGTAATGTCTTTACTATGCAGTACTACAATTCATCAACATCATCTTGGGTAAATGCTGCAACATTGACATCAACGGCATTGACAGGTTCAATTTCCTATACTATACCAGGAACCTGGTTGCCGGGTTATTATGACTTTAGAATTATAAGCTCATTGCCGCAACAAGTATACGCTGACGTTCAAACAGTTGAAGTGATAACCAGAACCACACTTATGGATATAGATATTTGGAATGTAGGCATTGGAGGGTCAAGGTGTCCAGGAGGAGTGATGACAGTACCTTTTGTAAAGACGGGTAATTGCCCATTGGCAGCAGTTTCAGGAAATATTTATCGGGTACAAATTAGTGCAACTTCGGATTTTGCGACTCCTGTGATAATTGGTTCTTTGACATCCACGGCCAATACAGGAACTATTTCGTGTACAATACCTGCAGGTTATGTGGGTAATTATTATGTCAGAGTTATTGGAACCAATCCTGTAGCAAACAGTGCTAATTATTATTCTATTTCTGTAGGATGTTCACCTTTGTATTTGAATTTGGCTACAAGCGAAATTTGCCCTGGTCAGTCTATAACCTTGGGTTATTATAACGGAAACAGTTGTACTTATGGTGCGGGTAATCAAATTAAGTACGAACTAAGCAACGCCAATGGTGAATTTACCAACCCAGTTGTATTGGCCACCTACACCACCACTGCTGCTTCAGCTAATCATACGTTTGCATTTCCAGCCGGCGTGACGCCTGGCTTGAATTATTATGTGCGAGTTACAAGTTCCAATCCTGCGAGGGTATCCTCTATGTACAACTTGTTTGTTGGAAGGAAAACAAATATAATTTCAGGACTTTCTTCAAATTATTGTACTGGTAGCAATTATACTGTTGATTATCAGTATACGGGATGTACTTTGCTTACAGGTAATGTATTCACTGCGCAAATTTGTAGCGTGAGTGACTTTTCCTCTACAATTTATAATGTTGGATCGCTTGCCTCAACATCTGCCAATGGTTCATTGACCATGAACATTCCCAGCAATGTTGTATCTGGTAATTATTTTTTAAGAGTGAAAACTTCGTTAGAGACGGGAGCTGTGTATGCTACATATGCAATTTCTGTTGGTAATTCAGTAATCGATAATAGTTTTATGAATGCCTTTTTATACTGTTCTGGAATACCTCATTATTTGCAGTATGCTGTAACCTCATGTCAAAGCAATCCATCCTCTATTCAGATGAAAGTTTTGCTTTCTAATAATTTCACATCAGGAAATTATCCAGTTTATGAGTTGTATAATGGAACTGTTGGTTCTTTTAACGGTGTTGTTGAGTTGAATACAGCGATTCAAATACCAGTTGGTGAGTATCGTGTGAAAATGGAGTTTAATATTGATGGTGCTATATCTCAATCAGTAAGCGGATTGTTTTATTACAATGGAGCATCTTACTCAACCTCCGGTACAGGATTAAGTTATGGAACAGGGAGTCAGTTCTCTTCTGTTGGTTTAAATAGTTTTTGTTCTGGAGGTCAGTTCACTTTATCGCAGATTAACTATTATAACTGTGCATATGCAGCTTCCAATCAATATAATAATACTACGGTGACTTTAAAGTTGGTGAATTTATCAAATCCATCCATACCTGCCGTAGTATTTCAAACTTATCAAAATGTTGGTG
>JACCDG010401014.1_pt1 | contig 12938 bp, 14 predicted proteins | sample 7442471 | NCBI WGS metagenome assembly JACCDG01 (sample SAMN15323444, study PRJNA562643) | freshwater metagenome | isolation source: river surface water | place: USA:Blue River Watershed | collected 2017-08-17 | reverse complement strand
GCTCGAGCCACAGGCCGATCACGGCCAGGTGGCTGTCGGCGCTGACGAGGCACCACTCGTCGAGGTCGCCGTCGGGGTCGTAGATGTCCACCGCCTGCGCGGTCAGGTGCTTGCTGTTCGGCGCGGCTCCCGGGGTGTGCTCGTTGATCACCGCCGGCCGCCAGCCGCTGCTGACCAGGCTGCCGGTCTTCGGGTGGGCGTCGAGCTGCACACCCCCCTTGCCGGCGCGGGCGAGCAGCTCGTTGGCCAGCTCGACGGTGCGCAAGGCGTTGGCGCGGATCACCGTGGAGAGCTGCAGGCCGTGCGTGCGATCGCGGCCCATCCAGTACTCGGCGAGGGTGATGATCATGGTCCGTCCTCGCAGCGGTACTCGGCCGGCACCCCATGCCGCCAGTGCACCGACGACACCGCCAGCACCAGCGCATACGCCGAGGTGAGCGCGGCCTCGATCGCGTCGGGCACGTGGCCGTTGAACAGCACCGACATGACCCCGAAGCCGGCCGCGCCGCCGAGCAGCACGAAGGCCCAGCGCACGATGCGGCGCGTCTCGCTGCCGGTCATCACCAGGCGGCAGAAGGCCGACCAGAAGATCGCGCCGCAGCTCACCAGGTAGAGCGTGGTCATGGCCGGGAACCTCCGCGCGGGGCGTTGCCGCCGCTCACCGCGGCACGGATACGCGACCAGGCCGCCGCGATCAGGTCGCGCCAGTGATCGCCGAGCGCGGCCACGCCGAAGCTCAGCGGCGCCAGCACCACGGTGGCCGGCAGCTGCCACTCCTGGTGCACCCACCAGGCCAGCGCGCCGGTGAGCGCGGCCGAGGTGCCCACCAGGCGCAACACGAGCAGCGCGCCCTGCGTGCGGGTGATGCCCTCGCGCCCCGACAGCGGCCACAACGCCCCCGCCAGGGCCGCGAAGACGATGGTGGCGTAGTCGCCGGCGGCGGGGCCCAGCAGCGCCACCGCTGCGGCCGCCGCCCCGGTGCCGGCCGCAGCCCCGGCGGCGCTGCTCGATGCGGGCTCGGCCATCTCAGCCCCCCACCCAGCGCCGAATGCGCCCGTCCTGGCACGTGATGCGCACCCGCGTGCCGTCGTCGCGCCGCGCGTAGGCCGTGCGGCCCTCGGCCAGGCGGCCCGACCAGGTGATCCACGTCGCCCCGCCGTCGTCCGTGCTGCGCCAGCTCGAGGCCGCGCAGTAGGTCACGCGCGAGCACACGCCGGCCACCAGCGGCGCCAGCTTGCCGTCGGTGCACTGCAGCGACAGGATGCCGTCGACCGGGCCCGGCGGCGGGCGGTAGAGCCGCGTGGCGGCGTGGTCGAGGCGCTGGCCACCGTCGGCGCGGCACTCGGCGTCGCCGGTCGACCAGCGCACGACCTCGGGCGCCGTGCAGGCTTTCGGGGGCGGCGGCGGATCGTCGGGGACCGGGAAGCCACAGCCCACCCAGTAGCCCTCGGCGTTGACACGGGCGTGAGGCTCCTGGTACTCGGTGACGATCCGGGTCCACGCGTGGCGGCCGGTGGCCAGCGCGCCGCACGCGGTGTCGGGCGTGATGTCGGCCTCGGTGCGCACGCGGGGCTTGACGGGGCTCTGGGCGTGGCTCAGCAGCGGCCAGAAGGCCGCGGCGATGGTGAGCAGGATCAACGCGAGCGCGAGGCGGCGGGCGAGGTGCATGGTCTTCCTTTCGTCAGTCGCGGGTGAGGGCCACGGGCACGCCGCGGCGGGCATAGCTGGCGCGCTCGACGGGGCTCAGCTCGTCGAAGGTGCCCACGAAGCCGTCGGCCTGGGTCACCTCCATGTCGCTGATGTCCGGGGACACCCACACCTCGCGCGTGGTGCCCGCCCAGGTGCGCAGGCTGCGGAAGGTGCGCGCCTCGGCCGGCGTGAGGTCGCCGAGGGTGGCTACCACGCCGCTGAGCACCGGGCGGTCGATGGTGACCACCGTGCCGCTCTCGGTGCGCTCCTTGGTGCTGAGGTCGCGGTCGGTGAGGCGGGCGCCCATGTCGGCGTCGCCCTCGGGCACGAACAGGTCGCAGATCATCAGCCTGGCCAGCTCCACGTAGCCGGCGGCGTTGGCGGTGTCGGCGATCTCGATGCGCTCGTAGCGCGCCGCGGCCGCCGAGGGCGCCACGATGGTCACGTGCCAGTGGTCGCCGTCGTAGGCGATCGGCGTGAAGCGCCAGGCGTTGACGGCGGTGCTGTCGTAGACGTCTGTGCCGCTGAGCGTGGTGCCGCGCTTCCAGCGCACCGTGGCGGCGCTGGAGAGGTTGTGCCCGAGGATGGACAGCGCGCGCGCGGTCTTGGCGCTGCCCCAGTCGATGGTCAGCAGCGTGCTGCTGGTCAGCGCGTCGCTGCTGCGCGCCTTGTCCGATCGCCGGCGGGTGTTGAGGTTGGTGAGCGGCGCGCCGGCCAGCCACGAGCCGCCGGCCAGCGTGGGCGTGACCAGGTCGAACAGGTTGGGGGCGCCGAGGGCGAACGACATCTCAGGCCCCCGGCGCGGTGCGGTCCCAGGTGGCCACGGTGATCACCTGGCCGATGGTCACGGCGATCGCGTTCAGCAGCAGCTCGCCGCTGGTGTCGCCGAAGTAGATCGTGGTCGTGCTGCCGACGCCGCTGATCGACGGCAGGCTCATGGTCACCGTGGTCGACGACACCGCCAGCACCGTGGAGCCGCTGGCCACGCCGGCGCCGGTGATGGCCATGCCCACCGTCACCCCGCTGGTGCTGGCGAAGTTCAGCACGTTGCTGCCGGCCGCTGTACTGCCGTTGGTCACCAGCGGGAAGGCCTGGGTGATTAGCCCCTGCTCGTGGCAGGTGCTGCCGCCGCTGTCGTACACGCGGTAGTACTCGCAATCGCCGTTGGCGCCCACGGTGCCGGTGAAGGTGCCGGCCAGCGCGCTGCTGCCGCTGCTGGGCGCGCCGCGCCAGTTGCTGGTGGCGTTGGTCAGCTCCACGAGCTGCGTGCCGGCGGCCGCGGTGGCGGGCGTGGCCGGCATGGTGCCGTCGTAGAAGCGCAGCTTCGGGCTGGTGCCGATGCTGTCCTCGTACTGCTGCAGCAGGTCGTTGCGCAGCGTGGTGCCGTACTGTCGTGCCATGGCTCAGAGCCCCGGGTAAGGTGTGGAGGGCGGGGTGAAGGCGCCCGTGTAGCGGGCCACGCCCTTGGTGACGCGGATCTCGTCGAGCTTGCAGCTCACCGCCGGCTGCGTGGCCGCGTCGAAGTTGCCCACGGCGATGGTGCGCGCGGTGGTGCCGTCGTCGCTGCCGGCGCGCGTGCCGCTGCCGATGGAGCTGCCGTTGGCGAAGAGCTCGTAGCTGGTGCCGCTCTTCACCAGCGCCAGGTGGTAGGTGGTGCCGGTGCTGAGCGACGACGCGGTGAAGACCGTGCCGCCGAACGCCAGCACCGTGGGCGCGGTGGTGCTGCCGTTGAACCAGATCTGGATGCCGGTGCCGCCCAGCTCGAAGAGCCGCTCGCTGCTGGGCGTGCTGGTGAGCACCACGGTGCACTCCACCGTCAGGTCGCCGCTGCCCATGTTGTAGGTGGCGCTGGTGGGCGTGTTCACCTTGCCGTTGCTGCCCGGCACCATGCTGGCCGCGCCCACCAGTGGCGCCGACGTCGACGCGGTGATCGTGCCGCTCTCGGTGAGCGTGGCCGCCAGCATGGAGGAGTCCACCCAGGCGGGCGACTCGGTGTCGCAGTGCATCAGCAGCACCACGTCGCCGAAGTTCGCGTCGTCGATGACGCGGCCGATGATCTGGCCGGAGAAGTCGTCGATGGTGTCGGCCGAGCCGGCCGAGCCGGCGCTGCCGCCCGACGTGACGGCGCCGTACATGATGCCGCTGAAATCCTCGATCAGCGCCACCGCGGCGGCCACCGGGTGCGTGCCGCCCCCGCCACCGCCACCACCGCCGCCACCACCCCCGCCGGCGCCTGGCGTGAGCTGCCCCTTGGTGCCGCCCCACCCCACGAACACCATCCGGTGCTGCGGCGACTGCAGGTCGATCTCCACCGCCACCAGGCGCACCTTGATGCCCGAGCCCAGGCCCATCCGGGGGAACTCCAGCGTGACCACGTCGCCCAGGTCCAGCTCGAGCACCTCGGTGGGCAGCTCGTCGTCGATGAGCACCTCCCAGCGCCAGAAGTGCCGACGGCCGGCGTACAGCACGCACAGCCGCTCGAGCATCAGCCGGATGCCGAAGGTGTTGTCGAGGTACTTGCCGCGGGTCTCGATCGTCAGGTGCCCGGCGCCGGGGTCGGCGGTCTTGGTGTTGCTGTCCACGCCGCTGGCCGCGGCCCACACCTCGCGCGCCAGGTACTCGCGGATCAGCGGGTCGGCCGCCTCGTCGGTGACGCAGGGCCAGGTGTCGCCGGTGCGCACCGCAAAGCTCCACAGCGGCGACTCCATGCCGCTCACGGGCTCCCGGCGCAGGCTGCGCAACAGCACGTTGTCGGGCGTGAAGGTGTAGGCGCTGGTGCTGGGCTGCGAGGCCGGCGGGCTGCCGAACAGCGTGGGGTCCACGCCGTAGAAGAAGCCGTCGTCGGCAGGGTCGAGCAGGTAGCCCGAGCGGAACAGGCCGAGCCGGTTGAAGGTGAAGTAGCCCTGCAGCGCCAGGCCGGAATCGCTGAGCACGTCGGCGTAGGTGCGGTCGTCGTCGACGAGCTGCTCGCCCACGATGAGCAGGTCGTGGTCGGTGTCGATGCGCTCGAGCGGCACGCCCGCACGCAGCGCGATGTGCGAGGCGAAGAAGGACCCCAGCGCCACGCCCCGGCGCTGGTGGTCGGCATCGGTGGGGCCGCCCACCGCAAAGACGCGCACGTCGCTGGGCGAGGCGGCCGGGTCGATGCGGAAGTACACCGGGCCGTCATGCCATCTGGAGATGTACGTGCTCACCGGGCCGAACCAGTAGCGCACCTCGCCGGTGCCGGGGGCCTCGAGCTGCAGCTGGTCGCCGCTGGTGTAGTTGGGCGCCACGCGCGTCTGCTTGACCCCGCGCACGAACACGTCGAACGGCGCGGCCACCGCGCCGGCCGAGCTGGTGAGGTACGCGTCGTGCAGGCCCTGCGTGCTGGTGCTCTGCACGTAGTAGATGCCCAGCGTGGGGTTGACGCAGATGGGCTGGAAGTAGCCCGGCGCCTCGCTGACCCACTGCTTGCGCTTGGGCACCGAGCCGCTGCCCTCCAGGCCGCCGGTGCCCGCGAAACCCTCGGTGACGATGGGCTGGTCGAGCAGCAGGCCCTCGTCGCGCAGGCGGATGGTGATGGCGTCGTCGGCGAACAGGGCGTTCATCCCGTAGGCCACGAAGACGGTCTCGTAGTCGTCGGGGTAGCTGGTGCCCTGGCGCAGGCCGCGGCGCACGATGTAGCGGCAGCCGCTCACGCTGTAGCCCGCCCAGTCGTCGAGCTCGCCGGCGGCCAGCGCACTGGGCCGCGGGTTGGCCAGCACGGCGTAGCCGTAGTCGGGCGTGACCCGGCCGGTGACGCCGGCGCCCTGGAACAGGTTGCGGGCGAAGCGGCCGGCGCTCTTGAGCAGGCCGCGCACGGGCGTGTTGGCCGGCGTGTCGGTGGGCGAGGTGCACCAGTCCTCGTAGCCGAAGTAGAAGGTCTGGCGCGTGCCGTTCACGTCGACCACGGCCTCCACCTCGACGACCACGCGATAGCGGCTGCGGGTCATGTCGGCGCGGCGGCGGCCAGGTCGCCATCGGAGCGCAGCGCGCGCACCTCGGCCAGCAGCTCGGTCATCAGCTCGGTGAGCTGCGCGAGGCCGGCCGCCATCACGTCGGCCTGCGTGCCGGTGTTCTCGGCGATCTCGGTGAGGGTGACGGTCTGCGCCTCGGTCTCTTCGGCGATCGACGTGGTGGCGTCGGCAGTGGCCACCGAGGCGTCGGCGGTGACCTGGGTGGGATCGGCCAGCGCCTCGAGCGCCGCGACCTGGGGCGAGCCCTCGGCGAGCTGCGACAGGGTGAGGCCCTGCTCCTCCAGGTACGTGGCCACGTCCTTGTAGTCGCTGGCGATCGTGAGCAGGAAGGCGATCTGGCGGCGGTCCTGCTCGCGGTTCGGGTCCAGCGTGTCCATGAGCTGCCGCAGCTGAGCGACCGTGGTGGCGCCGCTGGCGTCCAGGCCCACGCCGGCCGCGCCCTGCAGCAGCTGGCGCGCCTTCAGGGCCAGCTTTTCTTCCTCGGTGTAGTAGAGGTCGACGTAGGTGCGCGCCTTGGCGATGAACTGGTCGAGGCCGCCGGCGAACTCGGCCAGCTGGAACTTGGCGTCGGTGCTCAGCCCGGCGATCTTGGTGAACACGCCGCCGAGCGGCTCGAACTCGGCCGTCATCGCGTCGGCCACGGCCTTGATCTGCTGCACCACGGCGGCCAGCTGGTCGAGCGTAGGCGCCTCGCCGAGCGCGGCCAGCGCATCGCGGGCCCACTGCGGCAGGTCGATGGCGTACATCGCATCGCGCACGGCGATGCCGATGTCCTTGCTGTACTGCTGCAGCGCCTCCTCGGGGTTGGCCGAGTACTTGTTGACGTCGCTGCCCGGGTCGCGCTCGATCTCGCTGATGAGGCGGCCGTCGCGGCTGAGCGAGAAGGCGCCGATGCTGGCGTCGTTGCCGTCGGCGGCGAAGAGGCCGCGGCTGGTGAAGTTGCCGCTGCCGCCCATCAGCTCGGCCAGCATGTTGAGCGTGCCCAGCGCCTGCGCAGACGTGCCCTTGAGGAAGGCGTCGATGCCGGTGTTGAGGTGGTTGAGCACGCCGCCGGGGTCGGTGCTGGGGTCGGTGTAGGCGCCCGCGCTGGTGGCACTGACCACCGAGCCGCTGTGGTGCGTGCCGCTCTGGTCCAGGCCCAGCGCGGCCACCACGGCGATCACCGCCGCGGCGATCCAGCCGTAGGGGCCCATGCCGAGGAAGGTGCCGCTGGCGCCGGCGGCGCTGCCGGCCGCGGCACCGCCGGCGATCGCGCCCGCGCCCTCGGCCAGCGCCGCGCCGGCGTAGGTGCCGCCGATGCTGGCCGCGGCGGTGCTGCCGCCGGCGTACAGCCCGGCGCCGGCACCGATGCCCAGCGCGTTGCCCGCCCAGGTGGCGTAGCCGCCGATGTTGCTGGCGGTGTTGGCCAGCGAGCCGATCTGCCCGAGGCTGCCCAGCACGCCACCGCCACCGCCGCCGGCCGCCGCGGTGGCCGCCGAGATGGGGCCGCCCAGGCCCAGCAGCTGGCCGATCCAGGCGCCCACCGAGGTGCCGACGTTGCCCATCAGGATCTGCAGCGGCACCTCGATCACGTAGTGCTCGAAGGCGCGCTTGAGGTAGTCCTTGACGCCGTCGATGCCGCCGCGCATCGCGTCGACCATGCCGGTGCCGATGCGCTGCCACTCGCCCAGCCACACCTGGCCGGTGGCCACGGCCTCGGCCTGGTCGAAGGCGGCCAGGCGCGCGGTGCGCAGGTCGCCCAGGGCAGCAGCCTGGTCGCGGTAGGACTGCGCGACCTGCGCGTCGATCTCCTTGTTCCGTTCGGCGTTGCGTAGCGCAAGCGCCTCGCGGTCGGCCAACACGGCGGCCTGGTGCTCGACCAGCGCGCGACCCGACAGGCCGATGGTCTCGTTCGACGCGATCTGCGCGGCGGCCTGCGCGCGCAGGTCGTCGGCCGCCTTGCGCACGCTCTCGCGGAACTTGTCGTTCTCGGCGGTGGTGCTGGTGAGCTGCTGCTGCAGGTCGTGCAGGCCCTGCTTGCGCTCGATCTCGGCGAGCGCCTGCTCGAGCTCGGCGTCGGTGAGGATGATCTTGCTCTCGGCCAGGTCCTTCTCAAGCTTCAGCAGCTCCTTCTCGGCGATGGTGAGGTCGCGGCCGGTGTCGATGGCGCGCTCCATCGCGTCGTTCTGGTCCTCCAGCGCGGCGATGTAGGTGCGCCCGGCCTCGGCCGCCTTGCGCATCTCCTCGGCCTGCTTGGCCTGGGCGGCCGCGGCGGCCTTGCTGGCGGCCTCCTGGTCCTTGGTGCGCAGCGTCACGTCGCGCAGCGCGCGGCCGATCTTGGCGCCGGCCTCGACGGTCTTGCCGGCGGTGCCGTCCCACACGCTGCCGACGTTCTCGATGGTCTTGGTCCAGTCGGTCTTGATGTCCTCCATCCAGGCCTTGCCGACGTCGCGCACGGCGGCGAAGTCGCCCTTGACCAGCGCGGCCAGCGCGGCGCCCAGCGCGCCCAGGCTCTTGCCGAAGGTGGCGAACACCTGCACGCCGCCGGCGACGATGGTGTACAGGCCCTTCAGCGCCACGCCCATCACCTCGGCCACGCCCTTGAGCCGGTCGCCCTCGGTCATGGCGGTGAGGAACCCGCCGGCCAGGTCCTGCAGCACCGGCAGCATCTGCGCGGCGAGCTGGCGCGCGATGCCCTGGCTGCCCTGGCCGAGCAGGTCCATGGTGTCGTTGAAGCGGTCGGCGGCCTCGGCGGTGTCGGCGCTGATCACCAGCCCGAGCTTCTCGGCCATGGTGGCCATCTCGCGCAGGCCGTCGGAGCCCTGGTTCAGCAGCGGGATCAACTCGGCGCCGCTCTTGCCAAAGATATCCATGGCCAGCGCCGTCTTGCCGGCGCCGTCCTTGATGCCGGAGAAGGCGTCGGCGGTGTCGTACAGCACCTGCATGGTGCCGCGCAGGGTGCCGTCGGCGTTGCGGGTCTCGACGCCCAGCGTCTTCCACGCCGCGTTGCCCTCGGCCATCTGCCGCGACATGCGCGCGATGGCCTGGCCCATGCCGTCGCTGCTGATGCCGGCCTGCTGGAAGGCGAGCTGCACGCCGGCCAGGTCCTTGGCGGCGATGCCGGTGCGCTGGCTGAGCTGGTAGGTGGCGTCGGCCGCGTCGATGGCGCCCTTGATCCAGCCGGCGAAGGCGTTGATCGACAGCGCGCCGACGGCGCCGGCCACCGCGCCCTTGATCCAGCCCATGGCGTCGCCGACCACGCGCTTGGCGTCGGACATGTCCTTCGACAGCCGCGCGATGTCGGCCATCATCTGGATCTCGAGGGCGCCTGCGAGCATGGGTCAGGGCTCCACGTCGGGGAGGTTGGCGGGGGTGGCGGTGCGGCCGGCGCGGCGCGCGGCCTCCTGCTCGTGCACGGTGGCCAGCGCGTGCAGACGTCTGGAGAGCTCGAGCCCGGCGGCGCGCTTCTGGTCCTCGGCCACCACCTGCCAGGGCGGCAGGGCCATGGGGTCGGCGCCCTTGGCCCGCGCGTCGAGGAACTCGCGCGACAGGTGGCGCAGCAGCTGCGCCTGCCAGGGCTCCAGCGGCGTGGCGGTGGTGCGCGACCAGGCGGCGATCTCACCGTAGGCCAGCGGCACGTCACCCATGCCGCCGGGCTGGGTGGGGCCGACGTCGAGCCACCAGCCCAGCAGCGGCGCCGCGGCCTCGGAGACCGGCGGCAGCTCGGGCGTGACGCCGCGGGCTTTCTGCTCGGCCAGGCGCGAGCGGGGCTCGGGCGCGTTCATGGCGATGGAGGGCTTGCTGTGCGCCTTGGGCCGCGGCACCGCGTGCAGCCAGCCCAGGTGTCGGGCGTACAGGGTCAGCTCGTCGCTGACCCCTTGCTGAAATTTGCCCAGTCGCCCGCTTTCTTGGCCACCTGGTCGGCGATGTAGCCGATCTCGATGTCGCCGTAGATGGCCAGCAGCTTGGCGCGGCCCTGCAGCGGCTGGCCGTCCTCGCCGGGGTACTCGATGCCGAGGTCCTCGGTGATGTCGGCCAGGAACTCGGCCTGGTTGCGCAGGCGCTCGTCGGCCGTCTCGCTGGCGGCCTGGCCGCGCTGGGCCTTGGCCATCAGGCGGTTCTGGCGCCGGTTGGTGGCGAGCTGGTAGCGCTTGCTGCCGGGGCCGTGGATGGTGGCCATGCAGGGGCTGCCGTCTTCGTTGTACAGCAGCGCGTCGGCCTCGTCGGCCAGCTGGAAGGTGAGCGTCGGCCGGACGGCCTTGGTCTTGATGTTGAGCATGAGGTCTCGCAGGGGTGGGAGGAATGCCCGTGCCCGACCCGCGCGCCCCTGCGATGGAGCGACACGGGCCGGGTCGGTGCGCGGTGGCGTGACCGCCGGCGTCAGACGACGCCGATGACCACGATGGTGTAGGTGACCGAGCTGCCGGAGCTGCTGTTGGCCACCTTCAGGATGTCGCCGGTGCTGGCGGTGACGGCGTAGGCGGTGCTGTCGGGCGCCACCAGCATGAACACGCCGCCGGGGCGGACGTTGATGGTGTCGGTGGCGTCGCCCACCCAGTTGATGAAGCCGTTCGACGCCGCGCCGCCCACCACCACGTTGTTGGTGTTGGCGGCCGCGGCCATCACGAGGATGGCCTTGACCTTGGTGAAGGTGAGCGTGGTGCCGAAGGCGTCGGTGAGCGACGCGGCCAGGTCGAGGTTCTCCGAGCTGCTGGCGCTGATCGTGCGCGTGTCGGCCCACATGGCGTTGGCCTGGTTGGCGCCGGTGCCGCTGGCCAGCGAGATGGTGGCGCCGGGGCGCGCGTTGTGCGCCAGGTCGCCGACGTCGTGCGAGCCCTGGTACAGCGCCGAGATGGCGGCCGAGAGGGTGGCGGTGAGGGTGGCCATGGTGTGGTTCTCCGGTCAGGGTTGCGGGCGCGCGCTCAGGCCACGCGGACGATGCCGACGCCGCCGGTGCTGGTGGTGATCTGCAGGTCCACCATCGCCATGAAGAAGCTCGACGAGGTGGGCGCGCTCCACTTGAACGACATCACCATGGCTTCGAAGTAGAAGTCGGTGCTGTCCGGGGTGACGATGCGGCAGCTGATCGGGCTGTCGCTGGTGCTGGCCGTGGTCAGGATGGTCTGGCCGGCGTCGGCCTTGTCGTAGGCCAGCTGCAGCGGCAGACCGCCCTCGTCGTAGCTGCCCTTGCGCTTGATGGTGCCGCGGCTGGCCAGCGGCTTGCGCGTGAGCAGCTCGTACACGCGGCCGAACTCGCCGAGGTTGTCGACTTCGCCGGCCTCCGTCCACGAGAGGGCCTCGTAGCCGGCCTGGTTGAAGGTGGCGGGGGCGCTGGCACACACCGAAAGGATGGTGCCGGCGGAGGTGTAGGAAGACATGGGTGCGTCCTTTCAGCGGGGCCAAGTGAACGGGCCCCGGCGGCATGCACCGCGCGGGGCCCGGGAGGTCGGCGGGAAGCCGATTCGGGGTCAGGTGCCGGTGGGCTCCTGGTAGGTGATGCGGTAGTCCATCGCGCGCTGGCGCACGCGCTGCTCGGGGTCGGTGATCGTCGGGCCGCGGCCCTCGTCCTCGATCACCACGCGGTCGAAACCGGCGCAGGCCTCGCGCCGCTGCGGGCGGCAGGCCAGGTCGATGGCGCGGATGAGGCGGCCGAGATCGGTGGGCGTGTCCACGCTGCACTGCGGCGTGATCTGCACGCGCTCGGTGACGGTGCAGGCGTCTGTGACCAGGCTCATCGGCGTGCGGCGCACGCGGCTGATGCTGCGCACGCTCACCGCCGGCAGCAGCACGCCCTGCGGCACGTCGTCGGGGTACAGGCGATCGCCGGCGCCGGTGAGCTCGGCCACGCCGGCGTCGGCGCGCAGCAGCGCCATGGCGATGACGACGCCGCCCTCCTCGTAGCGCTGGGTGCTCACTCGTCGAACTCCTGCGGCGGCTCGGGCACGTCGATCCCGTGCTTGGTGGCCAAACGCTTGCGCACGTAGGCGGCCACGGCTTCCACAGACGCCTGCGCCTGCTGGTCGAACGCGGGCCGCAGGAAGGGCTTGGCGCGTGCGCCCGGGTGGTTGACGGCCGAGACGCCCAGCGCCAGCGCCTTGCCGTGCTTGGCCACGATGCGGTGCGCGCGGGTGCCGTACTCGACGAAGAGCGCGTAGTAGGCCGAGCGCTTGCCGCTCTTGCCCTTGCCGCGGCGGCCGATCACCAGGCGCCCGGTGACGGTGCCGGCCTTGGCGCGCGTGCCGACGTTCATGTCGAGCTTGAGCGTGCCGGTGGCCTGCGGCGCGTTGGCCGCGGCGGCCGCGGCGATGACCTTGATGCCCGCGCGCAGGGCGCCGCGCATGATGTTCTGCTCGATCTTGGCCGGCAGCGTGTCGAGCGCGCGCTGCAGCTCGGCCAGGCCCTTGACCTGCACGTCGCCGGCGTCACTCATGGGCCCACTCCACGCAGGCGAGCTTCAGGAACTCGCGGCGGCCGATCTCGGCGGTGCCGACGATGCGCAGCAGGCGGCCCTCGTAGATCACGCGGGTGTGGTCCTGGTCGTAGCCGGTGAACCAGCGCAGCCAGATCTCGATCGGGCGGCCGTAGGTGTCGCGCTCGGCGGCGCCGTCGGCGTTGCGGTACGGGCCCACCGACTCGACCACGCGCGCCCAGCGCGGGCTGCCGGAGTCGGCCCAGCTGGCGATCTCGGCGCGGGTGGCGGGGTCGCGCGTGGGCGTGTTCACCTGCAGCTGGACCTGGCGGTCGAGGTGCATGGCGCCGATGGAGCGGGCGAGCATGGGTCAGCCGCGGGTGTAGACGACGTAGGCGTCGAGCAGGCGATCGACGCGGGCGTTGCTGATGCCCTTGCCGGTCATGTCCTGGCCGCTGGGGTTGTCGATCGACGCCACCACCTGCGCGCGGATCCACTGGCGGATGGCGGCCGGCACGTCGGCGGCCGTGGTGCCGTAGCCGGCCTTGAAGGTGATGGTCACCGAGTTGATGACGTCGTCGGTGTCGGGCCAGCTGGTGCCGTCAGCCGGCTCGAGCCAGCCGGGCTCGGTGAGCTTGTCGAGCACGTACAGGCTGCTCGACAGCGTCTGCGTGGTGCCGTTCACGTCGACGTACTGCACGCTCTCAACGGACAGGATGGGGCACCACCAGAGGCGGATGCCGGGGCCCTCGTCGCCGGTGGGGAAGCGGTCCATCGTGAGCTGCCAGGTCTGCTCGAGCAGCGAGCGCTGGGTAAGGTGCTCGGCGCGCTCGCGGGCGGCGGCGATCTCGTCGTTGAGGTCG
>JACCDG010338593.1_pt1 | contig 12939 bp, 12 predicted proteins | sample 7442471 | NCBI WGS metagenome assembly JACCDG01 (sample SAMN15323444, study PRJNA562643) | freshwater metagenome | isolation source: river surface water | place: USA:Blue River Watershed | collected 2017-08-17 | reverse complement strand
GCTTCGGGCTCAGTTTACCGCCAATCGTAAGCGTGTTCACATCTAGGCCGTCAAAAAAAGCATCCGAAAACGCTTGAGCTTGGGTTTCGTCAATGACATAAAAACCTCCCCACGGACGGGTAAGGTCCGAGGCAATGACGGTGAAGGGTTGGAGGAGTTGTTGGGGTGTTTTCATGGGGTAAGTAAAATTATTTGCAATTATTACTAGTCAGAAAAGATTTGATAATCGAATTATTCTATTCTTATGTTATTTCGTGCTATCCAATCTTCGATAGCAACAATACTCCACAATCTAGACCAACTAAATTCACTTCTAGACTGCAAAAAAGAACGCCATTCTCTTTCAATTTGAGGCATTTTTAATCTATCAGCAAATGAAACTATTCTGGTCTCACAAAATGACATTAACTCATTTTTCATCCATTGTTCCCATGGCAAGGTAAACCCTTGTTTCGGCCGATTATAAACCGAACTAGGTAATTCCGATTCAAAGGCAGTAATGAGCAAATCTTTTGGGCGATGTCCAAGTTTAATCGTATCCGAGAGAGCAAGGGAATAATCTACTAAATCATCATCCATAAACGGAGTACGTATCTCAAGTCCTACAGCCATACTAAATTGATCGCTATCCCTCAGAATAACAGGCTGCAAATAAAATTCCCATTCTTGCATTGAATGCACAGATTGGGAGAATTCAGCTCTTTCTCTAGTAGGAAGAATAGTTGGTTGACCCAGTTTAAAATATTGCTTGATTGTTGTTTGATCAAATAAAATTCGTTGATATGCATATCCATTTCCTCCAAATGAATTAACTGCTCTAGCAATCTCTAATCCTTTACGGTGTTTGAAAGATAAAATTGGACTTAAAAACGCAGCCATACCACTCCATGATTTTTTGCGCCAAAAATCCATTTTTCTAAAATAAGGATATCCTAAAAACCATTCATCACCGCCAATACCAGAAAGAGCCATTTTAAAACCTTCTTTCTGAGTATACTTAGAAATTGCATAGGTATTGAGTCCATCTCCGCTTGGATGATCCGTTGCCGCCAGTCCTTCCGGCAAAATATCTAAAAAATCATTAGGCTTGAGTCTTATTTCGTGGTGATTTGTTTTATGGTGTTTAGCAACTTGATTTGCTATATGATGTTCACTGTATAAACTTTCATCAAAGGACATAGAAAAAGTATGAAAATCCTTTCCTAAAAGCTTTGCTGCAACCCCTACTATTATACTTGAATCAATTCCTCCGGATAAAAATGCAGCAAATGGAACATCCGCTACTAAGCGCTTCTCAACAGCGTTTATCACCTTTTCCTTAACATTCGACAAAGCTTCCTCTCTGGTAGGTTGAATGCCCAAATATGGATTTTCCTGTAAATAGGTAGATTTTGCAATTATTTGTTGTTTGTTTAACTTATAGTAATGACCAGGTTGAAGTTCTTCGATTCCTTCGATAAGACAACCCCCAGGTATGGTTTGCCAAAATAACCAATTACTTAATTGTTGTTTTGTTATTTTATTTAACTCTGGATGCATCCGCATTAAGACTCGAACCTCACTTGCAAAACTAAAGTTTTCATTATCCATGTGGTAATAAAATGGTTTTTTACCAAAACGATCTCGAGCAACAATTAAATCTTTAGTAAAAGAATCATAGAATGCAAATGCAAACATTCCATCAAGCTCATTAATTCGACTAACTCCAAAATTAATTAACCAATGGAGCAGCAACTCAGTATCTGAAGTAGTTTGCCAATCAATATTTAACATTGATTTTAACTCCTTGTAATTATAAATTTCACCATTAAATACTAGTACAAACCGTCCAGTAGGATCACTAAATGGCTGATTCGATCTAGAATCCGTATCAATTATACTCAACCTGCTATGAAATAACAAGCTGTTGTTTTCTTCCCATAAAGCTTGCGCATCAGGTCCTCGATGCGCTAAAGAAGCTAAAACAGCTTGTTTATTAATGGTAAGTTTAGTTTTCGAGAAGTGTCCGGCTATACCACACATTTATATAATTCCATTGGGTTATATATCTAAAATTTGCCGAATATTTTAAACATAATACTCGTTTCCAATTAGATTGAATTAATCCTTTTTAAAAATGAATTGAGGCAATTTTCTAGTTATCTTTAAAATCAGTATCCCTATTGGATTCCTGAATTTATTCTTTCGCAAGACGAGAAAGTCTTGATAGCTTTTCTGCATCAAATTAGTAACTTTTGAACTCGCCCCACCCTGACGCATAAGCATAAGGACTTCTGGTAAATAAATTATGCGCAGTTCTGGTCTGGACAACACGCGCAATAAAAAATCGTAATCAGCTGCAATGTTAAATTGGGTATCAAACTCCCCCACTTGATCGTACAGATTTTTTTTTAAAAATAGTGTTGGATGTGGCGGCATCCAACCTCTAGCTAATTCGGTGCTAGAGAATCCTCCACTTTTCCAATAACGCAAGACTTTAGAAGTATCAACAGCCTGTACATATTGTAAGTCACCATAGATCGCATTGTAGCCTTCACTCAGATTCATGACATGACTCAAAACATCAGGATGAGGGTAAAGATCATCGGAATGCAACAAACCAATCCAATCCCCATTGGCCCTACTGACCGCCTTATTAAGCGCATCGTAAATACCATTGTCTGGGGCAGAAACCCAATTTACCCGTGTATCAGCCAGACCTTCCAACCATTGCTGCGTACCATCTTTTGAACCACCATCTTGCACTACCCATTCCCATTGTGTATAGGACTGTGCTGATAGACTTTTGTATGCATCCTTAAGAGTAGCGAAGGAATTGTATGTGACCGTGAGGATGGATAATTTAACCAATTTTCTCAACATTGTACCCATATTCATTTCTGAAATAGGCTATTAAACTTTCACGATTTTTCCCAGCTTTTTTATACGCTTCAGAGATTTTAACATCTACTAAGAATCTATACCAAAAACATTGTAAGATAGACCAAACAAAACCTCGTTTGCCTTCTAAAAACCCACCTTGAAAAATATACCTAACAATAAAAAATAAAAATGGCCTAATAAATAAAGGTAATTTGAGATAGCGCAATTTTAACCAACGTCTTCTTTCTTCTGAATTTCCTAAAAAACTAGAACCTGATTTCTCAATATTGGAAAAGTTGTAGATTTGATCCAAAATGTCAATAGCTTCTCGAGTAGCATATGAATTATGTTTTTGAGTCCACCAGCTTATATTATTGAGATTATTATCTATTAAATTGCCCTCTATCGAACTTGTTTGGCCTTTGACAATTGGTTCCATTCGTTCATCCATCCATCGTTGTTCACAATGAGCAGACCCGTTTCTCCAAATCTTTAAATGCCATATCGGATACATACCGCCTTTAAATAATGGTTTGCCCATAAAATACATTAATCGTTTGACACGAATAAAATGAACCTGATCAGAAACTTGATGAAGCTCTTGCCGCAAACTACTAATTAGCTCTTCAGAAAGGTATTCATCAGCGTCAATTCTTAAGACCCAGTTGGTGCTAATTTTGATATTGTTTAATGCCCAATTTAATTGGTCCGAATAATTGAGCCATTTTCTTTGGAACCATTGTGCCTGAAATTTATTTGCAATTTCAATTGTGGTGTCGTTTGAAAATGAATCGACAATTACAATATCGGAACAAATTCTAGAAACTGATTCCAAACACCTTTCTAAATGTATGGATTCATTATAGGTTAAAATAATTGCAGTTAATGAAACTTTACTCATTAATCTCTCTTTTCTTTATGAACTTAGCAGGGTTGCCACCAACTACAGTCCACGGCTCAACATCTTTATAAACTGAAGCTGTTGCCCCAACCACTGCTCCTTGGCCAATTGTTACACCCATTCCAATAAATGCTGCTGCACCAATCCAGACTTGATCATGAATTATTATAGGTTTAGTAATCAAAGGGTGGCGTACATCTGAAAAATCATGGGAGGCGGAACACAAGTAACATTTTTGTGAAATTGAAGTATTAGCGCCAATTATTATCTTGTCGACATTGTAACAATCTACCTCAGGCCCCAAACTTGAATATTCTTTCATCACCAAATTCCATGGTGCATAAATTCTAACTGATGAATATATATTTGATGTGATATGAATATTTGCACCAAACATCCTTAACAAAAATATTTTCCATTTACGTCCAAAAGATCTTGGAAAACTCCTTGCAAAAATTGACCAAACAACCGACCAAGTCAAAAGTTTTAATTTTTGGTATTTAGAAATTGAATCTTTATATCCTGACAAATTCATGATAACAATAACTATTATTCCTTACATAAATCATTATATCCATATCCAATATCTTGTATAGTTTTACTAAGCATTGCTTTATGGGTTTTTATTTCTTCCTGGGTTGCAAATCGATGGCTTATTTTTTTTGCAGGCACACCACCATATATGCTAAATGGCTCAACATCCTTTGTGACAATTGAACCTGCAGCAATAATAGATCCATCACCAATACTTACACCAGCTAGAATAATTGAATGTGCGCCAATCCAAACATCCTTACCTATATTTGTTCTCTTCAATTCTCCCCTACCTGAAAAAATTATCGGAACTCCTGGCACATTATATCTGTGATCACCGCCAATTATAGAAACATTATTAGCTAGCATTGAAAAATCTCCAATTGAAACCATTGGATAAATATGGCAATTGGGACCTATATAAACATAAGAACCCGCAACTAAATCAGTGCTAATTTTCGACTTTCCCGCCATGTAGAACGTAGTACTTACATCATTTAGATTTAAGATAAATCTGAGATATGACATTTTACAACTTCTATAAGTTTTCCGAATAAAATTTTTTATCCAAAACATATTGTTTTTAAAACTAAATGAAATTAACAGTCAAAAACTTTTTTCATAGCTTGCAACTGTATAAGAGGATTATATTTAGTATCTATTTTCTTGAAGCAAGAATCTTTTATTGCCTCTCTATCTGTTTTTACGTTCAACCAATTTTTAATTGTTGAAACAAGAGAGTCAACATTATCATTCTCAAAAAAATCTCCGGTTTCCATCGGTTCTATTGCTTCAAACTCGGGCATTTGATTTTTGAAGTCAGAATGTGTAATAACAGGTGTGCCATACATTAAAGAATGAATTGCAGTAAGACCAACGTTACCAGGTGATACACAAATTGTTGCATTGGAAATCAATTGACTAATTTTTTCATCATCAAAAGTGCTACCAAAAAAGTAGGTGTTAGAAAGGCCTTGTTGATTTACTTTGTGAGTTAAAAACGACTTTTCTTCACCATCACCAACAATCATAATATTTATATTTACGCCAGAACGAATCAATTTTTCATTTGCATCTATAAGTAAATCTAGTTTTTTGCTCTTTGTGAGCCGACCAATGAAAATTAATACCGGAAAATCATTACTAAAATAGCCTTTGTAAAAATTCAATGGTTGTTGTTTGATACGATATTTAATTTGTTCTAAATAATCTAGGGAATTATATAACACGTGTAATTTATCTTCTCTAAATCCTTTTTCTAGCATTATATTTTTTGCATAATCCCCGTAAAGAAAAATTCCATCAGACAAATTAAAAAAAAGCGTTTTTATTAGACTTTTTATAACCCCTTCATTTCCATACCAACCATGTGTCCACAAATAAACCTTTTTTTTACTAAATCGGGTGCATATTAATATCATCCATGTAGATAAACAGCCATAATCACCTAAAACGAAATAATTCTCATATCCTCTAAAAATAGTAAAGAAGACTCTCGTTTGCCATGTTATTTTTTTGGTAAAATGCAGATTTCTTATTTTATATACTGATGATTTCAAAGATGACGTATCCATTTCTAGTATGTCATCCATCTTATTTCCAAAATAGAAATCAATTTTCAGGTTTTGATCCATTTGCATGAAAACCCCTTTTCTATAATGCTGAGCATAATTATAAATTAGACAAATTTGTTTTTTCATTTTAAAATTAACTTTACTGACAAGGATGTGTAAATTTTATTTTGATAAATTTTGGAATGGACCATTTTTAAAATGAGGTGTCTCTTCTTTATTTAATAGTGCGCTGGATAATTTCGAAAATCTAATTGCTGCTTCAAACGGAGACCATTGTTCAACAATAGTGCTATTTCCTTTTTCTTGAAGTTTCATTCTCAATTGATAGTTTTTTGCGAGAGTAACCATTTTATCTTTTAACTCGGAACAATTAGCTGCGTCATAAAGCAACCCATTTTCAGAGTCTACAATAATTGATTTACCAACGCCACTTTGCTGACTACAAATAACTGCACAACCCTCTGCCATTGCCTCATTTATAACAGCACCCCAACCTTCAAAACCTGTACTTGTCAAAACAAAAATATCTGCTAAACTCATTTCACGTCTAATTAATTTATGTTCTTGAAATGGTAAAACATTTATATTTCCTTTAGGAATATTTTTTCCTATTTGCTTTAGCAATTTAGACTTCTCAGGTCCGTCACCAATCAGAGTTAAATGACAATTCGGATAAATTTTTAGTAAGTCTTCAAAAACTTGGATTATTTGACTTGGCTGTTTCCATTTAAGCATTCTGCCACACCATAAGAACCGTACAATTTGATCATGATCATTCCTAACAACTGAAGTACTCGTTGTTTCTGTAAAATAACCAAATGACCAGACACGATCTTTGAATTTAGTATATTGTTTTATGTCAGAATATGCAAATCCTCCTTGAGATAAATAATGAAATGCCTCATGTTTTGATAATCTGCGTAATTGACATAAATAATAAAATATTTTTGGATGTAAAAGTCTAAACTTACCGAATTTCGGTTTAAACCAGCGTTCTGAAAAATAGAATGTGAGCTTATTTATTGATAATCTCTTTTTTGCCAGTTTGAATAATTTACGACTGCTAAATAAGACAACATCCGCATCAAGAAATAAATTTTCAAATATTTTATAATAATCAGCATCTTTAAAAACTGGTAAAACCCATCTTTTATTAATGTCATTATGATTAAATCCCATTTTCAATCTAAATGCTTCTGGTTTTTGTAAAACCGCATATTGAAAATTTTCTTCGCCCACTTGCATAATTAATTCATTTGCAAACGGAATCATATGATGATAAATATTGTCTGATACGTAAAGAATTTTCATGACGATTAAAAAATCATTTGGCCTTAAAAAACCTTAATAGTTGATAAATCCTAATTATTTGCATAGGAAATAAGATGAATAAAACCCGCTCTACTTTGTACTTTAAAATTTCTGTTCTATTTAAATGTTGAAATATTTGTTTATTTCTGTATAGTTCATTTTTAAAAACATTTTGAGTTAACTTATCCATTATTAAGCTATTAAACAATGCATTGTTTATAGCCAACCATATAATATTGTGAAATAAGTATTTGTACTGTTGACTAACAAAATCTTTTTCAAAAGCAATTAATTTTAGCGCAATGTGTAGTAAATCAAAAGATTTCTTTGGATTCACTGTTGTTGTTAGTGAACCTGATCGTTTATAAAAGAAATAAACAGGCTTGATATAAACTTTGGCTTTCTTTGCAAGAAAGAGCATTTTAGGTGTAAATTCTAAATCTTCATGAATTATGTTAGGTTCAAAAAAAAGATTATTCTCTAATAAAAAATGACGTCTGTAGATATAAAATTGGGAAGGAACGATAAATGAACTAGAAAGCAAGTCTACTCCATTTTTAACTGTTTTTTTTTCGGGAAAATGGATAGAATTCTCTAATAAATTATCGAATGCTTCAATGTAACTAAGCGCTAGAACATCTATACCATTTAACAACTTTACAATTTCTCTTAAGCAATTTTCTTCGATCCAATCATCAGAGTCTATAAACCAAATGTATTCACCTTTTGCCATAAGAATGCCTCGATTACGAGTTAAACTTAGTCCGGCATTATCATGTGATAAGAGTGTTATATTTCTTTCACTTAATGCAAATTTTGTACAAATCTCTAAACTTCCATCGGTTGAACCATCGTTGATTATTATAATTTCAAAATCATCGGGGTCAATATCCTGATAAATACAAGATGATAGGCATTTTGCGACAAATTTTTCGACATTATAAACTGGAATTACTAATGAGATTTTCATTTTTGTGTAAATAAAAAACGACTTATAAATCGTCGAATCCTAAGTAGGAATAATTTTGTTTTGTGATCTCGAAAACTTTCGGATGGATATAACTCTATTTCTTCAATAGTATCATTAAGCGAAATAATTTTATTCAAATAAAATTCTTCAAGGAGATTAAACAAATTATAGTTATTGAGAACTAGATTTCGACTAGCTATTAATTTCTCTTTTTTTTCCGCGTAAATACGCTCCGAATTCCTCAAAATAAAATCAATTTGACTTAAAGATTCGTCAATCTCATTTATATTAATTTTTACTATGGAATCCTCGTCAAAATATTCTTCAATATTCTTACAGCCGTAATAAATTGGAACACAATAAGCTAAAAATGCATCTGAAAGTTTTTCTGTCCAATAATTATGAATTGAAGAATTTTCAATTGAAATGCAAAATCTATATTCCAAAAGAGCACTTGCCTTATCATCTATTGGATTAATTCCTTGTCCAAAAACATCTATTTTATCACCAAATCTGCTTCGAAGAGAATTTAAAAATAATAACCGTTGTTGGTGTCCGGGCATCATTTTTTTATTTGATGTGATAAATGCAATATCCTTAGATTTATTCTTAGGTTCCATGTTCTCTAAATCATGAATATTACAAGTGTATTTTTTCGTGTTAAAACTTAAACCGTAATGCCAAGGTAAAGCCTGATGATGTAGGATATTCTCAGGATGTTTTATTTTTCTATGGGACGTAATTAAGAATCGAAATTGATTCAAAAATCGTCTTGAATACCTTCTACTCATAGGAGGTTCTCCTGAAATAAATAGTAATGAACAAGGTTTGCAATAAAATTTTACAGAATCAGTTAAACCTTCATAAACTACAACCAAATCCCAAATACGATTCTCCTTGCTGTTTTCATGAAAATAAAATCCTTTATTTTCAAACTTAGTAGATAACTGTCTTAAGAAAGTTTCACCTTTGAAGGGAGTTAAAATATTTATATAAATATCCTTATTCACTTATGATTAACGAAATTTGAAGTGGTAGAATATCACCAAAACTTGAGTGAAAATATGGATTAAAGAAGCCCCAAGAATTGGGAGAGCAAAACCCTCCGGTCCATTGTAACCGTGAAAAAAAAAAGTGAGCGTTACAACTGATATACCCCAGAATATTCTCAAAAAAAAATCAATCCAAATTAAATTGGAGCAAATAAAAATGTAACCCACTGAATTAGTTAAGGAAATCACAATTCCAGTGGTCAAAACTATGATAATCAAATTATTACTCAAATAATAGCCCTCGCTAAATAAGTCTTTATAAAAATCAATAAAGAGATATAGGCCCAACGCAGCAACTGTTGATAGGATGAAGTTCCATATTATTGTAAATATTGCAGTTTTAAAGAATTTATTAAATTCCAAGCTGCCAAATTGATTGGCTAGCTGCGGAATTGTCACTTTGCCCGCACTATCTGGCAACATTAAAACCAAATTTCTCAATTGATTTGCGACATTAAAAGATCCTAATGAGTGATAACCAGAAGGTTGATTTACAAAAATCGAAGTAGAAATTAAGTTAATAGGGGTAGTGGCAAGACTACTTAAAAATGATGGTAAACTGATTCCAAAAATGGCTCGAAAATTGTTAAAATAAACTTTGGGGCGAATTTTAAATGAATATTGACTAAATATCCTATTTACATATATTTGGTTTACAATTAGATTAATTACTCTAGTTAGTAACAAGGCTAGTGTTAGGCCTAAAAGCTCAAAATATTGAGCACCATAAATCAATATAGGAGCGCTAAGAATTCCTATAATAAAATTTATTGCGGTAATTTCTTTAAACATTTCAAATCCGGTTAAAATTCCATTTTGAACACCAATTACTGAGTCAAATATTACAATCAGGGAGGTATACTTCAATAGAATTAATAATTCTTTATTATTTAATACTTCTGAAAAATAGCTAGCCGAACCAAAAAATATGACCGATGTAATTAAACTTAATACGAGTGATATAAAGTAGAGTGAACTTATAATCCGACCCGTTTCTTCAAAGTCCTTGCTCTTATACTCTGCAACTAATTTTGTTGCAGCTAGACCCAATCCTAGACCGGCAATGGTACCAAACATACCAACTGCTAGTTGAACTACATTATAGGTTCCAAACAATTTAGGTCCTAAAAAATTTGCCACCGCAGTTATCACAATGAAATTAATGCCTTTTGAAACAATGGTAGAAATCACAGCCCAAAAGGCGTTAACAAAAATTTTACGTTTAATATTATTAATAATTCTCTGAATCACTAAGAAATTATATCTGTATTCGACTTAGACCAATTTTCACTTTGTAATACAATAGATAATATAAACAATATTAAATAAACATTCATAGAATTACTAGAGCCAAAAGTCATTATATACCATTGTTGAAAACCAAATAAAGGAATAAGTATCGAAGTTAGAAGAGGTATTGAAAAGATATTTTTTTCCTGAATAATTTTTGTTTTTTTCCAATTTATATATGCCTTGTACATACAATAAAGAATAAAGTACAAGTAGATTGCCAATCCTACAAAACCAAAATAAAGATATGTATTGTAAAAGTCAGACTCAGTTGAGTTAATCTCAACACCCATTCCATGTCCGATTATGTCATTAACCAAATCAGAAGTCTTATTAATGTTTCCAACTAGACTATAATTACGGTCATATACCTCGGACTTTATATCAACATCATCACTGATTAGAATCTCATAACGGCCCAAGACCCATTCTGATGTTTTTAAGAATGATTCACTTTGTAAAGCTAATAGAATCAGAATTGCTCCCAAAACAAATACTTGAGACGTCTTTCCTGACTTTTTAAAGACAATAAGACTTGCAATTATAGAAATTATTGCAATCGAAATTCCCTGTCTAGAACCAGAGAAAAGGATACAACATAGTATAATAAAGATTAATATCGATAATAGATATTTATATAACCCACGAGCATTAATATACAAATAAAATATTATCGGAATTGAGATAGCGCCAAAAGTACCTACGCCTCCCCTGTACAGAAACATTCCTCCTTTTCCTAAATTACTGTCATCAAAGGTAATACCAATCAATTCATTCCATGCATCAACTTTAAGAATTCCAAAATATCCTAGAAGTATAGATGTAAATACAAACAAAATCAAAACTGACTGTACTTTAAATATATTTTGTAAATCCTTTAATTTCAGAGTAATTTGAGAAGTTAAACTAATTAACAAAAAAGCAAATAGAAAATAACGAGTACATTGCAAAGCGAAAACTTGAGGATTCCAAAAATCTAAATTATTCGAAAAAGGAGAATATAAAATGGAAAATATGGTGGATGAAATAGGCCAAATCACAAACAACAAAATTGTTAAAAAGCTAATTTTTTTATTTGTAAAAAGATTTCTCCTGTTTTTTAATGTAATTAATAACGCTGCAATATCGCTTAAAAAAACGGATCCAGCTACTCCCGATGAAATATTAAACAAAGCAACTGGACTCACAAGTGCTATTGCGAAAAAAATATAAAAATTATTGACTTTGAGTTTTTTACCAAAAATAAAGGCAATAATTATTCCAATTATTTGAATAAAAAATGCAATTCTCCACTCCGTATAATTCCAAAACATAATACTTATGCTTTATGTGAGTTCATAGAATTCAAAAAATTATTTAGTAATTGATTATTAACTTTTGATGAAACGATTAAAAAAATATTTCATACCATTTATGAAGATATAAGGAACACCAATTATTTTTCTATTCTTTTTCCTAGTTACCCAGATTGGACTATCAGACAAATAATGTTCAAAATCATTATTATCAACCCAAACATCGGAATTAGGAATTATTGCTCCTTTTCGAATTTTATGTAGTACTGAAAAAATACTTTGGTCGTGTCTGTGAGCTACAAAATCTGAATTATTAGGGCTGCTGAAATGTGTATCATTCAAAAGATGACTATTCTTATTATAAATCTTAAGTAAGTCTTGGAAAAATAGCAAAGATCTTGTGTGTTTCTTTATTAAAAGTATACTTGCTTGTCTTTGTGCACTATTAATGATGTCTGAGGACTCACGGACATTAAAAAAATCTAAAACATCACCTTTTGTGTATTTTGACTCTATAAAATCATCGGTTAAACAAACCGCTAGTATTCCGAGGTCAGAATTTTCAACTAAATTAAGGTATTCAAGGAATTTTCCAAGTCCATTTTTATTAATTGTGCATCCAGAATCAGCGTAAAGGAGATATTCATTACTCTCTATTTTATGCAGTGAATCTAGTATAATTGATACTTTCCAAATCCAAAAACCATATCCTTTAACATGGTACTTTAAAATATTTTTGAATTCTCTTTTAAATTGTGAATTCAAATTAAATTCGTTGTATACATAAATATTTTTAAAATATTTAGATAACTCCGCTTCTCTTTTGATTCTTGTCAAAGTTGGTTGAAGCCTTGAGTCTGAGAAAGTACAGAAATGTACTATATGTTGTTTATTCAAAGAATCTTGATCTGATTTTGATGCCATTTAACTCAATAATTGAATAATTACAATTTATACACCACCTCATATCCCCTCAAATCACTCTCCACCATCTCCTTTACCATTGCTGCTAGGTCATATTTGGGTTTCCAGCCCAATTGCGTCTTGGCTTTAGTGGGGTCGCCGATGAGGAGGTCGACTTCTGTAGGGCGGTAATATCGGGTGTCTATGCGGACGACAATTTTTCCGATTTCTAGTTGGTAGGTTGGGT
>JACCDG010463728.1_pt1 | contig 12941 bp, 11 predicted proteins | sample 7442471 | NCBI WGS metagenome assembly JACCDG01 (sample SAMN15323444, study PRJNA562643) | freshwater metagenome | isolation source: river surface water | place: USA:Blue River Watershed | collected 2017-08-17 | reverse complement strand
TTTTGGCAGCAGGCTTCTTAGCCGCTACTTTTTTAGCTGCTGGCTTTTTAGCCGCGACTTTTTTAGCTGCTGGCTTTTTGGCCGCGACAGCTTTCTTTGCAGGGGCTTTTTTAACAGCCGATTTTTTTGCAGTTGCCATTTCTGTTCTCCTAGATCGAATTTAGATCATTGGGTGATAAACACTTTGCACGGTTTTTTGTATGCAAAGCGATTCATGGCGCTGGACCCGGGTCCAACCCCATGAACAGGGTAAGTCCACCACCACACCTCGTGAGCGGGTGTTTTTCAGTGTGGTGAACAAATTCGGTGACATGTGTGTTTAAGCCATCAATCCCAAGACAGAGCACCACCAGATTGGTACTCGATCACGCGGGTTTCAAAGAAGTTACGTTCTTTCTTGAGGTCGATCATCTCGCTCATCCAAGGGAACGGATTTTCTTCGTTGGGGAACAGGGCTTCCAAACCGATCTGCGTGGCGCGGCGGTTGGCGATGTAGCGCAAGTAGCCTTTGAACATCGACGCATTCAAGCCCAACACGCCACGTGGCATGGTGTCTTCGGCATAGCGGTATTCGAGTTCAACGGCATGCATGAACAGACCTTTGATTTCTTCTTTGAACTCGGCTGTCCACAGTTGTGGGTTTTCGAGTTTGATTTGGTTGATCAAATCAATACCAAAGTTGCAATGCATGGATTCGTCACGCAAGATGTATTGGTACTGCTCAGCAGCACCCGTCATTTTGTTTTGACGACCCAAGGCCAAAATTTGGGTGAAGCCAACGTAGAAGAACAAGCCTTCCATCAAGCATGCGAACACGATCAACGACTTCAGCAGTGTTTGGTCGGTCTGCAAGGTGCCAGTGTGGAAGTTGGGATCCATGATGGCGTCGATGAACGGAATCAGGAACTCGTCTTTGTCGCGAATCGATTTGACTTCGTGGTACGCGTTGAAGATCTCGCCTTCGTCCAAGCCCAAAGACTCGACGATGTATTGGTAGGCATGCGTGTGAATGGCTTCTTCGAATGCTTGACGCAACAAGAACTGGCGGCACTCGGGTGCGGTGATGTGGCGATAAGTGCCCAACACGATGTTGTTGGCAGCCAAAGAATCAGCTGTCACAAAGAAGCCGAGGTTACGCATGACCAAACGGCGCTCGTCATCGCTCAGACCATTGGGGTCTTTCCACAAGGCGATGTCGCGCGTCATGTTCACTTCTTGCGGCATCCAGTGGTTGGCACAAGTCGCGAGGTATTTTTCCCAAGCCCATTTGTATTTGAAGGGCACCAACTGGTTGACGTCGGTTTGACCGTTGATGATGCGCTTGTCCGCTGCAGTGACGCGACGTGTGTTGGTCGCAGCTGCTGATGTGGTTTGAGCCACTGTGGGTGCAGGGCTAGTAGGTGCTGGTGCACCGTCATTCAGAGTGCGTGTGACCGCAACAGGCTGCATGGCAGGTGTCGCAGAAAGAGGTGGGAGTTCCATCGAGCGGCTAGAGGTGCCGCTTGCAAGAGGTGATGGCGATGAGGGCTTGACTTCTTCGTCCCAGGTCAACATAAATATTTATCCAATGTGCGAATTATGAATGCAACGAAGGCAAACGCAAAGCATTCGTGAACTTCGTTGCTGAATTTTGTTGTGCAATTACAAATATGAGATCCACAAAATCACTGACACGATTCGCAAGTGGGGTCATCCACGCCGCAGAATTTGATGTCGGTGGCTGGGATGGCATTCATTTGCGCTTGCGCTGCAGCGGCTGCTGCTTCAAGTGCACTCATGCCACCTGCAGCTGGACCTGAAGACACAGCGTTGTGTGAACCCGCTTGCACCGTTGATTTCTCAACTTGTTGTGCGCTCGATGTGCGGAGGTAGTACGTGGTCTTCAAGCCGCGCAACCAAGCGAGCTTGTAGGTCTCGTCGAGTTTCTTGCCTGATGCACCCGCCATGTAGATGTTGAGCGACTGTGCTTGGTCAATCCATTTTTGACGACGCGATGCAGCTTCAACCAGCCACTGAGGCTCCACCTCGAATGCTGTGGCGTACAAGGCTTTGATTTCTTGTGGCACACGGTCGATGGCGCGCAATGAGCCGTCGAAGTGTTTCAGGTCCATCACCATCACGTCATCCCACAAACCGAGGCGCTTTAAGTCGCGCACCAAGTAGTGGTTGATCACGGTGAATTCACCTGACAAGTTGGACTTGACCGACAAGTTACCGAAGCAAGGCTCGATCGAAGCGTCCACGCCAATGATGTTGGAGATGGTGGCTGTGGGGGCGATGGCCACACAGTTGGAATTGCGCATGCCGTCTTGGGCGATTTTGGCGCGCAAGGCGTCCCAGTCGAGCGTCTTGCTGCGATCCACTTCGAGGTAGCCGCCACGTGCTTGTGACAACAAGTCCAGTGAGTCGATGGGCAAGATGCCTTTGTCCCACAACGAGCCTTTGTAGCTGGCGTATTGGCCGCGCTCTTTGGCCAATTCAGACGAAGCCCAGTAAGCGTAGTAGCAAACGGCTTCCATCGAACGGTCTGCGAACTCAATGGCTTCAGCTGAAGCGTAGGGCACGCGCATTTCGTACAAGCTGTCTTGGAAGGCCATGATGCCCATGCCCACAGGACGGTGACGCAAGTTAGAGTCGCGGGCTTTTTTGACTGCGTAGTAGTTGATGTCGATCACGTTGTCGAGCATGCGCATGGCCACTTTGATGGTGCGCTTGAGCTTGTCGTGGTCGAGTTCTTTGCCGTGAGGACCGTCTTTCAAGTGTTGAGACAAGTTAACGGAGCCCAAGTTACACACCGCTGTTTCGGTGTCGCTGGTGTTGAGTGTGATTTCGGTGCACAGGTTGGACGAGTGCACCACGCCCACGTGTTGTTGAGGCGAGCGCACGTTGCATGGGTCTTTGAAGGTGATCCATGGGTGGCCTGTTTCAAACAACATGGTGAGCATCTTGCGCCACATGTCGGTCGCCTGCACAGTTTTGCAGGGTTTGATTTCTCCGCGCTTGGCTTTGGCCTCGTAGGCCACGTAGGCTTTTTCGAATTCGGCACCAAACAAATCGTGCAAATCAGGCACGTCAGAAGGCGAGAACAAGGTCCACTCGCCTTTTTCCATCACGCGACGCATGAACAAGTCTGGAATCCAGTTGGCGGTGTTCATGTCATGGGTGCGACGGCGGTCGTCACCCGTGTTCTTGCGCAACTCGAGGAATTCTTCAATGTCCAAGTGCCAAGTTTCGAGGTAAGTACACACCGCACCTTTGCGCTTGCCACCTTGGTTCACCGCCACGGCGGTGTCGTTGACCACTTTCAGGAATGGCACCACACCTTGTGATTCGCCGTTGGTGCCCTTGATGTGGCTGCCCAAAGCGCGCACGCGGGTCCAGTCGTTGCCCAAGCCGCCAGCAAATTTAGACAACAACGCGTTCTCTTTGATCAGCTCATAGATGCCATCCAAGTGGTCAGGCACAGTGGACAAATAGCAGCTGGAGAGTTGCGAACGCAACGTACCACTGTTGAACAGCGTGGGCGTGCTCGACATGAAGTCGAACGATGACAGCACTTCGTAGAACTCAATCGCGCGAGCTTCGCGGTCCACTTCATTGAGCGACAAGCCCATGGCCACGCGCATAAAGAAAGCTTGAGGCAACTCAATGCGGGTCTTGCGCACGTGCAAGAAGTAGCGGTCATACAAAGTTTGCAAACCGAGGTAATCAAATTGCAGATCACGGCTGGCTTTGAGCGCAGCGCCTAAGCGTGGCAGATCGAACTGCAACATGGCTGGATCGAGCAAGTCGTTGTCCACGCCTTTGCGAATGAACTGTGGGAAGTACTCTGCGTAGTGTTGGCCCATGTCGGCGTGAAGCACTTCCTTGCCCAACACTTCTTTGGTGATGGTGTGCATCAGCAAACGAGCAGTCGCGTAGGTGTAGTCGGGGTCTTTCTCGATCAACGTACGCGTAGCCAAGATGGCGGCCTTGTACACCTCGTCCATGGGGACGCCGTCGTACAGGTTGCGCATGGTCTCAGCCAAGATGGGGTCGGGTTTGACATCCGCACCCAAGCCAGCGCATGAGTCGTTGATCAGGCGTTGCAAATGCTTGACGTCCAAAGCCACACGTTGGCCGTTGTCGATCACGTGCAGAGTCGGTGCTGCAGGCGCTTGTTCTTCTTTGATGTGCGCGCGTTCTTGGTTGCGACGCTCGCGGTACAACACATAAGCACGTGCGATTTCGTGGTGGCCGCCACGCATCAAGCCCAGTTCGACTTGGTCTTGCACGTCTTCGATGTGGAAGGTACCACCGCCTGGACGAGAGCGCATCAAAGCGCGCACCACGCCTTGCGTCAATGCTTCCACCATCTCGCGAACGCTGGCAGATGCAGCGCCTTGGGTGCCATGCACAGCCAAGAAAGCCTTCATCATCGCGACGGCAATTTTGGCGGGCTCGAAAGGCACCACAGCGCCGTTGCGGCGAATGATTTGGTAGTGGGCCAACATGGTCGGATTTTCTTGCGCAACACGGTCGTGTGCGTGAGATGGATTCGCCATGGGGTTGATGGCGTGCACAGAGGTCTCAGCTGTTTGCATGTCTTTTTTCTTCCTGGTGAGCAGTTCAATAGTGCGTACAAAAAGCGGTGCTTAGACCGCTTTTTTGAAATTCAGGGTGACACTATATCTGGTGTTCGTCTTGGGGTAAATACGCTACAGGTAGTGTTTTGGTAGGAAATGCTTACATTTTGAATTTCACAAAATGAAGTCTCAAATACGCGAGTTTTTTGATGCCGTTTTGAGCTTAGGCGCTGTGGGAATTTGAATTTGAAATCTAACGCTGACGCCGTTTTTGAGAGGGTTTGCAGCGCTGATGCCCGCGCTGCCTAACTCTGAAAATTCAACGCACAAAGATCGTGCATCCAAATTTTTTTTGAAATGACGAAAAATTAATTTTTCTGCGGAAACTGTTCGGCAGTCCATCCCAAGGACTGTTGCAAAAGTACCCAGTCAAATCCTGCACCTGGGTCTTGCTTGCGATCGGGGGCAACATGCTCGTGACCTGCGATGCGATGCAGCGAGTAGTGCTGAGCGATGGCTGCGCACAAACTGCTGAGGGTTTCGTACTGAGGCGCTTCAAAGGTGTGCCCTTCCAAGCCTTCGAGTTCAATGCCAATCGAGAAATCGTTGCAGTTGTCTCGCCCTTGGTAGCTGGATCGGCCTGCATGCCATGCGCGGTCATCACAGCTGACAAATTGGATGAGTGCGCCATCGCGACGAATCACAAAATGTGCTGACACCTCAGCGCCGCGAATTTGCTGGAAGTAGGGGTGCGCATCCCAGTCCAGCGTGTTGGTGAACAAAGCTTCAATTTCAGGCCCGCCGTACTGTCCTGGTGGCAGGCTGATGGAATGCAAGACGATCAAATCGACGCAGACGTCCGCAGGTCTTGGCCCGAAGTTGGGCGATGGCGTATGTTTGGCAAAACGATACCAACCATCGCGCCACAACGTGGTCATGGCCTCAGCCTTCATGGCTGTCGCGGTGCGCAGCGCTGCAATACTGGCCACGCGAGCCTCGAATGGCATCGCCTTCTGGCACATGGGTGCCGCAGTGTGTGCAAGGCACCATGATCTGTGGACCTGATTTTTTGGGGGGGGCTTGGTCAGGTTTGCGCTGTTGGCGAATCCACCAGATGGCGCCCAATACGATGAGCAGCAGAACAAGGTATTTCATGCCACGCGCCCCAACACCACTTCCAGCACAAAGCGAGAACCCGCATAGCCCAGCAATAACAAGCTGCTGCCGATGTAGAGCACGCGAACTGCTTTGCGGCCACGCCAGCCAAAGCGGCTGCGGCCAATGAGCAACACAGCAAATGTCAGCCAAGACAGCAGGGAGAACACGGTTTTGTGGTCCCAGCGCCAAGCCGCTTGGTCACCATACAAGTGATCGCCAAATAGCCAGCCTGCAGCCAAGGTGGCGGTCAGCAGCGCAAAGCCTGCGCTGACAAAGCGAAAGGTCAAGCGCTCTAAGGTGAGCAAAGGCAAACCCACATGGGTATCAGCACCCATACGGATATTTTTTTCAGCGCGTGTCATGAGCCATGCATGCACCACAGCAGCTGCAAACAAACCGTAAGAAGCCACGCCTAACGCTAAGTGAAGTGGCAGCAAGGAGGAGGTCTGTGTGTGGAGTGCTGCGCCAGGGAACGCAGCGGCCAGCAAAACAACAACAGCACCCACGATCGACAATGTCCAGCGTGTGCGCAGTTGTGGGAACCAGTGATGCTCCAACACATAAAACGTGAGCATCAACCAAGCGGTCACGGACAGTGCAGGCGCAAACCCAAAGCGCAACCCACCTTCTTGCGGTGCAAACAAAGCAAACACCAAGCCTAGGCCATGCAATGTCCAAGGTACGCCCAACAATCGGTGGCCCAGGTCTGGTGCCACACGTGGGCCGATGAGTGCCGTCAAAGCGTAGGCAGCTGCCGTAGGCAAAGCAAGCCAAAGGTTAAGCGGGATGTCGCTGGCTAAAATCATGGCAACAGTTTAGCGTTTCGCTACACACGAAAAACCAAGCCCTATCAAGGGGTAAATATGGCCTCAGCCCTTACCGACAAACTTTCGCGCCTCGTCAAACACATCAGTGGACAAGCCCGCATCACCGAAAGCAACGTGGCCGACATGTTGCGCGAGGTACGCATGGCTTTGCTCGAAGCCGATGTGGCGCTGCCTGTGGTGCGTGACTTCATCGCACGTGTCAAAGAAAAAGCCCTCGGGCAAGAAGTGATTGGCTCATTGCAGCCTGGCCAAGCCTTGGTCGCCATCGTCAACAAAGAGTTGGCCGCCACCATGGGCGAAGGGGTGAGCGATTTGAACCTCGCTGCCCAGCCACCCGCCGTGATTTTGATGGCTGGTTTGCAAGGTGCTGGTAAAACGACCACCACGGCCAAGCTGGCGCGCTGGCTCATCAACCAACGCAAGAAAAAAGTGCTGACGGTCTCGGGCGACGTGTATCGCCCAGCGGCGATTGAGCAGCTCAAAACTGTGACGGCACAAGCAGGTGCTGAGTGGTTCCCTAGCTCGTCCGACCAAAAGCCCGCTGACATTGCCCGCGCAGCCCTTGACTACGCTCGTAAACATTACTTTGATGTGTTGCTGGTCGACACCGCAGGTCGCTTGGCCATTGATGAAGCCTTGATGGCCGAGATCAAAGACTTACACAGCGTGTTGAACCCCATTGAAACCTTGTTCGTGGTCGACGCCATGCAAGGTCAAGATGCGATCAACACCGCCAAGGCGTTCAGTGATGCGCTGCCGTTGACGGGCATCGTGCTGACCAAACTCGACGGCGATTCACGGGGTGGCGCGGCGTTGTCGGTACGTCAAATCACAGGCGCGCCCATCAAGTTTGCAGGTACCAGCGAAAAGCTCGATGGCTTGGAGCTGTTTGATGCCGACCGTCATGCGGGCCGCGTGCTGGGTATGGGCGACATCGTGGCCTTGGTCGAGCAAGTCACCGCCGGTGTGGACATGGCGGCGGCGCAAAAGTTGGCCGAAAAAGTCAAGCGCGGCGACAGCTTTGACCTGAATGATTTCCTCGCGCAAATTCAGCAAATGCGTTCGATGGGTGGGTTGTCCAATTTGATGGACAAGTTACCCACTCAAATGGCTGCTAAGGCTGGACAGGTCGACATGGAAAAAGCGGAAAAAGACATTGGCCGCAAGCAGGGCATCATCCACAGCATGACCGATCTTGAGCGACGTAAGCCAGACTTGATCAAAGCCACACGCAAGCGCCGCATTGCGGCGGGCGCTGGCGTGCAAGTGCAAGACGTGAACCGCCTGCTCAAAGAGTTTGAGCAAATGCAAACCATGATGAAGAAAATGAGCGGCGGCGGCATGATGAAGATGATGAAAAAGCTCGGCGGCATGAAAGGCATGATGGGAGGCGGCGGCTTCCCTGGCATGCGCTGAAGCCCATTGCGATCCAAACAAAAAAATCCCTGAAGCATCGCTGCTTCAGGGATTTTTTTCATGGCGCCGCTTAAGCCGACTCTTTCACCCACACCTCACCACGCAGTGAGTGTGGGTTGGCTTCCGTGATCTTCACATCAATCAGTTGGTTCATCAGGCGTTCAGGGTTGGGGCTGCCTTTGAAGTTGACGATGCGGTTGCACTCGGTGCGTGCGCGCAGTTCGGTCACATCTTTCTTGGCATAGCCATCCACCAACACACGTTGCACGGTGCCTACGCGTTGTATGTTGATGTCGCGCATGTTGTCTTCGATGATTTTCTGCACCTCTTGCAAGCGGCGCAGTTTCACCTCGTGCGGGGTGTCGTCATGCAAGTTGGCCGCAGGCGTACCAGGGCGGGGGCTGAAGATGAAGCTGAACGAGTTGTCAAAGTACACATCGTGCATGAGCTTGATGAGTTTTTGGTGGTCTTCCTCAGTCTCGCCTGGAAAGCCCACAATGAAGTCGGAGCTCATGGCCATGTCGGGGCGAATGGCACGCAGCTTTTTCACTGTGCTCTTGTATTCCATGGCGGTGTAGCCGCGCTTCATGGCCATCAAGATGCGGTCGCTGCCGTGCTGCACGGGCAAGTGCAAGTGGCTCACCAACTGAGGCACCTTGGCGTACACATCAATCAAACGCTGCGTGAATTCGTTGGGGTGGCTGGTGGTGTAGCGGATGCGCTCAATGCCAGGGATCTCGGCCACATACTCAATCAGCAGGGCAAAGTCAGCAATTTCAGAGGTGCCGCCCATGGCGCCACGGTAAGCGTTGACGTTTTGGCCCAAGAGCGTGACTTCTTTCACGCCTTGCGCGGCCAAGCCTGCGACTTCGACCAGCACGTCGTCAAACGGGCGGCTCACTTCTTCGCCACGGGTGTAGGGCACTACGCAGTAGCTGCAGTACTTGCTGCAGCCTTCCATGATGCTCACAAAGGCGCTGCCGCCTTCCACGCGGGCGGGGGGCAGGTGGTCAAACTTCTCAATTTCAGGAAAGCTGATGTCCACTTGTGGGCGCGCTAGCGATTCGCGCTGGTTCAGCAGCTCAGGCAAGCGATGCAAGGTTTGCGGACCAAATACCACGTCCACATAGGGCGCGCGGGCAATGATGGTGTCGCCTTCTTGGCTGGCCACGCAGCCGCCGACGGCAATCTTCACGCCTTTGGCTTTCAAGTGTTGGATGCGACCCAGGTCAGAGAACACCTTTTCTTGGGCTTTTTCACGCACCGAGCAGGTGTTGAAGACGATCAGATCGGCTTCTTCGACATCGTTGGTTTTTTCGTAACCCTGTGCTTCGCCCAGCACGTCGGCCATCTTGTCCGAGTCGTACTCGTTCATTTGGCAACCGAAGGTTTTAATAAAGACTTTGCGGCTCATGGTTGAGCCTCCCCGTGGGGATAAAAGCAGCGGTTCATGGTGTTGATCCAGAGGCTGTGGAAGAAGCTGTCCATTGTAATGTTGGCACGATGTCGGCTTGTTTTGCGCACGTTTATTGCTCTTGTCAGTTGCGGCAATAATTTGCCGGTCTCTGTGGCGATTAAAGCTTGTGTCAAATCAAGCCGATACCCACTGACTTGCCCAAACAGGGGCGTGCGCTGCGCGTTGTTGTTTGGCTTTATCAAATGAACCCACTCAAGTGAATGGCCATGAAAAAATATTTAAGACTGATCATTGAAATCGTCATGGGTCTGCTTCTCGCAGGCGCTTTGGCGTTTGGATACTGGAGCTACACCGGTAAAAACCACGTCATGCACGAGCTGACCGATGCCAGCGAAGGCATGACAGAAGCCCAAGAAGAACTCGAAAAGCTGACCAAAGAATTGGAAGAAGCCAAAGAGAAACTCGAAGAGTCTGAGCCAGCCGCCAAGCAACTGGCCGCTGTCAAAGAATCGTTCAGCAACGGTATCGTCTTGCAAGACTACGAAGCTTTCATCAAGGCCCAAAAAGGACCTGTGACCAGCGAACGGCAATTGGGCTTGGGCGCGATGCGCTTGTTGACCAAGGGTGCTGAAGATCCAGAGACCATCAGCGCGTTCCAAAAAGCGCTCGAGATGGCCGAATGGTCGTCACGCGTGAAATCCATCTGTGCTGCTCAAAACGCTTTGGCCGCTGCAGGCCAAAAGGTCAAAGTCTTGGCCGATTGCGCAGTTGAGAAAGAAGACAAGGGCCACAAAAAAGGCCACGCCGTTCATTGGGACTACGCCGGTGACATGGGCCCAGAAAACTGGGGTGACGAGTTCCCCACCTGCGGTAAAGGCACCAAGCAAGCACCTTTGAACATCACGGGTCCCTTTGAGAAATCCAAAGACGTGTTGGTGGTCAACTACAAAGAAGGCCCGCTGAAAATCTTGAACAACGGCCACACCATTCAAGTCAACGTGGAGCCAGGCAGCACCTTGAAGATCAACAAGGATGTGTTTAATCTGTTGCAATTCCACTTCCACCGTCCTAGCGAAGAGCAAATCGATGGCAAGCCCATGGCCATGGTGGCGCACTTTGTGCACAAAAATGCCGACGGCAAGCTGGCCGTGTTGGGCGTGTTGCTCAACGACGGCAAAGACAACGCAGCCATTCAAACTTTGTGGAATAACGCTCCGAAAGCCGAAGGCCCAGAGGTGGTGGTGGACAAGGTCAAGTTTGACCCCAGCAGCTTGGTCCCCGCCGCGTTGACGCACTACAACTACGAAGGTTCCCTGACCACGCCGCCTTGTACCGAAGGCGTGAACTTCTACATCTTGAAGACGCCTGTGGACATCAGCAAGAAACAAGTCATGGACTTCCCGTTCAAGCGTAACGCTCGTCCTGTGCAGCCTTTGAATGGTCGCAAGATCAACGCCAACTGATGGTCTATTCAAGCGCTAGTTTCTAGCGCTTGAGCCTCAACTAAAAAGCCTGCTCTGTGAATTCAGAGCAGGCTTTTTTCTTTGTGGGCTGCGCGTGTGCGTGAAATCAGATTTAAGAGAGTTTGGGCGGTGGCGAGGGCAGGGTGTACAGCAGGGGCATGGCCACGGCCACCAGCAAGAACACCATCACCACAAAGATCAACATCATTTTGAAGAACTCGGGCGAGTCTGGAAACTTGGTTTTGGGCGCTGGCGCTTGTTCCACTTTGATGGCCGGCAGGTGCAGTCCCAACCCATCGGCCACAGCACGTGAGCGAAACACATTGATCACGGGCATGCCATTGGCTTGGGTGCCGCTGAGGGTGCAGGCAATTTTGAGGGCGGCTTGAACACGTGCCTCGTGCGAAGCAAATTGGCCTTGGCTACCCGTTTCTAGTTCACGTACCTGCGCTTCATTGAGTCCACACAAGCGTGCCACGCGGGCGTGGTCGAGCTTACACAGCGTGCGCAAACGAAGCATGGCTTGGGGGTCGATGAGGTTTGCGTTCATATCGTTTTGATGTCCTTTGTATACGCCGGAGGGCGTATAGACCCAGATGTACTTATTTATGACAATATTGTCAGATTTTTCAATTTACGTACAACTCAGATATTTCATATTTCAATGAATTTTCAAAAAATCAGAGAAAGCGACGAAGTTGAGTTGCCGTTGTTGCTAAAGAATCGGCTCGTCAGCCTCGTGCTTTACCTCAAAGAAAAAATAGATGCGGGCCAGTTTGATGAAATGAGCTTGGCGCAGATTGCCAAAGACAACCGCATGACCATTCCCCAGTTGATGGAGTTTGGCTTCACCAAGGCTAATTTGGTATGCCATGTGGTGGTGGCCGAAAACGAGGTGCTGATTCAGAAATTGATGGGTCTTGATTTGTCCACGATGGGTTCCTCACTCATCGAGCAAGTCAAAGCCTATGTCTTTCAGTTGTACCAGCACGATGTCAAGCACTTGGCGTTTCGCACGGCTATTCAGCCCTACGCTTGGATGTGGTCTGTGGTCGACGAAGAGCGGCTGACCAACCAAGCCATGAAGCTCATGACGCCCATCTACATTGCCTTGCATGCGCATGGGTTTGGGAGCATCGATGCACGGTGTCAGGCTATTTGGGCGCTTTACCTCCGAGGTTTACGCACAGCCGCAGTGAGCAAAGGCAGCGCAAGTGACTGTTTGGCCGCAATCACTTCTTCACTTGAATTCATCTTGGAAAGTAGAAAATGAACAATCCCAACGACATGTCCAAAGAAAACAGCATCTTCATTGGCGAGGGGGTGGTGTTCCAAGGCTCCATCAAGGCGCCTAATCAAGCAGTTATCTCGGGCAAATTTGATGGCGAGCTAGAAGCACGCGATGTACTCATTGGCGCTTCAGGCGTGGTTACAGGTAAAACCACGGCTCAGTTTGTGGATGTCAAAGGTGAACTGAACGAAACCGTCACCAGCCGCGAGTTGCTCATTGTGCGCGGCACAGGCCGCGTGAGCGGCTCTGTGACGTATGGCGAGATTGAGATTGAGCGCGGCGGTCAGGTCAAAGGCGACATGATCCAGCGCTAAATCAGGCTGTTAGATCAGCTTGAGGCGCTCTGAAGAGGGCACCACACGAGTCAGGCGAACACCGTAGCGGTCGTTCACCAACACGATTTCACCTTGGGCTACGACCGAGTTGTTGACCAACAGGTCGAGGGGCTCGCCGGCAATGCGGTCGAGTTCGACCACACTGCCTTGGGTGAGGCGCATCAAATCTTTGATCTTGATTTGCGCACGGCCCACTTCGATGGACAAATTAACCACGATGTTTTGCAACACCTCGGGGTTGATGTTGCCGGGCATGGTGGGCTTGAAGTCTTCCAAGCTGGGCTCGTCTTCTTCGTGCGCAGCAGCAGGTGTGGCAGCGACAGCCGTAACTTCTTCGTGTTCAGCAGCTTCAGCAGCCGCTTCGGCATCGTCGTGTTCTGGGGTTGGGTTTTCTTTTTCGTCGGTCATGATGTGATCCTGTCTCAGTTTTTGCCGTGAACGTGTTCGTGGTCAATTTGTACCGCCACCT
>JACCDG011728021.1_pt1 | contig 12942 bp, 19 predicted proteins | sample 7442471 | NCBI WGS metagenome assembly JACCDG01 (sample SAMN15323444, study PRJNA562643) | freshwater metagenome | isolation source: river surface water | place: USA:Blue River Watershed | collected 2017-08-17 | reverse complement strand
TCTGGACAGAATAAGGTATCCTTGTATATCAATAGAACAACTGGCAAGCCGAATGTCACTGAACTATTATATCTGAATGATTTAGAATTTCAGTCCGCCAAAAAAGACGATTCAAATATATCAGCTGAGGATACAACAGAAAATCAAGAAATCCCTCCTGAAACCCCAGATGAGTTAGTAACATCTAATATTAATGATGTAAATGACATTCCTTATTAGTAGAGATCTATAAGCCTCGCAGCCAAAAAATGCGAGGCTTTTTAATTTAAAATATTGTACAAATGATCCCATACAGCAAATCTTTCTTACGAAAGATTAATAAATTTATTTAAATGTCTGTTTATTATCATTTCTCAACGCACTGCGTGGCAAAATTTTCAAAAACTTTTTTTTAAATTCTGTCAACGAATTATACTAGTTAGATTATTTATTTTGATTCCCCATTAAAACCATAATCCAATATTTATACATAACCACATTTATATATAATTTTCATTTTATGATTCAAATATTAAAAGCCCCTATTTTCATTACTGGAGTACCAAAAATTTGAACATCTGAATAAATAACTACCTCTTCGATCTCATTACGACCATCATAGTGTAATACTCGAAGAGTCTGATTATCATTTATATTTCTTTGAACACGTCTAAATGCAAATTGATGGTTATATGATAAAAAAAAGACTTTGTTATTTAGCACCTCTTTCTTTGAGGAATCTATAATAATAATATCCCCGGGCATAAAATACTTCACCATCGATAAATCGTTAATTCTTAAAGCAAGAAGATTATTAGGCTGGAGCCTATGATAAACCAATTCAGATTCAGAAATAGCAATTGATTCATTAGAAATAGTAAGCTTATTTAACTGTTCAGATAAAGCTAAATCCACCATAGGAATATACTGAGTACAAAGATTTATAGAAATAGATTCAATATCAAGAAACCCACTAGGCAATCCAAGCTTATTTTCAATGATTCGAGAGGTTTTATCAGTTACTTTTCTCCCCGAAGGCTTATCCAAAGACCACAATAAACCATAACAAAAGAATTTATTTTTTTCGAGAGCTTTAGCAAACAAATCAACACTACCAGCAAATTTTTGATCTATAATAAGTCCTAGATTTTTTTTCCTTATATTTTGAATTTGAATATCCAAGTTAAACTCCAAAGAACTTCCAATATACTAAATTATACTATAATAGAGTATGATTAACGAGGGTAAACGCACTAAACCCCAAATTAGCCCCTCGATAGAGATCATTTATTGTACTTAATTACAATAAATAGTATAATATTTTATTCAAATTCATTTATTAATAACTCTTATTTAGAATTAAGATAAAAGAATGGCTATTCGGATTATTTGGTTGTTTGAATTATTTCTAATTCTATGCCGTTAAACATGGCTTTTTTTATTTCTATTCCCAACATTGGGAAACCATTCCGTGTATTTGCACGAAATGGTATATCAATGTTCGGGGGCGGGCGAATATAATAGCCGTAAGGTAAATAAGCTCAGCTGTCTATCGTCAGTGTTTCAATCCCCGAACCACCCTATTTGAAACGTAGGGAAAATTTGAAACAATTCTACGATAGGAAATCATCATGTCTAAGCATCTGCCAATGGCTATAGAACCGTCTATTCCATTTAATCAATGTCAATTTAAACTATTCAATGTTGATAATAAAAGTTATTCTGCAAAGACTTATTAATCAAAAGTATTACTAAGTATCCTACAAAATACATAAATTGGGCTAAATCAACACCTTTTGACATTTTTCAATCCCCAATAATGATCTATAACTGCGAAATTCATCTAATTTACTCTTCTTTTTTATACTCAAAAACATACTTATTGCAGTGCCCTCGTCCCAATACGATTGCTTCTGAATATTTATCCCTACTAAAATTAATATCTTTAATTAATTCTACCAGCCATTCATTTCCATTAGAATTAGATGCTCTCTGTGGGTATAAATGTACATATGCCATCTCAAACCAAGATAATAAGCTTTCCTCCTTCACAGAACATATTTCTTCTGGATCGTTATGTTGAAACAATATTTTATAATCAGAATTGTAAAGATAGCTCAAGCAATTCCTCTTATAAAAATCGCTTATACTTTGAGTAACCGTAACGATTGCCCCATTAGTCAACCGCGCCCAACGCGATACATCCATAAATAAGTCGTAATTAATTTCTGTTGGATTATACTCATGAAAATCGTAAAATTCATTGATAACGCATATTTTTTGAGCCTCTTGGCTTATATGATGTTTAAATAATTGAGACACTATAAATAATAGAGTTTTTTGTAAAATACTCATTAATTTAGGGTTAGTATTCAAACTGTCAAAGTCAAAAACAATAATATTAGGTAACGGTTTTGTTAAGTCAATTCCATCAATTAAACTATCTGTGTGAAAATTATGGATATACGGCTCAATGCTCTTTATCAGCTCGGTTAATAGAGGATTATAATTATTATAAATTGGATTAATTAGTTCAGTATGGGTTAATTCTGCATATATTCGAGATAATGAAGCATTACGCTGATAGTCCTTTATTACCTTAAATACTGATTCTACGAGTATTTCTGAAACGTTCCCTATCCCTGACATGAGATTGACTAGATATGCTAAAGAATGTATTTCACTTTCCTCTGCGTCAATTAATAAAAATGGATTAACCTTAAAATCTGCATTTACATCAATGTATAAACCGTTATATTTCTGACAAATTCTTTTAAATGATCCTCCAATGTCAAATATAAATACGCTCCCATTTTCGAGCATTATTTTGTCAATAGATTTTTCAATGTATTTTGTTTTTCCAATGCCGCTCTTACCAGCAACTACAGTATTATAATTACCAGATGGACATTCAAATAGATTAAATTGAGTTAACAGATCTTTATTCATACTATTTCCTTTTTTTTAAATAATTATTCATTTTCAAATATATTACAATTCAATGATAATAAGCCTCCGATAATGATGTAATCAACACCCAGAGCTTTCCATTTTGACATTATATTTTCAAGATGGCTAAGTAGGGCTAATAATTCCTTGTTAGCATTGCGCTTATATAACTTCTCCCTTAGTGTTCTACGAAAAGTGTATAATGGTAATTTAACAATAACGACTTCAAGCAATTCACAAGCTTTGTCTTTATCACTTAATTGGGAAAAATATAATGCAGCTTGAATGTCTTCCTCAAATGTACTTCGATTAGTTGCCATGTGTTTTAATAAATAATTACTTTGATCAATAGTTAAGTCTAAAACACACAAATTTTTTTGATCTGGCAAACTTTCAGTTTCAATATCAAACCCTTCAATTATTATTGGAGTATCCATGTGTTCTAGTTTATCGCGATCTATTTCATCTTCGTGGATTAAACCACTTAATAAGCCCTCTTTAATCTCTTCAGGAGACAGCTTAACTGTAGAATTATTCATCTATATCCCCATTGTGTAATTTTGTGATTTTCATGTATAGTTATTAGACATTTATTAATTACTATATTACCGCGCCATCAAGAAGATCAAAACATGCAAGTCGACAACCTTCTGTGTACCAAAACTCACTACTAGTATTGGTTTTCATAGCTTCGAATTTATTTTGCCACCTAGTAACTTCTTCAATTCCTTCTCCGAATGTTAAGGCAGGTGCTAATTCTTCAAATTTGTTAATAGTATCTAAATATCCATCTTTGTATTTATTAAGATCATCTGGAGATTCATTTGCAACAAGTGAAACTCCATTATTATCAAATTGACTTGGTGGTGATTGTTTTAATTTTTCAAGACCAGCTAGAAATGTATTATTAATCAATAAATTCTTTACTTTTAGATCATCTTGATAACTATTAAGTCCTAATACCTTGACTTCATCTAATAAAATTTCTTTTGAAATTAATTGTAATTCTTTCTTCATAGCATTATCCTTTCAATTATTTCTATGAAATTTATGATAAAATTTAATCTCATTAATTAATACGATAACATGATCCCACCTATTTCTATAAATCGGCTTTTTGAACTCTGCAACAATCTCATCTGAAATAAGTTTATTTTGTGCATCTATCTCATTTTTGTGATTTACATCTTCATTTTCATAAGGAAGAGGACAGAGCTTCGAGTACTTTTCCCAATCGTAAATTATTTTTTTTCGGAATCTAACACCCGTAAAATCACTTTGTTCTATAGTCTGATACAAAGATGAAGCAAGATCATTAATAGCATGAAACATATTAATTTCTAATTGAGAATTTTCTTTTGATCCCATAGTTGATTCAAAAGTATCTTGTAAGTCATTAAGATGTGAAAGTATTAATTCAGCTATCACGCGAATTTGTAGAACTTCAGATGGATTTACATCAGCTTTATCATTAATCATGATTATCTTTCGATATAGTTAACAGTTTTAATATCTAAAAAAGGGTTGTCATCTTCAGCTAGCCAGTGATGCGGATCTTCGTAATCTCGATTGTTTTTATTTCTCAATATATCATCAACTTTTTTTACTGCCTCGGTTTCATTGCTTGCTTCAACACTAATAGAACCTCTTTGAGTGGTTACCCAATCAAATTCAATGCGATAAATTGGCATTAAAATATCCTTCTTATATGAACTGAATATTTTTACATTTTGGGTAAGCAGAACACCCTAAGAACTCACCAGATCCGTCTTTGTTCTTGCGTTTAACCATATCGCTACCGCACTTCTCGCATTTTTTGCCTGAAGCCTCTGGCTTTGGCTTATCTACCTTTGGCGGTGTCCACTTGCATTTAGGATAGCCACTGCAAGACTTCCACTTACCAAACTTGCCATCACGTTCAATAATATCAGATCCACATTCTGGACATTTCTCATCCGTTGTGGTAACTTGCTTTTTCTCTTCTTTGACAATATATTTGCAAGTAGGGTAATTACTACACGCCTCAAATTCACCGAATTTTCCGGATTTCATAACCATATCAGACTGACATTGAGGGCACTTGTTACCTGTAGCCAATGCAGTTTTTTCAGGTATGGTTGCAGCTAAAACCTTTAACTGCTCCACTTTACTATTAATCATGTCATGAACGTTCTGGATAAATTTATCAGGCGTTAACTTATGATTTAGGACATCATCGAGCTGTTGTTCGTAAATAGCTGTAGTTAACGGACTGGTTAATACACTATAGTCAGATAGGTTAGTGTCTTTGGTTAATAACTCCATTACTGATATACCCTTATCAGTAATAGTTAAATTTTTCTTAACAAGCGTTACATATTCCCGTTCTTTCAATTTATCAATTGTACTTGCACGGGTTGCCTCTGTACCTAGTCCGGCAGTATCCTTTAGCACTTTTTTGTATTTTTCAATCATTGACTGAGATTCGGTCTCATTCGTATAATAAGTCTTAACAATATTATCTAACTCATTATGAATATTTGCCATAGCCTTGATCAAAGTACCCTCGGTATATGGCTTTGGTTTTGTTGTTGTTGATTTTTTGATCTCATCACCACTATGAGTTACAGACTCATTTAATGATAGTGGTGGTAAAGTTTGAGTATCTTCATCATTTGCCGACTCTTCATCATCTGAATCAGTAGCGGTAATAAACAACTGTTTCCAGCCAATGTCTTTAATAACCTTACCTTTAAAGTTAAAGTTGTAGTTCATGCATGTAACGGTTCCGGTTGTTTCCTGATATTTGAGTGTTGGATAAAACTGTGCTATATATTGAAGAGCTAATATTTTATATACTTCAAGTTCAAGCGGTTTTAACGTGGTTAATGCTGCTGTTTCACCAGTTGGAATAATTGCAAAATGAGATTCACCGCCTAGCTGTTTATCATTAAATGCACGTGATTTAATTGTGGAGTTTGCCTTTCTTACTTCGTTAGGGTATATATTAGTTAATGCCTCTAATACATTCTTGGCATCCGCGTGTAGAGATTCGGGTAAATAAGCACATGCAGTACGTGGATAAGTTGCCAATTGTTTTTCATAAAGCGTTTGAGCAATCTTTAGTACATCATCCGCACTTAGTCCTAATTTGGCATTTACTCTTGCTTGTAAGTCAGATAATTTGAATGGTAGCGGTTGTGCTGTTTCGCAATCATTTACTTCATAATTGCTTATAATTCCTTGCTGATTTGCAATAGTATTAGCAATTTTAGCTATTGGGTTCTGGTCCAATAACCGTCCTTCACTGTCCAAGGATAAATTTAAACCAGTATAATCAAGTTTCGCGCTAAAGTCCTGATTAGTGTTTGTCTTAAATCTGGCATATAAATTATAGTAGTTTAGCGGTTTATAATTTTTAATCGCCTTATCTCTATCGTAAATTAGTTTTAGCGTTGGCGTTTGTACGCGACCAATTGATGTTACTCCTTCGATTCCTTGCTGATTTTTGCTAAGTATCGTAAAGGCTGGAGTAAAGTTATAGCCAATTAGCCAATCTGCCTGAGTTCTTAATAAACCAGCTTGATACCATGAATAATACTTACTGTTATCTTCCATGTTATTTAGGGATTTACGGATTCCAGCTGGTTTCGGATCTAAAATCAACAATCGTTTTACTGGCTTGGTATTGCCAAAGTGTATCAATAACTCATCTATGAGTAGTTGTCCTTCACGATCCGGATCTCCACAGTTAATTATAAGTGTTGCTGATTCCACTAATTTCTTGATATTGTTGTACTGAGCAATTGCGCTAGGTTTTGGTTGATATTTCCAATTAATAGGGATAATTGGCAAATTACTCATCCTGAAATATTTATAATCAGGGTTATACGCTTCCGGCTTAACCATTTCAATAATGTGACCAAATACCCAAGTAATGTAAAATCCGTCCTTACATTCGATATAACCTTTATCTTTATGTTCTTTAATGACTCCAATTTCATTGGCAACCGAACGCCCTAGACTTGGTTTTTCTGCTATTACTAATTTCATTTATTTACTTCCTTTTGTTTGTACCAATCATGAACCCTCAACGATAAATTTTCTAAATTTGTATCTGAACTTGTATTGTCTAAAATGTTATGCCGACAGTCTATGTTGGTGTAACAAAAACCAATAGAAGCATATACATTGGTTTGGGCTTTTCTATTGGTCAATTTATCCAGTAATAAATCACTAATGTTAAAAATTATCCATGTTAATGTTGGTATTAATAACCCAATAATTAACATCCCCTTTACATATGGTATTAATTTGTGTCGTTCTTCTTCATTTAATTTATCCAGATAATCTTTAAGGTAAAACTTTACTTGTGACATATTATTCTCCAGTTTACAATCTTTTAAACCACCTCTATATTACAAATATTTACCATTAGTTAGAGGACCAGATTTATAATCAATATTATTCTCTTTACAATATCGTGCAAAACCTTTACAAATTTTATTTGTATCAGAGTGACAACTCCAATTCTCATTCGTTTTTAGTTTAATATCAATTATCTCGGATACAGAAGGTAAACATCCCATATTAAAAGCATAATCTGATTTATAATTACCACAATTAAAAGGACATGCTGGACAATCATTGTCATCTATATCATTAACTTTTATAATTCCGTGCTCAATAGAAATAAAGAGCTGTTCCCCGCTATCAAACATACTTTGCGCTATTAACTCATAAAATTGACCATTAATTTCAATTTTACATTTCACAAGTGTACCAGAATAGTTTTCTGCTTCAACAATCTCTGAATTAAGAATTTTAAAATACGTGTTCTCTAGTGATAGAATAGCTTTATTATATTTTTCATTCGCATCAAATCTATATGATCTCCCTACTAATTGCTGAATATTTTGCTGAATTTGCTCTACTGTAAAATCATTTTTTTTAAAATATTCACCTACAATATAAACTTGCTTATTACTAGCATTATTAACTTTGTCTAATTGTTGTTCAGGAATATTATAAGCTTCCCCATTCCCCGAATTAGAAGATAAACCTGTATCATTATCATTTCTATCATCATTAAAAAACCTAATACATAAGCTTTCAAATGGTTCATTTTCTGTGCACACATCCCTCTTCTCACCATTATTACCCCAATATACAACACATTTATTACCTACATTATCGAGACGGTCTTGTTCCAATTCTTCAATCATTGCCAGAGGTAATTCTATTCCTCGAGAGTGTAGTTCATTAATAAATGGTTCCAATGTTTCAGGGTGGCTTTCCTCCTGGTATAAATTACTCCAAAGCGGTTCATCGCTACCTTGATCAATTACAAGAAAAAATCCTTGAAGTGGTCGGTCCCATCCCATAAATACCTCGGTGGCTATTCCTTTATGAACAAGCATATAGTGATATTGCGACATTATTATTCCTTTTTAATTATAGTTTACATTTCAATATGCTGGACTTATAACCTGAGCTTCACCCCAAAGCTGCTGCCACTCTTTCTCATAAGTAGCGGCAATCGCTGGAACATTCCATAGAACTAGAACGTTCTCAGCGTTCTTACTGGCCGCAGCTGCCGAATAATTGAATGAACCAGTTTCAAGTGTAATTCCATCAATTATCATAAATTTGTGGTGAAAAATTGGGTAGTTGCCATTGAGTTTTACCGGCACCTTGTTATTTGCCAGATAAGTCGTAGCTGAATATTTTCCGGAGTTACTTTTCTCATCTGCAACAACTTCAACATCAACGCCACGCTTTTTCGCGGCTAATAACGCTTCAGATATAGGCTTTGACGTAAAACTATAAGCTGCAACATGAATGCTCTTCTGCGCCGAATTAATCGCCTTTAAAACCAGTGGTAAACTGCCTTGGTTTGGGCTAAATCCAACATCAAAGCTGGCGCCTTGGTTAATTGTAGTTGCGCCACGGGCAAATGTAATTATTCCAATAAAACAAGCAACTAGTAGAGTTTTCTTCATTTTTGTATCCTTATATAGTTGACATACTCTTTTATCCCCTCTATTGTTAAATTATTCTCTTTATTCATAATTAACCATGGAAGTAGCGATTTACATACCAAATCTGGATGCTTTTGAAAGTATTCAGGGATAATATTCAATTTGATATACTTATTTATTCTCATATACTCATTTATTTCAAAGTACTCATCCATTACCATAAAGCATTCCCTCAATGCTTGCTTTACTGGTGACTCATTTAAAGATTCAACATGTTTTTTTACTTTCGCTAATTCTTCTTCACGTTCATCAAAATCTCTATCATCTACAAAAATATATGAACTTAATGATAAGTTTACTTTAATGTAAAATTCTTCTAATTTCTTTTCCCTTAATGATTTATAGTTGAATTTCTTATTTAATATCTCGAGAATTTTCATTCAGATTCCTTATTAATATTGTTTTTACATAATGTATTATCAAGTTCTTTAAAGTCTCCCATGTAGTCTTTCCAAGTAAACTCCATTTTAAATGATAAATAAATATATTTAATAGGCAAGAATATTCTACAAATAATTAATTGCTCCATTAACTCTGTAAGACCTATTAGAATTTTCAACATCCACGCGATAACTAATGCTAGTAAGATACAAATGATAAAGCTCAGAGCACCCATATTAGACCTTTCAATACTTAGTTTATCTTCTATATCTTGAAAGTTCATCAGCTATTGCTGCCTGCTCTTCTAATGCTAAATCTGCCCATTTTCTTAATCCCTCATTATCTTGGACAACAAGATTAATATCATCATATGATACCAAGCTGTTGCTTGAGTTTAAAACTATGGGTATTGTATTTACTTTATACTTATTAAATATGCTTTTAGCATGTAATTCCATATCATTTTTTAGGCGAGAAAGCAAAGTTTGATAACACATTTATCTATTAACCTACATTAGTATAAGTTTGATATAATTCTAATAGGTTATAACTCGAAATATCAGTTACTTTATTTCTTGTATAGCCACCGTTTATTGTCATTCCATAAACAATAACTTTGTTACCCATATTGTTGACTTTGTCTAGTAATAGCTCATCGAGCATTTGGCTTGGAACTTCAATCTTTAATTCTTTTAATACCTTAATAAATGGATCTAAGATTTTTGGATGACTAACTTTTTGATTAAGATTTGACCAAAATGGTTCATCTAAGTCGCTCTCTTTTTCTATTACAAGAAAAAATCCTTGAAGAGGTCGATCCCATCCCATTTGTACATGGGTGATCTCATTATTGTGCTTTATAAAATAATGGTATTGTGACATTTACTTTTAAGCCTTCTTGCTAAATTAAATCCTATTTAATTTGATAACTACTAGAGGAAACAGTAACTACCATAACTTTCTTTCCTGCTGTTAACTCATGATTCTCAACAATAATTCCTGCCTTCTGATCACTATAATCAATAAAGTATCCATGTAAATCCCCGTTGAAGGTTCTACCATCTTGGAAAACACATTCAATATTTTCTGCTCGTATTTTGGCCCGATTAATTGCTTTATCTAAAATTGCTACTCCTGTAACCTTGCAATCAGGAAAATCATCCGCAAGTCCAATTGTTTTATTATTTTGTTTCATTACTTTACTTACTATTTCAGTTGGATTCTTTCCATCATCAAAAATCACTTTCATTATTACTGGAGCAGGATCTTCAACCTTACTACTTTTTAAATTAGCCCCATTTAATAGTTGACCAACCAAAATTGTACCCATAGGTACATATATATTAGAGGCAAATGCAGATAATCCACTTATGCTTAATAATATCGCTAATGTTTTTTTCATGATTTTGTTCCTTAAATGTTGTATAACATTTTTTTAATGAATATAAATACTTACCTAGACTATCGATGCTAATAGAGCCAAGTCTTTATAAGTTTCTTTAATGAAACATCTAATTTTTTCTTTTCTCTCTTATATTCAACCTTCTTTGGTTTTAATAGATTTTTGTCAGCAATCTTGTCATCTAAGATAAATGCTTTTTGGATAATATTGCATAGTTTTTGTGAATCGTCAATCATTTGATTCAACCTCTTTCATAAATACCCATCCTTTAAAATAGCCAGGAATCGGCACCTCTGTTGTTGACGAAATACTAACTTCATCCCCTATATTTAATGGTGGAACGTCCACAGTCGCGTTATAGTATATATGTACCTCTTTGTTATCAAAATAATCACACTGTAGTCGCAATAAATTCCATGTGGAACCATCATTAACAAGATATGCTTTGCAATTTTGGGTATACGCCGCATATGGCTGAGAAATATTGATTTTATCGAGCTTAATAATCGCTAAATTATTTTTATGCCCTGCAAAGTTCTCAAATTTTATAACATGGCCTGAAACAATTTCTCCTTTTGGCCAGAATCCAGCCTCTAACGTATCAGCTACAGCACAAAAACAACTTCCAAGCATTATCGCCGCTAATATTTTTCTCATACTTGTTATCCCTTAAATGTTGTATAAAATTTTTTGAATGAATACATCTAGGTTATTAGTAGATTCTTCATCTAAACCTTTGAAATAATCAGTCCTAAATAACCAGCTACAATTTGAATTAAACAAGGTACCTCTACAATCATCATCTATAGCAATAAATTTACTAATGTTGTTACTTCTGGCATAATGTAAGATTTCTTCTTCTCTAATCATTCCCGGATGATTGTTTATTTTCCCAATAACTCTCCTTCTATATTTACCAAATAATGTTTTATAATCTTGTTCATTTAATTCACTTTTCCAGTTGCTTGACAAAACAATTGCTATCTCTGAATACTTATCTAAAAGCAAGAACAAATTAGGTAGAAACTCAAAGTTACCACTCATTTTTCGATGAAGAACCCCATCAAAGTCTAGAAAGATAACCAGCATTCATATATCCATACTTTCTTATTCATCATCATTACTACTTTCATAGTAAAAGCCTTTCTCTGGCGTTGTATATCCATAAAAACTCCCAGATGTTGGTGGTGAAGCACTCACTTGATTGCCTGTAACATTACCCATAACTGCGCCAAAGATGTTTACTGTTATGGGACTTGGTTGATACCCAATATATGTTAAAGTAAAGTTGTTCAAAGTCATATTGATTGGAATTGGCTTTGAAACTTGTTGTTGAATTGACAGTTTAATTTGTTGAGCAGCACTTGAAGCAGTCGCTTGATACACTATTTGAATGTTACTAACATTAGAGTTGTTATTTATATCATTAATAACCCTATTTACTTCATAAGAATTTAAAATAGTATTAAATTGATACTGATTGATTAGAACAGGATCAGCTGCATAACAGGCAGTAATTGCACTAATAACTAATAAATATTTATATTGTCTCATTATTTACCTCCCTTTAACTTTCCAGATGCGATATTCTCCATTAACTCCATAAATTTCGAGGCAAGGAGGAACTTCAATTAAGCTTTTTTCTACGACGAAATTAAAATTATAATTATCTAAATCATGACAGTTTAATTTCCCCTTCGTTTGAATTAGATTAATTATTCTTTGTATATTTACTTCATTTGCACCGATCTCCATACACGGAGCAATTTGAATTTTATGGTCATTAAAAAATGGCACATAATAGTTAAGTCCATTAAATGTGGTTAACACCCTAGCATTCTCTGGTAGTTCTGAAAATCTACAAGGTTTTTTTGCGTTCTGGTGTGCATAAAAAATTGAGAAGCAACTAATTAAAACAATTATATTTCTCAATAGAGGTTTATTGAAGTTGAATTTAGAACCTCTAAATTCATGAATAAATATAATTACAAGAATAGGAACAACTACATCGCAATAGCGTATCATGTTAGGAAGAATAAACCAAATGAGCAAAAGAAAATAGCCGTAAGAATCAGAGCAACTGACTATAAATCCTTTTAAGTTTTCTTTAATAATTGGCGCAAATTTATATATTAAGCTACAAATTACTACCGCGATACCTGGGCTTAATATGATAAAAAGAATAGAGTTATTTTCAGTAACAACAAGTTC
>JACCDG010076960.1_pt1 | contig 12942 bp, 21 predicted proteins | sample 7442471 | NCBI WGS metagenome assembly JACCDG01 (sample SAMN15323444, study PRJNA562643) | freshwater metagenome | isolation source: river surface water | place: USA:Blue River Watershed | collected 2017-08-17 | reverse complement strand
GGTGATCCAATAAGAAATGGAACCAATGCACATTGCATACATGCAATAATCATCTGTCTTGCTACACTAGGCTTCACAGCCATAGTAGATTGGCTCATTTAGAGTCTCCTTCAATCAAGTGGAATGTTTTGATATAGCTCTTAATGTCTTCAAGACATACTGCAGAGTTACTCAGTTCTGTGTGGATAAAGTTAGCGATAGCATCTGCGTCATCAGAAGCTTTATCTCTAGCCTTACGTAGTAATTGCTCTTCAAATGCATGTTTGTATTCTGCACGTACTTTCTTGGTTAATGTAGCACTCATACTGCAATCAAGTACTTTATCAATCTGAGCTACTGCTCTGTTCTGCAGAATAGTCTCAATACGTTCATACCCATGTTTGATACGAACGTCTCCCCAATTACCTTTTTCTAAGCCAAGAATCTTAAGAAAGAGTTCGTCGATGTAGTTCCATAACATCTTATCAACTTCATTCTCCATATTGGCTTTGAACTTATCAATCCAACGTGTTACCTGAGTGTGAAATGCAGGTACTAATTCAAATACCTGATCATTGAGTGTTTTCATGTGAATGGTTTCTCTGCGTAGAGTGGAAGATACAAATTGCCCATATAGGCGTTAAAATACCAATCAGGATGCTTTAAGCTGCGTGTTTGAAGTGTAAAACCAATAGATATAAGTTGTTCTCTTGAAAGATTAACTATAGATGCATAACTTTCAGGAGCCTTAATATGGCTAAAGTCAATCTCTCCTATTAGCATGTATGTCTGTATCAACAGACTGTATTCTTGTATTTCATTAAACACACTATCAGGAATCCAATCTACATGTTCAGTTCCCTTAGGAATAATAAGAGTATCCTTGTCTTGTATTTGTCTTGCCAAGACAAAGATATCTCTAGCAGCATTCAATCTACGTCCTTGTGCTGATCGTAGTTCCCACATATCTGTGATTGGATTCAAACACACCCTGTACTTTTCTCTGTTGCTATACAAGGTATGTGGGTATGCTTGGAAACTACGATTTTGCATGGTTAGTCCTGTTACAGTTCTAGGGTCTTCTGGAAAGTAACTTTCTTGGTTATTCCCCAGACTCTTTCAGAGTCTTCAGTTCGTTAGTAATACGCTCAAGCTTAGCTTCCAGTTTAGCAATCTTGTCTTCTTTGGTTTTACCCAGAGGACGGGTAAGTGTGATTACCATATGTTTACTGCGTACATCTGAATATCCGCCTGCAGTATGGGAAGGTAACACTCTACGGCTTTCATTGGTAACTTCTTTAAAGTCAAAACCATAGTCACTGTTTGTATACTTAAAAGTTACTTCATAAAACATGCCTTCTAAGCTTGAGTTATCTGGGAATTTATCCAAGAAGAAGATATCACCTACCTTCAGATGCTTAAGTATCTTACCTGAGTAGGTGTACTTGGTTTCAGGTACTTCTTCTTGTTTTTCTTCTACCTTAAATAGGGTGAAGTACTGCTGTTGATCCTGTTTCCACAGGTTATAGCCAGTATTGGCTGGAACATTATTATCAGCACTATGGCCACAGAATCCTTCACCAAAATCAACATACAGTATCTCTGATTTGTTGCTTATACCTACTACTGTACAAGTACGCTTATCACACTTACCATATTCTGTGCCAGTACCCTCAATGTACAGAGTGTCCCCTATCCTAACGTCTTCAAACTTCACTTTAGTGCGTTTCATGCTCTTGTTCCTGTTGGTTTAAATGCTAGAAGTGTTGCTACTCATATGAATAGCAACTATCTAACACCTTAAGAGTTTCTTACATAAGCCAGCAATGTATTATGGTATGTCATCAAGACTGTCATGAGCTTCTGTTCATCCATAATGGGTAATTGACTTTTAGCTAATGCTATTACTTCTTCCAATGTGGTTAATGTGGGAAAGATATTCATAGGAACCGCCCGAATGGGCGGCTGTCGGTGGATCAAGTTCATTGGTACTCCTTAGGCTTAGGTACGATATAACCATGTGCCAGTAGTACCCTATAGATGGTTCTACGTGATGTACCGAAGTCTTTAGCAATATCTGTTTGGGTTTCTCCCAATACAAATGCAGTGATTACATCTTGTTGGTGTTCAGGCGAAATGCTGGACTGTCTCATGCTGGTTTTCCTGTTGGGGTATCGGTTGTATATAGTCAAAAAGTCAAAATTCCCTGAGTCAGTATATCGGTATGGGTATTTTGAGAACTTCTATGACTGGGAAAAAATGGGATGGATTTCCCGAAGGAAACCCATCATTTTAGACTCATGAAACAGCCCGGAAGGGCTGCTCAAGTAAGTGCATAGTTACTCCCTCGGATGACTTCTCCAAGGTTCTGAGACAACTTCTTATAAGTTCCCTGACAGTGGTTAATAGTTCTCATGATGTTACTGAGAACTTCTGATTCAGCCAGTTCAGCAAGCACTTCCTTGTACATGAATCTCAAGTGGTTCATGTTATTCGGATGGCATTTGAAGTCATCGTGTACACTCACTACCTCAAATGGCTTGTACTTCTCCATCATGCTGCAGATGTGATTCAACCCTTTCAGTTGAGTATCTGAAACCATCCAGATACTTTCTGCTGTGAGGTACGGGAGTATCACTACATCAGCCATTTTATTGGCTTCATACAGATCAACATAGTACTTCACAGAGGCATCTTCAATACCTTCTACAGCCACTCCGAGACTTCTTTCCAGAAGCTCAATCTCAATAAGTTTGGAAGCATACGCCAGTACCTTCTCGTCATAGTTCAATCGACGATGAAGAGTACGTGCAATGTATGCATCTACAGAGTGCGTCACGTTAGCGGCCAAACTCAAACCAGTTTTAGAACCTTTGTTCTCTTCCCATGCATAAGTAAAACTAGCATGGTCAAGTTCATCTACTTCTACACGAATCTCTGTGGTTTGCATTACCTTACAGACCACATTGAAACCATCTGGCATCTGCCATTCATGCTTGGTAGCCCATGGTTGCCAGCTTCCCAACAACTCTTGAAGCAGTATCCATGCACCGGGAGCAGTAGCTTCAGCAGCCTTGTAGAAGGCATCCAATTCAATGGTGTCTTCTCCAAACAGTTCCTTAGGTACCTTGGTTGAACCATAGAAGCTCTTCATCAAAGCGGATTTAGCATCATCCCTGCTGATATCAAATCCATCTCCTAATACTGTTCTCATGGTGTTGGTGCAGGCAGTATAAGCATCTGACCTAACGTTAGGATGCACCAAACCAGTAGCTGCAGCACCTACATGACAGCCTGTCAGAACGCTCATTAGCTGAATTCCCGAGCATACCGCGTCAAATCCTACCAGATGACCTGTTGGGATGCCTTGCTGAGCCTTCCTGATGGCCTGTACAGCCTTCAGGTACAGTGCTGGAGTATCTGCGTCGTTTACATGTGACTCCAACACATCCAGATTGTCTTTGGCCCATTGAATCCGCTCACCAAAGAGCTTCTTGTCCAAGCCATACTGGTTTGCAGCATCAATCAACAGGTACTCAAACCCGGTGTAATAATCCATAACATTCCCCAAGAGAAAGGGAGCTAATGCTCCCTTGTTTTAGATGCCTGTAACCAGCTCTTCATGAGCCAGTTCAATTAGCGCCTTCTTATAAGCGGCTCCTTGACTTGAAATATGGTATCCCTGAGCATAGATGCGTCCTCTGGTATCTACCCGATGGGTAAGCCATACACGATTACCTGTCCTCAAAACCAGACGATACATCTCATCTGATTTCTTCTTGAACACAAGCCAATTCTCCTCTGCTTCCTTGGTTTCCAGTGCCTTCTTAGGCACTTCAATGAAGCTGTTGATGAACTGTGTATCTATCTTCAGACACACACTATTCATGATGTCCAAGACATCAAGACACAGATCACCTTCATGGTGATTATGCTTACCCCCCAGTACCAGAGAGTCTTGCAGCGTAAGGTATCCAGTATCCCTGTTACTGTTGACTGGTAAGGGTTCTACTACCATTGGAGGCATGTACTGGATCATCTCCATATGATCTTTCAGCTTCCCTAACTTGGCATTGGAAACCAACATCAGAGACTCAAACTTACCCTCCTTGTAGATATCAAAGACATCTGTCTGACACAACACAGCCAGTATTTCTGCCATGGTTTGCACCGCAGCAGGTTTATCATCCCAACCCAGACGATTCACTGTCATAGCTACAGCAGCAGTGAATAACACTGGCTTGTAGCAATACATGGTGGCTTTGAAGATACCGAATACCAGCATCTCTAAATCCAGTTGGAATAGTTGATCCCAACGCTCCTGCTTAGATGAAAAGAACTTCTGCTGTCTGTGTTTCTCCAGCAGTCGTACCCCTTGTTGTACCTTGGATTCAAACTCCGAGGAGTTCACGAGGAACTCCTTCAGAAGTAAATCCACATGGGATTGGGAGAATCTCTCCTCAATCCCTTGTTGAATCAATGTCTTGTTCATGTTCACTCCGGAATGATGATATAGAACTCCGAATCTACAGAGATGATCTTGCCAAGGCATTTACTGCCTTCCCACAGATACCCTGCAGCCACAGACAAACCAGTAGTCAAACGGTCGATGTATTTCATTGTGCATTCATCCAAAAGTAGAGGGCATCTTCCAATGCCCAGTTGAGTTGTTCTGTATCCCCACCACAGAGATACATTCCTGCTGCTGCCATGTGTACCTTATAGGCACCCATGATTCACCACACCCAGTACTTGTTGAGTATTTCAGCCAATGCTCTGGCTTGATTTACTTCAGTACTTGCAAACATATCACTGAGAACACCGCCATGTTTGATGGCATTCTCTCCAAGGATATCCATCAAATCCGGGTGAGCAATTGCCCATGTTTCCCAGAGTGCCAAGTACTCAACCCACATATCTTTGGTCTTATCCAAAGGTGGTTTGCCTTTACCAAGTCTCCAGTTCGTTCCTCCGGGTTCATACCCCTTAACATCACACTGGTAATGCTGCTCAATGGTTCTCCCATCTGGCATATAAGCACAGAATGCAGAGAACCTCTTGTCACCTTTACTGCTACATTCGTAGCCACCCTTACGGGCAAATGTAAACTTCATCATGTCAGTACCTCACTACCATGATCCATTTGTTCTGTGCTTTCATGGTTTCAATCATGTGCTTGGTACCATGGGATTTACCATCCCAGAAGGCTACCAAACCATCACTGAAATCAGCCATCTCCTGATTCCTTCTGAAGCCAGCACTCTTTCCATACTTGTTCCAGTCCGCAGGAAACCTATGACAGGTGATACCTTCTTGTCTGGCAAACATGTACCCCATATTATCAGCACCCTTAGCCATACCACTGACCAAGGATACTGAGTATTCAGCTAACTCCTGTTCCACTTGCTGCATGGTCTTGAGGAACAACTCTGTATCAGAGAAGTCCCTGCCACCAGCCACAATCAACTTGAATGGTTTCATACACACTCCAGTTTCATCCAGATAACTAATGCATATTTGATGCAGTCTTCCATAGGCATGGAATCTTCATCCCCTGACAAGCTGTACTGTGCTTCACGCATCCAAGCACGGTACAGTGTCCAGTGCTCTGCTGTACTTTTACTCATGGTTTGCTCCTAAGTCTAAACCAAACACCCACCTCATCCCTGAAAGGGTACACCGGACATAGCACCACACACGCTCTATAAGCCCGAACAAGACACGCAATCGTGAGGAATGCCCGGAAGGGCATCTTCACATAGATCGTGGCTAGAATCGGCTCCTAGAGCCTTGTAGACTGTCTCACTGTAGTTCGCTTTTGCTTTTGCTTTTGCTTTTGCTTTTGCTTTTGCTTTTGCTTGTGTAGTGCTTTTGCAGATGATGGTGCAGAGGATATAAAAAAACCTCCCACCCCGAAGGGTAGGAGGCAGCGGTTACAGGTCGAGGCCAGCAGATGCTTCTGCAACCTCTTTAAACTCGATAACGAGCTTGGCTTTCAGGATTTCCAGATGACCTTCCGGGTCTTCTTTGATCCAATTAACCAATTGGGCTTGGTCTTGCTGGCTCATTTTCAGAGCACAGAAGCCGAGCTTCATCCGCGAACCATCCTTGCGCGGGAGAAACAGATTCAGGAAAGCATCAGCCTTCCAGTCAGCATTGCCGGAGTTGTTGCTGTTGTTGCCAGATTTACGGTCGAACATGGTGGTATCTCCTTAGAAGATGGGGCGACTTTGCCCTTAGATATCCACCTCATGTCTGAAAGACCACACCGGAAAGACCACCGAACATGAATAAAACAAACCCCAACACCTTGAAGGCATTGGGGTTTAAGACGTTACTTGCTGTGTGCACGGTGGAAAGCCACCGGCAGTGCAATTGTCATGAAGGCAGTGAGTGCAGTGAAGCCACTCATGATAATGATGAAGGCATGTGGAGCTTGGTGCTCCACAGCAACGGTGGTTATAAACAGTGCACAGTAGGTAGCCACTGCAAGGGCTACCATGAACAGAAAGGTTACGATGTTAAGCTTCATGACGATGCTCCATGCCGGGATTACCCCGGCAGATTATTGGTTTAACGGCAGGCCCAGAGAAGTCTCTTGAGCATGGTAACGGTCTTAGTTTCAGAGCCTGCGAAGGCTACTGGCTGTAACAGGAACTGAATATGTTCTGCTAACTCTGGTGTTAGCAGAGATGCATCCAGTACCAATCGTCCCATGGATACTGGATCACCTGCTTTACGCTCCACCACAACCTGCCGAAGCAGGTTGTTGGATGTATCACCATAACACTTGTGGGAACATCCGAAGACACGGTAAGTGTCTGCTTCACAATACCCACTGTTTCCGTTAGGGTAGATGTTCCATGCCAGTTCTGCCAACAGCTTGGACAACAAAACATGCTGTCCTTGGGTTGCTTCGTTACTGATGATGCTAATGCGTACAGCCATGATGTATCTCCAAGCCAATGAAGGCTAATGGTTTAAGAATAGGGGTTGCCTCCAGAGTCGTAGGAGGCACACGGTTCTCATTTCTAATTCCGCAAGAGAACTCGGCGGCAGCTCCAGTCAACGAAGAGTGACTGGCAAAGGTGTTGCTGACATTCCATGTCAAACAGCTTGTTCACTTTCAGTAAAGTGCGGTTGGTTTCTACTCTATCCCCGGCTTCGGATAGCATCTGACGGTGGGTATTGTTCGTATAAGCCCCCGATTTCGGACTTAGTGACATACCTTTCTTAAGGTATTAACGGGATGTCTGGCCTTAGCCAACCCACACATCCATCTCATACCCGAAGGGTTACAACAGATATAAATACGAACATGTCCACCACCTACAGCCGACGACCGTAAGGGAGGAGCATAAGCCTTATATACGAATAAGAATCATTCCCATTATTTGATGTATATAGAAGTATGTGAGATGTATATAGAAGTATGTATAGAAGTGTATAGGTGGGAACGGAGGGAAGCGGTGAACGCTAGTGTACTTGTCATAGAAGTATTGGCAAGTACTTTATTTGATCAGTTGTGAGTGTGACATTGGACACTGATATGATCTATGGAATGAGAATCATTACTATTGATTGAGCTATGACAGTAGTGATTGTGACAGTGTTTGATGTCATGGTTTAGAAGTATTAGGATGACAGTGAGAAGTGTCACAGTAGTTAGTGTACTTGTGTAGGATGGTACAGTTAGGAGTGATACATGATGTGATGATACATTGGTTAGTGTATCCACACATGCTTCGCATGTATGGTACGGTGTATAGGGTGAGTATCGGTTAGGTGATGGTATGTTATAACATTACAAAGGTGAGATAACTTGTTGTGAATTACTATCTATATCCCAATCTCTATAGTTATTTACTATAGCTGTATTGGTTAAGTGATTGAAGTTACTGTAGTTATACAAGTGTATATTAATTACTGTAATGACTGTGACAGTGTAGGATGGTAAGGTTATTGGAGTTCCTTTATCTTCTTAAGATACTGTCTGATGCCTCTCTTCTGCCACTTGAGGGTTCCCTTCTGGTGTAGTGGTAGCCACTTGGTGATGTGTTTATGTGTGTAGTCTCTGCTACTTGGGTATATCGGTTTGATGTAATTTAATCCACTTGATGGTTTACTTTACTTAGGCTCTTGCCTTGTGTGTAGTTTAGTTAGAAGCCCCATCCTTGGGGCTTGAGGCTTATGCCTCGTCACGCAGTGCCTGCATCTCCTGTTCGTGGAGTGCTTCCGCTTCTTCCTTGTAGTTGGTAGCTGTAAGCCGTGCTACCTCACCCACTTCCTTGAAGGCACCGGCATACGCCTCGATACCTTGCAGCACCGTAATGATGGCGCTCCAGAGGGCAGCGAACGCTGCCCCGATACCGGGCTTCTTTACAACAACTGGCTTAGTCATGGCCATGACTCCTGTAACTTGGGATGCTGACGGTGTTGTCGCATCTCCACCTCATGCCCGAATGGGCGATGATGACCTATGGTCTTGAAGGGTTATGTGTGTAGTTTAGGCTAAGGAGCCATAGGCTCCTTAGTTTTACTTGGTGAACATCCGTTGATGGCGAACCATCAAGGGTGATCTGATGAATCGGTATCCTTGTACTGCATACCAGCAGAGGAAGATGCTGGTAGCTATGGTAACGATACCGAAGCCAATGGCGATAGCCATGTTGCTGTGCTCTGCTGCAAGCAGAGACAGCTTCAGTAACGTAGACGTTACCAGTACCAGTACTGCAATGATGCAGATAAACAGGAAGCGTTGCATGATGTTGACTCCGTTAGTTGTGGGATTATCCCACCTCATATCCGAAGGATGATGATGATCTATGGGGGACTAGGGTACGGTGTACGCCACCTCCGATGGGGGGGGGTATAATTTATTTCTGTGGGGTTGTGTGTGTAGCCCTGTATACGTACCCAAAATGAAAAAACCTATAGACCCTCTGAAAATTATAATAATTATGACTATAACCCCAAGACTCTACATGTCTACCCATTATAAAAAATCCCGTAGACCCTCCAGTACAAAATATAACCAAACTCTTCAACCCTAAGACTCTCTGAAAATTATGAATAATCTCCTATCCCTAAGATGTAACAAAGTGTTTCTAATGTATATTGTTAGATAATTTTGACTATACTAAGCCGATACTCTGAAGGGGATTGGTTATGTTGACAGTTGAGATGTTCAAGCAGGCTTTGCCTGAGAAAGTTAAGAAGACAGTGAATCAGGAACTCATTGATAGTATTAACAATACTCTGAGTGATCCTGAGATGTATGAGCAGTACAGAGATAACTTGATTAGCTATACGAGGGTAATGGCTGATGGTAGATTCAAGATTGCTGAGTATGTGAATGCAGTGAAGTATGTTAGTCATAAGTTGTTGGGGTGTACTAACCTTGATGCTTATGTGAAAACATTCCCGGTGAAGTATCAGGGGTTCTTGGCTCAAGGGATAGCAAGCAAGGATATTGCAAGTTATGTGACTGCATACAATAAGAGCAAGCTGGTGAATCTGATCTTTGAGCAGACATTGGTTCCTAGCTATGTGTTAAATCAGGATTTGTATCAGAAGGCTTTGAATGTACAAGCAGAGTTGATGGTTTCAGCTAATAGTGAGAAGGTACGGTGTGATGCAGCGAATAGTTTGTTGTTGCATCTGAAGATGCCTGAGACTCAGAAGATTGAGTTGGAGATTGGCATGAAGGAAGATGGTAGCATTGCTGCATTGAGGCAGGCTACGATGGAACTGGCTGCACAACAGAGATTGATGATACAAAGTGGAATGAGCAATGCACAGGGGATTGCTCATACAAAAGTGATAGAAGCCGAGGTGATTGATGTTTGATTACATGTACTTGAGATTGGTTTATCTCTACGATGACAGGAAGGTTTATCTTACGAATGAGCCTTTATGGGTTAGGTTCTGTGCTTGGTTTCTGTTGACGTTCTTTAAGGAGAGGCTATACATAGACAAGTTGCATACACTGAACACCAAGCATAAGAGAGAGATCAAGGATTTGGAGCGTAGGTTCCAGATGCTTAAGGAAGCGTATCTCAAGGTTACAGGTGAGTTGGCTGCTGATGAGGTACTGGGTAAAGGTGCTGAGTCTGGTGATATGGCTTGGCTTGAAGAAGATTATCCAATACGTAAGAGAGGTGAGATATGAGTATCTGGACTCCTGATATGCTGAAGGCGCTTGACTATATGGGTAACTTATCTAGGGATAGTGCTGCGTGGTGGGCTGATGCTAATGCTCGATATGAGGCTACTGATCCTAGCTTTGGAGATAGGGTGGCAAGGTCATTGAATCCTATGACTGGTTTCGGTAGTGCTATGGGACAGATGCAGACATCCGCTGAAGCAGGGGATAGTACAGGCATGGCTTTGTCTTTGTTACAGGCATTGCCTATGTTTGGTTTGATGAGGGCTACGCAAATACCGGGTAAGGGATTGACCAAGGCGAGTACCAAGATGGTTTCAGACCTTAGAGCTACACTGGGTTTAGGTGTTGGTTCTGCAACAGTACTTGAAGGAGTGGATACTCTGCGGAGACGTAAGCCATGAAGCTACGTAGGCAAGCACTGCTGTATCACCCTGAGTATCCGGAGGTGAAGATTGCTGTGAATAGATGGTTCTGGGAGTGGTGGTTTAAGCCAAGAGGCTTTGCTACTTATGAAGAAGTGCTTGAATATTATGCCAAGTGCAAGAGAAACATATGAGTAAGCTACACGCTGATGGTATGCCTTGGCAGGTAGAAGATTACCTCAACAATATTGATTACAGTATTGATCCTAACTATGTGCCTAGTGACTTTGCGCTAGAGTTTGTTACGTTCATCAAGTTGGTTAATGGTGGTAGAGGTGAGGAGAATCTTACTCCTGTGGTTCACTATCATATGCTTGATACGTTGACAGAAAGAGGGGCTAGGATTGTTAATCTGTGTTACCGGGGGAGTGCTAAGACAACAGTAATGGCAGAGTATCTGTTTCTATACATTGCTGTGTATGGTGAACTTCCTGGATTCGGTGATGTAATCTATGCCTTGTACATCTCAGATAGTGTAGAGAATGGTGTGAAGAAGATGCGGTTACGTCTTGAGAGAAGAAGGGAGAATAGCCCTTTCCTCATGACGTATCTTCCTGAAGCCAAGTTCACAGACATTCGTTGGTATTTCAAGAATGCTGATGGTAAGGAGTTTGTGGTTACAGGTCATGGTGCCAAGACGGGTGTTCGGGGTACGGTGGAGTTGAATACACGTCCTAGATTGGCAGTGTTGGATGACTTGATAAGCGATGAAGATGCAAGGTCTGCCACGGTAATCGCTGCCGTAGAGGATACGGTATACAAGGCAGTGAACTATGCATTGCATCCTAAGATCAATATGGTGATCTGGAGTGGTACACCCTTCAATGCGAAAGACCCTGTGTATAAGGCAGTAGGTTCAGGTGCATGGGTTGTGAATGTATTTCCTGTGTGTGAACAGTTTCCTTGTAGTAGGGAAGAGTTTAAAGCTGCATGGCCAGATCGTTTTACATATGAGTACGTGAAACGCCAGTATGATGATGCAATAAAGACAGGTAAGGTGAACTCCTTTAACCAAGAGTTGATGCTACGGATCATGAGTGAAGAAGATAGAGTTATTCTGGATAGTGATCTTCAGTGGTACTTCATTGATGCTGTGATTAGGAACAAGGGTAAGTTCAATTTCTATATCACTACTGACTTTGCTACCAGTGAAAGACAGAGTAGTGACTTTAGTGTGATCAGCGTCTGGGCATACAATAACAATGGTGATTGGTTTTGGGTTGATGGTATCTGCCAACGTCAGTTGATGAACAAGAACATTGATGATCTGTTCAGATTGGTTCAGATGTACAAGCCACAGGCTGTGGGTATTGAAGTGACTGGACAACAGGGAGGATTCATTCCTTGGCTTCAGGAACAGATGATGAATCGGAATGTGTATTTCACACTGGCTTCAGATGGGAATGACAACAAGCCGGGTATGCGTCCCAATACAAACAAGATGTCACGCTTCAATACCATGGTTCCATTGTTCAAGGCACACAAGATGTTCTTCCCCTTAGAGAAGAAGAGTGAACCTGTGTTAGCTGAAGGCTTGAATGAGCTGAGTTTGGTTTCAGTGAGTGGCTTCAAGAGTAAGCATGATGACTTCATTGATACGGTATCAATGCTTTCCAGTATGAAGGCATGGAAACCAAGTGAAGAAACTACGTTGGTGTCTCACTCTGGACATAGTAACATGTGGGACATTGAGGAAGATGTGGTGGAAAATCCTCGTATTGGTTCCTACATTGTATAGGTGATACATGAAACTCTCTGAAATCTTCACACAACTCTCCTATGGAGAGCTTAGCCAGATGGCTATTGGTAACTCCGGTGCTGGAACTATCGAGGATGCTAATTATGATCGGTTGGTATCCAGTATTAACCTTGGTTTAGCTGCATTACACACACGATTCCCTATTAGACATGGTGAATTTGTAGTGGATATGCAGACAGATCAGGTGAATTACCTTATACATCTGAAGTACTGTGTCAGTAATACTAGCTCTACTGAACCTATTAAGTACATTCTTGATGCAAGTTCCCCATATCTCAATGATTTGATGAAGATTGAGAGAGTTTTGACCCAAGATGGTGTGGTTTTACCTCTAAATGATGAGGCAGATGAATTTTCCTTGAGTACTCCTAGCTTAAGTACGCTTAGAGTCCCTATTGATATCGTGAATCGTCTGGCAACTACACCTTCTGAGTACCTCACTGACACTCTTACTGTGCAATATCGTGCAGCACATCCTTATCTTGTTCCTGGAGTAGGTCTGTATAGGGCTGAAACTGTAGAGATTGACCTTCCGTATCAATATCTTGAAGCTCTCTGCTACTTTGTAGCAAGTCGTGTGAATAATCCTCTGGGTATGACCAATGAGTTCCATT
>JACCDG011960023.1_pt1 | contig 12946 bp, 17 predicted proteins | sample 7442471 | NCBI WGS metagenome assembly JACCDG01 (sample SAMN15323444, study PRJNA562643) | freshwater metagenome | isolation source: river surface water | place: USA:Blue River Watershed | collected 2017-08-17 | reverse complement strand
TAACAAATAAAACAGAAGTATTTTACTGTAACGAAACGATATTCGGATTGTGGTATATTAAAGATATAAGCAATACTGAATATGACGAAACTTTTATATAAATGCATCATACATGGAAATCAAGAAGACACCACCGGGAATCCTCTCGGATATTTTAGAACAACACAGGGAAGCTATTGGAATGACGGATCAAAGAGATATCACGCATGGAAGGATTATGTAGTAAAACACTTCTGTAATCAGACAGGCCTAAAAGAGCGTATACGCGCCGTAGGGAAGAGTATGCAGGTTGATAAGCCGATTGTACTCGAAAAGGGCCAGACTGCTGAATTGCATATCAAAATACGCTTTAAGAACGATGTGAGATCTGACTGTGATAACGTATACAAAGGGATAGCAGATGCTTTATTTAAAAATGATAAACAAATAATGAAAGGTAGTTTTGAAGCTGAAACAATTAAAGGAGGTGTTGGTATTGTAGAGATAGTTGTTGTTATCAACAGTCCTATTGCATGTAAATAGAATATATGGTGTATAATAAGCTGATAAAACTGATATTTTATCCTATTTATGGAACAACCTATTGTAAAAAAGAAGAATGGCGGTAAGAGACCCGGTGCAGGAAAGCCAAAGGGTAGTAAAAATGTTGCAACTATTGAACGTGAGAAGGTACTTGAACTTGCAAAGAACATTATTGCTGGCCGTACTCGTAGACTTATTGATACTCAAACTTTATTAGCAACTGGGTCTTTCAAGATATTTAAAATCCATTATCACTGGGAGGGTTCAGGTAAAAAAAGAACATTGATTAAAGACAAGCCGGTACTTGTTGATAATGATGAAGAGATAATTCATGTTATTGACCATGAATTTGGTTCAGGAGATATGGGTAATCCTAATGATCATGACCATGAAGCAGAAGAGTATGATTATTTCTTTGTTACTACTAAAGAACCAGACAATCAGGCTATCGATTCATTGCTTAATAGAACATTTGGTAAGGCTACAGAAAATAAGAATTTGACTATTGAAAAGGGGATGGGTGCATTACTCGATGAACTTGAAGAAGATGATTAAATCTATGATACAAAAACACTTTATAAAAAGAATACAAGAGGGTGAAGATTGCAGGATTGCTTTTATTGGGTATAAAAATTATTTTGTATCATTTTCTATCGGTCGGTTTTTTTTGAAGTTTAGATTAAAGTAAGATGATTAAAAAACTAAAGGGAACAATTATATACGGAGAATTTGATGTAGTAAAAGCTGACCCTGTTCTGACTAAAGAATCTGTTGACCGAGCAATAGGTACTTTTAAATCTCAAAATCAAGTAAAAGGAAAGACTATCGCCCAAGAAACAGGATACATTGATGTTAATGGAGTAAGAATAGCTTAATATTATGCTTGACCCACGCCTAAAAGATAAAAAATGGCGTATGAGCCATTTGTATAAAATCCGTACAAAGAACGGTGAACTTAAACGATTCAAACGAAACAGGGCCCAGGCGCATTTTAATGCAAACAAGCATGGTAGAAATATAATATTGAAGTCTCGTCAATTGGGTATTACGACAGATGAAACAATCGATACACTTGATGATTGTTTGTTTTCAAAGAATGTGGATGCTCTCTTTATCGCGCACCAGAAGGAGGATGCGGAAGAAATCTTTGATAAAAAGGTACGTGTAGCATGGGAGAATATACCATTACAGATACAAAATAAGTATAAAGTAGAGACAAACAGGACAAATCAGATGTCTTTTGACTTTAAAGATGGCAATAAAAGCTCCTTCTTGGTTAAAGTATCGGGTCGTTCTGGTACATATAGGCGCTTACACATATCAGAATTTGCTAAAGTATGCGTAAAAGAACCTAAAAAGGCTAAAGAAATGATTACTGGATCGATTCCGGCTGTTCCTATTGATGGCAGAGTAGACATAGAAGGTACTGCTGAAGGTGAAATAGGGTACTTTTATGAGATGTTCTGGGAAGCATGGGAAAGAGAACGTGCGCCATTGGCGACAGAATTCAAGGCCTTTTTCTATAACTGGACATGGGATGATGAAGAAATAGCAAAAATTGATTACGTAATTCCATTTAATCAAATGGATGAGGGTGATAAATTTAAAGAATATGCTATTTTGCATAAACTTACACCACAGCAGATAACATATTACTACCTAAAGTGGCTTTCACTTAAAAAGGACTGGTCTATGTTGCACCAAGAGTATCCTACTACACCAGAGGAGGCTTTTGTATCTACCGGTAATAAATTATTTGATATAAGTAAACTTGAACAGCAACAGGTTCGCGATGGTGAAGTTGTTGGTGATTGGACTTTCTATGCGAAATATAATCCCATGCACACGTATGGTGTTGGAGCTGATCCAAGTGAAGGTATCGGTGGAGACAATGCAACTATTGTCGTTATAGACTTTACTACTGGTGAAGTAGTAGCTATATTCTGCTCAAAATACACTCCAGCAGACGTTTTGGCATACGAAGCAGTACGTATCGCTAAAATGTACGGTAATGCTATCCTAGCGCCAGAGAGAAACAATCATGGCCATGCTTTTATCGTGGTAGCACGAGAAATATATGACAATTTATATGAGGAGATTATTGTTGATAAAGTAAAAGACACAAAAACAAAGAAATACGGTTTTCATACAAACTCAAGAAGTAAACCAAATATCATGCTCGCACTGAATACTGCGTTAAATGAAGATCATATAAAGATTCCAAGTAAAGCGCTTATTCGCGAAATGAGAACTTACCTACGTGAAGACTTGAATGAAGTTGAGCATACTGATGAAACAATAGGTCACTGGGATAGACTTATGGCATGCGCTATCGCATGGGAAATGAGATTGCATGCTGATTATATAGATCCAAACAATGTACCTGAAGAATGGGATGAGGATGAGAATAAGAAGATTGTTGTTGGAAGTAATAATGAAGAGATGACATGGGAACAGCGCTTTGATATCATTTAAAAATGTTATCCACAACAAAATTGTTATTCTTAAAACATTAAGAGTATACTTTTATACATAAGGCCATTTCTTGCGTCAATTGAGCATTAAGTGATGTGTATGTATAACTCGCAAGGAAGTACATACTACGACTACATCATTTGATGCTCAATGGAAAATAATAATTCCATACCTAATAAACAGAATAGTAATCAGCCTATAAAGGTTGAGCCTGTTAAATACACCCAGAAAGAACTCGACTGGCGCTCTTTCCTCATTACAGCAATGAATAAGGCCCGTGATGATCGTGAAGCTCCGCATGCAGAGTTTGATGACATGACATATTCTCAATACTACGACACGAACAAGCGTGCTGACATGTCGTATATTCCAGCCAAAAAGAATAAGGTTGATAAGCGTATCGTAACCGGTATCACTCGAGAAAAGGATAATACACTCCTCTCTGCGCTTCTTGCGTACAATTTCCAGCCAGATATCACTGTGTATGACGATACCGAGATGGTATTTCCTGAATTGGGTAATCACATGGAGGATATGGTCAAGAAATCACGTGAAATTGAGCAGTATGGTAAGATGCGACCACTTATCTATCGAGAACTTATCTCACAGGGAGACGTATTCTGGGAAGAAATCTGGCAATGTGTCTATACTCCTGAAATAGAAAACTCAAACAACTGGAAACCTGGACAGAAGATTGAAGGTGCGAAGTTTGAAGAGAAGATAACTCCACGTAAAATGGAACGCGCGACAGTTAAATTACACCAAGGAAAGAACTGTTATGTCGGTAATTTCTGGTGTGATGATCATAAAAAGCAAGAACTCGTATTCACATACGAGCTTATTCCACGTGGTGTTGCAAAAGCAATCTATGGTACATGGGATAGATGGGATGCTGTGCCGTATGAAGTAGATAATACTGTTCTTATTCCAGATTCAGGTCTTGTATACAGTAACTGGAACCTCACACGAGCAGATGCTAACTATGTTGGTGTGCTTAAAATTCAATTACCATTCCAAAATAGATACATGATCATGCTCAATGGGGTTATGATGCTTCCTGCTGAATTTCCTCTTTCTGAAATAAGTCCAGATGGAGAAGCAACAATCAAACACAATGTACTCGAGGGTATTGTTGGGTGTGCATACGGTAAGGGCCAGCCAGCAAAGACAAAGGTTGATCAAGCCGTGCATGATGAATTCTTGCGCTTGATGATCCTACGTGAAGAACAAGCTGGAGCGCCACCAATGGGATATAAAGGTAAAAAGGTTCTATCTCCAAATATCTATAATCCAGGTAAAATCACAAATGATATCAAGGAAGGGTCACTATTCCCTATTCTTCCTGCTTCTACACAGCTAGGGACAGCAGACTTCTCTATGTACCAGCTTATAAAGACCGCTATTGACGATAAAACAATCAATGCCACGTTTTCTGGTGAACAACAGGGTGGTAACCCAACAGCTACTCAAATCCTTCAGGAGAAGCAACAACAGCTCTTAAAACTCGGTTTAAACTTCGATTCAGTCAAAGAACTCGAGAAAGAGATGTGCTGGTCACGTATTGGTAACCTTATCATGCACTACTCAAAACCTGTTGGCAGAAAAGCCAATACAGATGAGCAGACTATTGAAGACCTCTACACACAGTTTTCAATGGAAACAACACTTGCGAATGGAAAAGAGGGCGTAAAGATATTCCGATTTACAGACAAAGAATTTCCAGAACCACGAGAACAAATGAAAGAAGAAGATGCTTTACAGGAACATTACGGAAAAGAAACCCGTATTGTGTACTTTAATGGCCCCGATTTCATGAAACTACTTAAATATCACTGGGTAGTGAACATTATTCCGACACAGGAGAACAGTGACCAGATTGAAGGTCAATTATTTGTTGAAAATATCCAGAAGGCACAGGCTATCTTCGGCCCTCAATCAATCAATTATGATTACGCTAAAGAACGATTCGCTATTCATATCAAAGAAGATCCTTCACGTTTCTTCGTTAGTGATCAAGGTATGGGTCAGTTAGAAGCGTTGTTAGGTAATACGGCTGGGGTTGGTCAGCCGGATGGTATGGGTCAAGCAAAGCCGGGAAGTCCTGGTATGAAAATGGCTGGCCCTAAATTATCAGCAGTTAAATAAGATTTATGGATAAAATCCTACAATATCTTTTCAGGGGTTATTCAAAACGCCTCAAAGATACGATTGAATCACAACAGAAACTTACGCTTGATGCGTACAAATCTGTGTTCAGCCCAAAAGACTTAATTCGTGAGAGGTTAAAAGGCATTAAACCAAATCTTCCAGAGAGTAATACGATTCTTCAGAATCATCTTGCATCTCTTGACGATGTGTCACGGTTGGCATTCCTTTCAAAGGCTTACGATATAGTCAAAAATAACCCGACATTCAAGCTCGTTCTTGAATCTCTTATTGTTGAGCAGGAGCATTATTCAATGCTTGAAGCGAAAGATATTGAGGAAGTTAATTTTGGGCGCGCGACAATCAATGGGCATATGCATATTGAAGAATCTCTAGCAGTGATGAGTGGGAGGTATGAAGAAGAAAAAGAAACTCAAAAACCACTTACCGATGAAGAGAAATTATCATCATTATAATTAAAAACTATATATATTATGGAAGAAGAATTAAAGCAGGCAAAAGAAAAGATCGCACTCCTCGAAAAGGAAAACAAGGAATATAAGGATACAAACACAACTCTCAATGATCAGTTGAAGGGTAAAGACGAAGATATTGCTACTCTCAAGCAAAATGCAAAGAAGCAGGGAGAGAACTTTAAGAAACTTCGTGATATGTCTGAAGCAGAAAAGGCGGAATACACTGAAAAAGAACTTGAATTGATGAAGCGCCAAGAGGAATTTGAAATAAAACAAGAGCAGGATAGACAGGATCGTCTCGCATTTGAAGGAAAACAGCGTCAAGTTGTTATTGATAACCTTGCAAACAAATATTCACGAGGTGATAAAGAACTTGCAGAACAAATCAAGATAAACCTTGGTAAATTGAATCCAGAATTGGTAAATCCAGCCATGACAGAGGTTGAGCTTACTCCATTTGTTGAATCTGCCTTTAATATGCTTGGTGTTATACAGAAACCAGATGCATTACGTGAAGCCAATAACTATACTGGTGGCACAGCAGAAGTAAAGTCTGATAAAGACTTTGCTGATACAAAAGAAGGAAAGGATCTCGCGGGTATGATGGGCCTCTCACAAGCAAAAGTCGAAAATAATAACAATAACGAAGGTAAATAATATATGAAATCACCCGTAAAAGGAAAAGAAAAAGATGTAGATGTTGAAGATACAGATACACAACAGGATGTTGTTGAATCACCAAAGGAAAAGAAGATTGAAATAAGTGAAGCAGTATTGCGTGAGCTTATTGATTCAAATAAAACACTTAAAATTCAGGTAGATGCCTTGAATTCAAACGCAGTTGCTACAAACCAGAACAATGGTATGGTGGTGCGTAAAAAGACAAACGACATGAACATTAAGCTCCGAAAATGGAATAATGTTTTTGTTGTTGGCTTTGAAAATGTGGGCCGTGAGAATCGACCAGTATATATTTACGATATTATTGATCCTACAACACGAAAGGCAGTACAAACAGTCAATCTTCTTCTTGCAGACGGAGAAAAGGTTACTGGTATTGACTATCTTGAATTCCTACGTGAAGCAGAAGTTGTTGAGAATCTAAAGGTTGTAAAGAAGGAAAAAATTGAAGATGTAAAAGAATTCGGTATGATTCCTAAAAAGGATTTTGCGCAGAATGGTTATGGTATGTTTGAAACAATGGTACTCGTACCGGTTGAAGTTATCACTGAAAAATTCAATTTTGAGGTTGAATTACCAGATAACGAAGGCACACTCAAGATATCTAGTGAGTGGGTTAATATGTAATTATTATGAACTTTATTAAAAAAATTCTTATGTCTAAAACAAAAAACAACGAGGAAGGTGTAAAAAAAGAAGACTTATCACTTAGTGAATTGCGTGAATTGGTTGTAACAATTGGTGTTTCAACGAAAGAAGATGCCGTTTCACTTAAAAAGAAAGAACTCCTTGAAATGATTGGCGTATGGGAAGAAGCAAAAATCAAGGAAATTGAAGAAAAAGAAGCAACTAAACAGCAAGAGGTAGCACAATTCAAGATGTACAAGGGGAAAAAGATTGTTTCTTCTACAGAAATTGAAGTAAATGGAAAGGTATATGAGGACATTCTAGTCGAGAGTGGTGAAACTTTCCGAGAATTAAAGAAATAACTATGTCTAAAAAAGTAAAAAAGGTCAAAGAGAAACGAAAGGCTCAAATTGAACGAGACTGGACACGTGAACGCGATGAACGCTGTATCCCAGTAGTAAAGGAAATCTTTGGTATTGTTGCTTCTATGGAAAAAGTGCCTATCAATAACGATTCTATGTCAAAACAGGACTGTTATGATATCTACTTTGCTTCTCAAAAGAAGATCATTGATATCTTGGTAGCGAATAATGTTGATATTGAATCAGAGTTTGCATTTATTCAGCAATGTTTGAATGAAGTACTCTCAATTACAACAACATTGGTATCAAAATCACTCAAAGAGAACTATTCAGTCGTTACAGATGCTATTTTTGATGTAAAAGAAGGAGAACCACAACTTCTAACAGCAACACGAGTAGGAAAGATGATTGAAAAGAAAGAAGAGATACGTAAAGCTATTGCAGAAATCATAGAAAAGTAATACTATTGATATGCGATGTTGCCATCGTAATAAAAACACTCGATCTCCATATCGGGTGTTTTTATATTTATCCACAGATAACTTTGCGTGTCTATGTCAATAGGAATACAATAGAGATATCGGTGGTGGTTGGCGCTACCTCACAACTTAATCCGGTCTTGGTATTTGACTTGTAGCTTTCACATTTTATGTAAAAGCAAAATACCCCCTACACAATTCAGTCTGGTGGACTTGTAAAATCACTGGGTACGACATTTATTGTCGTACTTTTTTGTGCCTCATTATCAATATAATTATTTATTTACTTATGTTTAAAAGAAAAGAAGACAAACATGAAGTACGCTACTTTAAGAAAAAGGTTAGTACTGCTTTTATAAACGGCGCTTTGACGTACGTTGATTCAAACGGTTACCTTAATCCAGCAAGTGCATCTTCAGTGCAACACGTTGGCGTGATCCTTACTGCTGTTGCTTCAACAGACAGTGATTACGCTTCAGCTACATTCGTTCCAGTCGATATGTGTCGTACAACAGACTTGTTTATTGCCGATGTATCAGCAGGTACAGTGGCCCAGACAAATGTTGGTGCGTACTACGATTTGAACTCAACAGGAGACAAGGTCGATCTATCTGCTACATCTGTGAAAGCGGTGTACGTGCAAGATATTCTATTAGCATCAAGTCAGGTTATCGTTATGGTAAACAGTATGGCTGGTGTTGATGAAACAGGTTAATTATTATTAGTTTAATTCGTTAAAAATATATGCAAGGTACACTCTTAAATACAATTACCTTCCCAGAAATGACAGATTTGATCCGCCGTGAGTGGGTTAAAAATCAGGGATTGGTTCAGACAAAGGGTAAACAACTCTATATCACTGATCCAATCGCAAAGGGACAAGGTAGTACAAAGAAATACAACGAAATTGATACAGAAACTTACGCGAAATTAAAGCGTCAAGGTGAAGCTGTACAGAAGGCATCAGTCGGTGTTGGTTATGACAAGACAATGACAAAAAAGCGTATTGGTCTTGAAATTGATATCACACAGGAAATGCGTGATGAAAACCGATATCCAGAAGTAGGTGCGCTCATTACAAATCTTACACAGTTTTGTCCACAGCGTATCGACCTCGATGCTACACACCGTCTCACATTCGGTCAGTCTACAAGTTATACAGACATGGATGGTGAAACAGTTGATCTTACAGGTGGAGATGGTCTCGCTATCTTCTCTGCTGTTCACACACTCAAGTTCTCAAGTACAACATGGAGTAACATTGTGTCTGGTAACCCAGTATTCTCACAAGGAGCATTGGAATCAGCAGAATTGCTTACTACTACTGATATTTTGTCAAACTTCGGTGAAAAGCGTGTTATGAATTTCAACACCATCATTACTGGTGAAGATCCTAACACTGTGAATGCTGTAAAGCAGTTCCTACGTTCAACATCTGACGTTGATCAGAATAACCCAGGTGTAATCAACGTATACCAAAATAAGTACTCTCATTTGGTTCTCCCTATGCTTGCAACAACAGCTATGGGTGCGAACGATTCAACAAAGAGACGTTACTGGTTCCTTGGTGCTATCAATCAAGGTGCTATGGGCCTTCAGGCTTATTACGGTGAATGGGAAAATGCTCACATGGTAGCGTTCCCAGCAAGCGGTAATAACATGGAAGATCCACACCGAGATATCTGGTCTTATGGTACACGTGCAGGATATGGTTTTGTTATCATATCTGGTCGTGGAATCATTGGTTCATTCCCTTCTGCTTAATCTTTTAAGTAGATTCAGCCCCACTTCGGGGCTGGATGTAGGGAGCCTTGAATATATATATGCCAACCATGTATAGATAGAGGTGTCCTACATTTAGCTCCGAAGTGTTGATTATTAAATAATCGTGCGCTTATGGGATAAAACCCTAGGTAGGTGGTGGTGCGCGTAATGTTATGGCTCTTGATGTCATCACTGGTGCTTCAAGTGCCGATGGTGCGAAATCAAACCGTTTCCTACGATGCGAATTTATCATCATGTCTTCTACCGCTAACGCTGTGTTAGTTAAGGTCGTTGATACTGCTGGTGCTAAATTCTTGAATAAATTCACAGACTGTGAATTTATTGCTGTTAAAAACAGTACAAACAGTGCGATTGCTATTACAAATGCAATTCAGTCGGTTGCTTCGTTTGTTGAAGGCTCTGTTGCTTTCACACGACCAGCAACACACAACTGTACAAACGGTTGTGATACTCTCAATGCGAATATTACGATTGCCGGAGCGCCAGTATTCTCATCAAATGCATGGGAAGGTGGAACTCCTGCTTAGTTTCTTACATTACTCAATCCCTTCCTCTTTTGTGGGGATTGGGATAAGGCCGGAAACTAATTATTACCAATAACTAATTAAACATAAAATATATGAGAAGATTTGCAGAATACACATTGTGGGATAGAAAAACACCAAAAGCGATTACATCATCAACAGATGCAACACCTGTTGTTGTTACTTGTACCGCACACGGGTTCTCAACTGGAGATATCGTGATGATATACGGCCACACAACAAACATAAGCGCGAATGGTATGTATAAGATTACAAAGATAACAGATAACACGTTTTCACTCCAAGATCGCAACTCTGGGGCAAATATTGCAGGTTCAGGAGCAGGAGCTGGTTCAGGTGGGGTAGCTATCATCGCTCCACAAAGTATTCCATTCGTAATGGACTTTAAGTCAGTAACATTACAGATTTCAACAGAAGGTACCGCTACGATGACAGTTAAATTCGCTATGTCACAAGGTATTCCTCCATCAGTGGTGGATCCTTCGTATGGTGATATCCCTAACTTCGGGGCTACTGTTTCAGCTACAAATCCATACACACTCGATGCTGTAACAGAAAATGCAAACGGAGCAACATTACCAGGTGCGACAGGACTTGTTGTTGCTGGTACTGATGTCACAAAGAATTATGAAGCATACGTGCAGGGGGTTAAATACTTCATGCCTCTTATCACTTCATGGTCGGCTGGTGCAATTACACTTAAACTTGTTGGATACTATGAATAAAATCTCTAAAAAACTTAAAATTACACTCTTTGGTGGAATAGCTTTATTCCTCTTGAGTTTTGGTGTATCACATGGTGCGCTTCCTGGTCTTACCCCATTCTACCTATCGGATAACGGTACAAACTGGATTACAAGCGTATCAACATACGAACTCGGTTCATCAACAAATCGTATTGCTAAAATCTGGGCAACAGCAATTGATACAACAACAATTTCAATTGGTGGTGCAACACCATTCACCACAGGTTCAGTTATCTTCGCGGGAGCATCGGGTGTGCTTTCTCAAGATAATGCAAACCTATTCTGGGATGATACGAATAATAGATTGGGTATTGGCACAACAAGTCCGATTTATAGATTAGATGTTATTGGCACTTTTCACAGTTCTGGTTATGCTTTTATAGATGGTTCTACTATTATTGGAGGTGGAGGAATAGCAGGAATGTATCCATCAAATAATTCAACTACATTAGTAGTTGCGAATGGAGATTTATCTACAAAAATATCAATCGTAGGTTCATCTGCTTCACCTGCTAATAATATTATATTTACAAATGCTAGTGTCGAAAGTATGAGAATTGATAGTAGTGGTTATGTTGGTATTCAGCAATCATCTCCGACAGCAAGATTACATCTTGGTGCCGGTAGCGCAACCGCCTCAACCGCTCCTCTTAAATTCACAAGTGGTACAAATCTTGCTACACCAGAAACAGGTGCAGTGGAATATGACGGTACAAATCTATTCTTCACTCGTACAGGCACTACACGAGAAACTGTATCAACAGGACTAAGGGGTTCAGACACTCTTGATTTTCCAAATACCAATGCAGGAACATCATCCGACCTTACTATTACAGTTACAGGTGCATCAGATGGAGATGTATGCTCTCTTGGAGTACCGAACGGCTCAACTGTGGAGAATGGCTCATTCACTTGCTGGGTATCTGCATCAAATACAGTAACAGTTCGTTATTCTAATAACGACCTTACTACATCATATGACCCAGCATCGGGAACATTTAAGGTAACAGTAGAAAAATAGTCACTATGAAAACCTCACTCAAAAAAACAATTGCAGGAGTAGGAATTGCGGGTGCTGTTATCGCAGGAGGTTCAGCACCTCTTTTCCCTACTTATAACATGAATGAATTTGAGAAAAGTCAGTATATTGCAATGATAAATGCAGATATTGCAAAGAATGGAAATATCATTGTTCAAAACGCCAATTCAGAAGAAGATATGATACAGGCAATCAATACTCGCCTTTCTCAGTATGTACCAGATGAAGAAACTATTGCTCTTGGAACACAGACAATAACTCGCGATGAATACTTAGCAAAAAAAACTGAATTGATTGATAAAGTAGAAAATCCAGCAAAAGAATCATTACTAGAAAGTATTATGGAGTAACATGGAATTCTTTAAAGCATGTAAAACAATAGCATACTTTATACTTGTACCACTGTTCACCTATACAGGTATATCCCATGAACTCGTTGGTATTCTTTCTGTTTTGATTGTGATGGATATATTTACGGCGGTGATACGAGAGTACCTTATCGGCAATCGACTTAAAAGTCGTATGTTTTGGATAGGTATAAGTGCAAAAATGCTTCTCATCCTCATCCCATTCGTAGTGATTCTTGTTGGGAAAGGTTCTGGTGTTGATCTTCTTGCTTTTGGGAAGATAACACTCTCTATCTTTATCGTTGCTGAAGGGTACAGTATCATCGGAAATATCATTCAGATACGCCAAAAAGATAAGACTATTGATGAACAGGATGCTATTACCATTGTTATAAAATCTATTGAAGCTAAACTAAAGAAAATCATTAGTATTTTAATGGAAAAGGAAAAAACACAATGAAAAACGTATTTATTTTCACACTTATAGCATCTATCCTTCTCATAATTTCGTATTATGTGATTGATTCATACCGTTTTGTGAGTAGTACATACAGCAAATACTGTTATCTCTCAACGAAAGAAGTGAATAAAAACATTAAAAATCGACTTTATTATTCAACATTAGAAGAATGTGGGAAACCACTAAAATAAATATATGAAAAAGGGATCACACCATAATCAAATAGCAAAAGAAAAAAATAGATTGAAACATCTAGG
>JACCDG011880149.1_pt1 | contig 12947 bp, 14 predicted proteins | sample 7442471 | NCBI WGS metagenome assembly JACCDG01 (sample SAMN15323444, study PRJNA562643) | freshwater metagenome | isolation source: river surface water | place: USA:Blue River Watershed | collected 2017-08-17 | reverse complement strand
TCTAGGTTTGGTAATTGACAGACCTAGAAAACTGCACGTGGTTGGGGTGATCGGATTCGAACCGACTCAGCCGAAGCAAATGTTTTACAGACATTCCCAACTCTCCAACGTTGGCGCACCCCAATATGGTGGGATAGAAGGGACTTGAACCCTATGCGGTTGAGTTTTACAGACCCTCCGACTCTATTTCCTTGGCGTTATCCCAGTTACAATTTTTTAATGGATTGTGAACCATTTTTTGTTTAGGAGTAGGTATTAATCTTTACAGACAAGTTACCTTCCCGTGTACTTTAGGTAGTCTTAATTACATCACTTCGCAATCTCGACAACTCCCAAGCGGTCCTAGAGGGAGTCGAACCCTCGTTCTGCCCAGATAGACAGTCTGGTTCCCATCCCAGTGGGCTCATAGGACCATTTGAGTTTTACGTTCTCCAACGAGCGGGCTATACGGGATTTGAACCCGTGATCTCTACCGTGACAGGGTAGCAGGGACGGCCAGACTCCCCTAATAGCCCAATTTGATTTTTGTCTAGGTTTTCTCCTAGTTTGGCAGTGCATACGGGGGTCGAACCCGCTCCTCAACCGCAGACAACGGCGCATCTTATCCATTTGACCTATGCACTATTTTTATTCTTGTCATCAAGACTGGATTTCCACCAGTAACCTCCCTGTGCACGGGACTCTTGGATGTTGAGCTACTTGATGAAGTATGATGGTAATTGTGAAGCTATGTTTTTCGATTGGAAGTCAAATGCCCTAACGGGCTAGAAGTAAGCAAACACATGGCCATCAATAAGTACACTGCAGTGGGATTTTCACCCTCGGTTACATCTCCTTCCTCACGTGGAAGGTATCTTAAAAGTTAGACGACACAGCGATTTAAATTCTTACCGCAGACTTCACAAGAAGTGGAATTTACTCTCAAGCCTTACATGCTATTCTGCGGTTTCATTTTTCATGAATTGTCAGGAGTGAGGGAGTCGAACCCTCGGCAAGCAACAACTGAGTGCTCGCACTGGTTTCCAAGACCAGCCGTTTAGACCAACTCACGCAACTCCTGATATGAAGTTTTTGATTTAAAAACAAAAACAACAAAACAAATCGTCAGGGTGACAGGGGTTGAACCTGCGACCTCCTGGTCCCAAACCAGGCGCTCTCCCAACTGAGCTACACCCTGAAGTGCTGTGGGTTTTGGAGTACCCACAGCTAAATTTCCCAATATGTCAAAGATCTCATGTTATTTTTTACCTGAAATAACCAAAACAAAAAACCCGCTCTTTTTAGGGAGCGGGTTTGTTAATTCCTTTTGTTTATATCACTTGTTTTTATCCAAGCTTTCTAAAAGTCAAAACATATCCGCTCCCATAGCTATAATCATAAGCTGGGGCATACCCTGCACCGCCCATCATCGGGGCAATTGCTGGAGTAGTTGCTGAATATGTAGTTACTGTTTTCACCTGTTTTATTTTCTTTTAATTGTTAAAACCTATTTCTAGGTTCTTTTGATAAATAGTAGAAAAAATTGTTTTTCGATAATTTATACGCACAAAGATAGAATAAGTTTCAACAAGAAACAAGTTTTTTTTAAAAAAATCTTCTAAGTGATTAAAAATCAGCTGAATTAATTTTTTGTACTCAACATCAAATCCTTCACATTCTGCACACAAAACCCATGCCCTTCTCTTCTGATCAATTCATAAATCACACCAGTAAGCTCTGACGGTTTTGTAAACACTTGCTCTAGTCCTGGGCACTTCAACGGTTCTGGAGATAAAAATTCACCATATCCCTTATCTTTCCACTCTTTCATTGTTGCTGCAACATCATCAACCTGAAATGCCATATGGTGAATTCCACCTACACCATCCCTCGCTTTTACCCAATCTCCGACGATTGAATTCTCTTCACCATCTGATATAAAAATCTCTGGTGCCACATGATAAACCTGGTTAATATCACCGAATGGAAAGTTTATTGCCCAAGGCAAATTCTCGCTCACCTTTTCAGATGGCACAAGCACAAGACAGTTGGCCTCTGTGCCATCATCAAATTGCAATTTAAAGCCATCTGGAAGATCTTCAGCAATTTTATACCCAAGGCAATCAATAAAGAACTGAGCTGTTTTATGTCTATTTTTGACCCTATAGGCCACGTGATCCATTCTCATTTTTGTGGTTTTTGAAATAAATAGGAATAAAAAAACCCCAGACAAGTACAAGTCTGAGGTTATTTCAATTTTATTCCAGTACACATGTTGTTTTATTAAGTTTTTTTATTCGAATTTAATAATTCTGAAAATTGAATTCCTCCACCTTCTAAACCAAATGAAATCCAAGGTTCATACAATAATTTCTTTCCTTCTTTTTTGCCAATTTCTTTACTTTTTCTTCTCCACATACTCGCAGATGTAATTTTATATTTTTTCCCCAACTCTATATATCCCCCAATTGACGAAATGCTATCACGTCTAAGCAACACAGAAAACTCAACTTCTCCGCCATCTAAATTAAATATACTCCAAGGGTTGTTTGGCAATCTCTTTCCTTCTTTTTTGCCAATTTCTTTGTTTTTTTTTCTCCACGTACTTGCGGATGTAATTTTATATTTTTTTCCCAACACAACACATTCTTCAATTGTTGATACATCAAAGTTGTTTATGACATACTCAAGCAATTCAGAAAATTTGTCGTAACCACCTTTTAAATTAAAGGTAATCCAAGGCTCAGATGGTAATTTCTTTCCTTCTTTTTTACCAATTTCTTTGTATTTTGCTGTCCACTCTCTTGCGGATTTAATTTTATATTTTTTCCCCAACACAACACATTCATCATTAGAAGAAACATCAAAGAAAAACCTGTCACATCCAAGTAATTCAGAAAATTTGGCGTAACCACCTTCTAAGTTAAATGTAATCCATGGATTAGATGGCAATTTCTTTCCTTCTTTTTTACCAATTTCTTTGTGTTTTGCTGTCCACTCTCTTGCGGATGTAATTTTATATTTTTTTCCCAACACAACACATTCTTCAATTGTTGATACATCATATACCCTTGTAAAACCACCAAGCAACTGAGTAAACATAGCCTTTCCACCTTCTAAATTAAAGGTGGTCCAAGGAGTAGATGGCAATTTCTTTCCTTCTTTTTTGCCAATTTCTTTGTGTTTATTTGTCCACGTACTTGCAGATATAATTTTATATTTTTTACCCAACTCCACACACTCTTCAATTGTTGAAACTTCGTACAATCTTTTATATAGTTTCCAACCAAATCTTTCACACATCTCTTTTAACTTTTTTTTTGCACACACAGAATTATAAGCTTCTACGTCATTGAATCTAAACTCTTGTAAAGAATTATATTTACTTTTTTCCATTTTCTTAATTTTTAAAATTATTAACATAATCCATATATTCTTTGGTTCCTTCTGCAAAACCCATACCTCTTGCAAATAATTTTGCTTTCCATTTTGTTTTACCCTGCATGTTTGATTTAAATTCTCCTGGAGTCATTATAACATACTTTACACTTGACCAAAGATTATCATCAAAGTGTTCCACTCTATTTAAAACAGTATATTTTGAATCAAGTTTCCAAACTTGAGGTATTTTTTTAATTATTTTTGTTTTTATATTAGACTCATCGCTAGATTCTTTTAATTTATTTTTTTTAATAATATTTTTTAGTTTTTTGTTTTTGTTTTTTAAGGTGTTTATTTCTTTTTCCAATTGCGCTTTTATAGAATCAATACCTCTGTGTGTATCTTGATTTTTACCTCCATCTTTATCATCAACACATACAATTCCAGTGTTATTGAAATTTTTTTTATTATATGTTGTAAATATTTCTCTTCTGCCAAGATTAATGGCAAACTCCATTGCGAAACCAGCATAACTTTCTTCTCCTTCTGGTACAACTTTAATATATGTTTTTATTTTTTTATTTTCAGAATCAAATGGTCTTTTACCTCTATCCATAATCTGTTTTATTGGCTCTGGGTTTCCACTACATGTGAGATCTATTACATTAACAATAGAGGTGTCGTTAAATGCTTCTCTAGCTCTTTCTACAACTATAAGAATTGCTTGTTTGTTGCCCATTTTTTTAAAATCTATTAACTTATCAGAGTTTTTATCATACCCAACCTCATATTTAGGATTAGAGTGACTAATAAACAACGGGATATCCAACATACTTTTTAATATGTTGTGAATATAAATAGCCAATTCAATATTGTGACAAAAAATTACTGTTTTTTCCAAATATTCTTTTACAAAAATTTTTCTTAAATCTCTTGTTGAATTTTTTACTATTTTTTCTAAAAATCTACCATCTAAACTTCTATAAAAACTAATAGGATCATTCTTATATGGAGATTTAAGTTTATTAATCATTATATCAATAAACCTATCAATCATATCATGTACTACATTTAAAGCTTCTGTTTTTCCCCATATATAATCAATATCTAATTCGTGATTTTTAAAGTCGCTTTTTTTGATATTGGTTTTAGTTTTTACTAATTCAAATAACATTTTTGATTTTCTATTTGCTGGTAAATCTTCATCACTCACATAATAACTTGGGAATCCTCTTCCATTAAAACTACTAGGAGAACCAGTTAGTAATATTTCATTGTCATGTTTTAATTTTTTTCTAAGTCTTTGTATTTGTCCATCTCCATTTTTTGTTTCATACCAATTCTGAGCCTCATCAAATACGAGCAAATTAAAGTTTAATTTCTGTTTAACAAAACTAAATTTTTCATCATTAATTAAAGTTTTTATTGTCTGCGGGTTAATAACTACGATCTTTGCATGACTATTTATAAATTCTTTTTTATTTTCTATAATTTCAATATCTGATTCTAACATTAAATGTGAATCAACTAAATATTCTTTTAAATCAGAGTAAAATTGACCTTTAAGAAATTTTTTACCCTCTGCCACTATAAGTATTCTATTTTTATGATTTTTCAAACAATAAAAATAACATATCAATCCTGCCATAAAAGTTTTTCCACCAGCTGGTGTAACCGCAATTAACAAAGGATTGTCTAATAGAATATTATTGTAAATCTTTTGTGTATATTCACCAACTATAATATCAGTTTGAAAATCGTATGGTTCTTTATTATCTATTTTTAAGATAATTTCATGTACTAAATCTTTAGATATTTGTTTCATAAAAGTTTACGTTTTTATTATTATGCGATAAATTATATAAAATTTGCAAAAAAATATATTACTTTTTTGTATGTCTTAAAAAATCTGACCATCCCAACCATTTTTCTCTTTTTTTATATACAACATCTGGATTAGATGGTATATTGTTTGGTTTTTTACATTGTGCACAATAGTCCCTCCACTCTGCAACTGAATTAAGATTTAATTTTTTGATAAATTTTCTGGCTTCTTCATAAGAAAGATATCTTTGGTTTAATTGTTCTTTGTTTCCAAGCCAATCTTGCCAAGACTTCCATTCTTTATATGTCCTATTTGGATTTGTTGGTATATCTTTAAGAGTGTTTTTTGCACAGTAATCTCTCCACTCAGCTACGCTTTTTAGGTTTAAATTTATAGCAATTTTTCTGGCTTCTTTAAAACTTAGAAATTTGTTTTTTTTGTTTTCTTTTTTCATAATACAATTATTGTATTACGAAGATACAACTTGTTTTTCATTAAAACAAATTATTTTTGATTTTTATTAAAAAAATCCCCGTGTTTTCACACGAGGATCTTCTTAAAATTGTTGTCGGTTTACCAACCCTCTTTTTTTACTCCTGCTGCAACTGCTGCTTCAGCTGTTGCTTTATTCATAATAAGAGACATTTTATGCCCTTCTGCGGAAGCACCTTTACAGATATAGCCACCTTTAGCCGTTAAGCTAATCACTGGATCTACCATAGCTTCTTTTTTCTTAGTTTTAAGGCAATACGCTTCAATAATCATAGTTTTAAGTTTTAATTGGTTAATAATAAATATTAACCTTTTTCCTTAAAACTACCCTAAAATTTTCACCTCAATATCATTGCCGTAATTAGTCACTTTTATATCCACAGTTTTATGTGGAATTAATATCAAATTCTTCTTTTGATATTTATCACTCCAACTGCATTGACTTTTTACTTGATCTTCTGTCAAGTCCTTATCAATAACGACAAGATTGTCATCACTGGTTATTTCGCAAAGTAAATATTTCATCTTTTATTATTTATTTCCAGTGCTGCCAAAACCGCCAGCTCCACGATCAGTGGACTCAAGCTCTTCGATAGATTCAACAGATTCAATTTCTGCAACTTCATGTTTTGCAAAAACCATTTGAGCAATACGTTCCCCGTTTTCAATTTTTACATAACTATTTGTGGAATTGTAAAGAATTATTTTTACTTCTCCACGATAATCACTATCAATTGTTCCTGGTGTATTCAACACTGTTAACCCCTTTTTTGCAGCTAAACCAGATCTTGGACGCACTTGACCTTCATAGCCAACAGGTATTTGCATAAACAATCCAGTTGGAACAACTATTCTTCCAAATGGACCTATTACCAATCTATTTTCATATTCTTCTAAATCATCTAAGTTTGCTTTTAAGTCAAATCCAGCGGCACCTGCAGTTGCATAGGCTGGCATTTCATGTTTGGATTTGTTTACAATTTTTAGTTTCATATTTGTCTTGGGTTTTTAAAAATTTTTAAAGTTTTGATCATTATTTGTTTTTGGGTGCATAATTTCATTCCAATCAAGAGAGCTTTTCTTATTGCTATTTGAAGTTTCGAAACCAACTGGATTCATTCTCTCTTTGGCTGGATTCATTCTCTCTTTGGAAATACTTTCTTCGTCTGCCATTTCATACACTTCTTTTAAATCTCTATTTAGATCTTCCACGAGTTTTACAAGTGTATCAACACTAATTTTTTCAACCTTTTTGGAAACAGCATATGACATAATTGCTTCAGATAAATTTTTGATTTGCGCACCAGTCATTGTACCGCCCTCTTTATCAACAATCACCTTTTCATAAACCTGTTTTAAGATTTCTTCAACAGTTTTTTCTCCATCTTTCTTTGAATCAAATAAAATTCCGTCAAAATAATGTTTAACACAAAGAATAGAATGAACTTCATCAAGAGCTCCAAATTTTATAATCTTATCAATACGACCAGGGCGCTTTAAAATACGTGGCTCAATGGCTTTTGGATAATTTGTTGTCATAATTGTATAACAACCTTTTTCTGTTTTTGGTTGATTAATGCCATCCAAAAAGTTCAACACACCAGAATCTCTCCAAGGTATTGTTGTCTCAGCATCTTCTAAAATAATTAGAGTTGGCATTTTTGCTTTTGACACTTTAAATGTATGCATCATAAGTGCTTGTAAATCTGTTGCAACAACGACACACATATGTTTGGAATATTCCTGGGCCAATAGCATGGCTGCACTTGTTTTACCACCACCAGGCTCACCAACAAGTAGCATTCTTCTAGAGCCTGGTTGAGAAAAACGTGTATAATAACTTACGTTATCAAAAAACTGTTTTACTTCTTCCGAAATCAAAGATTGATTTTGATGAAATACAACATTTTTCTTATAATCTTTTGGTTTAATTGTTTCATAATTCAAAACAGCCCCAAGTCCTGGGATATTCCTTACCGTAATTTTATGTAATCCAATTTTTGGTTTTGAATTTACCTTGGCTTGTTTGTGTAGGTATTTGTAGTATTTATTAATTGTTTCTCTAGAAGAGACACCACAAGTTTCTACAACTGAATTTCTTCCAATTCCAACAATTCTTTGTGCGTAATAAATGTAAGAATCGTCATTAAACGTGATTTTAAACATGCCAGATTCAGACTTGAAGTTTAGCATTCTCGTTTTAATATCAAAATCATGATTAAGCACCATATTTGGAAGAAGGTCGTTTTTTACTGACTCTAAATTAATAGGTGCAAATTCTTTTGATTTTGTTTTTTTTACAATTTCTTTTCTTAACGCAATTGGATCTATCGCAAAATCTAACAAAGCAACTGGAAAATCTTTGTTTCCATCGTCATGAAACTTTCCCCTTAATGCTTTGATAATTTGATCTCGCATGTTTTTTGATTCTGCCATAATGTTGTGTTTAGTATTGTGCGAATATACGGCAAAAAATATAAAAAACAAAAAACCCAGATAGATTTTAACTACCTGGGTTTTAAGTATTTTGATTTAAAAACTAAAAGCTCTTTGTAAGCCCGATGCTAACATAATTGGTTCTTGACCAATTACTGTACTGAATAAAATAACCAAAACTGTTTGGCATATAACAGAAACCAGCGCCATATTCAATAAATACTGGTAACCCACTTTCGCCGTAGGCACCAACACCAAACAAACCATATAAACTTGTAACATCAGAAATTGATTTTGACACAGATGTTTTAAGTTCAAAAAATGGTCTTGTAGAAGATGAAACAAAAATGTTTTCATAACCAAGCACAAGTCCTAAGCTAACATTTTTACCCATTACACCACCTTCAATAGATGGGTATGAAGCCTTGTTAAATGTACTGATTGCATCGTCGCTAGGGTCTACGTGTCCAATTGATAAACCGACTGAGAAGTATGGTTTCAATTTTGTTTTTGTCGAATCTGTTTGCGCATATGAGCACAGGCTTACCAGAATAGCCATCATGATTGTAATCGTTTTTTTCATTGTTTTTTGTTTTTATTGTTTTTTTTAAAATTAAAAAATTCTTTAATCCTATAAGGTCTAAGCCCTTTTTCAAAAGTGGTAATTGCTTTAGCAAATTCTAATAAGCCGATTTGATCATCTATGTGATAACAATTCACATATCTTTCAACTTGCAATTTACCAGATTTACAAAGTTCGGCCATTTCACCACGACTAATAGATATCACTTCTTTACCTAAAAATTCATAATATGTCTTTTTATAACCAAGAGCCTCAAGTTTCTGTTCTAACTCTTCATTATATACTGGATCAGACACATAATCATCAGGCGAAATACCACCACCATGCCCTCCAGCTCTTACCGTTAAACCCAAAATTTCTTTGCTTGTTGGATGTTTTTTATTGTGTAATTCAAGAGCTATATCCAAAGGCAGTCCAGTTTGATCATCTTCCACACTGGCGCTCCAATAATACCAACGTCTTGAAAATGTCCATCTACCAATTTTGCCAACATATGAAAATGGAACTTCACCTTTGTGTTGTTCTACCTTTACTGCTGGTATGCCAGCTAAATACAATTCTTCTAAAATTGTTTTATCGGCTGTGTGTTCTCCTGCTAAATTTTTCATGTTATTTTATTAGATGAAAATTTCTTACGTTTGATGCTATTGTTTTTCTATTTTCAAAACCTGGCATAATAACACTAATATCGCCATTGGTTAAATAAACAGTTGAATCTATACAAGCAATATCATAAAATGTATCTATGTCTCCATTGTTGTATGTAACTACAATATTTAATTTAGTGTTTTTTTTATCAGAACACGCCGCAAATAAAAAAATGAATAAAACGATTAATGCTTTTTTCATACTTTAAAGTGTTGGAAATAATGCATAAACTTCATCAACCAAAGTCCTAAAACTTGAAGATAAATGTATATCTGGTCTCCAAGCCATACCACGTTCAATAAGGTCGTATTCTTTAACAATTGAGGCCCCTGGGATAACATCACCCTCTGGTGTTCTTTGACGACCCATAACCCAAAGCGTATCGGAGATCACACAAGTTGCAAAGATATCGTGAGATACAACAATAATTGTATTCAACTCATGCATGTTTGCAACTTTCAAAATCAAGTTTGATACCTTTTTAATCATTACTGGATCCAACCCAGAAAAAGGTTCATCCATCAACAAGAAATTGTTTGAGCACAGAATTTGTTGAGCAATAGCAACCCTTTGTTTTTGACCACCAGATAATTGAGCAGGGTAGTAATTTCTCCTCTTATCCATATCGAACTCTTGTAGAATGCTTGTTATGCGATCCTCACGTTCTGTTTTATTTTTGTACTTAATGGCTGCTGCCACATTAAGATTTCCTTGTACAGTCCTGTGTTCGAATAACGGATAAGATTGTTGAATTACGCCTACTCTGCCAAGTTTTACTGGCTCCTGCTCTTGTCCAACAAGAATCTTTCCAAAGGCGTGTTCTTTATTATCAAGAGGCATGATACCAGACAAAAGTTCAAAAAACTTTGTTTTACCAACACCTGATGGACCTAACAATCCCACAATTTGACCCTGGGTAACATCTGGTCTAACAATATCTTTAATTTCGATATTAATATCTTTTAGAATAAGATTACCACCCCTTGAAACAAGTTGCCCTTTTTCTTTTACCATCTCATTACCAAGTGTAAGAGATACGTTCTCTACCTTGAGTATTGTTTCTTTTCTTTCGTAAGTATACATGTTTATGCTTTTTTGTTTTGAAGTTGGCTGTATGGGAAAAATATGTTACCAAGCACACCGAATAAGTAATCAATAAGAATACCAAATGCGAATAGGCTTAATTGTGCCGCAAATAAACCATCAAGTTTTAAATGTTTACTAGCATTTAACATCATCACTCCAATACCACCCTCTGATCTCACAAGACCCTCAACAAATGTGAGCATTGTCCATACAATAGCGAAGTTGTTTTTAATGGCATTCCACATCTCGTGCGCTTTACCCAACACAACACGTTCAAAAAATATTCTCCACTCAAAACCAAATATGGTTCCTGCGTGGTTATATTCTACCTTAGTTACGCTATTAACAACATTTGTCATTGAGTTAACAATAAAAGATGTCATACCAAATACAAGCAACTTTATTTTCAAATCATGTCCAGTTGTAGACATAAGTGTGAATATAAATGACAATCCGATCATTGGTAAAAACCTTGTTTTTTCTGTCACAAAAGAGAACGACTTAAAAAAAGAAAGACTACTCAAATAAGACAACAACAACGAAATTAATACTGATATTCCAAGAGCCTTAAAACATAGCGTTGCGCTTATAAACAAATCTTGTAATAAACCTTGTGTTCTCACCATATCAACCCAAGCAGAAAGTATTTCTCCTGGACGTGGTATTAAAGGTGTTGACATATAAATCCAATACCATAATACCACAATGAGCTGTGCTCCAAACATCATGATCATTGATTGTTTGCTTATTGTTCGATATGGTGTAAACATATCTGCAAATACTTGTAATCCTGGTTTAAGTTTTAATTTTGTTTGCATATTATTTAATTATAAATTCGTTTAATTTTTCTACAAAATAGGGTTGCTCTTTTTTTAACCAAGGAACATTTTTAAAAAAATATTCTCCTGATCTCAACTCGACCTGCTCTTGGAATTCTTTTGGTTTTGCCTCTATAAGAGGCTTTAAGACCTCTGTTCTTTTGGATTGCCAAATGCTATATCTATACGAATACTCTTTATCAATTGATGCGTTGAATTCTTGAATCTCCTCTTTTTCTTTACGCATTTCCTCTGTTATTTGGTTTTTTCCCAAACCAGATGGCCACGGTTTTCTAGTCTTTCTTTCAGGTAAAATTCCGACATCAAAAGGATTCTCTTTGTTGTATAATGCAAACATATCATCAAATTCTTTACTCATGTTACGCAATCTATGGTAACGCTCCGTTAGATATTGTACAACACTGTTTGCCTCTTCCTCGGTTTCTTTAAAACCAATAGCCCTAGGTGATGATTCATAATCACAAGGGCTATTCATAATTAAAAAAACTTCTTTCATGATATATTATACGCAAATATGACAAAAAGGTTGCAATAAAAAAAGGGTTTACAATTTTGTAAACCCTTTTAAATTCAGTTTTTTAAAATCAACGACCCATCACAATCTCAACACGACGGTTTTTCGCACGTCCAGCGTTGGTGTTGTTGTCAGCAATTGGATCTTGTGGCCCCTTACCTAACACTCTCGCAAAACGTGAACTAGGATAGTTTTCAGAAGATTTATTTTGTAACCAATTTTTTACTGCATCGGCACGATCTTGTGAAAGTTGACTATTTACATCTGCACTACCAGTATTATCAGTATAACCAAGAATCTCAATTTGAAGACCGTTTGCAATATTCAATTCATCGAATAAATCGTTAAGAGTTTTTTCTGCTGCAGGTGTAAATCTTGCACTACCAGTTTCAAACTCAATCTTCCAAACACGTTTTGCAACAGTTTCTTTGATTTCGTTTGTTTGGTTATACACAATTTTATCAGCAGAAGTAATCGAAGTAGCTCTATTTCTTGCGCCTTGCAAATAGCTAAGATCAAGAATTTCGTTAATATCTGGGTATGTAGCAACATATTCAGGATACAAACTACTTACAACATCACCGAATTTTTTATACACAGATGCATACACATTTGTTTTGCTTTGACCAATACCAAACAACTCAAGGTTATCTGAAAGGTTATGAACACGTGAACCACCTAGGTCAACAATGTTATTATTAGAGTTGTCAATTTGCTTAGCACCTTTGTAGTATTTAACCCAGTAATTTCCATCACCTTCGTTATATACTTTTGCGCTAAGTTCGCCAGCTTTATTAAGGGCCTCAGGATAAGTTTTTACTTGATCACCAGCTGCAGACACTGCAAGAATAAAGTTTTCAACAGTCTTACGATTATCTTGTAACCATTTCTTAATACCAATCACTACGTTAGGCATTTGAGCACGGTATTCAGCAGTAGATACTATACGAACAAGACCACCTTTTTTCTCAACAACGTTAACGTCACCAGGAGTCCATGTAGTAGTACAATCTACAGTAATGCGCTTCTTTTCTCCTGTTTTTACAGTCTTTCCAGTTTGTGGGTCAACTTTTACAACAGGTCTTTCCTCAGAGTAACCAGTGATGTATTTCTCGGCAGCTTCCAAGAAACCTGAACAACCAACGAAGTTCATAGCATCAGGAT